>Ga0111184_1046_pt1 | contig 18900 bp, 18 predicted proteins | sample DeeMarSWOR324_28_FD_80241 | JGI IMG/M metagenome (GOLD analysis project Ga0111184, IMG submission 80241) | Omnitrophica WOR_2 bacterium SM23_72 | reverse complement strand
GAAAGGATTATAAATCCTCCCAGGCGTAACCCCGTCTCAATTAAGATCAAAGTCAAGAATAGCCCAAATATGACCAGGGCTATTCTTTGCCAAAATGAAGTTTTTTTGTTTGATTTCCGCATTTTTTATTTTGTCTTCTTCCAGTGCTTGACGCTGTCTCGGTAGGCCTTGAAGGTAGGTTTGGGAAAGAAGTCCCAACGCAAGAGGCCGAAATAATCTATGCCGTTTCCCCAATGGTCCTTGCAGTCGCGAAAAAACGCCCAGAAAATTCTTTCTACATTCTTATCTTTCAATAGCTCTGAAAAAATTAGTCGAAGCCAGCCTGCCTGCTCAGATTCATTCGGATTTCTGCCCATCCACCAGTTATTAACCTTTAAGCCCTTGCGCACGCCTGGGCAGCCGATCTCCGTAATCCAGATTTTTTTGTGAGCGTCGCCGTTTCTTGACATGACCTTGTGCGCCAATTGAGGATAGGCAATGACAGCTTTAATGGAATGGGGATTTAAAGGATTCTCAAAAATATGGATGTTGAGGATATCAAAGTAAGGCCCGGCTCCGTTATCATAAAGCCTGTTCACGCTGGAGAGGCCTGCACTTAAACCACCGTTAAGGATCTGGCAACCGGGATCGATTTTTTTAGCGGCGATGTACACTTCTTTCAAAAGTTGACAATAACTTTTCAGACCGTCCTGCGGCTTCCAGTAAATGGAAGAATCCGGCTCATTCCAAATCTCCCAGTATTTAATTTTATCCTTGTAGCGCTCGATCACGTTGCAGGCATAGTTGACGAACTGTTGAATATCCTTGGGCGCACAGTTCCACGCTTTGCAAGCACCAGCCCAATCCGTACTGTAATGTAAAACCCCCAGTATCTGGATGTTATTCTCGATAAGGAGCTCGACTAATGGATCATACTTACGAAAGTCGAATCTTCCCGGATGAGCCTCGATATCTTGCCATAAAAAATCCTGGCGGATGAATCCCACACCTGCTTTTTTCATCAGTGTGATTGCCTTCTTCACGCTTCCCAGAGTAAGATATTTATAGTTGTTCCAATCGTCATTCCAGTGAAGAAACTCCAACACGCCAAAAGGATTCTGCAGCTTTTCCTCCTTCTGTGAATCTTTGGCCAGAGCAGGCACCCCCCAGACAAGGCCCAAGAGAACAAAAACGCCGATAACGATAAGTGGGTTAACGATGCGGAAGCTGTTCAATATTGATGTAATCCTTAAAACTGATATCTTCCCCTATTTCCTCTTTGACCACCCTGATTCTGTCAGGCACAAAGGGGTGGGTCCTGAAATAGGATTTCGGCCTCAAGGGCTTTCTTTTATAGATACGTTCTAACTTTTCCAGAAAATCTATCATGGCACGCGGATTATATCCGGCTAATTCTACATAACGCGCTCCCAATTGATCTGCCAGCAACTCATCCTCCCGGGAATAACCCGTCAGGATTGAAGCGAAGGCAACATCCGAGGCTGCGCCCACAGCTTGAGTTTCAGGGGTGGCTGCAAATAACACCCGTAAGAGAGAATAACCTTGCAGCGCCTGAAGTTTCTTAATGCTATGCCTGGCTACGATATGTCCGACTTCATGCGCCAGAACCGCAGCCAACTGGTCATCATTATCCACCACATCAACAAGGCCTTGGAACACATAAATGTATCCGCCCGGTAAAGCGAAGGCATTGACCTCTTCTTCATCCAGGACCTCAAAATGGTAATCGATATCCTGCCTGTCGCTGACAGCGGCAATTTTTCTGCCGATACTCTCAACGCGCTCGTGCACAAGAAGGTCCTGAGCCAGCTTATACTCTTTTTCTACCTGTTTAGAGATGGCTCTTCCCATTTTCTCTTCCTGTTCCGTACTGTAGTAATAGGTCTCCTGCTGGCCAGTGACGATGTTGTATTCCGTGGAACAACCCACGAGAATACAGGCGCACAAGGGTATAAGTAGAAATGTGAAAATTTTTACGTCTAATTTTTTAAGCATGCGATACAGCGTCCTTAAGGGCAGGCCCACGACGTTATAGAAACAACCTTCGATGCGACGGATGAAAAAAGCACCTTTGCCCTGGATGTCAAAACTGCCGGCCTTATCTAAAGGAGAAACTTTACTGAAATAAGTGTTAATCTGGTAGTCTGTGAGCTTATCCATATAAACTTTTGTTTTCTCAAAACCTAACAGCGTCTTCTTTTTTTCTTTATCGATAAGGGCAAGTCCCGTATACACCCATTGGGGTTTGGCACTGAAACGCTTAAGCATGTGCCTTGCATCTCTTAAGTCTTTGGGCTTGCCGAAAATCCTATCCTCCTGCACGGAAATGGTGTCAGCGGCGATGATGATGCCGCTTTTCACGCGTTGAGCCGCAACCCTTGCCTTTTGCAGGGCATTGCGTTTGACTAATTCGGGAAAAGACAAACTTTTCGCAACTCTCTTTTCCTGAACGCGAACCGGCATCACCTTGAACCTCAATCCCAAAAGATGAAGAAGCTTTTGTCTGGCCTTGGAAGCTGACGCCAAATAAATCTGTCTTTTCATATTTAATGAAGGCTAGCGCTTTCTCCTGCTAGATACCCGGTTGAGAATGCAGCCTGCAGGTTAAATCCTCCGGTATCAGCGTCGATATCGATCATCTCTCCGCAGAAATACAGTCCTTTGATACGACGGCTCTCCATGGTGCGCGGGTTGATTTCTTTCAAAGATACGCCTCCGCGGGTCACCATTGCCTGTTCAAGGGGTGCGGCCTTGAGGATATTCATTCTGAAACCCTTAAGGAGCGAAACTAAGGCATCCCTCTCGCTACGGGTCATTTGCGCGCTCAGACGATGGGAATCCATGCACAGCATTTCCATAAAAAGCTTGCCTAATTTCTGCGGTAATAATTCTTTCAGGGTATTCTTGATGGTTCTTCTAGAGTTCTGTTTAAAATCGCGTAACAGCCGTGCATGGAGCTGCTCTCTGGATAAGGCCGGCTTCAAGTCGATTTCAACGGAAATGCCAAACCCCTGAGCCAACCAGTCGCAGATCTGTCCGCTTAAGGTCAAAACCAGAGGACCACTGATTCCTGAATCCGTAAACAGCAATTCGCCGATATCAGAAATGATCTGCCTTTTTCCGCCGCTGAATTTCAAGCGGATGTTTTTAAGAGTCAGGCCCTGTAAGGCCTTAGGGTATTTTTGTCTGACCTCCAGCGACACCAATCCCGGCCTTAAGGGCATGATGCGGTGGCCTAATCGTTTGGCCAACTCCAAACCCTCTCCTGTTGAGCCGGTAAAGCCGTAAGAGATACCCCCTGTGGCCAAGATAATCCTGTCTGCAGGAACGAGCCTACCTCCTTCAAGAACCAACCCCTTTACACCTTGGGTGTGAAACATTATGTCTTTCATACGGGCCTGGGTGAGAACTTTGACGCGAAGATGACGCAATTCCTCTTCCAATACTCTCAGAATGCTGTCCGACCTGTCAGTTGCAGGAAACACGCGCTGCTGCCTTTCTATCTTAAGCCTCAATCCCCTTTTTTCAAAAAACTGTATTAATTCCTGATTGAAGAATTTCTTAAAGGCGTCCCTTAAAAAATCTCCGTTATGGGAGAAACGCTTGAGGAATGAATCCAGATCGCATGCGTTGGTGAGGTTGCATCGGCCTTTGCCGCTTAAGAGGAGTTTTTTACCCAGCGAAACGTTTTTCTCTACAAGGGTGACGTCTTGAGCCAGGGAACGTGCCCGGATCGCAGCCATCATGCCCGCTGGCCCACCGCCGACAACAACTATTTTTTTGACAGCCACTTGAAACCTACAGTCCGAAATCTTTTATGGTGAAGAGGGATTCTAATTTTAATCCCGCATCTGCCAGATTCCTTGAGGCGCCTTCCTCTCTGTCTACAATCACGACGGCAGTCTTGACATCAATGCCTTCTTTTTCCAAAGCTTTTTTTGCCTCGATAAGCGAGCTGCCGGTGGTGGCCACGTCATCTACCAGAATGACTTTGCTGCCCTTGGGCAGCGCCGGCCCTTCAATCTGACGTCCTGTCCCATGCTCTTTGGTCGCCTTCCTGACGATAAAAGTCTTCAAGGGAATCTGTTTTATGTGGCTTAAAGCGGCAACAGCGCCGACAATGGGATCAGCTCCTAAAGTCGGGCCACCAACAGCATCCACGCCTCTTCCTTTAATAAGCTCCAGGATGATGCTGGCAACCAGAAAGGCGCCTTCCGGGGTTAAAGTGATCACCCGGCCGTCCAGATAGTAAGAACTCTTTTTCCCAGATGAAAGGACGAATTCCCCCTTTTTGAGAGCTTCCTTCTCCAGCAAAACCAGCAATTCCTTCTTTAAATTCTGCAACTCATCTCCTATCATAACCTTTTATTTTACTATCCTAACTCCCCCCTGTCAACCTCAAAACGTTTCTAATCCCAATCGTAAAACGCTTCTAAATTTGATCTCAAACCTGCTTTATTCTTGAAGCTGAAGTGAAGCTGAAGCGTTTCTAATTTTGTTCTCAAAGCAGTTTTCCGAACAAAATTAGAAACGGTCTGAGAACAAAAATAGAAACGTTTTGAAAGATTTTGACAAAGGGGGAATTCGTTGATATGATAAGGGATATGTTTCGACGTATTATAGGCAATTTGCTGGATATCGTTTATCCCAAAACGTGCCTGGCCTGTCACGAGAGGCTGACGGATTCCTGCATAGACGGCCTGGTGTGCTCTGCGTGCTGGCAAAAAATCAAGAGAAACACGCCTCCCTTCTGCTCCCTCTGCGGCAGGAGTCTAAAGAAACAAAACTTACACAGGAGCCTTTGCCCCGAGTGCCAGAAGATGAGGTGGCATTTTGACCGGGCATTTAGCCCCTGTATTTATGAGGGTGTGCTTAAAGAATTAATCCACGCGTTCAAATATAAGAATAAGGATCATCTTGGATTTACCTTAAGCAGGCTTATGACAGATTTCATAAAAGAGTTTCGCGTGCCCGTTGAATTTGTAGACTTTATCATCCCCATCCCTCTGCACCGTGCAAGACTTAGGGAAAGGGAATTCAATCAGGCCGAGGTCTTAAGCGGGCATCTTGCCAGAGAGTTCCAAAAGCCCCTTGCCTGCGATTGGCTAATGAGGCCCCGTGCCACAAAAACACAAACCGACTTAGAAAGAGACTTGCGTCTTATAAACGTCCGGGATAGTTTTTCGGTCAGGGACCCGCAAATGGTCAGAGGGAAAAATATCCTTCTTATCGATGATGTTTTCACCACCGGAGCTACCTCCTCGGAAGCCGCGAAGGCACTGAAGCAGGCAGGCGCCCAGGTGGTCTTATGCATGACTCTGGCGAATTGAACCCATGAAAATACTACGAAATTATTTTTTAAGAGAATTCACCGCGCCCCTGTTTTTATCCCTGGGGGTGTTAAGTTTTGTGATGGTCCTGGTGGGTAACCTCAGGCGGATTGCCGACCTGGTCATAAACAGGGGTGTTGATATTTTGAGTGTGGGTAAACTCTTCCTTTTTATGATGCCTTACATCGTGACCTACGCCTTGCCCATTTCTGTGCTGGTCGCCGTGCTCATGGCCTTAGGACGACTCTCCAGCGATAACGAAATCATTGCCATCCGCGCAAGCGGCATCCATTTTTTCAGCCTGCTCATGCCCCTGATGGTCCTGGGTATTATCTTAAGCCTCTTTTTAGTCATCTTTAATGACCGGGCTGCAAGCTACGCACATTACGCCTACAGAAAGACGCTTACGGAAATAGGTATCCGCAGGCCTGCCGCTGCTTTTGAAGAAGGCGTGTTTATCAATTCCTTCCAGGATTACATCCTCTTCATTTACCATGTCGACCAGAAGAAAAATAAACTCGGCAATATCCGCATATACCAGCCCCAGGAGGACGGCCCCACCCGCACCATCATCGCCCGCTCCGGTGAATTCATTACTGACCCAGACAAGGGCACGGTAAAATTGAAACTGATGGACGGCTCTTCCGATGAACCTGACCCGAACAATCCGCTCAATTTTTATAAATTAAATTTCAAGACATACTTTATGAACCTCAACCTCTCACGGGCAAAGGACATAAATAAGCTCGGCAAAAAACCAAAGGACATGAGCCTGCGGGAATTAAAAGATGAAATTGATAAACTCAACAGCGAAGGAATTGACGCTACACCCCTGCTGACAGAGATAAATGAAAAGATGGCCCTGGCCTTTTCCACGCTTGTGTTCATTCTCCTTGGCTCATCTTTAGCCGTGATCACGCGACGCAGGGAAAAATCCATCAACATCGGCTTGGCGGTTCTGGTGATAGGAATTTACTATCCGCTCTTTATCGGCTGCGAGGCATTGGCCATTGAAGGCGTACTTCCTGCGACTGTCGCCATGTGGATCCCCAATGCGCTCTTTGCCCTCATCGGGATCTTATTGACCCTAAAGGTATGCGCTTATTAGACCGTTACATTCTAAAATCAGTCCTGGCCACTTTCTTCGCCTGCGTCTTTGTCTTCCTGTTTCTCTACGTGATCATCGACCTCCTTTCGAATTTGGAAGACATATTAAAGCAGCGCGTCCCACTTTCCCTGCTTGTCCATTACTACCTTTCCTACATGCCCATCATGCTGGTGCAGGTCTCTCCCTTTGCCTGCCTCTTAAGTACCCTCTACACCTTCGGCAAACTCAACCAGAATAATGAAATCATCGCCATGCGCGCCTCAGGCATGAGTATCCTGCAAATCACTCGCAATGCCATCGTGTTCGGACTGCTGGTGAGTTTAACTATTTTCTGGATTAGCGACCGGATCGTGCCGCAGGCCCTGACGTTAAATCAGAAAATCAAAGTCATGATGGAACAAGGTAAAAAGAAAGAGGAGGAAATCAAACCTGAAGTCTTGTCCAACCTGACGATGTACGGATTTCAAAACAGGCTTTTTCATATCAGCAAATTCTATGTACCTGAGAACATCATGGAGGGAATCACTATCCTTGAGCACGATGAAAAACAGAATATAACCAAAAAAATCGTTGCCAATAGGGGTGTCTATCAGAACAACCAGTGGGTGTTCTCTCAATGCATCACTTATGTCTTTGAGCCCAGCGGACAGATTGAACAGGAGCCGCTGTTTTCGGATGAGCAGGTGATGTATATACCAGAGACGCCGCGTGATTTTATTAACCAGAGGAATCAACCCGACTTCATGACCATCAATCAACTGGAAAATTACATCTGGAAACTATCCAAAAGCGGGGCCACCTCCGTGGTGCGCAATCTCAAGGTGGATTACTATCAGAGGTTTACTATGCCCTTTACCAGCGTGATCATCATCTTTCTGGGAATCCCTTTTGCCATGATCATCAGGAAACGCGCGGCAGGATTGTCTTCTATGGGGATATCGATACTGGTGGGATTTTTTTATTATATCCTGGATGCGGTGAGTATTGCACTTGGAAAAGGCGGCCTACTTCCTCCTTTTTTGTCAGCCTCTTTAAGCCACCTCATTACTTTTATCGCTGGGTTGTATCTGATCAGCGTTCTTCCCTAACGGATGTATAAGCGGGGTATGCGGTTCCCTAAGCCGCAGACGATTTCATAGGAGATCGTCTCGGCTAGCCGTGCCAATTCCTCGGCAGTGATTCTCATTTTGCCCTGGCTTCCGATCAATACCACTTCATCCCCTATCCTGACTTTAGAATCTCCCACGTCCACCATCATGTGATCCATGCAGATCCTGCCGCACACCTTAAAACGCTTCCCTCCAATCAAGACCGGTGCCTTATTGGATAAAATACGCGGATAGCCATCACCGTAACCAATGGGCAAAGTAATGACCGTAGTCTTTTTCTTGGTAATATAGGTGCGGCCGTAACTAACCCCCCATCCCGGTGGTAATCTTTTTTTAAAAATGACCCTGGACTTTAAGACAAGAAGCGGTTTGAGTTTTATCTTCAGGTCTTCTTTCGGGTGAAGCCCGTAAATGATGATCCCGGGCCTGACCATATTAAAGTGACCTTGCTTGAAATCAAGCACACCCATGCTGTTGGCGGCGTGGGCCAGAGGGATGCGGATGCCTTCTTTTTTTAAATCATCCAGTAATCGATGGAATAAGCGGATCTGTCGGTGCGTAAAATTTTTATCGCTGTCTGCCATGGTAAAATGCGTAAAGATACCTTCGATGCGAAGGTTTTTTAACTGGTGAATCTTTCGAACCAATGGCAGCACCTCTTCAGGTAAAACACCCAAACGCCCCATGCCTGTGTCCACCTTGATATGCACATCCAGGGGCCTTTTGTAAAGACGCGCCCTATCATTCAAGGCGTGCGCCAAGGCCTCATCGCAGACAGTGGCAGTCAGTCTGTATCGCAACAGTGGCGCTATATCTTTTTTAAGAACCAAGCCCATGACCAATACAGGGGTTCTGATCCCTGCCTTTCTTAAAGCGATTCCCTCTTCGACAGAAGCCACGCCCAGATAATCCACCCCGCAAGAGACGAGTTTCCTGGAAATCGGGATAAGGCCGTGGCCATAGGCATCGGCCTTGACCGTAACCATGATCCGCGTCTTTGGCAAAAGCCTCCTTCGGACCTGGCGAAAATTATGCATGAGATGCCTTAAATTAATCTCTGCCCACGTAGGCCTATAACCGATTTTACGATTTTTTTCCATATATGTTTTACTTTACTATGAACTCCGAGCTACGAACTCCGAACTGTTCTTATCTGGCACTCCTTCGGATACAGATAAATCGGCTTGATGTCAAAGGTATTGTTGAGCTTTTTATCTTTGAATCTCTCCAGCGCCAACGCCACAAGATGGTGCGGCTTGGGGTACCAGGCGTCCTTATCCAAAAGAGTTGCGCCCCTGACATGGCGGATCAGCGCTTCCTGATAGAGGCCTACGCCATCCCCTAAGATGAAACTGCCAGCTGAAACTTTCTTAAAAAATTCTTCCTGGCTTAAAAGCATGTACGGTTTTATTCTCTTTAAACAACCGTCTTCGTTCTTGAAAAAACCGCAATAGAGCAAATTCCTTTTGGCATCAACAATAACCGCAATAGGCCTGTCGGTTGTTCCCGCATTCCTGGCTATGATGTCCAGGCTGGGGATCCCAAGCACGTCTTTTTTCAAAGCCCAGCTGAGGCCCTTGATGGCCGCTACGCCTGTGCGTAAACCTGTAAAAGACCCTGGCCCCAGGCCGCAGGCAAAATAATCCACATCTTCAAGCTTTAAGCCTGCTGCTTCCAGAGCCCTCTGGATCGTGACGGTAAGCAGGGCTGAAAGTTTTTTCTCCACTTCCAGATTATAACTGAAGACTCTTGCGCCTTGGCTCATCCCCAGGCACAAATACTTCGTCGAGGTATCAATAGCCAGCAGGTTCATAGGATTTTCTCCAGTAATTCTTTGGCACGCCTGCCGCGGCTGCTGAACCTTAAACGTCTCATTGAGCCGTCTTTAACGAAAATTTCTGCTTTAAGATAACCGTTGGGTAAAAAAGGACCCAATCGGTCAGCCCATTCAATCACCGTTACCCCATCTGCGTAAAGATACTCATCCATTCCTAGCGCCAAAATATCCTTTGGCCTTTTTATCCTGTAAAGGTCAAAGTGGTACAAGGGAAATCTCGCATGCCTGTGCTCGCGTATCAACACAAAAGAGGGGCTTGTGACCTTATTTTTATCGATACCAAGCCCTTCGGCAATACCTTTTGTCAAAACTGTCTTTCCCGACCCCAGTCCTCCAAAAAGACAGAGAATATCCCCAGCTTTTAGAAACTTTGCCAAGCGCCTGCCTATACCTAGCGTATCCCGAACGGATCCAGATATGACATCCATCTTTAAAAATGCCTGTATCCTTTGATGTGAAAAGGTTTGGGTTTGCCGTCCCTACCAATAAGATTCAATCCTTCAACTTTCGTAACAATCTCTCCGATAGGCCTGAACATCCTGATTTTCCTTTTCATCAATTTCTTGGCCTCTTGTTTTGGCAGGGTAAAGAGCAGTTCAAAATCTTCTCCCATGGACAGGGCTTCCTTTATATGGGAATGTTTGGCCACTGGTATCAACTGTTCATAGACAACAGCACCCACCTTGCTCCTTTCCAGGATATGATGCAAATCCTGGAGCAATCCGTCGGAGATATCGATCATGGCATGGAGCTTGAAATTCTTTGTCAAAAATAAGGCTTGCTTTACACGCGGGGTAAACGTCAGGTGTTTGCCACGGATAGAGCCGCCCAGAGTGCCTGTGACAAAAATGATATCATGTAGCCTGGCACCGCTACGCAACAGGAGATCCTTCTTCCTGACCACGCCGAGCATACTTACGTCAATGACAAGCTTTGAAGAACGGCTGAGGTCTCCGCCTACGATATTGACTTTGAATTGCCTTGCCATCGCGCGCATCCCCCTTAAGAGCTCATCAACAAATCTTAAGGAGGTGTCAGGAGGAAGCCCCAAAGATACCAGACAATGCCTGGGGATTCCTGCACAAGCGGCGATATCGCTTATCTGAATGGCCATGGCCTTGCGACCAATCAGATACGGTCTATCTTTAAGAGTGAAATCCACACCCTCCATCATCATGTCGCAGGTAAAGAGTTGATACCTGAATTTGTCCAGGCTCAATACCGCGCAATCATCCCCAGAGCCCTGGATCACAGAGACATCTGTCCTGATAGACTTGCGGAAATGCTCGATCAAGCCGAACTCACCAAGTTTAGTAATAAACATAATATATTTAGAAATTCCAAATCCCAAGCACCAAACTCCAAATAAGTTCCAAATTCCAATGTCCAAAATTCCAAACTTGCATGTTTCGGTCATTGGGATTTTGGATTTGGGATTTGTTTGGGATTTGGGATTTGGAAATTGGGATTTTAATTGTCATGCAATTATCTTTCTAATATTTTTTATATACGGCGGACGGATGATTCCCTTATCCGTTATCATCCCAGAAATCAGGTGGTGCGGGGTTATGTCAAAAGCCGGGTTAAACACCTTGATGTCCTTGCCTGCAATCGGCTTTTTGAAAAATAACTCCGTTACTTCTCTTTTGTCGCGCTGCTCGATGGGAATACCTCTGCCATTTTTTATGTTCAGGTCAAAAGTAGAGGCGGGTGCTGCGATATAAAAAGGGACTTTGTGGTGGCGCGCCAAGACCGCCAAGGCATACGTGCCGATTTTATTTGCCGCGTCGCCGTTGGCAGCAATCCTGTCTGCTCCGGTAAAGACCTTTTTGATTTTTCCTTGGGCCATTAGAGAAGCAGCCATGCTGTCGCAGATAAGGGTAACATCAACGCCATGCCGCTTAAGCTCCCAGGTGGTCAAACGCGCGCCCTGCAGCATGGGCCTGGTCTCGCAAACAAAAACCTTAATCTTCTTACCCTGACAAGAAGCGCTGTAAATAATACCCAAGGCTGTTCCGTAATCGATGGTGGCCAGTATCCCGGCATTGCAGATGGTAAGCAGCGCATCACGTTTATTAATCAATGCCGCGCCAAAGGAGCCAATCCGACGACAGGCCTTCTGGTCCTCCTTCATAATCTGGCGGGCTTCCTTAAAAAGTATTTTCTTAAGCGTAGCTACAGATTTATTTTTATTTTTTTGACTTGCCTCTATCATCCTCTCCAGGCCCCAGAAAAGATTCCTTGCCGTGGGCCGCGAACGGCCGATATAATCTGCTACCTTCATGACTTGCCTGTTAAAGGCAATGCCATCCCTGGCCTTTGAATTTTTAATCCCTAAATATACCCCCCAACCTGCTGCAGCTCCCAAGGCTGGTGCTCCGCGAATACGCATGGCCTTTATTGAGCGACAAAGAGAGTCCAGATCACCTATAGTGATATATTTCAATCGTAAAGGCAGCTCTCTCTGATCGATAATTCTGATCCTGTTATTAACCCACTCAATTGTTTTGATAATGCCTCCTGTTTATAAACCAACTATTTTTGCTAACAGGCTCTTCCTAAGCGTTATTGCCGATGCAGGGCAACACTCCTGACAGCAAAAACAGGCAATGCACTTTGAATAATCGATGGTGAGGCGTCCATTATGTATGCGGATAATCTTTTCAGGACAGGCCTCGATACATGCCCCGCATTTCGTGCAGAGGTCCTGCTTCACGTGGGGATAATACCTTATTAATTTTATGGCCAAATTAAGGATGGGCTTCGGTATCTTTCTTCTTTTGGAGGATGAGGGCAACATAAAGGGTCTGCCAGCGATATGGGCCCATTCGCAACCTTGGATTTCAATGGAATGGATATCGGCAACCCCCAGCCCTCTTCGAACCGCCTCTTTTGTCGTCGGCACATCCAAGGGATCAACGCCCATAATCCGAGCCATGACGCTATCCAGTGCCACGCTATCAGCGCCTGCCAGCAATAAATTAAGATTTCTTAATTTTCCGCTTGTGCCTGGACCTTGCCCTTCCATGGCCACGATACCGTCGACAACCGTGAGGACAGGCCTGACCTCCTGAAAGATATCGACCAGCATTTTAGAAAAAACCTCTTTGTCAAAATACTTTTTATGTAATTCTGTTTTAAACGTCCCGGGAACCAGCCCGAATAGATTCTTGATGGCTCCGGTCAAAATTGTCAAACCGTGCGTCTTAAACTTGGGGACATTGACCACATGATCGCATTCATCCAGCACGGCAGCCAGAGGAAATTTGTCTCTCATGCGTCTTTTATCAAACTCAATCAGAGCAACACTCTCTTCTTCGCAAACCTTTGTCATGCCCGTACGATTATAAACCTCACCCACATTATCTATCTGGCTTCCCCAGACACTGGGCCCATCTCCTAAGACGACCTCGCACTCCAGATCTTTTAATATCTTGATCACCGCGCGCACCACTTCAGGATGAGTGGTCACGTGCTTCTTCGGTTCGACCGCCATCAGAAGATTAGGCTTAACCAGCACCCTGCTTTTGGGTCTGACAAAACAACTGATCCCACCCAGCGCTTCAATGGCCTTTCTTACTGTTTCCTCTACAAGAGCCGGGTCATAACTTAAACACGGAAAAACGCAAACTTTGGAATTCATTTAAGAAGAAATCTTGAAAAATTTTTTCGCGTTATTGGTGGTGACCCTGGCCACCTCATCCAGATTGATCTCTTTAATCCTGGCAATTTCTTCGGCCAGATGCCTGACATAGACAGGCTCATTCCTTTGGCCGCGAAATTCCTGTGGAGGCAGAAAGGGTGCATCCGTTTCCAGTAATAATCTCTCTATTGGCGTGATTCTAACGAGATCCCTTAAACCTTCTGCTTTTTTATACGTTATATTACAGGTAAAGGAGACAAAGAACCTTAAGTCCAGACATTGTTTTAGAAAATCGGCTCCAGAAGAAAAACAATGCACCACTGCCTCATGGACAGAAAATTCCTTCAAGATTTTTAAGGTATCCTGCTCAGCCTGTCGGGTATGGATGACCAGGGGTAAATTCCTCTCTTTGGCTAATTTCAATAATGCCCTGAACAAAACCCTCTGATTCTCAGGATGAGAATAATTCTTATAATAGTCCAGGCCGATCTCTCCGACGGCAACGACCTTTTCCTGTCTTAAGAATTCTTTGAAGGTTTGCTCATCCTGGGAGTTGAATTTATCCGCCTCATGAGGATGGATTCCGGCAGCCGCATAGATAAAATCATATTGTTTGGCTAATTGCAAAGACCTTTCGGTTGCCTTAAGGCTTGAACCGATATTTATCATAGCCTCTATCCCTTGTTCTTGGGCGCGGGCAATAACCGTCTCCCTGTCCGAGTCGAATTCCGGAAAATCCAGATGGCAGTGAGTGTCTATGAACATAGTTAATCGTTATTGGTTAATCGTTATCGGTTCTCGCTTTTGCGATAATCGATGCGGGGGAATAAAGGGTTGCCCTTCTTGATCTTATCCGTGCCTAATTGCTCTTTGATGGAAGCAGAGGTATTTGGCATGAAAGGATAGATTTGAATGGCGACTTCCCGAAGCACTTTCACGAGTAAGTAGATAAATCCTTTAAGCTCCTCCTGTCTGTTTTCCTTAGCCATGCTCCAGGGTTTCTTGTCTTCTATGTATTTATTAGCCATGCCGATCAATCGCCAGATATTCTCGAGGCTGGCGGAAAAATTAAGATTGAGGTCTTTAACCAAAGAATCTCTGACCTGTTCCTTGAGGAGCCTGAGTTTCTCTTCTATCCGCTTGCCCTGATCATCTTGCACGCTTGCCTCGGTTGGAATTGAGCCCTGATAATATTTCTCGACCATGGTCAGCGTCCGGTAAACGAGATTACCCAGGTCATTGGCCAGATCTCCGTTAAATCTCTTGATAATGGCCTGCTCCGAAAAAGTCCCGTCCAATCCAAAAGGCACATCGCGCAGGAGAAAATACCGGTAAACATCCAAGCCGTATTTTTGCACCATATCCAGGGGATTAATCACGTTCCCGCGCGACTTGGACATCTTATCTTCTTCGCTGAGCCACCAGCCATGGGCAAATATGCTCCTGGGCGGCTCTATATTTAAGGCATGCAGCATAATCGGCCAGTAGACCGCATGCTGCCTTAGGATATCCTTGCCGATAAGGTGCACATCCGCCGGCCACCATTTTGATTGATACTTCCCCTTACCGTCAAATTCACCGACGGCGCTGATGTAATTTATCAGCGCATCAAACCAGACATAGGTGACATGGTCCTGGCTAAAGGGCATGGGAATCCCCCAACTGAGGCGTTCTTTGGGCCGCGAGATGCACAGGTCATTCAGTTTATTGCGCTTTAAGAAACTCAATACTTCTGCATAGCGGCTGTCTGGTTTTATGAAATCCGGGTGGCTCTGGATATACGTGATCAGCCAATCCTGATGCTCGGACAACTTAAAAAAGTAATTGGTCTCGCTGATCTTCTCCACCGGCCTCTTGCAGTCAGGGCAGATCTGATCCGGAGCCTGTGTCTGTGACCAGAAGGTCTCACAGGGAGTGCAGTACCAGCCTTCATAAAGAGCCGAATAGATCTGTTTCTTTGCATAAAGAAGCTTCAAGAAATCCTGTACGATTTTCTGGTGCCTGTTTTCGGTCGTGCGGATAAAATCATTATAAGAAATATCCAGGGACTTCCAGAGGTCCTTAAATTTGACACACATCTGGTCGGTAAACTCCTCCACTTTTAATTTCAGTTCGTCCGCCGCCTTCTGGATCTTCTGGCCGTGCTCGTCTGTGCCGGTTAAAAACCAGACATTCTCTTCCCCTAAATCCTTGCGCATAAAGCGCGCCAACGCATCTGCAGCGATCGTCGTATAGGAATGCCCGATATGCGGAGAGGCATTGACGTAGTACAGCGGAGTCGTAATATAAAACTTTTTATTCATGATTAAATTCCAAATTGCAAGCACCAAATACCAAATAAGCACCAGATTCCAATGCTCCAAATTCCAAACATACAAGTTTTGGACATTGGAATTTTGGATTTGGGATTTGTTTGGGATTTGGGATTTGGGATTTGGGATTTCTCATGCTTAAGATTTCTCTTTATAGCTTACCGCAATCTGCGCACCGTCTTCGAGTTCAACGATTGCGCTACGCTTGAATACATTGACACTGATGACCTTACCCTTACCTTGGGGCAAGTGGACGCGCTCCCCTTCGCGGGGCAGGCCCTTGGATAAAATCTTATACGTCTCATATTCAAAATAAAGGCAACACATCAACCGGCCGCAGAGGCCCGATATCTTCGGCGGGTTCAAAGGCAGGCCTTCCTCTTTAGCCATTTTTATGGTAACAGGCTCAAAATCTTTTAGGAAGCGCGCACAGCACAACTCTCTGCCGCAAGGGCCGAACCCTCCGAAAAGCCGTGCCTCATCCCTGACGCCGATCTGCCTCAGTTCAATCCTGGCCTTGAAGATTTTGGCCAGGTCCTTGACCAAGTTCCTGAAATCAATCCTGCCGTCGGCCGTGAAATAAAAGATGATTTTCGTGCGGTCAAAGGAATACTCCGCCTGTACCAGCTTCATGTCCAGCTTATGCTCCTCTATTTTCTTCATGCAGGCGCTAAAGGCATCCTTGGCCTTACCCCTGTTTTCTTCAATCTGCTTCAGGTCATTTCCGCAGGCCACGCGTACCAATTTTTTGGGAGGTTCCTTGGAAGCGGTATCCGTCGCATCATTTTCTTTGGGAGAAACCACCTGACCGTAATCCAGTCCCCGGTCATGCTCAACGATAACGTAATCCCCTTCCTTGACGTTGATAGAATGGGCCTGGTACAAAAAGACCTGGCCTGAATCCCTTAACCTGACGTAGACGGTCCCTTCCATACTTGATTCCTCAAATCATAAAGCAATAATTTGACGTTGATGTTATGCTCCAGGTAAAAAATCGAGCGTGTGATCGCCTTCATAATCTCATAGAGCTCAGGGAAAGAAAAACGGTTCCTGATTTTTAACAAATCGGCCTTGCGATCCTCATGGATGGTGGCTGAAGGCGACATGCCGATCTTGACCCAAAAGATATCGCGGAACCACGTCGCCAGGATGTTAAGATCCTCCCTGACCTTGAATCTGTCCTCTTTGGACAGATGGTCGAAGGAAGGGCTTCGGCTGAACAGGAAATTATCGATAACAGCATTCTTTTCCCTCAAAACGTCCGTTTCCTTTAATCTCAAGGCGCTACCCAATCGGCCTTCTGAGACGTAAGCCAGGTAATGCGCCCGATGGAGATCCAGACCGTGCTCCTTCATTAAAACTTCCTGAAGGCGTTGCCGCTCAATCGGCCTGAACTTCAGCGTCTTACACCGGCTGACGACCGTTTTAAATAAAAGCGCAGGCTTGCCGCTGATCAAGATAATGAGGCTGTTGCCAGGCGGCTCCTCTAAAATCTTTAATAGCGCACCTGAGGCTTCTGCCGTAAGCCGATGCGCATCATTAATGATGAACACCTTCATCCTCGCCTCATAGGGCCTCAAGGAAATTTCCCTTTGCAGCTGGCGGATATCCTCTATCTTTATTTCTGACTCATCCGACTCAATCAGGCGAACATCAGGATGTATGTTGCGGTCAATCTTCAGGCAGGAAACACATCGGTCACAAGAATCCATCTGGAGTTGTTCACAATTGACGGCCTTAGCCAATGTCAGGGCTACGAGCTTTTTCCCCACGCCTTGCGGTCCGGTAAAAAGCAGACCTCCCTGCAGACGACCCTGTTCCAGGTAGTCCTGCAGCATATGGATGGAGAAATTCTGACCTATGATGTTTGGAAAGGACAAGTTATCTTCTCTTAAGAAAGTTGTCTATTAGCTTTCTTATTTGTTTCTGTATCTGATTTTTGTTCCCGTCAACTTTGATAATCTTAATACGTGTTGCATGTCGCCTGGCTAATCGGAGGTAGCCGTTTCTCACGCGTGCATGATACAACAGTGACCTTTGCTCAATACGGTCTTTCCGGGAATCATGATATTTAAAACCTTTGTGAATGGCTAAGTCCAAGAGTATTGTGAGATCTGGCCCTGATCTTGCGCGTGACATGTTTCCCAATCTCTTCGAGGAGCTTAATATCCAATCCCAGGCCATAGCCCTGGTAGGCAAGTGTGGAATCCAGGAACCTGTCGCAAATAACAACCTCACCTGCTGCAAGCGCAGGTTTTATCATTTCATCGACGATCTGAGAACGGGCGGCCATGTAAAGGAGCATTTCAGAAACAGGAGTCAGGGTGAGGTTTTTGGCATCCAGCAGAATCTTTCTGATTTTTTCACCGATGGCCGTGCTCCCGGGCTCGCGCAGATATATGGCCTTATAACCTTTTCTCTTCAGGTATTGATAAAGGAGCCGCGACTGCGTGCTCTTACCGCACCCCTCTGACCCTTCAAATGTAATGAATGTGCCTTTCATGATTATTCTTTTCAGTGAGTTTCTTTTGAAATGTCTCTGCCATTTTCTCGCTCAGGTCGCTTTTACCCGCCTTCGGCGGGCACGCAAGAGATCTTTCGCATTTTCGGCGGCTGCTGAACTCGCGCTTCGGCCTCTGCCTCAGCGTTCGAACAGCATCGCAGTCCCAGTGTTGTCGCTAGCGCTCCACTGGGATTCCCGAAAATGCTCAAGCTCCTCTTGCTAAAAGCTCCATTCGCTCGAAAACGGCAAATACATTTCTTTTCAAGTCAACCTTTAAATATAACGATCTTGGATTTACGTTTATACTAACCCTAACCGCCTCCAAACTTGACCATCTTTTGTGTCTTCAACTATAATACCCTTTTTTCTTAATTCTTCTCTAATTTGATCGGCTGTTCTAAAATCCTTGCGGTTTCGAGCTTCTCTGCGTTGATTAATAAGATCCTCTTCTTCTTTTGATAATTGCGTAAATAGTTTTAAATTAAGACCTAGAATGTTTCTTCCTAATTCCTTAACCGCACTTTCTGCCCCATTTATTATTTCGGCATAGCCAGCTATGTGTTTCTCGGTATCGATGAACTTATGGGTATCAGTAATTAAATCAAAAAGGCTAGCCACTGCCGAGGGAGTGTTAAAATCATCATCCATAGCTCTAATAAAGTTATTTTTGTTTTTTTCAATAAAATCAGCTGTCCTTCCAACAGCTGTCATTCCAGCTTTTCTTACTTGTTCAGTTCTTATAAAAAGTATCTCGAATCTTTGCATTGTTTTATCTGCTTCTTCCAATTTCTTCCAAGTAAAGTCTACCGGACTAGAATAATGAGCCTGGAGATAAAACATTTTTAAGGTATCAGCATTGAAACGATTCAATACATCATTGATCGTAACGAAGTTTCCCAGGGACTTGGCCATTTTTTGACCGTTAATGGTTAAGAGACCGTGGTGAATCCAGTGTTCGGCAAAGGGCTTACCTAAGCCTTCGGACTGCGCGATTTCGTTTTCATGATGCGGGAATATTAAGTCTATTCCTCCGCCGTGAATATCAAACTTATCTCCCA
>Ga0111184_1044_pt1 | contig 19126 bp, 13 predicted proteins | sample DeeMarSWOR324_28_FD_80241 | JGI IMG/M metagenome (GOLD analysis project Ga0111184, IMG submission 80241) | Omnitrophica WOR_2 bacterium SM23_72 | reverse complement strand
AAAACCTCAAGGGCAAGACAAAAACAAACCTCTTTAAATCCAGTGCAGTCACCAGAGATAAGAATTGTGTTTTCTCTTCTTAAATTATACAACGGATCAACCTCGATACCTTCTTTAAAAACAAAATCCTGTATCTTTAAAGAATGTATATCGCAGCTCTTAAGTCCAACAACCACAGTAGGAGTCACTTCTTCTGCTTTCGCCTGTAATGAAAGAGTTTCGGCAACCTTTTCTTTAGGGTAGGTAAGGAAGGATTTTATTGGCTGAACAGTTCGGTAGGAATTAAAAGTGAATTTATGTGGGTCTTTATATTCCTCGTAGAGGTAATCGCCATCTTTTGCTTCGGGTGAATAAATACGTACTGACTTTTTAAGCTGAGTTAAAAAGTCTTGCCACTGCGATGCTTGCGAATAATGAATCTCTGGCATTCTTACAGAATATTTAAGGCTGGATTTTACTAAAATTCCTTAAAAAGACAGAAAAATAGTATACTACTGTCCTCCAGTTATGTCAATATAATAACTACAATATCGGTAAATATTTCTTTGTTTCGTACGGGGTTACCTGCGCCTTATATTCATCCCACTCCATTTTCTTGTTGCGAATAAAGAAATTGAACAGCTGTTCACCCAATGTACGCTTTACCAATTCAGATTTCTCTGTTAGCTTAATTGCCTCAAGCAAATCTTCAGGCAATGCCTTAATACTTGAGCGCATCCTTTGATTCTCTGTCATCTGATAAATATTATCATTTGCTGGCTCTGGCAGTGGAGATCTTTTCTCTATCCCTTCCAAACCCGCAGCCAACATCACTGAAAAAGCAAGATATGGATTGCAGGCAGGATCCGGGACTCTATATTCGATACGCATGGCTTTCTCTCCGCCTGGCTTATACATTGGAACACGGATTAAAGCTGAGCGATTCATCTGCGCCCAGCAGACATAAACAGGTGCTTCATACCCAACAATCAGACGTTTAAAAGAATTAACCCACTGATTGGTCACCGAGGTAATCTCTGGCGCATGGCTAAGTAAACCAGCGATAAAATATTTTGCAATTTTAGAAAGATGGAACTTGTCCCTCTTATCAAAAAAGGCGTTACTCCTGCCCTGGAACAGCGATTGATGTGTGTGCATACCTGAGCCATTTATTCCATAGATTGGCTTGGGCATAAAGGTAGCATGCAAACCCCGAGACTGAGCGATCTCTTTTACTACTAAACGGTAGGTCATAACATTATCTGCCATGGTAAGCGCATCAGCATAACGCAAATCAATCTCATGCTGGCTGGAGGCTACCTCGTGATGACTGTATTCAACAATAATTCCCAAACTCTCTAGGATGTCTACTGTTTGATGGCGTACATCCTGAGCAATATCTAAGGGCGTAAGATCAAAATAACTACCCCTGTCTAAGATAACCGCATTTTTGGGATTATTAAAATAAAAATACTCAAGCTCCGGACCCACGTTATAAGTAAATCCCATCTCTTTTGCTCTGGCTAAATTCCTTTTTAAGATATAGCGCGGGTCACCAGAAAATGGCTTTCCATTAGGGGTATAAATATCACAAAACATCCGCGCAACTGGCCGCTCCTTGGATTCCCAGGGAAGAAATGCAAAAGTGCTTAGATCGGGTCGAGCAATCATATCTGATTCCTCAATGCGGGCAAAACCCTCAATGGATGAACCATCAAATCCCATGCCATCATCTAAAGCGCGCTTTAACTCATCGATTGTAATTGTAAATCCCTTTAAAAAACCCAGCACATCCGTAAACCACAAGCGAATAAACTTAACCTTATGTTTCTTAACCAATTTTATTACATCCTGTTTAGTCTTGGGAATCATTTCCCTTTTCATTTTCTGGCTCCTTTTGATTTTAAAAATCTCTCTATCCTAACCAACGCCTCCTTAAGGCTCTCGTAACTTGAGGCATAAGATATCCGAATATAATCGCTATACTCTTTGCCAAAAGCAGTACCCGGCACAACCGCTACCTTTTCCTTCCTGAGCAATCTCTCTGCAAAATTTAAACAATCCATACCAGTCTTCTTTATTGAAGCAAAAATATAAAATGTACCGTCTGGCTTAATGCATTTAAGGCCTAAATTATTTAATCTATCGACCATGAATTCTCGACGTCTCTTATATTCTCGCTTCATTTCTTCAACTGACTTCCTACCTGTATGCAGTGCCTCGCATGCAGCCATCTGACTGGTTATCGGCACACACATTATTGTATATTGGTGAATCTTGGTCATAGCCGCAATCATCTCTCCTGACCCACAAGCAAAACCCACCCGCCAACCAGTCATTGCATAGGACTTGGAGAAACCGCTCAAGTAAATTGTGCTACCCTTAGCACCAGAGAGCTTAGCAAATGGAGTATGTTCGAAGTCATAAGTCAAATCTCCGTAAATCTCATCAGATATACAGAGTAATTTGTTTTTTAAGATAACTCTCTTAAGTTCATCAAGCTCCTTCTTAGTATAGGAAATACCGGTAGGATTTGTGGGATAGTTTAAAATAATTGCCTTGACTTTTTTATCAACTGATTTACCTATATTCTTGGGCGTAAGCTTAAACCCTTGTTCCTTTGTATTTATATATACAGGTATCCCTCCTGATAATTCTACCAGAGGACCATAAGAGACGTAACTAGGGCTGGGTATTAAAACCTTGTCACCTTGATTTAGAAGTGCACGCAAGGCCAAATCAAAGCCTTCACTTACTCCTACAGTAATTAGTATTTCATTATCCGGACAATAATCCAGGCCATATTTATTTTTAAGATAACGACTTATGCTCAATCTTAATTTATAAAGCCCTTTGTTAGAAGTATATGAAGTAAAGCCCTCCTCAAGGGAATATATCCCTGCCTCGCGTATCTGCCAGGGAGTAACGAAATCCGGCTCACCCACACCTAGGGAAATTACATCCTCCATTCCCAAAACCAAATCAAAAAACTGGCGGATGCCCGAGGGTTGCATCTCTTGGACTTTTTTTGAAATCATTTTTCCTCACACCTTTGTTAATCCATTCACACGTTAACCCGTGAATGCGCTCACTAATACGATATGGCTATCCTTTTATGCTCCTCTTTATGCTTAAGAACCATACCATTCTCTTTGTATTTCTTCAACAGAAAATGCGTGGTGGTGCCACGTACATTCTCCAGGGGAGCAAGCTTCTCTGCCACAAAATTGGAAACCGTATGAATATTCTTTCCCTCAACAACCAACAAAAGATCATAAGTCCCAGAGAGAAGATAGCAACTTTTTACCTCAGGAAAGGAATAGATTCGTTGAGCAATCCTATCAAATCCTAAGTCTTTCTGCGGGGCTACCCTAACCTCAATTATGGCACGCACCTCAGAATCGTCGTCACGCACCAGTTCTCTGTTGATAATTGCCTTATAACCTAAGATTATCCCCTGTTTTTCTAACTTTTTAATTGTTTTCTCTACGGAAGAGGAATTCTTTTTTAACATCTTAGCGATCTCTGCAGGCGTAGCACGTGCATTCTTTTCTAAAATCTCCAGTATCTCATCCATCTTCTTCTCCTTTCAGCTAGAAACAAAAAATTATCCTTAATTTAAAGCTATGTTTAACCTTACATTTAGATAGCAGTTTATAAATTATAACAAAAAAAGGGGCCTCTAACAAGTTATTTAAATTCTACAAATTCGGGGAGGTTGACGTTTATGCTCTGAGGTCCTAATGCGGAATCTTACTTTTTCAACAAACCTTGCTGGCTGAGTCTGTTTATACCCTTTTAAAATTCTCAAAAGAATATTGTCAAGCCGAGAATAACTAATCCCTAATTCGCCCTCATCTGTCTGGCCAGGCCAAAGTCCAGCAGAGGGAGTTTTATCTATGACCCTCTGAGGAATATTTAATCTACTGGCTAATTCCTTTACTTGAGATTTCAGTAAGTCTCCTAAAGGTACTATATCCGCTGCTGCGTCACCAAATTTGGTAAAGTATCCCATTAATGTTTCTGACTTATTGGAAGTCCCGCACACAAGATAATTTAGTTTATTAGCAAAATAATAAAGAACTATCATTCTCAGCCGAGCCTTAAGATTTGCGCGCGTTATCCTATTTGCCTTCGGCAATGTTTTCAAGCATACCTTATAGAGCGGACACAAATCAATGCTTTTAGATTTAATTCCTAATCTACTGGCAATTAAACGAGCATCGAGTAAGTCCTTTCTTTCGCTCATACAAGGAAGAATAAGTCCTAAAACCCTTTTCTTTCCCAGTGCCTCAGCACATAAAGCAGCAGTTACTGCTGAATCAATACCCCCACTTAAACCAAGCAGCACACCCTTTGCCTTTGCCTGCTTGATCTGTTTTGTAATCCAAGAGATTATTTTTTGCTTCATCTATTTTTTGGCAAAATCTATTAAAAGCGGCAAGAGCTCAAATCCGCGCATTTGGCCTAAAGAACCAACTGCAGCCTGTCTTTCAGAAAATTTTTGTATGTTGTCTGGGGCAATATCATCTCCCGAAATTAATAAAGGCACAGGATCCGCCGAATGAGCGCGAATCCTACATACTGTGGAATGGTCTGCGGTCACCGCCAGAATCGTCTGTTTAAGGTTGAGTTTCTTAAGTAAGGGCTCGAAGAAAAACTTATCAATTATTGTAATAATCTCCACCTTCTTCTTAAAATTTCCATCGTGAGCTGGTTCATCCGGACCCTTGATATGAATATAAAGCCCATCAAAATCAACAATCTTCTGCAACGCAATCTTTGCCCAAATAGAATAATCCACTTCTAAATCACCTGACGAGTGAGGTACATCAACCACCTCAATCCCGGTCAGGAGCGCAATGCCCTTCTCAACCGGCATTTGTACGAAAGAACCAAATCTTAAATTGTATAATGATTCAATCGAAGGAAAATCAGGTAGATGGTCACCTGCATCACGAGATAGGATAATATTTGCTGGAAGCTTATTCTGAGCTAATCTTTTCTGATTAATTACTGATTGAGACAGAATCTGATGGGATTTAAGCGTGAATTCGTTAAGTAAATCTGCTGACAATTTTACTTCAGCTAAATCTTTGAATTTATCCATAGGAAAAGAGTCGGCTAATTGATTTGGGAATTTCTCTTTGGCAATACCAAAAACCCCCTCCCTGGCATAGGCAGGATCGGTGTTGGTAATCCATCCTGATAATCTTTTATTTTGATGATAAATCACCAAAACCCCTCGATGTCCTACGGTGTTTTTAAATTCGAACGTGGCAGAAGAAAGCTTTACCTTAGAATTTATTTCCCTTGATAAGGCACCTGCTTCATCAGTAGTTAAATTTCTTCCTACACGCCGGTCCAAGATGGATTTTCCATCTTTGTCAACAGTGGCAAAATTGATCCTCAAGGCAAGATTTCCTGGCTCAACCTTCAAGCCCTCGGCAAATGACTCAAGCGGCCCTCTTCCTGTATAATATTTCTCAGCATCGTAACCCAGGAGACTTATAACCGCAATATCTGATTCGGGAGCAATACCCTTATCTACTGGATAGACAATGCCAGTACGACCATCTTTAGCTAATCTATCCATATGAGGAGTGATTGCCGCTTCCAGGGGAGTTTTATTATCTAACTCAGGAATTGGTAAATCTCCTAATCCGTCAAGAACTATGTATAATATCTTTTTCATAGCAGTCTAATGGAGAACGAGTAAACGCGTGAACGAGTGAACGCGTTCACCCGTTAACACGCTAACGCGCTAACCATTTTTTAACACTTAGTGAAACCGCAGGCATAGCACTTAACGCAACCTTCCTCATGACGCAGCGCTCCCCCGCAATCCGGGCAAACCCCCACAATATTGGAAATACCATGTTGTAACTCCTTAAGAGGTTGTGAATCGCTGGAGAGCTGTGTCTCTTTCGAGGAAGTAATAGGGATTGGGTCGTTAACCAATCTTCTTTCAACTACACGCGCTAAGGCATCAGCACAGGAGAAAATTCGTACACCCTTTTCCCAGGAAGGAGAAGGACAGCGGATATTGCGCAATTGCTCAATTATGGATTTAACCTCTACATCTGAGCGAAGCGCAAGAGAGACAAGTCGACCAATTGCCTCAAGCTGACTTGCAGCACATCCTCCTGCTTTTCCCATTTGAGTAAAGACCTCAAAGGGTCGACCCTGCTCATCGCAATTTATGGTAATATACAGATTACCACAGCCAGTAGCGACCTTCGTAGTTGTACCGGTGGTTACCTCAGGCCGCGTCTGAGGAACGATCTTACCACCTTGCGTTTTTGCCTCTGCCTTGGTTGCTGACTCCTGCTTTCCTGCAATATTAAGAACCTGCTCTTGACGACTCTTATCCCGATAAACAGTAATACCCTTACAACCAAGTTCGTAGGCCAGAAGATAAGCCTTATGCACATCTTCCACTGTAGCGTGCTGAGGGAAATTGATTGTCTTTGAAACCGCGTTATTTGTGTATTTCTGAAAAACTGCCTGCATACGAATATGCCACTCAGGAGAAATATCATGTGCCGTGACAAATATACGTTTTATCTCAGCAGGAATCTCATCTATATTTTGTACTGAACCTGTCTCAGCAATCCGCTCCATTAGTTGCCTATTATAAAAGCCGCGCTCCCTAGCTACCTCTTCAAATATAAAATCACTCTCAACCAATTTATCATTATCCATAACATTGCGATAATAAGAAATAGCAAATAGCGGCTCAATGCCAGAGGAGGTTGGTCCTGCAATGATACTTATTGTCCCTGTTGGAGCAATAGTGGTTAAGGTAGCATTCCTTAAAGGCATATTCTGCCCTTCCCACTTACTTGCCTTAAAAGCAGGAAAGACACCCTTTTGCCTTGTTAATTCAGAAGACTTATTCTTTGCCTCATTAAATATAAATGACATCAACCTATCAGCAAGCACAAGCGCCTCGTCGCTATTATAAGGTATACCCAGCCTAATCAAAAGACTAGCCCAACCCATAATTCCTAAGCCAATCTTACGAGTCAATTTGGTGGCTTTCTCAATCTCAGGTAAAGGAAATTTATTTGCGTCAATAACATTATCTAAGAACTGCACTGTCAAGTGAACTGTCTTCTTCAATCTATCCCAATCAATCTCATAACCCCAACCGACCTTCTTTACCATACGCACTAAGTTAATGGAGCCTAGGTCGCAACTCTCATAAGGTAAAATAGGCTGTTCCCCACACGGATTAGTACTCTCGATCCTGCCTAATTTAGGAGTGGGGTTATCCTCCTCTATCTTATCAATAAAGATAATCCCTGGTTCGCCATTCTTATGTGCTTGTTTAACAATTAAATTAAATACCTCTTTGGCATTAAGACGGTTGACAGGCTTATTAGTTCGAGGATCAATTAGGTCATATTCTCCATTATCCTTTAATCTATTCATAAAATCCTCTGTTATAGCAATGGATATGTTAAAATTCGTTACCTTCTTATCGCTATCCTTACAGGTAATAAACTCTAAGATATCGGGATGGTCCACCCTTAAAATCCCCATATTAGCGCCCCTTCTTGTGCCTCCCTGCTTTACTGCTTCGGTAGCTGCATCATAAACCTTCATAAAGGAAACAGGGCCTGAGGCTATCCCGCCGGTGGTTCTGACTACTGAATTCTTTGGGCGTAAATTAGAAAATGAAAACCCTGTCCCTCCGCCGGATTTATGAATCATTGCCGTTGCCTTTAAGGTCTCAAATATAGACTCCATTGAATCACCAATGGGAAGCGTAAAACAGGCGCTGAGCTGACCGAGTTCCTTTCCCGCATTCATAAGGCAAGGTGAATTTGGCATAAATTCTAAAGAGGCCATCATATTAAAAAATCTTTCCTCTAATGCCTTTATCTCCTTATCAGACTTACCATATAATCTTTCCACCCCTGCTATTGCATTGGCAACCCGCCTAAATAACTCCTCAGGGGTTTCAATAATCTCGCCTTGAGCATCCTTATTAAGGTAACGTTTTTGTAATACCTTAAGCGCATTCTCTGATAATTCCAGCTTCATCTCTAAACCTCCTTCAAAAGAATAATTATTTTTTAAAAAAAGACAGCACCTAAAAAGCCTAACATAAATTAATTAATCTGTCAAGAAAATTATACTATATATAGGGTTTTTTTAAAAAAAATATACAATAAATAGTATTAAGTAGGCTTTGTATTCTCTGAGGGATTTAAGCGTCTTTTTGAGTTTATATTAGCGCAAGATTCTCTTATTACTAACTCACAAGGCAGGCTTCGTTTGGCTATCTTAGCTGGGCTACTAGCCGCAATTAGTTTGCTTAATTCCTTAACCCCTTCCTCAGCCATTCTAACCAAGGGCTGCCTAACTGTAGTAAGCGCAACCGGTGCATAAAGGCCGGAGGGATTATCATCAAAACCGATAATAGAAAAATCTCGAGGAATCTGTTTGCCCAATTCTGTAGCTACCGCCATAACCTCTAAAGCCATTGAATCAGAAGCAACAAATATAGCGGTGGGGGGTCGATCTGATTTTAATAACTTATAAGCGGCGTTTCGCGCCTGGCCGCGTGAATAATCTGTCTTAACCACATAGTCATCCTTAAATGTAAGACTGTTTTCCTTAAGGCCTTCTTTATATCCCTCAAGGCGTTGTTGACCTGCCTGAGTAATTAAGTCGCCGGTTATATGCGCGATACGTTTATGACCCAAACCCGCCAGATAATTAATTGCTTCCTTGGCGCCCTGTGTGTTATCTATGGAAATACATGGAACGGCAAGATCCCGTGTATAATTATTAATTACCACACAGGGGATTTTTTGCTCCAGCATATATGCTACTTGTTCTTGATTACCAATAATATCAGCGAAAATTATACCGCCCAAACCCTTAAAATTAAGTGGGGCTTTAGCTGGATTTAAATGTAGGAGTAAATCCAGGTTTAATACCTCACACATTGTACCAATACCACGAATTAACTCTAGTAGATAAAATGAATAAAATACCCCTTCGTAACGAGGAATCACCAATCCTACTACATTGGATCTTCCTCTTGCTAAACGCTGAGCAACTACAGAAGGCTGGAACTTAAGTTTTTTTATAGCCGCCAAGACCCTCTGGCGATTATCTTCTTTTACCGAAGGGACATTGTTTATTACGCGTGAGACTGTGGCGGGGGAAACTCCACTCTCGCGGGCAACAACATCTATGGAAACAGTTGATTTTCTTGATTGCTGTTTGGTTCTCAATATCTTACAATATCATCTATATTAAAAATTGTATCGGCCTGAATTATATCGCAGGCGGCAATCTTATCACGCAACCTAATAACCTCAATCTTACCTATGGGCCTATTACCTCGGAATACGGAAAAAACCATCCCCTCTTTAACCCCCATCTGCCGGCCTAAATCAACTACTACGAAATTATATCTTTTATTCACATTAATAACCTTGCCCTTAAGAGAAGAGAATAAGACATTATCAGAATGAGGTTTTGGAGAAACTACAATCGGCGGTAAGTCCACCGAACGGATAGAAGCACCGACACCACTAATTTCAGAACGCTCATCCTCATATTTAACAAAATTTTCTTTTCCCCTAATAACCTGTCTTGCTTCTTCAATCTTTTGCTTAAGATTATCGTTAATATTTTCCAGTTCCTTTAATTCAGATTCTAATTTATTTTTATCTTTTTCTAAACTATCGACTAATTCTTTTGATGTTTTATTTTCCTCATTTAAAATCTCATATTTATCTTTTAATTTCACATATTTCTTGGAAGTCTCCATTAACTCTTCCATCTCTGAATTTAAAAATTCATAGCTACGCTGTAACTGTTCCTTTTCGGAGACTATGCGTTCTAAATCAACCTGAGCAATCCCTAATCTATCTTCGAGACCCTTGTTTTCAGCTAATAAACTATTAAGCTTACTAAGTAGCTTTTCATTCTCCTGAGTTAAATTCTGCTTAGTATAGTAATATTCGCGCAATAAGGCTGATTTTGAGCTCTGTAAGTTAAAGACAATAAAAACACTGATTACTAAAAAAATAACCAGAAGGAAAATGATGATTTTAAGCCTTCCTTCTGTTCCGGCCCATTTACCCAAGAGTTTTTTAAAATCCATTGAGAATTTTATACTTGAGTGAAGAGTTGACGCATTACTAGGCTGGCAGCACCTAACGCTACTACATTCTCTTTCAGCTGTGAATAGACTATTTTCAAATCCTCGGTTGCTTCTCTAAAAGCCCAATCCTTTACGGTTTGATTTACCCTTATTAAAAACTCCTCCCCTGCCTCCTCAAACCCACCTCCAATTACTACCGTCTCTGGATTAAATAGATTAACCAAAAAGGCAATCTTTATTCCCAATTTTTTTGCTGCATACTCAAGGCTTTCTTTTGCTATCTTATCACCTGCCCGAGCAGCCAGAAAGATAGTCTTTAAATCTATTTCTTCTATTTTATTGTTTACCAACTCCTTCAGCTTAGTTTGCTGACCAGGATTAGATGATAATTTGTTTTTAACATCTTGGATCATACCTAAATCAATCTCCCATCTCTTTAAAAAACAGGGTTCCCCAAATGAACAGTTGAATAGCTGATCTTGTTTGTAGTTATGGATAGAGACCTCTCCAGCACAACCCTTGCTACCGGCATAAATATCACCATTTATTATTATACCGCAACCAACTCCTGAAATCATAAAGAGTACGTTCTTTACCCCTTGTTCCAAATCCAACCATAGCTCGCCAAAACAGGCAGCTGCAGCGTCATTTTCAATTGTAACTGGCAGACCAAATTCCTTCTCAATCACCTCTTTTAAGGGAAGATTTACAGAGGCATAAGTATAATTATGATTACTTATTCTCTCCGGCCAATGAATAGAATTATCTTGTTTGTTGATAATCCCCGCCATTCCTACGCCAATTCCTTTAATATTTTTGGTGTAATCTTTAGAGCGACGGATGATTTCGCGGACAATCTCCAATACTGTCTCAATCATTCCTTTTACAGTACTACCCGGTTTCTTCATCTGCGTCTTGAGAACGATGTTTCCTTTCATATCAACTAGTAAGCCTATGCCGCTTGTTATATTCACGCCTACCCCCACTGCATAAGCTATTGTTGGGTTAAGGTCAAGTAACACGGGCCGGCGTCCACCCTCAGATACATCCAGCTCTTTCTCTAAAACTAATCTATTTTTTATAAATTCTTCAATATAATTTGAAACAGTTACAATATTAACGCCTAATTTCTGAGAGATCTCGGGTCGGCTAATAGGGCCAAAGCGTCTAAGTACCTCAAGAATATCGATACTTCGTTTTTCTTTTTCAGTTAATTCACGATTCTCAAAGTTAATCGGCTTCATCTTTTTGTCCTAATGATTTTTTAACTTTATAAAACTATTTATTATAATTTATTAGGTATATCTTACCTAATAAAAAAGTTAAGTCAAGAATTTTAATTTCAAAGACAAATCAATAATTTACATCCAAAAAAACAAGACTATGACCTAATATTCCTGTAGGAGTAATTACAACCAGCATAATTACTTTCGTAGTAGGAGAGGTATAGTGGGTAGAAAAGCTATCATCATTATTACCGGGATGAGCATTTCCTAAGTCTCCCGCCCATAGATACTCCAGGTTTATCTGGAAACATCCACTTTCTTCTGGTAAGGCAACCGAGGATACGCGAACCACCTGTTGAGGAACTAACCTAAATGCTTGCACATTTATATCAACGTTGTTACTCCAAGCGATTCCTTTAGCTTCCTTCATTGAAAAATCCATAAAGCTCTTGAGATTAAATTCCAATGGCTGCTTTTCTTCAATCTCTTTTAATCTATCTTGAACATTTCTAATATAATCTTCACAACACGATAGCTTGGCTGAGTTATCGAGTAGCCTTTTGTAATATTCTTGTGCTTTTGAAATATCACCTTGATATTGAGAGATTAAACCCAGCTGGTAGAATGCAGCAATTATATTAGGGCTTAAAGGGAATCTTTCGATTAATTCATTAAGGTAATCTACTGCGGTAGGGATATCTCCTAATATATAAGCGCACATTAGTCCCATTTTAAAGAGCGCCTCTGAGCAATAAGCGCTTCGAGGATAGTTTTCTACTAATACCTGATATTGGGGATAGGAACCAGAATATTGTTTTATCTTCTCCAAATTATAAGCGCGCAAATATTGGGTTTCTTCATCAAGGGTTAAATCAGGACTAATCTCTTTTAATTTTTTGAAAACCTCCTCTGCAAAAAACGGATTACATATTTGGCCATCACGATAAGATAACTGTTTTGCCAAAGAAATCAATTTTGAATCTCTGTCTTCCTTTAGTGAACTCACTAACTTCCCAAGATAGATATTGTAAATCTTAAGAGAATTTGTTCTCTCGCCGTAATTATTTAACTTATCCGCAACATATTTAATTACCGATATATCTATATCTCCTGCATCTGAATATTTTCTAACAGTACTAAGTAGACCGAGAAGATAATCCTTTTCTTCTTCAACCTGCATATCCCTATGGAATTCCCAGAGGAGAGACTTTGCGTAAACAAAAAGAGGATCTTTTTCTTGCGTCAAGTTTATTGCATTAAGCACCTCTTTAATTAATTCTTGGCGATATTCCTCGCCCTTATCAAAATACTCCTGCCATTCTTGCGACTCCTCTAAATATTGTAGTTGTTGATGACGGGCTAAGGCAATATAGTAACTCACCCACGCAGGATTTGTGTCCCTTTTTTCTTTTAAATAATCTACAAATTCAGAATATCGATTATTTTCTAAATATGAATCCTTAAGCTTCTTAAAATCCTCTTCCCCAGAAAGATTAGATTCCGAGGAATCTTGCGCATAACAAATAAATGTAAAATTAAAAATGCAAGATATAAGAATAGGTATCAAAAGGGAACTAAGTCTATTTTTCATCTTGATTTTTTGTATTTCATTTTCTCTTTACCAACAGGATTCTTCCAGAACTCTCGTAAAACATAGTAGCTTTTTTTAGGAATACGCTTATTTATCCCGTTCTCTAATTCCTCTGATAAAGAAACAATCCCGAACCATTCCTCATTCATGTTCAAATTGCCCTCTGCCTTAATGTCGAAATAATAAGAACCATTAGACCAGCCTGCGCCATTATCATGAACTGACCAGGCTTCTTGGTAGCATTCGTTATGCTTCCACCACTCATCTGTCCATTCAAATATAGTTCCTCCTAGGCAATTCTCTGCACCATCCTTGTCCCCGTATAGATTCTGATAAATCTGCCTCCATTGCGACTCCAAAAAGAATGCCTGCATATGCTGGTCCTCGCTATCCTTATAGGCATCGAAACTGTCTGCACCAAACTCAGTAATTACCAATGGCCTATCAAAGGTCATCTTAAGGCTTTTAAAAAGATTACCAAAGGTCTTGCCACGATAAATAATACAGGCGACCAAATCAATATCAGGGCAAAGATCGTTAGCGAACTCAAGTCCAACCAGCTCTCCGTTACCCAGCGCTACGGGGTGATTGGGGTCGAGTTTATGAATCTCGCGCGCTAATTCATTTACAAAGGAATAATATATTTTTGCACGCATCTCTCTCTGCTTGCTGGGGTTGACTTCCTTATCAATCTCCTCATTTGACCAGGGATTTACCTGACCAGAAAAGGAATAATTATTTTCATTGCCTAAAACCCAGAAAAGAACCCCCTCCTCATCCTTATAGAGATTAACCATCTGAATGACTTCGTCTCTTATTTTCTTTCTGAAGTCCTCGTCACCGTAACGTGGGCAGGGGTATTCCCAGAAACCTAACCAGTGTCCGAGGATGCTACGAATCCCATAACGTTGGTATAAATCGCCAATAACCTCTCTTACCTTCTCAGGCTCACTGTCAACCTTGTAAAAGCGGACCGTATTTATTCCCATCTCCTGCATCAGCTTTCCATCAAGTATCCAGGGTTTGTTGGGATCAGAGAATAAATCGTATTCATGATTCTTCCCGACTGCAACAGGATTGTAACAAACTCCTTTTATAATATAAGGTCTTTGATTTACAAATAGTTCATATCCGCCATCTTTATACTTCTTAATATAAACAGCCTGTCTGGTTTGTTTAGACAAGCCAACTAAAAACATACTAACAAACAAGAGCAGGAAGCATGATACAACAAACAAAAATCTTTCTCTTTTATGCCTCCTGCTCTCTTCTCTGAAGCGAGATTTATTCGTATTTAATTTCATCAAGATAGAAAGTTGCTCCCTCAGGATTCACGTCGATATTGGTTGCCCAGCAGAAACCACCAATGATAGAGGTCATATCTTTGCCGCGCAAGTCAATGGTATATTGAGTCCACTCCTTATTCAGGATAACCGGACCGATACTGACAGCATCAGAATCTGAATACTCACCCAAGATACCACCAATCTTGAAATCCTCGATTCTTTCGCCGCCGTTATCGCCACGCGCCCAGAAGGTAAGTTTGGTTGCTTTCGATAAATCATAACCGGCATCCTGCGTACCCCAGTTATTTGCTGGCTGCTGCCAATAAAAACCTGCCCAACGCGTGCCTGAATTATCATTGTAGGTAATCTTAATACATGTGTCTCCCAGATAAGGATCCTCTGCCCAGGATTGACTGAATTTTATATCTTGAGAGGCGGTTGCTGGCATCCAGCCAGAAGGGATAAAGTGATTACCAATGGAACCGCGGTCAGCATAGACATAAAAGGGCATACCTTCGGCCTTCTTTGTCTCTGGCTTCATTTCTGGGTCTGCCTCAAATTTAATCTCATCCAAATAAAAGGTTGCACCTTCTAGATTACTGTCTGCGTCCATTACCCAAAAGAAACCTCCGTTAATATAGGAGAGATCCTGACCCGCCAGATTAATCGTGTATTGCTTCCATACATCAGTTAACTCAATCGGCCCTACTTCCACAACAGCTGTGTCAGGATAGGGAACATCCTTATTCATTCCAATTCCACCCACACCAAACTTCTGGATAACCTCACCACCCTTTTTTCCTCTTGCCCATAAGGTAAGTTTGGTCATTCCCGTTAAATCATAACCGCCCTTTTTGTTTCCCCAGTTATCAGCAGGAAACTGCCAGTATACACCAGACCAACCTTGGCCTTGAGATTTTTCTGCCGAATATACAATCTCTATACAGGTCTTGCCTGAGAGCGGCTCACTAAGAGATTGTGTATTCAGCTTAATATCCCCGTAATCACCCATATGGCCAGAAGGAATATAATGATTTTCACGCGCACCCATATCAATGTAAACAGCAAAGGTCTGAGGTTTTTCCGTAGTTATCTCCTGGGCAAAACCAAAGGAAACAAAAAGTAAACACACAGCAGCTGTAATTAAAAACGTCTTATTCATTTGCTACACCTCCTTATTTAACATTAAACTTCTCCTAGAATTTTTGATTTTTGATATTTGATTTTTGATGTTCTATTCTCCCTCCTTTCTACCTCCAAATGTCCTTATACATAAAATAGGCTTTACGCAAATGACGTAAAAATGGACTCTGGGAACCATTGCCTTGCCCGCATAAGCCCAACCACTCCTCATGCATAAAGCCATCTGGAAACGGCCCTGACCAGAGAGCTTTGTAATCGTGTTGAGTTGGTTCATATGCCTTCCACCATTCATCTAACCACTCAAATACTACGCCACCAATGGCATTTGCCCCTTCAGACCCACCTGCCCCTTCAGCCCCAAATGCATTATGCTCAATATCCTCCCAAGCAGCCTGATGATATTCTGCTTGTAATTGCTCAGCCTCTTCCTGCGTCTTACCCCTAGCATAAGCAGGACAGCCAAATTCGGTAATGAAAACTGGCTTATCTACCTCATCTTTTACTGACTGCCATAAGTATCCAAAGCCATAATCGCCACGATAAGCATTGAGGCCAAATATATCAATATCTGGACAATTCCTGGCAAATACATCTAAGAAAAGAGTATCACCGTTACAAATAGCCACGGGATGCTCAGGATCAAGAGACTTGATGGTAGTGGCTGCCTCATTAGCAAATTTAAAAAAAGCCTCTGGTTCCTTATCGGCGTTGCAAGCAACGCCGTAGACATTTTCATTTCCCAGAAGCCAGAATAAGATATACGGCTCATCCTTAAACTCCTCAACCATCATAGCTACAGAAACCAGCATATTTCTCCTATGCTTAGGATTACTATAATCTGTACCCTCATACCAAGAAGCCCCAGAGCCGATGGCATACTTTCCCAAAAAATCTCCCATAATTACCATTATGCCGTAATTTTTATACAAATCCCGTAGAAGCTGCTTATTAATTTTCTGGGGATGATGATAAAGCCTTATGGTATTAACTCCCATTTCCTTCATCAAGGCAAAATCTCCTATAGCGGATTCATTTCTATCCTGTTTATTGTTTTCATTCTTATCAACAAATGCATCATAAGGCCCATCTATTTTGCCATTATTGTCAAAATCCTCAAGCATCCAATTGCCTAATGTTCCATCGTCTGGTGATTGGCCTACCTTGGTAGGTGTATAGGTTATGCCTTTTATAAGATAGGATTTTCCTTCCAGCTGCAACTGCCAATCTCCGTTTTGGTTCTGAAGCAACCGTACCCTTCCATCACCGATAATTTTTTTCGCCCTCTTTGCTTTTGGTTCTTTTTTATCAACCTCTGTCTCTTTATCTATTCTAACCCACCTGCCTGGATTAACGATTACAGTATCATTGGAAACATCGTTATCGTAGCCATTGACAATCCTGACATAAACATCAGCGAGTTTATATCTAAATTGTGGGTTACGACGCAGGAGAAAATTTATCTTAGAGATAGCTGCCTGAGCCATATACCAAGGAGTATGCCAATAGGTCCAGCTATAACTGCCCGGAAAATGCACCACTATTGAATAATAGCATTTTATGGCCTGCTTGATTAACCCTGCCTTTTCAAGGATCAAACCAGTATAGAAAAGCTTAACCCCTTGTGGCTCAGAAGCAGTTGCCCATTTAAAAAATGCTGCTTCCAAATCAGGGCTATGCAGAAGATCCCACTGCGAGCCTTCCAGCCTTCCTTCTTTTCGTACACTCTTAAACCGACGATTCTTTCTTACCGAAGTAGTATTAGGATAAATTCCCTCGCCTACTGCCTTACTTAACCCTGCCTGATCATTAATAACATAAACATAATCCTTTGTGCCTACGTTCTTAAATTCACCGTATTTGGTATAATCAACGAAATCTTCAGTGCCTGGATCAGATAGATTCAGCTTAGTTGCTGGCCTTTCAATGAATGGTTCCTCCTCCTCTAATTTCTGCCGCTTCTGGATCTTATCAACACTATCCTGTGCTGCCCGAGAAATCTGCCAATACCATCCTCGCGGATCCCAGGCCTGGGCCAAGGAGTACTCTTTAATAATTATGCCGAAAACCTCTACTGCCTTATCAAAATCCTGCTGGCGCATATAAGATTCGCCCTGGATAAAATAAGATAAGGCTACATTATTTAAAACCGCTGCCCGCTCAATTTCCTCTTTGTTCTCCGGCAGAGCCGTTAAAGACGCCTGAAGCCTATCCGCTTCATCTTTATATAAGTTTATAATCTCCTGAGTGTACTTAAAAGTATTTTCGATATCTCTTTTTCCGTGCGCCTCCCAGGCCTTGTTGATGAGTTTCGAGGAAGTAAGATTGCCTGATAATTCTTCAGCAGTCACCAGGTCGCAATGACACCACGTCACCAATGAAAAAATAAACACTGGCAAAAAAATCCTTGTGACCTTGTGACCTTGTGACCTTGTGACCTTGTGCATCATCCTACGATTGCTTTTTGGCGTTTTGATATATTAACCCTGATCCCGTCTTTCTCCTCTTCGTCTTTCTTCTTCTAATCGTCTTTCTTCTTCTGCTCGTCTTTCTCCTCTTCGCCTTTCGACCTGCAAACGAATTTCATATGCCTTAGCTTCTGAGATGTCAAAGGTTATAATCAGGAAAATAGCGATGAGGGAGGTGATAATCGGAATGCCGATATCGCACAGACGCATATAAAATAAAGCTTGAGGCGTCTGGTTGGCGCCTAATGATATCTTGAAGCCGGTTACATTCAAGAGGATTCCGGAGATAAGCGATGAAATTGCTAATCCTAATTTTACCATCCACCAATAAACAGCGCCGAACATGCCTTCTCTGCGTGTGCCGGTGAGGAGTTCGTCAAAGTCGCAAACATCGGCAACCATGGAACTGACCAGCGTGAAGAGCGATCCCAGGCCGAATGCAATGAACGGGGCCGCGACCAGCAGTAAGTATGGATGAGCAGGGTTATAACCTATCCATTTTAAAGCGTAACCGATGATGGAAATGGAAATGGTGATTAAGAAAGTGTTGCGCTTGCCAATTTTTGTGGAGAGCCACGTGGCTAAGAAAATAACGCAGAAAGTACAAACAGAGGTAATCGAACCGAACCAGCCGAGCAATGTGCCGCCTTTTGAATAATCGCCGCCAAAAACATAGAAGAAAATAACATAGGCTGTGAAGGCGGAGGCAAGCATAAATCCGTTGAAAATCAAGAAGGTTGCTGCACAAAGTTTCATAAATGCACGATTTTTGAAAGCAATCGCAAAATTGCGAAAAAAGTCTTTGGTAATATTCCAAGGGCCCTTGCCTCTTTTAGGTTTCGGCATATCAGCGAAACGCTCTTTGATAAAAATTGCCGGAAGTATGCCGCCAACCACAATAAAGGCACCGAGGATTATCGAGAGAATGCGTGCTCCATGGACAATATCCGCAAACCAGCTCTTGTTGTCCATGATTTTGAAGAACCAGGGAGCGATTACCCAGGCAATTTGACCGAGAAAGTTGCTGGCTCCCTGCAGTCGTGTCCGCTCATGATAATCGGGTGTCATTTCATACCCTAGCGCAATCCAGGGGATGGAAAAACAGGTGAATCCAAGAAAATAGAGAGTCTGGAACCCCGCAAAATACCAGAAATAGAAACTCTCGCTATGCCCCTTATATAGTTGAAACATCAATGCGTAGAAAATTCCCCCGATAATCGCTCCAAAGAATATAACCGGCCTGCGACGCCCCCATCGGGTCCGGATATTATCGGAAATGTAACCGGTAAGGGGATCTGATACGG
>Ga0111184_1043_pt1 | contig 19200 bp, 19 predicted proteins | sample DeeMarSWOR324_28_FD_80241 | JGI IMG/M metagenome (GOLD analysis project Ga0111184, IMG submission 80241) | Omnitrophica WOR_2 bacterium SM23_72 | reverse complement strand
TCCACTTGAGCAGATTCTATTCTGTAAAATTATTTTATTCTCTACGATATATCACCATCCGAAAGTCCGTGCTGCAGATTGTATGTTCAAAGGCGCCATTGAATATATAAGAAATAATGGTTTAACTTTAGCAAATAAAAATTTAAATAATGCAACAGATTTTCTCTTTGTAACAGATAATTCCTTTTTTAGTGAAACCTTATTAACGAAAGATCCATTGTTACATAAATTGATTCATAATATATTATATAGGAGATTATTCTTGAGAGCATTAGTGATTACGCGTGATAATATAGAAGAAAGCAGTCAGCCTAACTATAAAGAATTTCAAGATTTGAGCCAGAAGAAAATTTATAACTACAAAATATTACGTGGCCTCGCAGAGAAAATTTGGCAATCTTCAGGAAAACCTTGTTTGAGTGAGGAGATATGGATTGATGTCCCTGCCTTTCCGCCAACAAAGGAAGTCGACGAGACATTTATTAAGTACCCTTCCGAATTAAAAAAAATGTCAAAATTGTTTCCTTCAAATGAATGGGTAGATATGTATGCATTTCATAAATGGAAAGCCCATGTTTTTTGTCCTCCCGAGTGCCAAAAACAAGTTTCTATAGCAGCCAAGGATGTCTTGGAACAAGTATTTAAATTTAAGCTTAAAGACATAGCTTGGAAGTCTTGTCACGTTTCTCATTAAGGCCATCCCTATTCTAAGATTATCAACAATCCCCATAACTTTCCCCACTTCCTGCGTCTATTATAGTAGGAGGTGGGAAGATGATTAGTCCAATCATTTGGATAGTCAAATAGACACTATTTGGACACCGTCAGCCCTTTAAGAAGGCATTGACATAGCGCAATCTTCTGTAGATAATAATGTTTGATGCAAGACGGTTCTGTTGAGATTAAAATTGTCGATCTGAAGATCGCGAGTTCAAATCTCGTCGGGCCCGCCAGAAACAAAAGACTCCGTAATTTGGGTGACGGAGTCATTCGCTTTATGATAGCCATATTTTTTTATTAACATTTTTAGTTGCGCCTGTTAAGGATGCGAATAAAACTGATCTCTCCGCCACCTCTAGGAATAACCACAGTAAACACTAATGATATAGTTTTGCCCTGTGGCATAGGGACACTAACAGCATTCTTAAGAAAGAATAACATTGCCGTTGATCAGGTAGACTTAAATGCGTTGTTAAGGAGATCTTATTTAAGCATCCCGGAATTACAAAGACTTTATAGGGATATCTGCGGCCTCTGGAAAGATCAAATCAGGTCCCAAGATTACTTGGGTCTTTCAAGGGGGGCAAATAATTCCGTGGCCGAACGGCTCCTGGATCTAGCAGATATAACGCCAGACTACGCGTTGGTAGGCATTTCTATTATGTCGAACAATCAAATATTCGCTAGTTTATTGTTGGCAGAAAAAATAAAAAAAGAATACAACATACCTGTTGTGATAGGAGGGCCCCAGGTGATAGCCTCTGCCCACCTTTATTTACAAAATTATGATTTTATCGATTATGCTGTCGCAGGGGAAGGAGAAACCCCACTACTGAAGCTGATCCACTGGTTTAAGGGGGAAGGAGAATTACAAGAAATCCCTTCTTTATGGTATAGAAAAGGATCCCGGGTATTGTTTACAGGACGCCATTTTTATCATATTGAAGACCAGTCATGCCCTGATTTTGATGGCTTGCCTTTGGAATTATATCAATATAAATTCAAAAAACAAGAAGACAAGTTGCCTATTCCTTATAGCCTGTCAAGGGGATGCATGAATAGATGCAACTTTTGCGCGTATAGAGATATTGACGGCTCCTGGCAAGCAAAAAGCATTAAGAAGGCAATACGGGATATCGCTTTTCTGAAGGAGAAATATCGATCCGATCTTTTCGCGTTCCATGATACAAATTTTAACGCTTCGTATCAACATGTAGAAGAGTTTTGTGATGGATTGGCTGATGCCGGTCTCCATATTGCCTGGCAAGCGATAGGCACACTCAAAAATATCGATAGAAGATTGTTGGTGAAGATGGCAAAGGCGGGATGCTTTTGTGTCTATTGGGGCTTTGAGTCAGGTAGTAAAAAAATTTTACAGGCCATGGACAGAGAGTTTGATATTACGGAGGAAATTCACATATTAAAAATGGCCCATGAGGTCGGGATAAAAAACCATTTGACTTTGATGATAGGATACCCTTATGAAACTATAGATGACCTCAAAGAGACTGCATTATTTCTAAAAGCCCATGCCGACATAATCGAAGGAGTCAGAATTGCCCCTTTTCAATTGCTTTTAGGGACTGAAATTTTTAAAAATCCTCAAAGGGCAGGAATAAAGATTAAAAAACATCCTTTCTCATTTATCTTTCGTTATGATTTTCAGGAAATCAACCGGGAAGAATCGGAGAGAATGAAGAGGGAGCTTAGGCGTTGGCAAAGAAAGCTTTTTTCGTATAATTTGAAATATATCGTATCAAAGTCAGCTCGTTTCCCTTACAATACATTTTTATACCTATTTGATCTAGAACTCCTCACCCCGCTGATAAATCTATTAAAAAAAGCTTATTTAAAACCGGGAGTTTATAGGCTCCCCTATATGAAAATGATCATGTTCAAATTTCAATACTTGGCACAGTATCTACCGGTGACTTATGATATAATAAAACGGTAACTTAATACCAATGGCAGGCTTCAAAAAAGTGAAGACCTTATAGAATGGGCTCTGCCAGTTTGTAAAAGGCCGTTTTTCTTGACGGCTTTTATTTTTGTTTAGCCTCCAGCACGCACTTTTCAATTGTTAATTCCTGTTTATCTGATATAATAAATCAAATATCATCTCACAGCCTACCTTCTGTTTTTAGCCTATGCTGCGCACAATCAAAATACTCTTTGTTATCTTGTTCTTGCTCTTTTCGCACGCTCCTTCAGAAGCAGGCATGCTTATAGCAGAAACAAAAGACTTTGCGCTTTATTTAGATAGCTATTTAAGAACGGATCTGGTGACTTTTAAAAATGTGGTGGATTTGGATAGCAGCAACAAGGATGATTCAACTGTCTATTTAGGCCTGGATTATAGTTTGGGGTTTAACCTGGAATCCCAAGACAAAGAAAGAAGATTTTTTTTGAAGCTGGAGCGTAATGGACCCTGTGATTACAATGCGCCCCTGTTCGTGCACAATACACTGATGACATCGGGAGGTCCCATCGACCGGTATCGTAACGAAAGCCTACTTCCCCAAGTAGAAGAATTCTGGTTGGATTTACCCTTAATCAATCCTGTGAGGCTTAAGCTGGGTCTTTATACGTACGAAGTGGGAAATGGCTTTAGTTTACATGGCTGTTATGAGAATCTCGGGTTGACTGTTTTTACAGAATCCGAGGTATTAAGCTGGAGATTTTACTACAGCAGGCCTGACTTGCACAACGATGTTCGCTGGGGACCGCGCATAAGCCAGGAAGAGGAGCAGGATTTTCTCTATGAGCCTAATGCTGCCAACTTTTTTGCTTTTGACTGCACATTTAGAAAAGGAGAAACCACTTTACAGCCCTATGTAGGTGCCTTGGTTGATTACACCTCTGCCGGAAAAAAGGATAATACCTTTACCACACCTACGAACAGGGATATTTTAGGTACCGTGGGTTTGAGCTGGACTCTTAAGAAACAGGATTTATCCTGGAGCATAGAAGTGGCAAGAAATTTCGGAGAGGCCAAAAGCGCAAGCCCCGAATATAAGGATGTGCAGCATAGCGGTTACTTTATATTCACGCAATTAGAAAAGTCCATGGGCCGGTTGACTCCGTATTTGGCATTTCTTGCATCCAGCGGCAATAAAGTTACTCTCGAGCAGGCCCAGGATACGACATTGACCAGTTCAAAAAACAGGGCCTTTAGCACCTATTCGCCCCTAAACAATAATCTGGATGATTCTGTTTGCAGCAGCAATGCGGATATGCTTCCTATTGTGGCCATGGGAGGCGGTTATGGCCTGAATTACGGGGTGCCCAGACCTGGCACTTTTGCTGCCGCGGATTTTGACAACCTGCTCATGCCGCAGGTAGGTTTTGATTTCCAGATACGGGAGAATCTGACCCTTGGCCTTTACGGTTATTATTTGAGTCTTTTCCAAAGGCCTGTCGGACTCCTTAACGGCAATGCCCGATATCTCTCAAGAGAGTTAGGCTCTGAAATAGACCTGTTCCTTGATTATCAGTTAAACGAAAATACATTAATCAGTTTATTAGGAGGTTACTTTTTCCCGGGAAGATACCATAAGGAATTAAGAAGCGATACAGATGGCAGCCTGTTAAGCCCTTTTGTGCGCGGAGATGGTCAACCAGACAACGCCTATCAGTTTGAAGTCGCTGTTGAGTTTACCTTCTAAGGAGGGGATATGGTTACGTTAGAAGAGTTTAAAAAGTTAGAGTTGAGGGTGGCTAAAATCTTAGAGGTAAAAGACCATCCGGATGCCCAGAAATTATTCGTTTTAAGCATTGACCTGGGAGATAAGACCAGACAGATTGTCGCAGGAATAAAAAGTTCTTATAAAAAAGAAGATTTGGTTGGCAAGCAGATCATCGTAGTCGATAACTTAGAGCCGGCGAAACTTCGGGGTATCGAGAGCCAGGGCATGTTATTGGCCTGTCAGGATGAGGCGGGGATTTGCATCATCTCGCCCGAAAGAGAAGTGAAATTAGGTAGCAGCGTGAGATGATCAAGCAGATTATACCAAGTGAAGTTTGTTTAAGCTGCCGGGGCTGCTGCACGTTCAGTCAACCCGAATCCAGTTGGTCTCCCATTCTTTTGGATTCAGAGATACAGCAGCTCCTAGAATGTAACTACCCACCATCCCTTATTTCACCGGCGAAAAGATTCCGGCCCGTGCCTGATTCACAGAGTGACCGTTTCTTGTGCGCGTTTTTAAACCCGGTTGACTTTACTTGCAAGATTTACAGTTCACGGCCCCTGGATTGTCGGCTTTATCCTTTTATGATCAACCGGAAGGAGAAAAAAGTTTTTTTGGCCTGTGATTTAAGATGTCCTTTTGTTAAAGGTCATTTAGAAACAGAGGGGTTTAAAGAGTATATCCGGTATTTGAATGATTTTCTCAACAGCCCTCCATCATTAAATCTCCTAAGAAAGAATCCCCAGATTATTCAGGAATACGAAGGCCTCCTGGATTTAGAAGAGATAAAGATTTAAGCCGTGATACTTGAGAAATTAAAGGGTAAAGATAGAAAGGTATTCGAGAAGTTTTTAGGATTAAACCAGCATGGACTATCCGTTTACGCCTGGGAGAACATTTTTATCTGGAAGGGCCTCTATGATATCAGGTGGGTTTTCTTGGATGAGGCCCTCTGTGTGTTCTTTATCGACAAAATCGGCTGTTTCCAATATCTGGCTCCTTTGGGAGAGCGTTTAAGCGAGAACGTCCTAAGAAAAAGCTTTAAGATGATGGATGCCTTTAATAAAAACAAAGAGATATCCCGCATTGAGAATATCGAATCGAAAGACATCCCCTTTTACCGGCGGATGGGTTATAGCTGTCGGATTAAGTCCTACGATTACCTTTGTAACAGGCTGGATTTAGCCCAACTTCCCGGCAACAGATTCAAGTCCAAGCGCGCCTGTTGCAATTATTTTTTGAAAAACTTCTCCTTTGAATATCAACCTTTTTCTCTAAGATATAAAAATGGATGCCTCGCTCTCTATAATCTATGGATGAAACAGCGCAGGGCTCAGAGCAATGATTTTTTATATCGAGGGATGCTCAGAGATAGTCGCGTCTGTCTTAAGCAGGCCTTGAATAGGCTTTCGGATTTAAATTTAACAGGTCGTGTCGTTACCATCAATAATGAAGTCAGAGGTTTTACCTTAGGATATGAATTAAGTCAAGAAACATTTTGCGTTTTGTACGAAATAACCGACCTTACGGTTAAGGGTCTGGCGCAATTTATTTTTCGTGAATTCTCAAGGGAGTTAAAAGGCTACAAATACATAAACATCATGGACGATTCGGGATTGGAAAATCTAAAAAAGGTAAAGTTTTCCTATAAACCGGTTCAATTAGTGCCTGGTTTTACTCTTTCCAGATAAGATGCCTAAGAATATAGAAGAAACAGAATTCACCATATTTGACACAGAGACAACCGGTCTGGATCCTGCCTCTGGTGACAGGATCGTTGAGATGGCTGCCATAAGATTCAAGGACAGAGAGAAGATAGCCAGCTTTGAAACCTTTGTCAACCCAGGACGTGCCATATCCGAAGCAGCCTTTCAGGTCAACAGAATAACCCAGGAGATGTTGAAAGATGCGCCCGCAATGGAAGCCGTGCTACCCCAATTCCTGGATTTTATTCAGGGCAGTTGTCTTTGTTCTTACAACGCGGGCTTTGACCTGGAGTTTTTAAACAATGAATTGCATCTTCTGGGGAAGTCTCCTCTTCAGAATGTCGTAACCGTTGATATATTAAGAATGGCCAGGCGCTTATTACCGGGTTTAGAGCGCTATGCGCTTTGGTTTGTATCAGAGAGATTAGGCATTAACATCATGCAGAGGCATCGTGCCTTTGCCGACGTGGAAATGACCTGGGAGGTGTTCAGGCGGCTGACAGGAATTCTACAGTCAAAAGGCATAACGGATTTTGGGCACTTCTCACAGCTTTTTGCCATTAATGCGCATTTTTTAGAAAGTGCGACAAACCAGAAGTTGGCCCAGATACAGGAAGCGATTAACCTGGGAGTGAAGCTTAAGATAAGATACCTCTCCAACTCAGGGATTGAAATTACCGAACGCGAGGTGATCCCCAAAGAGATAAAACAGGAAAACGACCGTAGTTATCTGGTGGGATTCTGTTGCCTGAGAAACGATGAACGGACCTTTCGGGTGGATAACATGCTGCGCCTTGAGATTTTAAATGAAGGTTAAGAAAATCAGATTGCCGTTTGAGATAAAAAAAAGTATTCTTGCCTTTGGCAGCCAAACCAAAAATACACTCTGCTTGGCGCAAGGGCACTTTGCCTATTTAAGCCCGGTGCACCCTGATCTAAGCATGCTCGAGGACTTCCTGGCATTTGTTAAAGACGCAAAATATTTTCTAAAGAGAAATCCCAAAATCATCGCCACGGACCTCCATCCGGATTATCAATCCAGTTTATTTGCCCAGGATTTACTTCAAACTTCACACTTCAAACTTCACACTATCCAGCACCATCATGCCCACATCGCCTCCTGCATGATGGAACACGGCTTAGCCAATCAGAAAGTCATCGGTGTCAGTTTTGATGGAACGGGCCTGGGGCTGCGAGGTCAGCTTTGGGGAGGAGAATTTTTACTCTGCGATTACAGGGATTTTGAAAGAAGGGCACATTTAAAAGAGGTTCCTCTTTTGGGAGGAGAAAAAGCCATCCAGGAACCCTGGAGATTAGCAGCAGCGTGGCTTTATCAATTATATGAGGATAGGTTTTTGAACTTAAAACTTGATTTTGTCAAAGGCCTGAACAAAAATCATTGGAGGCTTTTAAAACAGTTGTATGGATCAAGCACACATGCGCCTTTAGCCAGCAGCGCAGGCCGGCTTTTTGATGCAGCAGCAAGTCTTATCCTTAATAAATATAAGGTGCGCTTTGAGGCTGAATTAGCCATAGAATTAGAGAGGTTAGCTGCAGCCTATCGTTCGCAGGCTCAAGCTTACCCCTTTGATTTAAACAAGGGCAAAGATGAATACATGCTTGATCCGCTGCCTATGTTCAGACATATCGTTCTCGATTTAAAACACAAGGAGCCTAAAGAGAAAATGGCCTATCGCTTTCATTTAACCGTCGCTTCGATGATGAAAAGCGTGTGTCTATCATTAAGAAGGATCCATCGACTCAATAAGGTTGTTTTATCAGGAGGCGTTTTTCAAAACAGGTTGCTGCTTGAAATGAGCCATAATTTATTGAGGAAAGCGGGCTTTAAGATTTTTACCCATCGGCAGCTTCAGGCGAACGATGCCTGCCTCTCTTTGGGCCAGGTTGCCATAGCGAACTGGAGGCCTTAGGTTATGTGTTTGGGTATTCCCATGCGGATTAAAAAAATCAAGGGTGATTTTGCGGATGTGGAATCTGCCAGGCTCATCCGCACCGTCAATATCCAAATGCTGCCTCAGATTCAGGCAGGAGACTATGTGATTGTGCATGCGGGGTTTGCCATCCAGAAGCTGGATCCTGCAAGGGCCAAGGAAACCTTAAAAATGATAGATGAAATACATTGACGAATTTCGTAATATCGAGGCCATCCGTAAGGTAGCTGCAGCCCTAAGGGAGATTGCGCCTTCTCAAAACATAAATATGATGGAGGTTTGCGGTACCCACACGCATAGCTTCCATAGATTTGGTTTGGGTAGAATTTTGCCTTCCAACCTTAGATTGATTCCAGGGCCAGGGTGTCCTGTGTGCGTGAGTCCTCAGAATTATATCGACCAGGCTATCGAGCTGGCAAAAAATAAAGACATTCTTATTTTAAGCTTTGGCGATATGCTGCGCGTTCCAGGCACCGGCTCTACCTTAGAAAAAGAAAGGGTCAGATTCGGTAATGTCCAAGTCATCTATTCTCCTCTGGACAGCCTGACTGTCGCCAGACACCATCCGCATAAAAAAATCGTACTTCTGGCCGTTGGGTTTGAGACCACAGCGCCGACCATTGCCCTCAGTATAATCAGGGCAGAAAAAGAGGGACTGAAAAACCTTTTCTTTTTCTGTTCATTAAAATTGATCCCTCCTGCCATGGACAAGCTGACCCAGGATCCGAGATTAAAGCTGGATGGCTTTTTATGCCCGGGGCATGTTTCTGCTATTATCGGGCTCAAACCCTATGAGTTTATTGCCAGGAAATACGGCATCAGTTGTTGCATTGCTGGGTTTGAACCCTTGGATATGATAGAGGGGTTGTACATCCTCTTAAGGCAGATCATCCACAAAAAACCAGCTGTTGAGAATCAGTATGCACGGGTCGTAAGAGATGAGGGCAACCCCAAGGCAAGGACAATTATTAAAGCCGTTTTTCATGTGTCGGATAGCGCCTGGAGAGGCTTAGGAGTTATTCCAAAAAGCGGCCTTTTGATTCGAAAGGAATTTGCGCGCTTTGATGCACGCAGAGAATTTGGTCTTAAACGAGACAACCAGACAACCAGACAACGAACAACGAAATGTAGGTGTGCGGATGTCTTGAAGGGGATAGTATCCCCACCTGAGTGCCCTTTATTTTCAAAAGGCTGCACTCCTGAGAACCCCGTTGGTCCCTGCATGGTCTCAAACGAAGGAGCCTGTCATGCGTATTATAAATACCATTAGGAAATCAAATCCCAAATCCCAAGCAGACTGTAAAATGTGCGGGTCTATAGTGTATAGTCTATGGTCAATGGTTAAAACTATCAACTATAGACAATGGACTATCGACCCAAGGCTCTTTCGAGCATTTGGAATTTGGTGCTTGATATTTGGTGTTTTATCCGGATGCAGTCAACCGAAGGATTTAAAAGAGGTCCAGGGCCTCGCCCAACAGGCCCAGCAGTATTATCAGGAGGCTGTGGACGCCTACAAGGCATTGATCAAAAAAGGAGATTCTCAAGACCGGTTGCATTTTGAACTCGGGCATCTTTACTACAGCCACGGAGAGTTGGAAAGGGCCGTTGAAGAATTTAAAAATTCAAAAGAACCTGAGGCTAAAAAATATCTGGCGATCTCCTATTATCGCCTTTCTCTTTTTACCGACGCCTTAGAGATTTTTAATAAACACGAGATCGAGGACGCCGAGTATTTGTTTTACAAGGGCCTGACCTGTGAAAAATTAAACTTGTATGAAAAGGCGCTCGATATCTATAAGAAGATCAACGTTAATCCCTACAGAGCCAAGGCCAAAGAGCGTATCCAAACGATCGAAAGACAGGAAAGCCTTGAATCCATCGAAAGGATCGATCCGTCCGTCTATAAAATCTTAAGCCGCGCGCCAAGTGCGGATACGTATCCCCAAGCCGGGGCCATGGTTTTATTCAGCGATGAGAAGGTTGAGGTGACCGCCGATGGCAAAGAGGTGACCAGCCTTCATTACATCATCAAGATCCTCAATGAACGGGGAAAGGCCGATTTCTCAGAGACGCACATTGATTATGATTCGACCTTTGAGAAGGTTGAGCTGGAATACGCCCGCACCATCAAGCCGGACGGCAAGGTTCTGGAGGTGGGTAGCCGCCACATCCGGGATGTCTCTAAATATTTAAATTTCCCGCTTTATAGCAATGTTCACGTTACCATCATCTCTTTCCCCGAAGTCACCGAAGGCTGCGCCATTGAGTATAAACTTAAGATATACAACAATAGACTCATCAATAAAAAAGATCTTGTTTTGGCCTATACCCTCCAGTCCAAAGAGCCTATCCTAGAAGCCTCATTTGTGATGCACATACCCAAAGATAATCCTCTACATATAAAAATTCTCAATGACAGGTATAATGATTTTGGCTCCCAGATGGCTCCTGAAATAAAAGAAGAGGAAGGTTTCTTAAGTTACCGCTGGCAATTTAAAGACATCCCACAGATCATCCCGGAAGCCGATATGCCACCGGCCTGCGAAATCAATCCGGTGATTCTGATGTCCACGTTCGATAACTGGCAGGAGATCTATGAGTGGTGGTGGGAATTGGCCCAAGATAAAATAAAAGCCGACCGTGCAATCAAGAGAGAGGTCAAAGAACTGATTCAGGATAAGCCAAGCGATGAAGAGAAGATCAGGGCGATTTATAACTTTTGCGCACAGAAGATCCGTTATGTAGCTGTGGAGTACGGAGAGGCTGGTTATGAGCCGCATGCATCCAGTGACATTTTTAAAAACAAGTACGGAGACTGTAAAGACCAATCGATACTCTTGGTGACCATGTTGAGGGAGGCAGGTTTTTCCGCTTGGCCTGTCCTGATCGCTACAAAGGATTATTATAATTTGAATGAGGATTTTCCGAGCGTGCTCTTCAATCATTGCATTGCCGCCGTCTCCCTTCAGGATAAGGTCTATTTCCTTGATCCCACGGCCCAAACCTGCCCCTTCATGGATTTACCCGTCGATGACCAGGGCCGCAAGATCCTGCTTTTTAAAGAAGATAGCTATGAGATCAAAGAAACGGTTCTTTTCCCAGCAACGCATAATCTGGTCAGGCAGGTTATTTCACTTAAGGTCGACTCCGATGAGACCATAGCCGCAAAAAAAGAGATTTTTACATTCGGGTTCTACGATCAGGGACAGCGTTATTGGTTGCTTTACACTCAACCGGAGATCGTTCAAGAGGTACTCAAAGCCAAAATCCAGAATATTTCCATTGGCGCTGTGCTCAATCAATATACGATTGAGAATCTGGATGATTTAAATAAGCCGATCGTTTTAAAATATGATTTTTGGGGCCCTGAATTTTTTACGGTAGCCGGGAACCTGCGTCTCCTGCCTCAGCTTGGCAGCGTGGACACGTCAATTGTGGCCAAGGAGAAACGCCGGTATCCTATTGATTTCGGATTCCTGGAATCCTCGGAGACAGTGAATGTGATCGAGATTCCGGATAACTTTGCCATAAAATATATACCTGAGGAGGTCACAGAGGATAGCCCGTGGTTGAAGATTTTCGTCGAATATGTACGCCAAGACCAAAGAATCGAAGTGAGGCAGAGAATGGAAGCCAAAAAGGATAAGGTCGCTCAAGAGGAGTACCTGGATTTTAAGAGGTTTGTTGAGGATGTTGCCAAGAAAACCAAACAGAGGATCGTCTTGGAAAAGAAAAACTAGGCATGCGAAAGGCCTCTCAAAAAAAGAAATTGTATTCCATTTACCTTAAGCTCTTTGCCTCTTTCGGCCCACAGCACTGGTGGCCAGCCAAGACGCCTTTTGAGGTGATGGTAGGAGCCATTTTGACCCAGAATACCAATTGGGCCAACGTGGAAAAAGCGATTGCTCAGCTTAAACAGCATAAGGCCTTAGCCCCCAAGAGAATTTATCATTTATCCACGTCAAAATTAGCCAGACTCATTAAAAGCGCTGGTTACTATAACATCAAGACCAAGCGGTTAAAGGCCTTTTTAAAGTTTTTATTTGATCATTACAGGGGAGAACCGAATAGAATGTCGCGGGTGCCTGGCCAGAAACTGCGTTCTCAGTTCCTTTCCATAAACGGCATAGGGCCGGAGACTGCGGATTCCATTTTACTCTATGCTCTGCAAAAACCGCTCTTTGTGATTGATGCCTATACCAAAAGGATTATGGCGCGGCATGGTTTCATCGCAGAAGATTGCAGCTATAAGGATGTGCAAAATTTGTTTATGCAAAATCTCAAAAAAGAGGTAAAATTATTTAATGAGTATCATGCGCTTTTAGTGCGATTGGGCAAGGAATTCTGCCTCAAGAAGAACCCCAAATGCCGAATATGTCCATTAAAATAGTGCGAAGTGCGAAGTTTGTAGTTCGGAGTGTGGTATTTTTACTGTTTACGAGTTACTGTTTACTGTTTACTGATGTTTCTGCCGCACCGTGTTACGGCACCCGGTTGCCCGCCAAGAAAAAGCTCCATATGGGGTTTCAGTCCTACAGCATCTTTAACAGATATCTGGAACACGAAGCCGGTTCCTTACGCAGCCAGCAGCAATTCTTTCTCTTGTCCCTTGGGCTTTATGATTGGTTTGCGCTCGACTTAAAAGGGGGAGCCGGCTTCATAAAGCAGCACCCTCTGGGAAGGGATGAAGTGGATTACCCCACCTATATGGGTGGTGGGTATGGTTTTCGCCTGAAGCTTTATGAAACAAAGAATACAAGATGGGTTTTTGGCTTTCAACATATCAGCATTCATCCTAAATCCATTGATCTGGGGCCCACAAAGCAAAAGGCGGTTTTAGACGACTGGCAGTTTTCTACACTCCTCTCCTACGATTTTAAAAAAATAATGCCTTACCTGGGTGCAAGATGGTCTAGGGCTGATTATATCCATTGGATCGATGGAGAGAGGGACCGCGTGAGGTCGGATTTAACGAAGGGTATGGGTTTGATCGTGGGTTTTGACATGCCCCTAACAAATAAAATCTGGTTGAATTGTGAAGGCCAGCTTCTGGGCAGTGAAGCGTTGGCCCTGAGTTTAAATTTTAGTTTATAAAACAGATGGTCAACAAGGAACGCTTGATCAGGTTGACTCAAAAGCTTATAAGCATTCACTCTGAAAATCCCCCTGGAGATGAATCACGCATAGCCAGATTTGTGCAAAGTTATCTTAAAAGGCTTAAGGTTCGCACGAGGCTCTATGAGTTTAAAAAGAATCGCCTGAATGTGGTGGGGTATTGGGGATCCAGAGAACGCAAGCGGTCTCTTCTTATAACCCCGCATTTAGATACAGTGCCAGCTGGAAGAAACTGGACCCACAGCCCTTTTGCCGGAACAGTTCACAAAGGGAGAATTTACGGTTTGGGTGCAACGGATTGCAAAGGAAATCTTGCCTGTGCGCTGGAGAGTATTCGCAGCCTCATCGAAGAGGGAGCTGTTTTAGATTATAGGCTCATCTTTGCTACAACCGCTGACGAAGAAAGTGGTTCAAGGCTGGGGCTGATCCCGTTGCTTGAGCGAAAGGTCTTGAAAGCAGATGCCGCCCTGATTTTAGATTCGGACGATTTTAAGATTATTGTCACGCAAAAAGGGCTCCTGCATCTTAAAGTCAAGGTCAAAGGCAGGCGCGCTCACGGCGCTTATCCCTGGCGAGGCGTCAACGCTATTGATAGGGCCATCGATATCATCAAGTCAATAAAAGCGCACAAGCTTCATTACAAAAAAAATAAATTCTTGAGGCCGCCGACTGTTAATACCGGCACGATCAAGGGGGGAGATAAAGTCAATATTGTAGCGGACTGGTGTGAATTTGAATTGGATATCCGCTTTTTGCCCGGCATGCAGGCAAAAGATTTGCTCGCAACCATCAAAAAGATTATCAGCAGGCACACGAACGATTACAAAATAGAGATAGAAGGCCTGCAGGCACCCTACAGCATCCAACAGAAACATCCTCTGGTTGCCTCCCTTAAAAGGGCCATGCGTAAAATCAAGGTTCATCCTGTTGTTGAGGGCTCGGAAGGTGCAACCGTCATCACGTTTTTTCAGGAAAAAAATATTCCTGCGGTGGCCACGGGTTTTGGCTCAAAGGGCATGGCCCATACAGCCGATGAGTACGTTACCATCAATAATCTGTATAAAGGGGCCTTGGTACTTGAGGAATTTCTTAAGAATTTTTAGTTTCCAGCAGGAGAGAAGGGGTTAAAAACATGGAGGGGATTAAATTCTTAAAAAAGCCGCGATTAAAGAATCCTTACCTGATCGTAGCCTGGCCGGGAATGGGGGAAGTTGCTTTTAAAGCAGCCTCTTACCTCGTGGAGCAGTTAGGGGCGCAGGATTTTGCCGTTATCCCTGCTGAGGATTATTTTTATTTGACGGCCAGCGTCATTCAGGACGGCCTCCTGGACCTCCCGGATTTGCCGCAGGGCAAATTCTACTATTGGAGGAATCCCGCAGCAAAATCAGCGTTGAAAAAGACGCAAGACCATGATATGATTATATTCTTGAGCAATGCACAACCTGATTTAGCCAAGGCCCAGGCTTACGCCGAAACGATATTACAGTTTGCGAGGAATTTTAACGTTCAAAGGATCGTTAGTTTTGCTTCCATGCCCCAACCCATAGACCATACGCAGGAGCCGCGGGTGTGGCTGGCCTGCACATCCGAACTGATAAAGAAGGATCTTCAGGCGCATGTCCCGGATTTACTATTGCAAGGGCAAATCAGCGGCATGAACGGCTTGTTCTTAGGGCTAGCCAAACGCCAGGGGCTCGAGGGTTTTTGTCTGCTGGGAGAAATCCCCCTTTATACGATTCAGATTGAGAATCCCAGGGCCTCTTTGGCTGTATTGAGTCTTTTGGTAAAGATCCTGAACCTGAAGATCGATCTGGCTCCTCTCCTCGAGCAGGCCCGTCACATGGAATCAGAAATCAATAAATTACTGGATTATTTCAAGCTGGGTTCAGGCGGCCAGATAAACCCTATCGGTGAGGAAGAGATAGAGAAAATTAAAAAAACCCTTGGCCAGCTGACGAAGCTCCCCGGTTCCGTTAAAGAAAAGATCGAGAAGATCTTCGACCAGGCGAAGAGCGATCTTTCCAAGGCAGGGGAATTAAAGAATGAGCTGGACAAGTGGAATGTTTATAAAGAATACGAAGACAGATTTCTAGATTTATTTAAGAAAAAAAAGGAAAAGGATAATTGACGGATAAACCCTCCCAGGCCTCAAGCGCCAGGCCCGTTTCTGTGACGGATAGGCAGGAACCCTACGCCGTCAAAGCCGTTCTTTTTGATTTGGGCCATGTGCTGATCGATTTTGATCACCTGCGTGCTGCGCAAAACTTATCCTGTTTTACGAATAAGTCGGCGCAGGAAATCTTTGATCTTTTCTTTGACTCAGGACTGACGGCGCTTTTTGAAGAAGGCAAGATTTCTCCGCCGGAATTTTTCGCAGAAGTCAAGAGAATGTTGAATCTGGACATCAGCTACCATCAGTTTGTGCCGATCTGGAATGAGATTTTCTTTTTCAGCGAAAAAAACCTTGGCGTTTATCAATTAGCCTGCCAGATTAAAAACACTTATAAATTTGCGGTCATTTCCAACATAAACATCCTGCATCTGGATTACATCAAGAGGACCTTTCCCCTTCTTAATGCCTTTGCGATTATAGCCAGTAACGAACTGGGCTTGAGAAAACCACACCCTGATATTTATCAGAAGGCCCTCCAGAAGCTGGGAGAGCCTGCGGAAAGTGTCTTTTATACCGACGACAGAGCAGAGTTGGTAGCTTCGGCAAGTAAGTTACGTATGCGTAGCTTTATCTTTAAAGACGTGGAGGGCTTGAAAAAAGACCTCCGCGCGGCAGGGGTCGATAACTTCTGACGATGAGCATGACACAGCAGAAAATCCTTCTCGGGCACGGAAGCGGTGGCAGGCTCATGCATCAACTCATCGCAAACTTGATGGTAAAGAAATTGGGCAACCCCATTCTCAAAGAACTTTCTGACAGTGCCCGCATCCCTTATAGAGAGAAAATTGCCTTTACAACTGATTCTTTCGTGGTCAGCCCTTTAACCTTTCCGGGAGGGGATATCGGGAAACTGGCCGTATGCGGTACCATTAATGACCTCGTCGTGGCAGGGGCCCACCCTGAGTATCTTTCTTTGGCGCTGATTCTCGAAGAAGGACTGGATTACCGTCTCTTGGAAAAAATCGTGGAGTCCATTGCCATGCATTGTCGAAAGACAGGCGTCTCTTGCGTCACGGGAGATATCAAGGTTGTGGAAAAAGGCGCTTGCGATAAGATGTTTATCAACACCACAGGTATCGGAAGAATGGTGAATACCAGAACCCTATCCCTAAAAAACATAAAAGCAGGAGACAAGGTTATCGTAACCGGTGAAATCGGCCAGCACGGGATGGCTGTGTTAAGCAAAAGAAAGGAATTGGACTTAAGACTTAATATCAAAAGCGACTGCCGTGCTCTGGATAGTCTGCTTTTGCCAGTGTTAAAAAGGATGCGGGGCGTAAGGTTCATGAGAGACCCGACGCGAGGTGGCTTGGCTTCCACCCTCCATGAAATCACCCAGGCAACAGGTCTGGGTCTTAGAATAGAAGAAAAGCAGATTCCGGTATCGGCTCAAGTGAAGGTCGCCTGTGAATTGTTAGGCATAGACCCTTTATATGTTGCCAATGAGGGGTGTGCTGTTATGGTGGTGGCTGAGAACTCCGCTAAAAAGGTGCTGCGCTTCTTAAAGAATCATCCCTTGGGAAGGAAGGCTCGGGTGGTGGGTGAGGTCATCAGTAAACCTCAAGGCCTCGTGATATTAGAGACGCGTTTAGGGACCGAGCGGTTACTGGAGATGCTGACCAGTGAGCCGCTGCCGCGCATATGCTAAATCGTTTGGTTTGTTGTCCGCCGCCTGCCTGCCCTGCCTGCCGGCAGGCAGGGCAGGCAGACGTTGAGTTTGTTTTGGATGAAAACCAATAAATATCAGAGGAGATTTTACAGGGATTGGGTGGGGGCCAAGGATTTATTCAGAGCGCATATTGTGGCAGGAGAATCGGATTTATTGATTTTTACGGATAAACCTCTTGATAGAAGCTTTATAGAAAAGCGGTTGCGCCTGTATCGCTTTGCCATAGAGGCGTACATCCAAAAAGACAGGCGATTTGCAACAGCCTTAAAACCCTTGGAGGTTGAAATAACAGCCCCGAAAATCATTAAGGCGATGGCCTTTTATGCCAAAAGGGCCCGCGTGGGTCCCATGGCAACGGTAGCCGGTGCGATCGCACAGTTTCTGGGGCAGGATTTATTGAAGAAGAATTACAAGAATGTTATCATTGAAAACGGGGGGGACCTTTTTTTAAAAACCACAAAAATGCGTCTTATTGGGATTTATGCCGGAAGGTCTAAGATTTGGAATAAGCTCCGGTTAAAGATCAGGCCATCGGATACGCCCCTTGGCTTATGCACCTCTTCGGGGGTGCTGGGCCACTCTTTAAGTTTTGGAAATGCCGATAGTGTGACGGTCCTCTCCAGAAACGCCTGCTTGGCGGATGCGGTGGCCACAACTGCCTGCAACCTGGTGAAAACAAAAAAGGATTTAAAAAAGGCGTTAAGGTTCATAAGGAGCATCCGCGGCGTTTTAGGTGTGGTCATCTTCATTAAAAATAATCTAATGAGCTGGGGCCGAGTTCAATTAGATGCGCAAAATTAACATTCTTTATGTGATTACAAAATTGGAATTAGGAGGTGCCCAAAAACAACTATGGAATCTTATCTGTTCCTTAAGTAAAGAAAGATACAATATTTTCTTATTCACCGCACGCGAAGGACTGCTCATGGATGATTTTTTCTCTTTGGAGGGTTTGACATTAAGAAAATCCGTAAATCTCCAGCGCCGCATCAATCCCTTCAAGGATTTCTTGTCTTGCCTGGAAATCTATCACTATATCAAAAAAAACGATATAGATATTGTTCATACGCACAGTTCTAAGGCTGGAATCGTGGGCCGCCTTGCCGCCAGGGCCGCTGGGGTCAAATGGATTATTCATACAGTTCATGGTTGGTCTTTTAATGATTTTCAGTCGGTTTTACGACAGGTTTTCTTTATCTGGCTGGAAAGATGGATCGCCTGTTTTACAGACAGGCTCGTAGTTGTTTCAGAATACGATAGAGCGAAAGGATTAAGTCATCGAATAGGCAAGTGCGAGCAATACAGGCGCATATCTTACGGAATCAATCAGAGTGATTTTCTTACAAAAGATAATGAGGCCAGAAATCGGCTGGGGCTCAAAGATGCGGATTTAGCCGTTGGAATGGTGGCTTGTTTCAAGCCCCAGAAGTCTCCACAGGATTTCATCAGGCTTGCTTCTGTCATGACCAAGAAGCTCACCCATCTCAAGTTTGTTTTAGTCGGGGATGGCCAGTTGCGTAGCGGCGTTGAGAAACTGATCCGTAAATGCGATTTGAGTGAATTTGTTATATTAACTGGCTGGAGAAAGGACGTCCGGGAGATTCTTGCGGCACTTGACGTGCTGGTGTTGACCTCTCTGTGGGAGGGACTTCCTGTTTGCGTGCTGGAGGCCATGGCAGCGCAAAAACCCGTGGTTGCCACAGATACGGGAGGCATAGCGGAGATCGTCCGTGAAGGCCAGACCGGTTATTTAGTCAAGCCGCACGATATAACTCAGATGGCAGAAAGGCTTTATTTTTTGTTAGAGGATGAGCGTTTACGACGAGACATGGGGGCAAGCGCCCAACAAAGCCTGGGAGAAGATTTCACCGTATCAAATATGTCAAAAAATACAGAGTGCCTTTACGAAGAACTGATTGGCACCAACACAAGAAAGGAGCGGGAGTATGTCCAGCGAAGACATTAAGACTTTAATAGGGAATATTGAAAAAGTCATTGTCGGTAAAACTGAAACCATAAAGCTTTTGCTTGTGGGCCTTTTGACCAACGGCCATATCCTGATCGAGGACGTCCCGGGCCTGGGAAAAACCATGTTGACGTTAGCTTTGGCAAAATCCATCAGCGGGGATTTTAAAAGAATCCAGTTCACTCCCGACTTACTTCCGTCGGATGTTAC
>Ga0111184_1041_pt1 | contig 19475 bp, 20 predicted proteins | sample DeeMarSWOR324_28_FD_80241 | JGI IMG/M metagenome (GOLD analysis project Ga0111184, IMG submission 80241) | Omnitrophica WOR_2 bacterium SM23_72 | reverse complement strand
ATACCAGAGATATTATGAGTTCCTCCGTAGGAGGAGCAGTTCGAGCCGTTGCTGCTTAAGCAACTCTCATCCCAGTTATCCTGTCGAACGTCCATCTGTAAAGGATCCAGAAAAACCTTGGATACCTGAGCCGCTGTAATCTGATAGCGGCGGTGTCCAATCCATCTTTTGCCTCCCAGAAAAAGATTCCCTAACCCCACCAAAACCAGGGAAATGAGCACCGTTGAAACCAAAGCCTCCATTAAGGTGAAGCCCCGCCTTTCTTTAAGGACAAGTGCCATCTTCATCAGGGTCACCGTCCAGATCGTTACTACGGAAGCTCCAGGTTTTTTGAGGTCCATTAACTCTGGTGGCCTGAGCGCAGGTCACTCCTGATGAAGAATCCACCAGGTAATCCCATGACCGACTGGCGCCTTCTGCCGTAGACAACATCACTTTAAGATTATTATTAATGGACGCTATGTCCGTTTCCGTACCGCCAGCCATAGGAAAGTAGGCGCTCGTCTTTATCTTATAAATCCTTTGTGCAGCTACGATCAATCTCAAGTTGGCCCGAGCTTCCTTACCAAGGGCCTCTTCTCGGTAATTACCGTACTGAATAAAACCTAAAGCACCTAAAATACTGATGAGCATAACGGTGATAATTAATTCGATTAAAGTCACACCTGTTTTCTTCATCGAATTTTCTCCGTTTTGAAAAAATACCTACTGCCAATCACCTGTTCCGTTGAAAGTACCATTGATATCTAAGGTGATTGTGTAGTCATCTCCCGCAGCAACATCAGGTGCCTTGCCTCCAGAATTACATCTATCAGCGGTGCAGGTGCCCGTAGTAGCAGAGCAGGAGTACTGGAAATAGTGCGTGGCTGCGCAAGAAGATTCAGGCACACCCGCGCTCAGGTTCGCTAGATCTGAATAGCCCCCTGTCTCCTGATACTTTACCACCTCTAACTGACGCAATGTTCCCAAGATGCTTCTGGCTTCAGCCTTACGGCCTTTTTCAATCATGTTGGTGTACTGGACGAAACCTAACGTCGCCAATACGCCAACAATTATAATGACAATAATGAGTTCCAACAAGGTGAAACCTCTTTTCATTTCTTCCTCCTTTTAAATTTTAAATTAATTTTTAAAGAACGTATTATAAAAGGGATGTTGGAATGTTAAAAAAATTTTTGCCCTCTCACCCCCCTTCTTGTTTTAGAATACCATAAAATACCATCATGTCAAACTAATTTAGCTTGCCATCAGCGGATCTGAACCAACTGGAATATCGGTAAAAACATACCCACGACCATCAGGCCCACCGCCACGCCCATAAAGATGAGCATCACGGGCTCAAACATGACGGTGAACCGGGTCATAAACGTATCCACGTACTCCTGATAAAAAGAATTCAATTTTTTAAACATGCTGGACAATTCTCCGATTTCTTCGCCGATCGTTACCATCTGTACGGCCATCGGATCAAAGAAGCCGCTTTTATCCAGCGGTTGGGACAAAGGCTTTCCTTCGCGCACATCCTCTTTAATCTGGGAGATGATTTCTCCCAGCACGAGATTTCCCACACTGTGCTCCGTAATCTCCAGAGAATACAAGATGGGTACCCCGCTTTCCACAAGAGTGGCCATTTCAGAAGTGAAGCGCTCCACAATCAAGACGCGAAAGAATTCCCCGAACAACGGCAGATTGAATAAAAATCTTTCCAGGGCTCTTCTGCCTTGTTTTGTTGAAATATATTTTTTAATAAAGAAAAATACACCGACTCCCCCTCCAATAAGAAAGAGAAAGTATTTTCTCAAGAAACCACTGAAGGCGATGAGGAGACGGGTCAAAAAAGGCATCTCCACATTAAAACCCTTAAACAAGGCCGAAAAGGTCGGTATGATCTTAAGGGTCAGAAACATGAGTGCACCTGTACCCACAAACATAAGTATAGTTGGATAAATCAAGGCAGAGACTATCTTTTTCTTAAAGCTCGCATTTCGCTCCAAATAGTTGGCCAGACGGCTCAAGACCATGGCTAAATTTCCGGAGGCCTCCCCGCTTTCTACAAGATTCACCCACAATTCAGAGAATACATCACGGTACTTTGTCATGGACTCATGAAAACTCAATCCCCCTTCCATCTTTTTCTGTAATGCCTGAATCACCTCCAAAAGTCTGCGGCTGGACACCTGCTGCGAAATTATATCCAGGCTTTTTAGTATGGTCACGCCGGCACCCAAAAGCGTGGCTAATTGCCTGCAGAAGAGGACCAGGTCATCCCCTGTGATACGGTAATGCTTGGGTTTAAATTTCTCCCTGGATATAACTTCATAGCTGATCCCCGATTCCTTAAACTCAGGCAAGATGCTGACGACCACCAGATCCCTGGACTGCAACCGCAGAATAGCTTCTTCCTGCGTTGCAGCCTCTTCGGCTCCGGTGTCTTTCTTGCCAAGTTTGTCCCTGGCAATGTAGAAGAATTTTGGCATTACATTTCACCCAGAGTCACTGAAAGGGCCTCTTCAAGGGAGGTGGTTCCTTGTTCGACCTTTTTAATAGCCGCTTCATAAAGCGTCTCCATCCCGTGCGCTCTGGCCACACTCCTTGTTTTCTGAAAAGGGGCCTTCTGGTTGATCAAGTCCTGAATCTCCTGATCCATCAACATAACTTCGGCAATACAGGTCCGGCCGGCAAATCCCGTGTTGTTGCACTTCACACAGCCCTTCGGCTTGTAAATCAAATCGGATTTCAAATTCATGCTCTCACGCTCTTCCTGGGTCGGCTCATAAGCCTCTTTACAGTCAGGGCAAAGCTTTCTCAAGAGACGCTGCGCGACCACACACAGTAAAGATGGCGCTAACATGTATGCTTCGATGCCGATATCCATAAGGCGGTATACGGCTGAAGGCGCATCATTGGTATGCAGGGTACTTAACACGAGGTGGCCAGTTAAAGCGGAACGAATGCAGATCTCGGCTGTTTCCAGGTCCCTCACCTCGCCGACGAGCATGATATCCGGATCCTGCCTTAGGAAACTGCGCATTGCTGCAGCAAAGGTAAGCCCGATTTCCGGCTTGACCTGGACCTGATTGATACCTTCTAATTTGTATTCCACCGGATCCTCTATGGTCAAGATATTCTTTGAGGGATGTTTTATTTCGTTCAATATGGCGTAGAGGGTCGTGGTCTTTCCGCTTCCTGTCGGCCCGGTCAAAAATACCAGTCCATAAGGAGCGCTAATGGCACGACGGATATTTTCCAGATGTTTGGCGCCAAAACCTAAAACATTGATATCCAGAAGAACGGCGCTACGGTCCAATATCCTCATAACCACTTTCTCTCCGTATATGGTAGGGATCGTAGAGACTCTGATATCGATCGTTTTGTTCCTTATCTTGACTAAGAAGGCGCCGTCTTGGGGAAGCCGTTTTTCTGCGATGTCTAATTTCGACATAATTTTCACACGCGAAATAATCGGCAGGTGCAGATGTTTAGCCGGAGGCGGAATCTCATAGAGCTTTCCGTCAATACGGTATCTCAGCGAGATCCTGTCTTTAAAAGGCTCGATGTGGATATCCGAGGCCCTTTCATCAATGGCCTGTCGAATAATTAAATCGACCAATTTGACCACTGGCGCTTCCTCTGCGCGGGCGATAAGCTTATCAAGGCTAAGCTCCTGGTCAAGGGCTTCTGTTTCGAAGGCGTGTTCTTCAACCTTTGAAAGTTCATAACTGGCTTCTACCGCTTCTTTCAGCATAGTGGATCTACCATAAAATTCCTCAATCGCCCTGGTGATATCCGATTTGGTAGCGATGACAGGGTTGACTTCGCAACCAGTCAGTTTTTTTAGATTATCAATCAGGATAAGGTCCAAGGGATCCGACATTGCCACAGTGATAGACCTTAAAGTGCGCGATAAGGGAATAACTGAATTCTTAAGGGCAAAATCCTGGGTGATAAGACGTTCCAAGCCCTGATCCATAGCAGGTTTTAACATTCCAGTACCCAAAGGAAAATAAGGAACGTTAAGCTGTTTGCCTAAAACAGCTACAACCTGATCCTCCCGGACAAACCCCAATCGAACCAGAACCTCTCCTAAGCGCCCACCTTCACGCCTTTGGGTGCTGATGGCACTTTCTAACTGAGCATTGTCTATCAATCCCTCTTGAACAAGGAGTTCTCCTAATTTTATATATTTTTCTCTCGCCATGATTATTTATCAAAACGGTTCAGGCTGGAATGGATGGCTACCTCCCGGTTCAGCGCTGAAACCGTGTTCTGCTCTCTTTCGGAGAAAGCAACTTTTTCTGTTTGCGCAAGCTTAATCCCTGAATCTTTTACGATGCGGGGCGTAATAAAAACAAGTAGCTCGCGCTGCTTATTCTTATCGGTATCTCCTCCCTTGTGCTTGAAGAGCCACCCAATAAAGGGGATGTCCCCTAAAATAGGTATTTTTTCGGTAACCTGGCTGAATTCATTACGTAGAAGCCCGCCGATAACAACCGTCTCTCCATCTTTGACTTTCACTAAGGACTTGGTGCTGCGCACCTCCGGATCCCTATAACGGTATGATTCGGTTCCGATACTTATGGTGTTTCCCTGAACAGCCTCTGAAACCTTTGGATATATAAACATGGTGATCTCTCCGGTCTCCAGATTTACCTGAGGCGTCACTCTTAAGATCACACCGGTTTCTGCCCTTTCTGCTGAAGCTGTGGTCGTACCGGTTGTGCCTCCGACAGTGGTGGTGGTGGTGGAAACGCCAATGGCCTCTTTCGTGGCAATGCGGATCTCTGCAGTTTCATTATTCAAAGTCAGAAGCCTCGGACGAGCCAAAAATTTTGTGTCTGTCTGAGTCTTGAGAAAATCCAAGGTTAACGTAGTTCCGAGAACCGTCAATATAGAAGGGGTAAAATGCGCTGCACCCCACGCCACATAATCCCATCCTGCACCCGGGCCGCCAAAAGCACCTTCTTTAGCATCCATTGTCCGGTCTTGTCCCGAAGTTCCCTTGCTGCCAAAAGGAAACGAGGTCTCCCTTGAACCTGCAACCAAAAGCGACGCCATTGTCTGTGGCCATTTCAACCCCAATTTATCCATTGTGTTCTTGCTGACATCCAGCATCTCTACTTCCAAGAGGACTTGTGGGACAGGAACATCCAAGGAAGCGATAACTTTAGCGACGACTTCCAGGCGACTGGGAATATCCGTAACAATAAGGCTATTGGTACGATCGTCTTCAATGATACTCCCAACGTTAGAAAGCAACTTTCTTACGATGGACGTGAGCCCCGAAACATCTTCTGATTTCCATTTGCCCGATGCTCCACCGGCTGTTGGAGCGACCTCAGCATCTGGAGTGGCAACGAGAATATTTCTCATCTCTTGCTTAATAGAAGAAGTAGACACCATGGCATGTTTGAGATAAAAGATGCGTGTCTCGGTTTCGACCTGCAGCCTCCCCCATTCTTTAACGATAAATATATTGGAATCCCGGTAATAGTCGTAAGAGAGATTGTTGGCCTTAAAGAGTTTATCCATCGCCTGCTCGACAGGGACTTTATCCAGATAAAGGGTTATTTTCCTCTCTTGCACGGCTCCAGAGGCAATAAAATTCATGCCTGACTGGATAGAGAACAACTTTAAAACGTCCTTAAGGTTGGCGTCCTTAAAATCCATGGAGATCTCAGGCGGGCTGTCTGACTGCGGTAATGATTCTTCTGGATAGACATTCAGATGAGGAAGGAATATCATCAAGATGAACACAGAGAGAAATAAGCTCAAACTAAGGATTTTTTTCATTATCTCCTCCCGAAGGTTTTTTAGAAGAGGTGCTTACTCTTGCAGGGGCTGGCAGTTTATAGTTCTCCCCTTCAAAAACTATCGTTACCCCTTCTTTATCGATATCGATGATTCTGGCAACTTGCTTGGTTCCTAAACTAATCCGATCTCCGACTTTTACAACTCTATTATCAATGATGGCCTGAGGAAATACCCCTCCCCAGACGAGCCCTTGGACTTGCAAGCGGCGCGGCAGGGGTTTTCGAGATTTAATAGGTTTGACTTCTTCTGCAGGACCAGGACCTTGAATGACTTTAGTTCTGACAGTCACCCGAAAGGGGTCCCTTAGATTTCCTGCCTGATACTTAACAATAGGCCTTTCGACAGAGAAAGAAGTTGTGATGGATTCAGGCTCCTGCAATTCTTCAACCCCCTCTTTCTGCGCAGAGGCAGTCCATAGACCTATCCTTTCAAGACAGCATACCGCCAGGGTAATAAGGATAAATATTCCACTCCTTAAGAATCTCAAACATATCCTGCGACTAAATTTGACTGTCTGTGCCATAAGGTTATTTATTAGTAACCAGGCTTACGGTTAAAACAGCCTTTAAATTCTTGGATTTCTCCTCCACCCCTATGTCAAGGGCATCCACCATGAAAATATCCGCATGGCTTTCGAGGCGGCTAAAGAAACGGCCAAAACTATGGTAGTTTTCAGCTGACAGTTCCAATTTAAAGGGAATCTTAACGTATTCTGGGTATTTTTCCACTTTGACCGGTTTTACGGAAATAATCTTAACACCTGTCTGGCCTGCGATAGTGCCTATGGTATTTATGACGCTGCTGCCATCCTTTTCTCCCAGAAGCTTCCTGTAGGCAGCAACTCTTTTCTCCGTGTCGCTGATACTCTCCAATATGACATTTTTTTTCGATTCCTGGCCTTTCTTTTCCACTACAAGATTCCTGGCCTCCAGCTGCTTGCCATAAATTTTTCCGGCAATAAAAAGAGACAGGGCAAGAAATAAAATGTTGAAGATCTTATTTTTGTTCCTGATCATCCATTCAAAGGCATCCATAGGACTATTAATCGCTAAAGTAACTGCTACAAGAGATACTAAACTGGGTATAAGAATAAGGCAGCTCCACTGAAGTCTGCCGGTTTAAAAAGCCTATAGTGATCTGTCTAAGGTATTTGACGAAATCCGGGTTATTTTGAAGATTCGAAAGAAGATTGTTAACGGCATCAAACTCTTTATCGCCATCTCCCAGGTTCACTCTGCCTTCTAAGACAAACTCAGCCCTGCCTCCTTCTTTCTTGTTAAAAGAGAGTCTGGTAAACCAAAGGCCCTCAGGTAAATCCTGGGATATAACGTTGAATATTTCCGTAAGATAAATCTGACCATTAATAAGGCTTTCCAAGGACTCAAGCCTGTTTTTGTTCAAAACAGCAATCTTGGTTAGTTCATCCTGGCTTGCCCTGGCATTGACGCTCGCAACCACTTTTCTTTGGGCCAGGACATCAACGAGTTCCCTACGTAAGGGTTTCATTTGCTGAACGCCATAACCGAACGTACCGCCAATGAACAGGAGACCCAGGAAGAGGATTCGAAAATCCAGCCTTAAGTCCTTAAGGCGAAACACCTTTTCTTTAGGAAGAACCCTCTCTTTTAACGCTCTTAACTTTTCCCTGGCCGCCAAGAGATTGACCTTCAAAGGCAGCCTCATGGTTGTAGCTAAACAAGCGCTGTAGGCTTTTAAAAAACACAAAGAGAAGGGAGCAGGCTTCTCCAGGTAAACATCTGTATTGAGAGACTGAGCCGGTAAATTGGATTCCTTAATCATCGCCTCCAACTCCGAACGGTTGGCCTGTTCAGAAATAACAAATATTTTTTTGAGAGTCTTGGTGGGGAATTTACTGTTATAGTAATCCAAAGAAACATGAAGCTCTGTCTTGAGCTTCTCGAGGGCTTCCAGCGGCCCGGTTTCTCTCAGCCGGGCCAAGCTTTCCGGACCTCTGGTCAAAGAGATATCACGGCTAAACAGTGGAAAGCCATTTTCCAGAACCGTAAAATTAACCTCATCCTCTCCCGTCACATCAACGCTTAAGATCCCTATGTTTCCCTTAGCGCTTAAGCCGCTGAGCCTCAAGCATCTTATTATGCTAAAAGCTGAATATTCGACGGCGATAATCCTGATACCTAACTGGTGCATGATAGCCACGTACCTGTCCAGGGTCTCTTTTTTCAGCCCCATGAAAAAGACCGTGTTCGTACGGCTGCTCTTATCAAATTTTAGCTGAAAATCGGCTATCAACTCTTCAACTTTAAAGGGGATGTATTTTTTGGCCTCAAAATTTACGGCGCTTTCTATCTCTTCGCGCGGGATCATGGGTATCTCAAAGGTTCTGATGATTAAATCCCTGCCAGAAAGAGCGAGGGATGCCTCTTTAGCTACAATCTTGTTTCTTCGCAATTCATCCTTAAGAAGCGCAACGAATTCGATGGTCTTCACTTCCAAGGGTACCTTCTCTTCCAGTTCTCCCGCGGCAATCGTTGAGTGATGGATTTCAGCTGTTTTGATGATCTTACGGCCTCGGCACTCCACCATTTTTATCAACCTTGGACCAAAATATATCCCTAGAGAATTCATCGATTTTCTCCAAATCTTGAATCTTTTGACAGACGCCTTCGACTCTTTAACCAATCGTCCACATCTTTACGGTCAAATCTCCATACTCCGCCGACTTTAATCCCTGAGATCTTTGCCTGATGCAACCAATTGTAAATGGTCTGTTTTTTCAGTCTCAAATAATCTGCTAACTCATCAATATCCATTAATCTTGTCATGCGAATTTTCCCTAAATGAAATTACATAAAACAAAATGAATAAAAATCATAACAAATTACATTAGGCTTAATTAGAACATAAATTTTTTATATTGTCAAGTGTTTTTTTATATAGCTTTACTTATACTTACTTATATTGTTAATTGAGTTCAAAAATTATACATACTAAAGCATACAATTTTATAATATTATTACTTAGATTATAATATTTTTATACGGAAGATTTTACGGTGTGTAAACAAAGTCTGCCACTGAGCTGATACAATATTCAGCTCCTGAGGGAGGTTCGCAGGGCTCAGTCACTTGCTGACCAAGCGCATTAAAACAGGAGGCACCAGGAGAGGCCACATAAGCATCAATGCTGTTCATAGAGGCAGGAAAGGTGGTATCAGAATCTGTCAGGGATCTTCTGTCGCAATTTCCAGCTGAGGGTTTGGGCCAATTCCCTGTTACTAAATTTTGGTAAGCCCAATTGATACCCGCCATGCACGCGTATTTTGCCTGAATACGGTGGAGCTCAAAGGTGGTCAGGCGGCCTTGGCTAAGCATTATATTTAAAATGACATTACTCAAAACAATAGCTACCACTATAGTCATAATCACAATTAACAACAAAACGCCTCGCTCATGCATAGTTAGGATTAATCATCTTTTCTTAAGCTAATTTTATAATCTGCTTCACCTTGCTGAACGATCACATGCCCCTCTCTCGCCAGCCATCCCAGGCTCATAAGCACATTATCGCGCGGCTTATCGATGCCTTTCACGAGAAAAGAGATGCTGACTTCTCCATGTTGGTCCAAAAAATGCCATATATCGCCAGCAACGATACCGATCTCTGTAATCATTTGCTCTTTCCCTCCTAGGAACCTCGATTAAACGATTTCGCTTCTGTCTGTGTAAGACAAAATTATTATAGCAACAAAAGGATGGGGGTCAATCACTTTTTTAATGAGCGCTAAATTTACGGCAGCACGAAGTGCCACGTAAGTTTATGCGCGAATTAACCCCGCACCTTTGGAGACATTCAAAAATTTATAAAAACTGAATATTACAAAGGTGCGGGGTAAGTTCGGCCACAGACTTATGTTCACTTCATTCCATAAGTCTGGGCCTCACTTACTTTTTATTATAATTTCCACAGCGGGGACATATGGAAATAACTTCTTCCTTCGTATTAACATAGGTGTAGGTACAGATAGAACAAAACCAGATAAACCTGGGGTCAAGGTTTAAATCTTTATCCTTTTGCTTTTTACTGAATATCCAGGACAAAAACAACAGCACCAAAAGAACGCCAATAAATAAAGCGATGGCCAAGGAGAAATCTATGCTAATCATCTCACTCTTGCTTTGCGGATAGGTCAATCTTGACCGTCTGCCAATCCTTGGGCACAAAGCCTCTCGGTTGGATAAAAAGATAGTGCCCGATATAGCGCATACTCAAAAGATCAACCTCCAGATTGCCTGAGGAAATCTTTCTTTTTATGAGGATGGGACTCTTCACACCCTGCGGAGCTATCTTAAACATAAGTTCAACATGGGCCACCTGCCTGTCCTGGAAATAGAGGGGAAAACTGTAGGGCAACAGCGGATGGAATATAACCGTCTGTTCCTTCTTGACCGTAGGCGGCTTTCCATCGGCTGTCTTTAATAATAGAGGTGCCTTCTGGTTTGCGGACGGCCTATCCGGAACTAACAAAGGTTTGACATGATAATCAAAGGAAAAAGACGCTTCGCTTCTATTATTTCTCAAAAGCATCTTGCTGGAGTTTCTTTTGAACACGCTTTCCAAATGGCCTCTCTCCAAGTCTTTTATCGGCAAGGCCAAGCTGCTGGGACGTACCTGTGAAGCAAGCAACCACTGGCCCATAAAAGAAACAGTCATATAATTGGCTGCGGGGATCTTGTTGCCAAAGGAGAAGCTAAACAGGCTAAACAGGGTGATGTGACTCAAAAAAGATAAAACGAGGCATTCCTTAAAGATCATAAAGCTACTCCTGGTTTGTGGCGATGTTAATCTGATTAACCCCTAAATCACGCGCCATATCCCAAATCTCTACGACCCGGCCTAAAGAGGCGCGTCTATCGGATTTAATCAAAATAGCCTGCTTCCTCTGGGCAGCCTGTTTAAGGAGCTCTTTGAGTTCAGCCATGGTGATCACCTTGCCATTTAAGTAAAGGATATTCTCACCCGTCACCATGATCTCGACGTTCTCGAAACGTACAACTTCACTGGTCACGGCCTTGGGTAGATTGATTCTTATGCCCGGCTGCATGATAAAACTGGAGGTGAGCATAAAAAATATCAACAACTGAAAAATGATATCTATCAAAGGTGCGATATCGATCTGCTTAAGTCCGTGCTCTAATTCCATACGTCCTTTAAATCTCATTCTGTCTCCTTGTTATGGTTATCTCGTTAATTACGTTATTATCCAAAACGCCTGCCTAAACGGTTATTCAGTAAGAAAATTGACGAGTTCAGTAGAGGCCTTTTCCATTTCTAGAATAAAATGATTGATGCGACTGGCCAAATAATTATAGGCCACGAACGTCGGGATAGCGACGATCAAACCGAATACTGTCGTTAACAAAGCCTCCCAGATACCCCCTGCCAGATCTCCCGGAGAAACAGGATGAAAACTGCTGGCTTTCGCCTGGATGATTTGAAAAGACCTCACCATCCCCGTTACCGTTCCCAGAAGCCCCAAGAGTGGAGACACATGGGCAATGGTTGCAAGCGTGGTAAGGTTTTTTTCCAGGTGAGGGATCTCGTATAAAGAAGCATCTTCAATCGACTCAATAATCTGAGGCCGCGGCCGGTCGTATTTCAAGATCCCTGCCTTTAAAATATGGGCTATGGGACTCTTGGTGCCGTCACATAGCTGCAAGGCCTCTTTGGTATCATGTCGTTTCATCTTATCCAGGATCTTAGCCAAAAAGTCCTGGGTGTCTATCTTTATTTTATACAAGAACCAGATCTTTTCCAATACGATCGCGAGCGCAAAAATAGAACATAAAAGGATCGGCCACATCACCGGCCCGCCTGCCAAAAATACCTGAAAAAAACTCATCCTGTAAAAATCCATTTTCACTCCTCCCTTGCTAACAAGTTAAATCCAAATTTCAAATAATACCAATACTACCAAACAAATCCAAAATCCCAAATCCAAATGTTAAATTTTGGATTTTGAAATTTGCCTGCCTGCCGCAGGCAGGCAAAGATTTGTTTTGGATTTGGTAGTATTTGGATTTTGGATTTCTCATGTTGTTTTATAATTTATCTTACGTGCTCCTTTATCCACTCTATCCGCTCTTTCGCATACTTGGCTTCTTCAGCATCCGTTGCAGTAATTTTTTCGTAAATACGCATCGCCTCTTTAAAATTCTCCTTGTCTTCAAAAACCTGAGCGACTCTTAAAAGGGCCTTGATGGCCAGCGCGTGATTTTCTGAATAAAGGTAGGTGACTCTAAGGTACGCCTCGATGGCCTCCTCCCTGGCTCCTTGTGCCTGCAACACTTCAGCTATCTTAAACTGTATATTCCCCATTTCTCTGACCGGCACTGTATCCAGACACTTACGGTAGAGCTCCAATGCCCGAGTGTAATCTGCGGTTTTGTAGTACAGCTCGGCCATCTTGGGATGAACTAAGTGGGCCAGATTTGGATATTCTCCTGTGATCTCCTCGTAAGCCTTGAAGGCTGATCCTAAATCCTCCTGCTTGACGTATATGTCTGCGATGGCGATAGCGGCCTGGCCCTGAAGGTCAGTTTTTCCCAGCTCGATAACCTTCCTGAAATTCTCTATCGCCTCCGGGTGCCTGGATTCTTCTTCAAGGCTTGTCCCAATGGCATAATAGGCGTCTTGGACCAGGGGGCTTTTGGGAAAATCGTTAATGAGAGCAGAAAAGTACCGGCGCGCCAATTCCAGATCGTTATGCTTATAATAGTATTCTCCCAGCCACCACATGACCTCAGGAGTGAGACTTGAGTCAGGATATTTGGAACGCAAGGCATTAAATCGATTCACTGCCTCCTTTTCCTGTCCCATCTGATCGAAGCAGTCGGCTATTTCATATTCGGCCTTTTGGATTAACTCGGTATCCTGACTATACAACCTGATAACATCCTTAAATACCTCAATCGCTTTGGCAAATTGACCCAGATTATAAAAACTGGTGCCCAAAAGATAAAGGGCTTGGGGCTTCAGGGGGCTGTCCTTAAATTCCTGCTCAAAACTCTCAAAGATGGCACGACTGGACTCATAATCCTGTCTTTGAAAATAGGCCAATCCCAAGGCATACGTCGCATCATCCAGGAGCTTGGATTGAGGAAAGTTTCTTTTCATGGCCTGAAAACTCATGATCGCTGCCTCATAGTTCGACGCCTTTAGCCATGTCAGGCCCAACTGATATTGCACATAATCGCTGTAGAAGCTATCCGGAAAATCCTCGAGGATGGCCGAGTAGGTTTTTTGGGCCTGGGCGTAATCTCCGGAATCCTGATAGGCATCTCCTATCTGACAAAGGGCGCTGACCTTGACGATTTTATCATCTGTCTCTTTGACGATTCTTTGAAACTCCTCTATGGCCTTCTTAAATTCCCCCTGCTTTAGATAGGCCCAACTGAGGTTATAGTGGATTTTATCCATCATCTCCTGCGGAACCGTTCCAGGCTTAAATTGGCTCAAGGCCTCTTTGTAGATATCAACAGCCTCCTGATATTCTGCAAGGTTATACAGGGCATCGGCTTTACCCAGGTAGGCCTGAACTAAAACCAGCGGGTCTTCAGAACGGCTGAGGAGTTCCTCATAGATCCCTTTGGCCTGATTCACGCGATTCGTCTCGACCATAAGGATGGCCTTGCCCAGACGCAAAACATCCTGACTTCTTTTATCCAGGGGCTCTTCCTTCACGTCTGAAAAAGCATTTTCTGCCTGTTTATATTGCTTGAGTTTAAGATAGGACCAGGCCAGGCCCATCTGCGAAAGCTCCTGCAACTTGGGGTCCGAACTATTTTTAAGAACCGAAGAATATTCTGCGATGGCTTCTTTAAAATTATTGAGGTAAAAATCAGCTTCTGCGAGGTAAAAATAGAAATACGGAGAGAGTTCTGTTTTCCTAGTATAGAGTTTGGAGCCAGAACCAAAATTTTCTTTGAGCCTCTTGTAATCTTTTAAATTGTAAAGACACTCAATGATCTTCAGGGAGGCATCCTGGAAAGAGGCCTCCTGGGGATACTTTTCTTCCACTATCTTAAAATACTTGATCGCCTCTTCAAACTTTTGCTCCTGAAACAAACACCAGGCCAGGGAATAATAGGAAGCGCCTAAATAGGAAGAGGAGGGGAATTCATCAATAACCTTTTTGTAGAAGCTGGCTGCCTTGGTGAAACTATTACCCTTAAAGTGGACTTCGGCTATCCAGTAAAAACAAGCGTCTTTAAAGGTTTTTGCCTGGGGTTGATTAATGAGCTCTTCGAATTTGGAAAGGGCCTCCAAAAATTTATTTTGGTGAAAAAGGGAACGGCCAAGCAATAGATGCACTTCCGCCGTCTTCGGAGAGCGTGGGTACTGAAGGAGAAACCGCTCCAATAAGTTCTGGCTGACATCATAAAAACCATCGTCAAAGGCTTTTTTGGCAACGTAGAGCGCCTCTTCCTCCTTGGGGTCCTGGGCATATAAATAATTTAAATTCCAAGCACCAAATACCAAGCACCAAATCGCAAATGCACGAAAAAGCCATGGTTCGATAGTCCATCGTCTATAGTCAATAGTTTTAACCATAGACCATAGACTATAGACTATAGACCTTTCTCTTTCAGGTTCTGTTTTGGATTTTGGATTTTGGATTTTGGATTTAAACATATCTTTTGCTACTCAACTATATCATCACTTCAGAGTCTCTTCAATACCTTTCTTAAGGCCTCCGCTGTAAAAGAGCCCTTGCAGCGGAGCAATTCTTCGGGAGACCCTACTGCCACTACCTCTCCTCCCTTATCGCCGCCTTCGGGCCCCAGATCGATAATAAAGTCAGCACATTTGACCACCTCTAAGTTGTGCTCGATAACGATAACAGTATTTCCTTTGTCCACAAGCCTCTGGAGAACGTCCAGCAGCTTATCCACATCGGCAAAATGCAATCCGGTGGTCGGCTCATCCAAAAGGTACAACGTCCTACCCGTCGAACGCTTGCTCAGCTCGCTGGATAACTTGACGCGTTGCGCCTCTCCCCCGGAGAGCGTGGTAGCGGATTGTCCCAGGCTCATGTAACCCAGCCCCACGTCATAAAGGTACTGCAGCTTGTTCTTTATCTTTGGCACATTGCTAAAGAGACTCAGGGCCTCTTCAATGCTCATCCCCAGGACATCTGCTATGGATTTGCCTTTAAATTTGACTTCCAGAGTGGATTCGTTGAACCTGTCCCCCTTGCAGATATCGCACTTGACATACACATCTGGAAGAAAATGCATCTCGATTTTCTTGATACCGTCTCCAGCGCATGCCTCACAACGGCCTCCCTTGACATTGAAAGAAAACCTTCCGGGCTTAAACCCTCGCACCTTGGACTCAGGAAGCTTGCTGAATAATTCCCGGATAGGGCTAAAAGCCCCTGTGTAGGTGGCAGGGTTGGAGCGCGGGGTCCTGCCGATGGGAGACTGGTCTACTACAATGACTTTATCGATAAGCTCATGCCCTATAATCTTATCGTGAAGACCTGGCTTATTCTTTGACCTGTACACTTTTTGCGCAAGGCTTTTAAATAGAATCTCATCAATCAGGGTGGACTTTCCAGATCCGGAAACGCCTGTTACACAGATAAAGGTACCCAGAGGAAACTTCACGTCTATTTTCTTGAGATTATGCTCTCTGGCTCCCTTGATCTGAATGAATTTCCTCTCCTGCCAGGACCTTCTCTGTTCGGGGACGTTGATCCTTAACTGGCGCCTTAAATATTTCGCAGTCAAAGAATCGGGATGCTTAAGCAATTTTTCCTTCGTGCCACAGAATACGACTTCTCCGCCGTGTCTGCCGGCTCCCGGGCCTAAATCCACGATATAATCGCTGGAAAGAATCGTCATCTCGTCATGCTCCACGACAATCAACGTGTTGCCCAGGTCACGCAAAGCGGCTAAGGTCGCAAGTAATTTGCTGTTATCCCTCTGGTGCAGACCTATGCTGGGCTCATCCAGTACATACAACACACCCACAAGGCCGGAACCGACCTGAGTGGCCAGGCGGATCCTCTGCGCCTCTCCACCGGAAAGCGTGGAACTCTTTCTGTCCAGGGTCAGATACTCTAAACCCACATTCACGCAAAACTGTAGTTTCTGGATGATCTCTTTTAAGACCTGGTGCGCGATCATTTTTTCTCTTTCCGCTAAATCTAGGCCCTTAAAGAAACCCTGGGCTTCCTTTATAGACATCCGCGTGACCTGCCAGATATTTTTTCCTTGGATCTCAACCGATAAGCTTTCTTTTTTGAGCCGGGCTCCCTGACAGGCAGGACAGTCCAGACTCGACATGAATTTGGATATTTCCTCCTTCAAATAATCGCTATCCGTTTCCCGAAATAACCTTTCCAGGTGCGGGATAACGCCTTCGAAAGGCTTTCCGTTAATCTCTTCATCCGTCCCGAAAAGAATGGCTTTCTGTACGTGTTTGCTCAAGTTCTTAAATGGCACATCCAAATCAAAATCCATCCTGTGGGCTAACTCCCGTATAAGCCAGCGATAATAAAGAATATAACCCCGGCCACCCCTTTTCCAGGGCTCAAGCGCCCCCTCATTGATGGATCTGTTTCTGTCCGGGACAACCAGATCAGGGTCAAATTCCAGTTTTGTGCCCAGGCCGTGGCACTCCGGACAAGCACCATAGGGTGAATTAAAAGAAAAATTGCGCGGCTGGATTTGCGCATAACTGATCCCGCATTTGGGACAGGCGTACTGTTCGTTAAAAATAATATCCCTTGAATCATGGGAGATAACCACGATACCTTTCCCGACTTTTAATGCGGTCTCAACAGAATCCGTCAGCCTTCTTTTGATCTTGGCGCTAATGAGGAGCCTGTCCACTACCACCTCGATATGATGCATTTTATATTTCGCTAACTTGAACTCAATCGGCAATTCATGGACCTTGCCATCAATACGGCAACGCACAAACCCGGCCTTTTGAATCCAACTTAGGATCTTGCGATATTCGCCTTTACGTCCCGAGACAACAGGGGCAAGAATCAGAACCTCCTTATCGGGCAAAGTGGCGATAACCCGATCAACGATCTCTTGAGGCGTTTGCCTGTCGATCAGCTGTCGGCACTGATAACAATAGACCTTTCCGATACGCGCAAAGAGCAATCTCAGGTAATCGTAAATCTCGGTTTGGGTGGCGACCGTCGAACGCGGGTTGCCGCCTGCTGTGCGTTGCTCAATGGCAATGGTCGGCGATAAACCGCTGATGTATTCGACATCCGGTTTCTGCAATTGCTCGAGAAACTGACGCGCATAACTGGAAAGGCTTTCCACAAACCGACGCTGGCCTTCCGCATAAATGGTATCAAAGGCCAAGCTCGATTTACCCGAACCGGAAAGTCCTGTGATACAGATGAGTTTGTGGCGCGGCAGCCTGAGATTTATATTTTTAAGGTTGTGCTCTTTAGCGCCGAGTATTTCGATACCGTCTTGCTCTTGCATGGGAAAAACCTTATGTTTATAAAAATTTGTTTTGTTTAATACGGGATGAACCGCTGGGATTTAAGAAGTGCATGGCTGATGGGGTCATAAATCCCTTGTTCCAGGAATAAGGTATAGAAACTCATATAGTCCAATAAGGCCAACCCTAAAATGAACAGGGCAAGGACTACTGTGGGATGCCTGGTAACTCTTTTAAAGACAATCTCCTTAAGCAGCAGTACCGCAAATAATCTCATAGGGATGTCCAACATCATCACGTATCGAACATTCTTAGTAAAAAAATTAAAAAGGATGAAACTCACCAAGGCGAACACCAAAAGAAAGGTCTGTAGTTCTTGGTGACTGTCAGATAAAAGATAATAAAATATAAAGCCGATGGAGCACAGGGTCACCCAGGGAGAAAGCAGCATAAAATCGACGATATAGCGAAACCATGGTCCCTGACCAAAATCTATCGCATGAGGATTGGTTTTTGGCGAATAAAGGATAATCTCAATGGTCTGGAGGGTATTCGCAAGACCTGCCACGCATAAATAAACAAATCCGACGATTAAAACAGGAAAAACAGAAACAGATAAAAAATCCATGAGCCAAACCTCTTTTTTAAATAAAAGTTTGCGTAGCAATAGGAAAATAACAAAAAACAGCGACAACAAAACAACTGTTTCCTTCATCAGAATTGCCAAGCTAAAAATTAGGATGAATCCAACGTACTTTAGGGAACTCCTTGCCTGGATAAGGCTCCAGAATAACCAAAAGGAAAGTGCTACGAACAACTGGATCGTGCTTTCCGACAAGGCACGCCGCGCCATCGCCAAAGCAAGCGGTGAAAAGGCAAGAAGCATCACATAGAAAAGACCTGTATCTTTATCGAAATATTTGCTGGAGAAATAAAAACTCACACATAAAAAAACCAAGAATGAGAATAAAGATAGATGCGCCAACGACAGAAACGAGTACCCGAAGGCCTTCAACCAAAAAACCGACAGCAGAATAAAACCTATCCGCAACGGGTTGGGATAGCGATTATCTGGATCCTGCGTATAAAGCTCAAATAATTTATTGAATCCCCTGATGCCATGGTCCCCAATGTAGGTGCCGTATTTCAGGTAAAACCCTTCATCAGCCAAAATGACAAATTCTATGTTCTCAAGACTCAACTGGATGAGGGTGAAAGAGACAAGAAGCAGGCCAAAAAAAACGAACGTATGTTTGTCCGTCAAAAATTCAGAGATCAATCTTCTTTCCATTTTTATCGAAAATGGGGAATTTCGCCACTTGCGTCTTTTGCAGGATGAATTTTACAGCTGTCCAGAGCACACCGAAGCCATAGATAACACTTCTTTTGAAAGAGATGGAGGAGGAATCTGCCGTATATCGGGAAGGTGCGGTGACCTCTCCTATCCGGTAACCAGCGTAAACAGCCTGGACAATAATCTGGTTATCAAAAACAAAATCATCTGAATTCTCAAGCAGTGCTAAACTCTTGAGTACCTCGTTGGAAAAAGCGCGGTAACCCGTATGGTACTCCGACAACTTCTGACCCAACAAAATATTTTCTAAAAGAGTGAGAATCCGGTTCGCTATATATCTGTAAAACGGCATTTTGCCCTTAAGGGCCATACCACCCAAGATCCTTGAGCCCAGGACGATATCGAACATGCCGCAGGCAATCAGGTCAGCCATCGCAGTAATCAGTTTCGGCGGGTACTGATAATCCGGATGGAGCATGATGATAATATCCGCCTGCTTTTTAAGGGCTTGCTGGTAACAGGTCTTCTGATTGGCCCCGTAACCCTTATTTTTCTCGTGGACAAAGACCTCCAGATTCAGACGTTGGGCCACCTCAAGGGTTCTGTCACTACTCTTATCGTCAACCAATAGTATCTCATCAACGATATGCTTGGGGATCTCCCGATAGGTTAACTCTAATGTCTTCTCCGCGTTATAGGCCGGCAGCACCACGACGATTCTTTTACCTTCCAGCATAGGCGTCTTTTTTTGAAAAAAGGGTCAGGTCTATCTTCTGGCTCCTATGAGGAGAAAAAATAGACCTGACACCCCTTTTTTTTCTTCTATCTTCTTCTCTTCTTTTTTCCGCCTCTTTTCATCTTGGCGCAGGAGACATCCCCTCTTTTATCAAGAAAATAAAGGTATCCCTCTTTT
>Ga0111184_1040_pt1 | contig 20089 bp, 24 predicted proteins | sample DeeMarSWOR324_28_FD_80241 | JGI IMG/M metagenome (GOLD analysis project Ga0111184, IMG submission 80241) | Omnitrophica WOR_2 bacterium SM23_72 | reverse complement strand
TTTTCTTGTTTAAGCTTGCGCTTGATTTCGTTCAGTTCTTCAAGGTGTTTCTTTTCTTCCTTAAGGTAATAATCTCCCCTTGTCTTTACCACCTGCGGCCAGAACCGATAAAAAGTGCGGATTCCTGCTGGGTTTGAAGCAGGCGCAGGAAGGCTTGTCCCTCTTTTCCAAAGATATCACGCGACAACTCTACCTCTATCCCCATTCCCCTGTTCAAATCAGTCCTCAGATTGAATAAGAGCGACTGCCTGTCTGTCAGCCTCACCTGTGCGCCAAAGACAAAAGCCTGGATTTTTTTCTGGCCCCTCTGGACCTCAAAAACTAAGCCGGCATTTTTCCTGACCCTCCATCTGCCCAGAAATGTGATGGTACGCTTCACCGGCTGCTTCTTGCGCGACAGCCTAATCCCCAATTCGTATTTGATATAATTGTCTTTGAACAAACCTGCGCTCGTTTCAAAATTAAACCCTGAAGCCGTCTCTCTGTCTAAGACATACGACAATCTGGCTTTATCCTTAATATCCCAGTAACCTTTCAAGGTTAGGGCATGGGTCCTCTTTTTTTTCTGTGTCAGCTTCTCTTTACTATGGCGGTATATGATCTGATAGTTCTTATTTATCTTCCATGCTCCGTAAAATATCAAGGGATCATAGCGTCCGCGCCCCTTATCGACCCTGAAACTCAGCCGATTGTGCGCATCTGCCTGCCAAGAACCGCAAAGTTCAAGCGCATATAAAGAGGTCCTCCCGTCTTTAGTTCTGGTGGTCAGGGCATAGAGCAGCGAATTTTTCTTTATATCAATTATTTCTCCCTGAAGCGTCAGCTGATCTCCAAAAGTCTGCCTCCTCCATTTATCAAAGGTTAAGCGAAGTTGGTGGTCTTTTGTCAAAGACCAGACGCCTCTTAATTTTACCTGATGCGGGGCCTTGATGCCGTTGGGTACAGGGGATTTGATATGATAAGTCAGCGTATTGTGGTCGGACATCTTGAACTGGCCATCCATAACCCTCCTGATCCCCGTAGCTGTGTTAGTCTTAACTGTCAATCGGTTGTGGGGGTCGAATTCGTACCTTAGTTTTTCCATTTTTTACTCATACCCCCCATTAAAAAGCAACATAATACCTTTATTATATATGCCCAAGACAAAAATCCAAGCGAATTTTAGCGCCTCTTAGGTAGAGATACCTTCATCGGAAGGCTTTGTTGTTGATTAAACCCCTGTTTAGTGCTATATTTAATTTTGGTTTGAAAATTCAAAAGCGCTTTAGCTTCTGTTGGAAAGCACTTTTGAGCACAAAATTAGAAACGCTTTAGAGGAGGGGGATATTCGATACAAGCACGCTTTGTTCCTTAACCCTTATACGGAAAGCACTGCCACAAACGCCATGATGCTTTTCCCAGCCACTGGCCTGGAATATGTAGCGACAAGCGCCAAAGGCTGCGTGGAGAAAATCACTCTCCTGGACCTGCGGCACGAAAAGGATTTGCAAATCCCCCCTTCTGTTGACATCATCTGCGTCAGCATCAACTGGGACCGCCAGCTCGAAGAGATCTACGCCCTGCTCAACCACATGCCGCAAAACTTACCCCTAGTGGTCGGCGGTTATAAGGCAACGGAAAAGGTCGTTGAGCTTTTCAGGGACTGCCCGGCCATTGATATCATTGTCAGGGGCGAAGGAGAAGAGACGATACGGGAGATATTAAAAGGCAGGCCGCTTGAGGATATCCTGGGCATTTCTTACCGGCAAAACGGCTGTGTCATCCACAACCCAAACCGTCCCCTTGCGGATATCGACACGCTGGAAGCACCTGACAGGTCCTTGCGGCGCAATGAATATGCCCTTGCTGTAAACGGCATAAAGGTAGCTAATATTACCTTTGATACGGTGTTAAGCGCCCGTGGCTGCCCGTTCAACTGCAAGTTCTGCACCTTCAGTTTAAATCCCCTGGGCCAGAAAAGAAACTATTCTCCGCGCAGTGTCGATTCCGTGGTGAATGAAATCCAGAACCTTAAAGCAGGGGTGGTGCTCTTAAGCGACGATGATTTTTTTGCCGACCCGAAGAGGGCGGAAAAAATCTGCGATCTCCTTATCGAGCGCGGGATAAAAAAACGTTATATCGCCCAGGCCAGGCTCGACATCGCCCGTTACCCGCAGTTGCTGGAAAAGATGGTCAGGGCAGGATTCAAGACGCTCCTCATTGGAATAGAATCCCCTCATGACTGGATTTTAAAACAACTTAACAAGGGTTTTAATCAGGAAACGATCAGAAAATCCTTCACAGTGCTAAGGCGTTACCCTATTTTCTATAACGGTTATTTCATCTGCGGTAACATCGGCGAGACCAGGGAGGAAATGCTCTATATCGGTTCCTTTGCCAAAGAAATCCAAGTGGATTCCATCACCACCAATAAACTGAGGATTGAAAAATTCTCTCCCCTGAAAGAACTGGCGGAGAGAACGCCGGGGTATCACATCACCGACAAGGGAGAGCTTTATTCCGATGCCTACAGCCACGCCGAACTGAAAAAAATAAGCCGGCAGATCAAATTCTCTTTTTATACGCCTTCCCGTTACCTGAAGATATTCTGGAAGAATATCTTTGTGGTGAAGTTCTTTACCTTTAAAGAAGTATTGTCTCTCTTGCTTATGGCGCCCCGCCTTATCCTGAGCGTCATCTTAAGGGAAAAACAGACAGGCAAACTGAAAGATTCCCTGACGCGCACCTTTATCAGGAATGCCTAATCATTGCCACCTCGCCTATTTTTCAGCCAGCTAAGGTGATCAGGTCGTAATCGAGGTTGCCCAGGCCTAACTCATGTGCATAGCGAAGCTGCCTGGTGCTGTCGCGCTTAGGATGCAGCTCTTTAAATATATCTCTGCCGCATGCCTTTGTAACCAAATCAAGGCTGGCCTGATCAATACTTACGGGGTCTAAAGACGCCAATATCCCGATATCCGGGGCCACGCGGGGATCATCCTTGGCCAGACAATCGCACTCTTTTGTGATCTTAATGGCAAAATTAAAAAATGCTGCCTTCCCTTTTTTTCCTTTCATTACTGCGAAGGCGTACTCAATCATCTTCTCAGGCATGGTGTTCGCCCCTGAATCCCACTGAACGTCTATCGCCGCAAAAGGGCAAACCGCAATGCACGTGGCGCAGCCAATGCAAATTGAGCCGTCAATAACCGCCTTTTTATTCTTAAGGCTAATGGCATTCACCGGGCATGCCTTGACACACTCCCCGCAACCGGTGCATTTCCTTACGTAAACTATAGGAGAAATACCCGAGTGCTGCATCAGTTTGCCCGGCCGGCTGGCGCAACCCATGCCAAGATTCTTCAGGGCGCCGCCAAAACCAGTCACAAGATGACCCTTGAAATGACTAATGGCGATAATGGCATCTGAATCTACGAAGAACCGCACCAGTTTGGCGGTATGGATAAATTTCTGCTGGATAGGTACGTCAATGGTGTTTTCCTTGAGGGAATCATCGGGGATAACAATTTCAGCGTCCACAGCCTCCTGGGTGAACCCGTGCGAAGCAGCCAGGGCAAGGTGTTCTTTTGAATTCGTGCGCTTACCTTTATAGAGAGTATTGGTATCTGCGAGGAAGGCTTTTGCTCCTTTGAGCGAAATGGCACGGCAAACAACTTTTGCATACTCAGGCCTGACAAAACCAGTGTTTCCCTTCTCTCCGAAATGAATCTTGACCGCAACCCGGTAAGGGGATTTGAGAAAATCAATAACTTGGCTTTCTGTGAGGAGTTTTTTAAGTTTCTCTTCAATGAGCGAGACTGAATCTCTTTCACTTACAGGGAAAAAATAGACTTTGCTTTTCATCTCTCCTGTTTTATCAAGACCCCGCCTGTCTCTATAGCCCAGTTTCTTAAAATGTCGCGCACATAAAAGTATTCATTAAAAGGTCTGTCATCCGTGATGGAAAATTTAAAATTGGGCAGAAGGAGCGCCTTAAGCGGTATCTCTCTTTGTAGCATGATGCCATAAAGTTCTTGCGGTGTCCTGTCTTTGTTCCATTCGACAAGGTCTTCCTTTGCTCTTTCAGGCAGGCGCGCTACGAATGTTTCTATATCGGGCATTTCGAAATACTGATTGGAAGCGAAAAAGTGAACGCCCCAGCCTTCGATAGAAGAGTATGCTGCCACATAAGGAAACTCAGCAGCTATAGACCTGGCCACGGCCAATACCTCTATGGTATCGGCAGCGGGAAACCACTGCGCCAGAATGCCTCCCTCTTCAAGCCGCGTTTTTACAATACGATAAAAATCCTGAGAATAAAGCAGACTGGAGAATGATGACGTGATGGGAGGAGACGGGTCAAGGGTAACCACATCAAACTTCTTTTGCGTGCGCATCAGGAACCTGCGACCGTCATCGACTATAATCCGGGCATTGGGTTTGCGAAGAATCTCTTCAGCGTCTTCAAAATAGAACCCAAAGGCGTCTTTCACACTTGGGACTAATTCAACAGCCGTGGTATCTATATCCCACGATGCTGCTGAACGAAAAGATGTTCCCATGCCCAAACAGATGACACAAATGGATGTCGGCTTATTCTCTCTGATCGCTAACGGCACATGCGCCATCATTTTTGTTACGGGAGTCAGGCGCGTGATCCCTATGCCATTCACCAGAAGCACCTTTCTCATGCCGCTACCATATGAGATGACCGTAGCCGCATAATCGCGCCTTACCACAGCCGGAAAAAAGAAAGCCGCATCCTCGTAACTTATCAATACCCTTGCAGAACATACGAAGATAATCCCGGATAACAATGCCGCCGAAGCTGTAATCCTTCGGTTTCTCATCCAGGCTGATTTAAAATAATAACCGTAATAGGCAAAAAATGGAGCGGACAGAATAATAAGCGCAAAGCGCACGCCGACAGCAGGAAGAAGCACGTAAGCAGCAAAGAGCGGGCCAAAAATACAACCGATGATATTGATGGCATAGACCCTTCCCATAGTGGCTGGCTCACCTGCACAAATTTCATCTATTAATTTCGGAGTGAGATATCCCAGGAGGCAGCAGAACGGAAAAATGCTCAAGCGCACAGCTGCAGCTTTCATGGAAAAGCTTACGGGAAGGCGCGGATCAGCAAAGACTTCGGGCAACAGGCTGAAAACTGCCAGGCCTGCGATAAGAAAAGGTACCTCTATGCTATTTTGCGTTTGGTTATGTCTGCGATACAGCCATGAGCCTGTCCAGGTCGCCAAAAAATAGACGGCCAGGATTGAGGCAAAAGCATAAATGGTAGTGCTTAGCACCGGTGTAAAGGCTCGCGTCCAGACCACCTCCATACCCATGGATACAAAGCCGGTCATAAACAAAATAGAGAGATAAATCCCGGATTTCCTGATGACTTTCTCTGTCCCAATAGAGGGAGCCGGCAGCTTTTCTTCGACAGGTGCCTCAGAGACATGCCAGAGATAATGACGGTGTAAGGCAATACTGACCAGTGCAATAAAGAAATTGCCGAATACGGCCAAATGCAGAGCCCCGCGCAAGCCATAAAGCTCAATCAGGAAATAGGCCGCAGCTATCACACCTGCCATTGCGCCGAGCACATTAGCCAGGTACAGGTAGCTGAAAGAGGTTTTTTGCGGCTTATCGAATCTTTTAATAAAGGCGGCTACAAAGGGAAAGGTCGTGCCCATGAACAGGCAGAACGGAAAAAGAGATATCCCCAGAAGTATGGCGGAAAGCACAAGGTATCTGAAAGAATCAAGGTTTCCCGCACGCAAAAGCAGCTCCTGGGAGGCTGAAAATATCAGGGGGATGACCATACCGCCTGTGCCGATGAAAAATTCCGCCACAGCGTATAATAAAATCGGCTGCTGTCCGGTCGTATTGCTGAGGCGCTCGATGTATTTTCCTCCCAGCCACGAGCCTAGACCTAGGCCGAGCATAAACACCGAAATCACCACGGAAAGGATGGGCGTGATTACTCCGAATGTGGCGAAAGCCATGCGCAGCCACACCACCTGGTAGATCAGGCCGCAGAAACCGGAGACAAAAAAAAGCGCAAACAGGATATGATAGTAGGTTTTATTTCTGGATGACGTCATCAGGAAAAATCTCGTCTTTCCCCCCATCTCTCATGCATGACAATTTCTTCAAGACCTAATCTGTCTTTTTGAGCCGGGCAGGGTTGAGCTGGATATCCCAGGCTCAAGAGCTCCACGACCCTGATATCTTCAGGGATACCCAGAATCTCTTTAACCTGCTGCTCGTAAAAGGCGCCGACCCAGCAAGTTCCTAACCCCTCTTCAGTGGCCTTAAGCACCATATGCTCAATGGCAATGGCCACATCAATGGGATAACACATCTGTCCGCAAGCCATGGTATGGTTATCAGTCTGGGCACAGCAGGCAATGACAACCGGCGCTTGACCCACAAAGGCCTGATTCCTGGCTGCTTTCATAAGGAGCTGCCTGCTCTGTTTATCCTGGACCACGATAAATCTCCATTCCTGCCGGTTGCTGGCCGAGGGCGCAAGCCGCGCTACCTCTAAGATGCTTTCCAGTTTCTCTTTTTCAACCGGCCGGTCATGGTAACTGCGCACACTGCATCTTCTCTTAATTGCCTCCATCACATCCATGGTATTAACCCTCCCGAATAAACGCACGCCAATGTAATAAGCCTCGGCGAATCTTAAACCGTCCCTTTTATTCTTTTATTTCTATTAACGCGGGATTAATCTCTTGAACTCATAGCTAATATAAATTAACGACCCTCCCAATATCATGAATGACAGGGCGACAATAAACGATAACAACCGGGGAAATACCAAGATTAACACTCCCGCAATTATAAGAGATACGCCCGTAAGCATAGACAACTCCTTTCCTCTGCTATTTTAGTATTCTTTTACTAAAGTTTGGTCTCGCCACCCTTATGCTGTCTTATGGCCTTTAAAGATTCGATTACTTTTATCGCTTCTCTTCTGGTCAATTTATTAAGATCACCTTTATGATAATATTTGTGTATAAAATTATTAAGGTGCTCCTCTTCCCAGCTGATTTCTTTAGCCAGATATTGAATATACAACTTCTGTTTTATGGTCAGACCATATGGATTTACCTGGTAATATTTGCTGCGTACAAAGAAGTTCATTAATTTCCTGAATTTTAAATCGTCTAATTCCTTTGCGCTTTCCACCCCTGCTACCTGCTGGAGGATGTTCCTATACTCAGCATCACTTAAGTTGAGCTCTTTCTTCACAATATGGATAACAGCTAATTTGTTTTTATCCATATGAGCACGCTCTATTTTTTATTAGAATTTTAATATGAGATTACTGGTGGAGCTTGAAAATACACCAGCCACTGCTCCAGTCATCATACAGGCCAGTGTGGCAGCAAACAGAGCCCTGAATCCTAATTTTGCCAAATCCTTTGCGCGGTTTGGCGAAAGAGCTGCAACACCTCCCACGAATATGGCTAGAGACGCAATGTGGGCAAACCCGCAAAGGCTATAGGTTGCGATAAAAATCGAGCGCGGGTTAACCAGTTCTCCGCTGGTTATATAACTGGCGAGATGTTTGTAGGAAACCAGTTCTGTGACAATGGCCCTTTCTCCCAATAAAGTGGATACCTTGGGTATATCCTCGAAGGGCACTCCCATTAAAAAACTGAATGGATAAAAAATAAAAGAAAGGATTTTCTCCAATGTCAAATGGGTGACGCCTGAAACAGCCCAATTAAGCATTGACAATAAACCCAGAAAAGACAATAAGAGCGCCACAATACCCACTGCTAGTTTTACTCCTTCGTTAGAGCCCCTGATGATAGCCTCAACCCAGCTTGAGGATTTTTCATAATGTCCCTGCACAACTTGACCCAATGTCAGAGGCTTTTCTTCTTCAGGATACAGCAATTTTGACATCACAATCGCCGCAGGTGCACTTAACATGGAGGCAGAGACCAGGTGTCCGGCAATGGTGGGAAACTCAGAATATAAAAATCCGACATATATGGCCATAACCGTAGAGGCGATGGTCGCCATTCCTGCTGTAAGTATCATACATAATTCCGACAGGGTCATCTCATCAAGATAGGGCCGGATGGTAAACACCGATTCTATGCCCACCACCATATTGCTTGACGTGCACAGGGCCTCTGCCCCGCTTATCTTCATTAGTTTTGTAAAAATAAGGGAAAAAACTTTGACGATTTTCTGCATGATGCCGCAGAAGTACAGGAGGGACATAAGCGCTGAGAAAAATATAACCGCTGGAAGCGCCTGAAACGCCAGGATAAAACCTATGGATTTTTCTCCCATTTCGCCAGTCGCCCCTGGCGGTACTGCCAGCGGCCCGAAAACAAAGTATGTGCCGGCGTTGGCGAATGACAATATTTTAATGACCACGTCATTTATCCAGTTAAATAAAAATAACCCTGCCGGCACACGAAAGACAAATAAGGCAAATGCAAGCTGCAACGCTATACCCCAGAATATAGTGCGCCAGTTGACGTTTCTCCTGTTTTTGGAACAGGCCCAGGCTATAAACATTAATCCAAATAAACCCAAGAAACTTATTAAATTATAAATATCCATTTTAAATCCCTCTATTCCTTAAAAGAACGAGGATCGCTGAGTGCGGCACCACGATAAATTTTCTACCCTCAAACTCTATCTCAATGCCGGCAGTGCGCAGAAATATACAATAGTCTCCTTCCCTGGCCTGGAGAGGAAAATATTTATTCTCGAATTTGGTGGTCTGCCAGGGCTCTATCTCTAATGCCGAAGGGTCAGGGATGGGATAACCCGGTCCTGTCTTGACTACCTTGCCACTTTGCACCTTTTCTTTTTCTCTTACGCCCTGCGGAAGATACAGACCCGTATCCGTACGGTTTTCTCCTTCATCAGGCGAAATCAAAACCCTGTCTCCTACAACAATCAATTCTTTTCTCATGATTTCTTTCCTTTCTGCCGGAACACAACCCTTTTCCTTATTTTTTGACTATCTGGATCAGTGTTCCTTTATCAGCGGATAAAAATTTTCGGGCATTGGCCTCTCTTACAGAAATCTCCAGGTTGCCAAAACTGCTAAATATGGCAAGAGGCTTATTTTTCTCTACCTCCTGGTAGCTGCGGCTCAACTTTCTGAGCTCTTTGCCTGCAATGTGAATCTTAAAACTAGAATTGGCTACAAAATCCCTGAATTGATCCTTGCGGATGTTAGTGATTAAATTCCCAAAGTGGTCAATATAGATGACTTCGCCAATCAATTTATCTTTTGCCTTGCGCGGAATGGCTAGGTCTAACTGTTTTATCGAATTCAACCTCTTTCCGAAAACCTCAATATTCTTGCCTAAACTAAGGTAACCAGCCACAGGTGCAAAAATATCGCGGCCATGAAAGGTAGAACTAAAGTGTTTCAAAAAATATTTTTCATTGATGATTTCAATTATCTTCTGGATAGGCTCGTCTGTCAAGACAGGCGATAAAACTCCGTTATCCGGAGCAATAAAATAGTAGTCTCTACTTTTTACCAAGATTTTCTTTCTTTTTGAGCCCACGCCTGGGTCAACCACCACCAGGTGCACTGTGCCTTTGGGAAAATATCTGAAAGAGCCCTTTAAAAGAAAAGCTGCTTCAAGTATATCCTGCGGCCTGACCCGGTGGCAAAGATCAATGATCCTCACCCTGGGGTTTATCTTTAAAATCACTGCCTTCATCACTCCCACAAAATTATCCTGAAGGCCGAAATCAGTTAAAAGGCTGATGCACGGTATTTTTCTTGGCATTTTAAGAATTAATTACCTCCTGCTACAACGCCTCAACAGGAGCAAGTTTTTTAACGACTTTGCGCAAGCCAGGGCATTAAAAAAATAGAGGCAAAGATAGACAGAAATGCTCCACCGATGATGACGGCCCCGAACCTTTGCGTAGGTGGAAATTGCGAGAAAAGAAATATGGAAAAACCCAGCATGATGACCAGCATCGCATTGACAACCGGATTCCACATATAACTTTTTGCCTCTTCCCAGTTTTGTTCCTCTGGCTTCTTATTTTTCTGAATCCATCTCCAATATCTTACTGTATGAAGGGCCGAGTCAACTCCCATGCCTATGGCCACACTAATGGCAGGAGCGCTGATAATATCCAGCGGAATTTTAAACATTCCCACAAGACCCAGCACGGTTAACGGGATAATCCCAAAACTCATTGTCATGGCAAGCCCCACATTTAAAGAGCGGGATACAAGCCAGCTGATGAAAAAAAAGATCAACAATAAGTTGGTCAACCCATAGACGAGGCTGGACATCACCTGGTCTGACATATGTCCCTGGAGGACATAGGTCCCCCCTGTTATTTCCGGGATAAACCCTTTTTCTTCGACAATCTTCTTAAGCTCATTGACAATATTTAAACGCGTATCTTTGCGGCCGTGTTCTTTCATGCGCAGCAAAAACAAACCGCTTTGCCTGTCTTGGGAAACGAAGCTTTTTGAGATCTCGCCGTATCGCTGGCTCTCCATAATCCACAATAACCATTCCCATCTCAAGAAAAAAGCTAAAGGGGAACGCTTGGCCTGCGCCATCAAAACAGGCAGGGAAAGAACAGCACCCACTGACTTATGGCCTTCTAAGGCGGTCTGCAGGTTCCAGAGCTGTTTATAGGCTTTCCATGTGTTTAATGTCTCCCCTGATTTGGCACGCACTACCACGATAAGAGGGTTGCTCCCTCCGTTACGGTCGATGTATCTAAGTCCTTTGGCGATCTCGCCTTCTTCTCTAAAATAAGAGAACAGGGATGGGTCTTTATCAATCCTCCAAAGACCCGGCAACAACAGAAGCCCAAAGCTGATGAGCACAATAGCTATGAAGTTCTTCTTCTTATTGAGGTTAAAATACGTAGAGCCTTTGATATCAACGATTAAGCCAGCGCGTTCTTTCGGCTGCGGCACTCTTCTCAAAAAAGCAGGGTAGATGACGTAAGCAGTCCCAAAGGCAATAGCTGAGCCGATAGCACCTGACACGCCTAATTCCCGTAAGGGTTTTGCCGGTACTGTCAATAAACTTAAAAAGGCCAAAAGAGTGGTCGTGGTGCTCCAAAAAGAGGAGACCAGGGTATAGCGTATGGTCTCATCGACCCTACGGGCATTCGAGGAAATGTTTGGTAAATGTTGCCAGTTATAGGTCAAAAAAACTATTGGAGAAACGGTGAGCACAAAAACCACTGTCGCTAAATTCGCGGTAAGCAGCCCTATCTTGATATGTAGAAGTTGAGCCAACATCAGCGTCCAAATGGTCGCGTTTAAACAACAGACTAACGTCCCTAAAAGAATCATCCCGGAGCGGAAGATATACAGAACAACAACGCTAAATATGACAATAGCCAGGAGGCTGAATAAGCTAAAATCATGGACCAGATGGCGATGAATCAACTTGATGATAAACGGTATCCCCGAGACAAGCACGGTGAAATGTTCTGTCTCTGCTTCTTTTGCAATCTCCTCAATAGGGGCAACAGCAGCTCTGGCTTGTCCTGCCTCCAAAATAACGATGATGTTTGTCGCCTGCTTATCTTCGGCAATCAGCAAACGCTTCCAAAAGGGACTCTCTAAAGCATCTCTGATATCTTTCGGGCCATTGGTAATGCTTACCACGCTCATCACCCCAGGCACCGAAGCTATTCTTTGGCCTAAGACTTTTATCCTTTGCGCATATTTCGGGGATTTGATGTCTCCCTGCGCGCAAAGGATCAACTGGGTATCCTTTCGTCTGAAAAATTTTGATAAGCGTCTTTCCTGCTGTAATTGGGGATCATCGCTAGAAAAAAAGAAATCTGTGTCGACGTGGGGAGTCACATTGACATACTCTATTAATACCACAATAGAGCATAGAGTCAAAAACAGATAGATCAGTATTTCCTTACCTGGGAAGAGATGTATCTTTTTTGCCATATTTCTCTAAATTATACGGTTTACTGTCTGGAGGTCATCTGATGCGCAATACGCAGCGGCTCTGGTATGCGAAATTTCTTTGCGCAGCGCAGGATGATAGCCATGGAGCTTCTCAAGTCAATCTTATAGCCGGCTGAAACAAAAACAGGCCTCACCCCGTATTTTGTCCTTAATACAACTCCGATTTTTCTTTTGCGCTTGTCCAGAAGGTAAGAAAACGCACCCCTTTTGACCTTCGGCTGCGTATATCTTCCACAAAGCCGCGTTTTAGCGCAGCCAATAGTGGGTTTATCCAAAAGTAACCCCAGGTGTGTAGCAATGCCCATATGCCTGGGATGTGCTAAACCCTGACCATCAAACATAATGACCTCAGGTTCAGACTTTAAAGCCCGGAAACATTTCTCTAAAACCGGACCTTCCCTGAACGTCAGCAGTCCAGGTATGTAAGGATAGGAAATTTTCGCACTCTTGCGCACGCTTTCTACCATTTCAAGTTCAGGATAACTAAACACTGCAACAGCTCCGATGGCTCTACCTTTCTTAAAGGCTGCATCTGCTGCAGCAATTAATTTTACATTGCTATTGAGCTTTTTCAATATTATCTTTTTTCTTAACCCCTGTTGCAGTTTTATGGCCTGCCTGGGTCTTAAATTCCAGGGATGAATATTCTTTAATTCCATACCGGCCCCCAGAGCCAATCATTTAATCTGGAGTTAAATTGTAAAATTAAATCCACTCTTACCTCACTCTATCTTTTAACCCTCTACTTTCCAAATGTCCCTATCTCTTTGCTAAACCAGGAAATAAAATAAATAGCATGGCTACTAATATAACATACAGCAATAAGGAACCAATCCCGATTAAAAATGCAAATATATATTTTAAATGTTTAGACAAATTGGAGTTAAATATTTTTCCATTTAATAAATAGGCAAATCCGCCGCAAACTCCGCCTATTGCACCACCAAAAAATATAAAAATTATCGGCCATCCCGCTGCTAAATGCTCGTACCATTTCAAATTTTTAAGAAAAAATCTCTTGCTTTTATTTTGTTGCATCTTTTCTATCTCCCATGCTAATCCCCCATTTCCCGCCACGTCCTAAGGGTTGAGAACCTATTATACATCTATTCCAAAGACTCGTCTTATGATTAGCCCGATGGAAAAATTAATTACCGCTACCCCCAAACTGATTCCGGACATCTCTAAAAATCTTCTTTTAAAATCAAGATCCTTGGCCACTGATATATAAAAAGTAAAGATGAATATCAACAGGAGTACATTAAAGATAACCAGGGCCAGGCAGAAAAATATATTTTTAAATATAAAATACGGGAGTACCAAAAGGGTAACCGTACCAATGTAAGCAAGCCCTGTATAGATGCTTGCCTTAAGGGGGCTTTTGTCTGTCTCCTCCTGCTTGGTAGAAAGATACTCAGAAGCTGCCATAGATAAAGAGGCAGCAATCCCCGTGATTAATCCTACAATACCTACAAGCCTTGTCTTCTGCAGTGCCAGGGTAAACCCTACCAGGGCACCGCTTAACTCAACCAGGGCGTCATTTAGTCCCAAGACCATAGAGCTTACATATTTTAAGCGCTCCTCTTCTATCAGGCTGATCAGTTCGCTTTCGTGCTTATTCTCATCTTGGAGCACCTCCACAAGCTTAGGCGAAACTTCTTTAAGGTCACCATCATAATTATCCTGGGCTGCATCCTCCCCTTTCTCCATAAGCTTAAGCCCGAAATTCAGGCCAAAGAGCCGGGAAATAAATACATAAATAAAGATTTTGAACTTATTCGGCTGAACATCTTTTTGCGTTATACTCTTAAAAATCTCATGGTGAGCAAATTCTTCCTCGGATATCCGGCTCAAAATTTCACTTTGCTTTTTTTCTTTTACAATCGAGGCAAGTTTTTTATAAATTATGTGCTCGGTCAGCTCATTTCTCTGTGCCTTTAAGGCTTTAACTTTTAGCTCTTGACTAAACACTTTCCCTCCTTCGGCCGCATCCCATCGGTGAGAATCTATTCCTTAACCTTTGTTATCTGTTGAAGTCTATCCCATGCAGGTCGAGGTTTGCCTTGCATATCTTCTAAGCCAGTGGAACTAAAGTATTTTTCGTCACGGTCGCGCAGTAACAGCCAGAAGACACGCTCCACACCAAAATCAAATGCCTGCTCATAGGCTTCTGCCAGCCAGTTCGCCTGCTGTTCTAAAGAGCCTTGGTCCAAACGGTCGCTGGCATTCGCAGGCTCACTGATAAATCCTGTTTCCGTTACCCAGATAGGTCGATCCCCTACCCCTGCCTGCTTCATTAAGTCGTGCACATGCTCCAGATAACTACGAAATGTAAATCCATTTGCCTTAATCTTGCTGGGAAAGTAATAATTATGAACACTGACCACATCAAATGCCTTGGTGAAAAGAATGGCCTGGAGCCAATCGTCGTGATATTTTCTAAATACCTCATCCTCTGGGCCAGTAAAATTACGGGAAATACCACAAGGCATGGCTGCTACAAGCACAATGGCTTGGGGATCAGCCCACTTGATAGCTGTGTAACTTGCCTTTAACAACTCACAGTATTCCTCCATTGTCCCCTGCCAAAAAGCAGGAGCACTTACCTCATTTTCGATTTCGTAGTGAACCCCACGGCCCTGGTAGCGCGCTGCCAAGGCCTGTACAAAACGCTCCCACTGCTTAAGATCTACCGGCATAGTGGCACTGTGATAACCCATACCTTCTCTCACTTGCGGCAATTCTTTAGTGCCCCACAATGAGATAGAGCGCACAATAAAGAGAACCTCCACCTGATTTACCTCTGCCAATTCCACTATGCGATCAGTTATATCCCAGTCAAACTCCTCTGCTCGTGGCTGCACCATCTCCCAACCCAGTGGTAACCGCACTACACCTACACCCAGTTCCAGCGCGTATTTTATCTCTTCACTAAAATTGCGCGCTGTGGTATTTAACCCAAAATGCACTGTTTCCTGGCTGTGGGCGTAGAACACTAAACCAGAAAATAACAGTATCACTGCAATCTGTATCTTAAGCTTTCTTATCATTCGGGAATTATTGCAAATACCGACACCCACTTGGAGCTTTCATCTCTTTCCAGGCATACGCAACCAGCCATGGTAAATTTTACAATACCACTGGTTTCCGAACCAGTTATCAAAACAGAGGCTAACTTTTGAAGGAAGGGAAGATGGCCAACAATCATAATATCATCTTCCATGCTCGCTATACTTGAGCATACCTCATCAACCGGGTCGTTTGGCGCAAGACCTTCCCTTTGCTCAACCCTTTTTACTGAAAGTTCTCTGGCAAATATGCTGGCAGTCTCTCTAGTGCGTGTCTTTGTACTATGCCATATACTACTAAGGGTTATACCGGTTTTCTTAAGGGATACCGCAGTTTTCTGGGAATCAGTCCTGCCTTTTTCAGTAAGTGGCCTTTCCGGATTTACATCCTCAGGTGTGGCCTCTCCATGTTGTACAAGATATAACCTCATATTTACCCCTGCGCCCTCACTTTCCCAGCCCAGGCACAATATTCGCAATTCTGGCCTGGCTCTGGTAAAGGACCTTTCAAAAAGTTTCTTGCCTCAATAAAAATTTGATAGGCCCTTTCTGGCTCAGTTTCAATCTTATGGATTTCTGTCTCAAATGGAATACCCTTAAGAATATCGCCTCTGGCAGGACTATAGTAAACTATGTACCCAAAGTTCTCCGTATGATAACCCTTTGCTTTTAGTAAAAGGGAGTAGGTATCCATCTGCAATTTGTAATACCTCTTGCTGTATTCCTCTCCTCCAGGCAGATCCCCTTTTGTCTTATGATCCAATGGAATAAATATTCCTCCCTCTAGTTCAACACACTCATCTAACTTGCCAGTAATAGCCAAATCGTTTTTAATATCCTCAAATTTAAGGTTCAGTGGAATCTTTGCAAGATTACCTTTAATCTTACCTGCAATCACTGGCGGCAAGGTACCTTCGATTCTATACTTGTCAAAATATGCCTTTATTATCCTATCCATCTTATTGGGCAAACTCGACTTTATTCCTTCTGGCCTTCCGATTCCCTTATTAAAATGCAGCCAGAAACACCTTCTGCAATTTAAATAAATGTTAAGTGTGGATTGTGAAATTGATATCATGGGAAATTATAAGCGGTCTAAAGATCTTGATCTCTAAGCCCTATTTCCGCTAGCTGCTTTAACAGTTCTTTATCATTGAGCACGGCGAAGAATTTGGGGTCAGAGAGAATCTTGGTATAGTTTCTCTGTTTGATGTTCTCCAGCAACTCCTCATCGCCTAGTATAGCTTGTATCGACTTGTTCTCGCGCAGTTCATTGACTGTTTCCTCATCCAACTTTATCTTGCCATCGCCTGCCTTTAATACCTCACCTATCTGATATGCCTCTTGCACTCCCGGCACTGCCGATTGCCTACTCATCTCTCTATAGCGAGTATAAAAAAAGGATGTCTCAAGAGTCCGCGTAAGCGCTGTATTCGCTGAGCCAAGAAAGCCATTTAAGAAGTGTAGGGAAACCAATGCCACTAACACCATCACTACTCCTTCACAGGCGCCGATTATTCCCCCTCCCACCCGCAAATATGGCGAGGGTTTAACTTTATCCTTAAGAACCAGCTTACGTACCAGCCAGAACACCATATGCAACGCCAGCTGCGCTAACAAAAAAACCAGCATTATCGTAAGCAGGCCCCCTCCTTTTTTATAATAAAAGTAAGCCGCCACTACGCTCGCCAAGAAAATACCCAGCTCAACGGCTTTGTTCAACAAGCCCTTGACGAAACCGAAAATGACCTGAAACCCGATAATCCCGCTTAAAACTGCATCGAGAATATTCATATCTATACCCTTATAACTTTATTGTTTATGCTCCACAATACCACGCTTCTAACACCCGGGCAAAGCTAGTCACAACCGTGTACCTCCAAGCTGCTGATAATTTTCCTGAAAGATTATTCCATAATAACCTTTTATAGAGCGCAGGGAGTTCATAAGCACAAATCCTACATAATAACTTAAAATAATAATTATCATAGTGATGATTATCTTCTTTGTTTGGCTAAAACGGGGATTGAACCAGACCAATGGCAAAGCCAGGGGACCTACGCATAAGAAGACAATGACTATCCAATGGGTCTTAAAATACCATTTCGTCTCTGGACGCTTCTCCTCCAGCATAGACCCGCAATATCTGCATTTTATAGCTTCTTCCTGAATTTCCTCCGCGCAATAAGGGCATTTCTTCATATATAAGATAGGGATATTAATCTTTTTTTATACACATAAGCAGGCCTATAAGAAATCCAATGACCAGGCTGATGAAGATACTAATGGCAGAGCTGCTTTTAAAAGACCAGACAAGGAACTTTATCTGGACTGTGTCATAATTCTGTGCAGTGAAAACAATTACTAGCAACAAAATGGCTATGATAAAAATCCATTTCCAAGACATCTTCATGCCTCCTTACAAAAACTCAGACCGTTTCTACTTTGCTCCTTTTTCCCAGCCAGGCAGGAATGATTTTACCTGCGCCTCTGCAACCAGTTGATTCTCCTTATCTACGACCTTGATTTCACTTATGAAAAACTTTCCCCTTAGGTGCCTGGGCCTTGCCTCAGCAAAAATCTCAGGCGAATAAGTGGGTTTCTTATAGCGGATATTCACATCCACAGTCAAATACGGCCCCTTGGGGAAAATGGTCCTTAAGCCCTGGACAGTGGCTGTATCAATGATACTGGCAATGGCTCCGCCATGAAAGTTTCCGTGGGGATTGGTCAGCTCCTTTCTGTGGGATATGCCAATCCTACAGAATCCCTCATCCCTCTCCACAACCTTCATCTCCAACAGATTCTCGTAAGGCGAGTTTATTTCTTCTATAGAATCCATCCTACTTATTTTGCCCCTCTACCTACATAGCCCCTGTAATATCCTCTGCTCCCTCAGTCGGCATAACAGGCTTCTCCTCCTCTATAACGGGCATCTCCTCCTTAATTTCTTCCTCCATTTCTTGAACCATAGCCTCCGGAGCAACCATTTCTACTCCTGTCTCCTCTTCTACTACCTCCTCTACTGTCTCCACTGCTTCTGTAGGAACCGTTGGCTGAGTCATCTCAACCTCTTCGACCTCCTGCACAGGAACAGCAGTCTCACTTTTCTGTATCATACCTTGCTCTTGAGTGCATCCGGCAAGCGTAAACAAAAAAACAACAAAAAGCGCTGCCTTCTTCATTTTACTCCTCCTTTCCTTATATCAACAAACCAAACCGCTAAACAAATCCATTTCCCTTTTAACCGAACATCTTAACATAACTGCCAATTCTTTCCTTAATCGCTCTTTTATAAACTAAATATGCCACTGCCATATCCTGGATTGCCAGACCTGTAGAATCAAAAATAGTAATCTCTTTGGGACTTGTTCTACCCTTCTTTTTACCGGTTAAAACCTCACCCAGTGTAGCATAAATATTCTTTTGCGCAATGGTTCCGCGTGAAACAGGAACATTTATCTCTCCGCTGTGACTTGCCTGCCGCCAGTCATCTACGATAATCTTTGCCCTCTTTAATAAGGCTGGTTCCAACTCCTGTTTACCCCTGGCATCAGCACCAATGGCATTAATATGTGTTCCCTCTCTTATCCATTCAGATTTAACAATCGGCGACCTTACAGGCGTGGTGGTAACTACAATATCCGCCTTCTTTACACAGTCAGAGATTTTATCCCTCACCTTTATATTCAGGCCAAAAGATTTAGTATCCTTTAAGAATCTCTTTATGCACGTATTATCTTTGTCACAGATATAAACTGATTTTATCTTAAATAATTCTTTCAAGGCAAGAAGCTGAGTCCTGGCCTGTGCACCGCATCCCACCAAGCCCACAACCCCTGAATCTCTTCTGGCTAAATATTTTGCGGCAATCCCTCCGGCAGCGCCTGTTCTAAAGTTTGTCAATAATGTCCCATCCATAATGGCTATAGGAAAGCCATCTTTAGGGTCGCTTAAGATAATCATCGCCATAACTGCCGGCAGACCAAAACGCCTGTTTTTGGGGTGTACATTCACCCATTTTATGCCGCATGCCTCCATCCCCTCTATATATGCCGGCATCGCCCTGAAATCCCCCGTATATTTATCCAGATGCAAATAAATCTTTGCCGGCATCTGCACCAAATTCTTCCCATGCAACCTAAAGGCATTCTCCACCGCCTTTAACACTGCCCTCATCTCAATAATCCGCTTAACTTCAGCGCTGGTCAGTATAAGCGTTTTCTTATACAACTGTCTCCTTTACTCTCTTTCGGAAAAAAACATAATTTCTCAGCATAGCACCGACTAACAGAATGAGGTGAAAAATAAACAGCGATCCAATTACTGAAAGAGTCGGCCACCACGCTGAATCTACGGTATCTACCATAACAGAGTATGTTCTATAAATATATAAAGCACAGAATATTAAAGCCAGTAAAATAATAATCGAATTATATATCTTACAACTCTTCATTCTTTCTTTCGGCGAAAAATGAAAAAATATTAATAATGTAACGAAACAGAAGGGAAGCAATATAACTAACGCCAGAATCATAAGCTCCCTCCTTACTATTTTTCGTTTTCTCCGCCAAACAACTTTTTATATTCCTCTTTAGCTTTCTCAAGCTGTTTATTACCGAGTCCATACCAAACTTCCATGGAAAATCTGTTAAGTTTGCCATTACGAAGTAAATCAAGATAAGTTATATCTGTATAAAGCCTCATTGCCATTGAATTAAGCAGACCCGCATATTTTTCTTCAATCACTTCTTGCCTTAGGCTCATACGGAAAAAACTGATTATTAAATAAAGCTTTATTATATTTTCTCTAATTTCTTTTATATTCTTTATCTTGAAATCCTCAATCTTCTCAATTGTATCGGGATTGGGTGGGTAAAAAATGGTGTTTTTAAAATCCTCGTAAAATACTTTTACTTTCTCATCTGTTAATACTTCTTCTCTTGGAATAGTAATCGATTCAGTCTGAATATCTTGAGCAAAGCTAACAGAAACTATTAGACCAAGATTAATCAAAACAACCCACGCAATTGTTAACTGTTTTTTCTTCATTTCTCCTCCTTTG
>Ga0111184_1039_pt1 | contig 20734 bp, 17 predicted proteins | sample DeeMarSWOR324_28_FD_80241 | JGI IMG/M metagenome (GOLD analysis project Ga0111184, IMG submission 80241) | Omnitrophica WOR_2 bacterium SM23_72 | reverse complement strand
TCTCCAGAAGCCGTTCGCGCTCCTGATGGACAACGGTGATGAGATCTTCGGGGATCTCTTTGATGTCCCGCTCCAGGCCTGCTTCGTCTTTATAAACGATAAGTTTCTCCTCCAGCAAGTCGATGATACCCTCTAAATTGTCGTTTCGAAAAAAAGGTATCTGGGTGGCCGCAGCATTGGCCCCTAACTTTTTGTGCATCTGGATGATGGTATCCGAAAAATTGGCTCCGATCCTATCCATCTTATTCACAAAGGCGATGCGCGGGACACCGTATCGGTCGGCCTGACGCCAGACCGTTTCTGACTGCGGTTCCACCCCGCCTACGGCACAAAAAACCACAATCGCTCCATCTAGAACCTTAAGGGAACGTTCCACCTCAATGGTAAAATCCACATGTCCGGGCGTATCGATAAGATTAATATTAAAATCGCGCCACTGGCAGGTGGTGCAGGCGGCTGTGATGGTAATGCCTCTCTCCTGCTCCTGAACCATCCAGTCCATCGTGGCCGTACCCTCATCCACCTCTCCGATCTTATAGGTCCTGCCCGTGTAAAAAAGCACGCGTTCGGTGGTAGTGGTCTTACCCGCATCAATATGCGCGATAATGCCGATGTTGCGAATTTTGTCTAATGCTATCTTACGACTCATAGTATTTGCTCAAGGTTAACTGAGGTTATCTGATGTTGTATGAGGTTATCTGAGGTTGCTTTCTTTAAACGCAACCTCAATTAACCTCATTTAGCCTCCGTTAACATCATTTAACATTTTAAAAATTACCAGCGGAAATGCGCAAAGGCCTTATTGGACTCCGCCATTTTATGTGTATCATCTCTTTTCTTGATAACCGAGCCTTCACCTTTAAACGCGGCAATAATCTCCTCCGCCAATTTTTCTTTCATGGAACGTCCCTTTTTATTTTTGGCAAAATCCCTGATCCAACGCAGGGCGATGGATGTCCCCCGTTCCTGGCGTACTTCAATGGGGATCTGATAGGTCGCCCCTCCCACGCGTCGGGGCTTCACCTCAAGCCGGGGCCTGGCATTTTCCAAGGCTTTATGAAAGACCTTGAGCACGTCAGCTTCGTTAAGCTGTTTCTTGACTAATTCCAGGGCACCGTAAACCATCCTTTCGGCAATCGCCTTCTTACCTTCCAGCATCACCATATTGATAAACTTGGCCACGATTTTACTGTTGAATTTCGGATCAGGCAATACTATTTTTTCTTGAGCTTTTCTTCTTCTCATATCCTTTTTGCAACCTCAATTAACCTCATTTAACCTCAGTTAACTTCATTTAACATTTTATTTGGGCCTCTTCGCTCCGTATTTTGACCGGGACTGCTTCCTTTGATTTACACCGGCTGCATCCAATGTTCCCCGCACGATGTGGTACCTGACGCCAGGCAGGTCCTTAACGCGGCCACCTCTGACTAAAACAATGGAGTGCTCCTGCAGGTTGTGGCCTTCACCAGGGATGTAGGACGTCACCTCAATACCCGTCGACAATCGCACCCTGGCGATCTTCCTAAGCGCGGAATTCGGCTTTTTAGGCGTCATGGTACGCACCTGAACGCAGACTCCGCGCCTCTGGGGACATGACTTCAAAGCCGGCGACTTGGTCTTTTTCTTTTTTGAGATCCTTCCTAATCGAATCAATTGGGCAATTGTGGGCATAAGAAAACGAAACTCCTATTTTTCCTTCTCTTTCTTTTCCTCTTTTTTCTCAACTTTTGCTTTTTCGCTTTCGATGGCCTTGATCACTTCGATGTTGCGGTGGTCGCGGAAACCCGTGCCTGCCGGGATCAGATGTCCGACAATCACGTTTTCTTTCAGGCCAAAAAGGTCATCGTGTTTTCCTGAGGCGGCAGCGTCCGTCAGGACGCGGGTGGTCTCCTGAAAACTGGCCGCAGAGACAAAACTCTCCGTAGTCAATGAGGCCTTGGTAATCCCTAAAAGCAAAGGTGTTGCCTGAGCGGGTTTCCCGCCTTTTTTGATGACCCTGGCATTCTCTTTTTGGAACTTCCACTTATCGACCTGCTGGGTCGCCAGAAACTCCGTATCCCCCGGATCCTCAATCCTTACCTTTTTCAACATCTGCCTGATAATCAACTCAATATGTTTATCATTGATGCGCACACCCTGCAGACGGTAGACTTCCTGCACTTCGTTGACGAGATACTCCTGGAGCACCTTGTCTCCGCAGACCCTTAGAATATCCTGTAACACGACCGGCCCGTCGGTTAACTGTTGTCCGGCAATGACCTTATCCCCCTTATAGACATTGGGATGTTTTCCGTGAGGAATCACATATTCTCTCTGCATGCCGGTAGTGGATTTGACGATGATGACGCGCTGCGCCTTCTTGGTCTCACCGAATTCCACGAACCCGTCGATCTCGCTGATCACAGCCGGGTCCTTGGGCCGCCTGGCCTCGAATAACTCAGCAACGCGCGGAAGGCCACCGGTGATATCCCTGGTTTTCACCACAAGGCGCGGGATCTTTCCTAAAAGGTCTCCGGCTTCCACCTTCTGGCCGTCCTTGACCAGGATGTGGGCGCTTATGGGGATGGGGTAGATGCCCAAAACTTCTTTTTCCGAATCCAGGATCAGGATCTGGGGATGGTACTCCTGTTTATGCTCAACCACAACCCGTTCCGTCAATTTCGTAACAGGATTCAACTCTTCGCGAACCGTGATATCTTCTTTTAAATCTTCATACTTAACCTGACCGCTGACCTCGGTAAGGACTGGAGAGGTATAAGGATCCCATCGCGCAAAGGCAACACCCTTGGCCACTTCTTCTCCGTCGGATATGCTTAAAAATGCGCCCTGGGCCAGAGTATATCGCTCCAGCTCACGGCCCTGCTTATCGTTAATGCTGACCGAGCCATTCCTGTTCAAAACGACGAATTCCTTATTCTTGGTTGTGACCCTGAGGCTGTGGTATTTGATGATACCTTTATTCTTGGATTTGATAAACGATTGCTCCACAACCCTGGAGGCGGTCCCGCCGATGTGGAACGTCCTCATGGTCAACTGCGTGCCTGGCTCACCGATGCTCTGAGCTGCAATGACGCCGACGGCCTCCCCTAATTCTACTAACCTTCCTGTGGCCAGGTTTCTTCCGTAACATTTCGTGCAAACGCCTTTTCCGGATTCGCAGGTCAGGACACTGCGGATACGAATCCTTTCGATACCCAGCTTCTCAATCATATCCGCCTTTTCTTCGCTGATCTCCGTACCTGATTCAACGATAACCTCATCCGTAATGATATCCACGATGTTATCCAGGGCGACCCGTCCGACGATACGGTCTTTGAGACTTACCACGACTTCATCCCCTTCGATGATCGCCGAAACCGTGATGCCGTTCAAGGTGCCGCAATCCGGTTCACAAACAATCACCTCCTGGGCCACATCAACGAGGCGACGGGTCAGATATCCCGCATCAGCGGTCTTCAGGGCTGTATCTGCCAGACCCTTACGTGCACCGTGAGTGGAAATAAAATATTCCAAGACATTGAGGCCCTCTCTGAAGTTAGCAGTTATGGGGCTTTCAATGATCTCCCCTGATGGCTTGGCCATCAAACCCCTCATTCCAGCCAACTGCCTGACCTGAAGCCGCGAACCTCGGGCGCCGGAGTCAGCCATCATGAATATGGGATTAAAGGCATCCATACCTTTGAAGAGAAGGTCAGAAATTTTATCCGTTGCATGCGTCCAGATATCTATCACCTTGGATTTACGCTCGCTGTCCGTGATAATGCCTCTACGATATTGCTCTTCAACCTTGGCAACTTCTGCGCGGGAGTCTTTCAAGACATCGCTCTTTTCTTCTGGAATATTCAAATCAAGGATACCTATGGAGATGCCTCCGGCCGTAGCCATCTCAAAACCCAGCTTTTTTATGTTATCTAACAATTGAACCGTTGCGCTGTGGCCGAACCGCTTATAGCACTCGATAACGATATCGCCTACCTGATTCTTGTTTAACTCCCTGTTGACAAAACCAAAACCCTTGGGCAGGTGCACATTGAATAAGATTCTGCCGACGGTTGTATCAATGATCTGCTTTCCGGTCACCACCCTCTTCTCCTCCAGATCAAAAACCTCATCAACGCGAAGTTTTATGGCCGTATGTAGCTCTACAACCTTGTCTTCATAGGCGATGAGGGCCTCGTCAGGATAGGCGAACGTCTTACCTTCACCCCTAGCGCCAGGTTTTATTTTGGTCATATAAGAAACACCCAGGATGATATCCTGGGTGGGTGTACCTATGGGCCGGCCATCCGCCGGAGAGAAGATATTATTCACGGAGAGCATGAGGATTTTTGCTTCCAACTGTGATTCCAGCGATAGAGGCACATGGACGGCCATCTGGTCTCCGTCGAAGTCCGCGTTGAATGCGGTGCAGACTAAGGGATGAATCTTGATAGATTTGCCTTCAATGAGGATCGGCTGAAAGGCCTGGATCCCTAAGCGGTGCAGCGTCGGGGCACGGTTCAAGAGAACCGGGTGGTCTTTGATGACTTCATCAAGAATATCCCAGACTTCAATTTTACCGCGCTCAACCATCCTGCGCGCTCCCTTGATGGTATGTACAAACCCTTTTTCTCTCAGCTTCTTTATGATAAACGGCTCGAAGAGCTCCAGGGCCATCTGTTTAGGAAGGCCGCACTCATGAAGTTTAAGCTCCGGCCCCACCACAATGACAGAACGCCCCGAATAATCCACGCGCTTGCCCAGGAGGTTCTGCCTGAACCGGCCCTGTTTTCCCTTGAGCATATCGGAAAGAGACTTCAGGGGCCGGTTATTCGCGCCTATCACAGGTTTACCGTGCCTGCCGTTATCGAGAAGAGCATCCACCGCCTCCTGAAGCATCCTCTTTTCGTTACGAATAATGATCTCGGGTGCTGCCAATTCGATAAGCTTCTTCAGACGGTTGTTGCGGTTGATCACCCTGCGATAGAGGTCATTTAAATCCGATGTGGCAAAACGGCCTCCGTCAAGGGGGACCAGAGGTCTTAAGTCCGGGGGGATGACCGGCAACACCTCCAGGACCATCCACTCAGGCCTGTTCTTGGATTTCTTAAAATCCTCCACAATCTTCAAGGACTTTAAGACCTTGCGGTTACCGAGGGCATCCTTTGATTTCTCCAGGTCTCTGTGCAATTTTCTGCACTGATTATCCAGATCCAGCTCTCTCAATAAATCCCTGACTGCCTCAGCGCCTATCTTGGCCTTAAAGTTCCCCTGATATTTCTCAAGCGCCTCCTGATATTTCTCCTCACTCAACAACTCTTTTTTCTTTAAAGGCGATGTCCCGGGGTCTACAACCACATATTCTTCGTAGTAGATGATTTTCTCTAAATCCCTAAGACCTATATCCAATAAAGCGGACATGCGGCTGGGCACAGCCTTAAAAAACCAGATATGGGTAACGGGTGTTGCCAACTCGATATGTCCCATGCGCTCCCGTCTGACCGAAGAGCGGTCTACGGTTACGGCGCAGCGGTCGCAGGTGATCCCCTTGAATTTCATTCCCTTATATTTACCGCAGTTGCATTCCCAGTCCCTTACCGGCCCGAAGATTTTTTCGCAAAACAAACCGTCCTTCTCCGGTTTCAGGGTACGGTAGTTAATGGTCTCCGCCTTCCTCACTTCACCCTTTGACCAGGATTTGATAACCTGAGGGCTGGCGATTTTTATCGATATACTCTCAAATGTTAGGGCTTCTTCCATGTTATTTGGCTTTCTCCGTTTTAATATCCAGTCCTAAACCTTGCAGCTCCTTAATAAGCACATTGAATGATTCAGGGGTCCCATGGGATAAACGCTGCTCGCCTTTGACGATCGCTTCATAAATCCGGGTCCTTCCCGAAACATCATCGCTTTTTACCGTTAGCATCTCCTGCAGACTAAACGCAGCACCATAAGCCTCTAAGGCCCAAACTTCCATCTCTCCCAACCTCTGGCCACCGAACTGGGCCTTACCGCCTAAGGGTTGCTGTGTTACCAGCGAATAAGGCCCGATGGAACGGGCGTGAATCTTCTCATCCACCAGATGAATCAATTTCATGATGTAAAGGTAACCCACCGTCACTTTCTGGTCAAAGGGCTCTCCGGAGTACCCATCAAAAAGGGCGATCTTTCCTTCTTCGGGTAATTTTGCCTTCTCCAGCATTTCCTGGATTTCTGTTTCTTTGGCACCGTCAAAAACAGGACAGCTGATGTAAAGACCTAAGACCTTGGCTGCCCAGGAAAGGTGCGCCTCCAGGATCTGGCCAACGTTCATACGCGAAGGCACACCCAAGGGATTGAGCACAATCTCAACAGGAGTTCCATCTGGCAAAAAAGGCATGTTCTCCTCAGGGATAATCCTTGCCACCACACCCTTATTTCCGTGCCTTCCGGCTAACTTATCCCCTTCAGACAACTTTCGTTTTGTGGCGATATAAACCACCACTCGTTTTAACACGCCTGCCGGCAGTTCATCCCCCCTGCGGACTTTCTCGATTTCCTGCTCCTCCTCAACCAGCAATTCCTGAATCTGCTCGTCAAAAGAAGCAGCCAGTATTTTTGCCTCTTCGTTATCGCTGATGTCCATCTTCTCAATCTTATGGCTGTCTATACCCAAAAGGCTGGCCAGGCGGGCGATCTTTTCTCCGCGCACAAACTCAGTCTCCTGCTTGTAGTAAGCCTTTAATTCCTTGATCTTGGCGAGCTCCTTCGACTTTTCCTCCTTGGTCTTGCGGCCGCGCTCCTTGCGCGAGAAAACGTGCACATCTATCACCACACCTTCAACACCTGGAGGAGCGATAAGCGAAGTATCCCTGACATCCCCTGCTTTTTCTCCGAAGATGGCGCGAAGGAGTCTCTCTTCCGGAGAAGGTTCTGAATCCGTCTTGGGGGTGATCTTGCCGACGAGAATATCACCGGGCCCGACCTCTGCGCCAATCCGGATGATCCCTGTATCATCCAAATTTCTTAAGGCCTCTTCACTGACATTGGGGATATCGCGAGTGACCTCTTCATTCCCCAGTCGTGTCTCTGTAGCCTCTATCTCAAACTCCTCTATGTGGATGGAGGTAAATTGATCCTCCCGGACTAATCTTTCACTGACGAGAATGGCATCTTCAAAATTATAACCGCGCCAAGGCATAAAGGCGCATAAGACATTCCTGCCCAGAGCCAACTCTCCGTTCTTGGTGCTCATGCCATCCGCAATGACCTGACCCTTTTCAACGTGCTCTCCTAATTTAACCAATGGCCTCTGGTTCAGGCAGGTATCTGCATTGGTGCGCAGGAACTTCTTTAAATGATATATTCTTTTGCCTATGGTGATAGAGGAAGAATCCACAGCGTTGACCTTTCCGGATTCTTCTGCGACCACCACAGTGCCTGAATCGCGAGCTACTTTTTCTTCTATCTGGGTGCCGGTAATCGGTGGTTCGGTAATCATGAGAGGCACGGCCTGTCGCTGCATGTTCGAACCCATCAGGGCGCGGTTGGCATCATCGTGCTCTAGAAAAGGAATCAGGGAGGCGGCTACAGAGACCAATTGCTTGGGAGAGACATCCATGTATTCGACTTGCTTGCCAGGGACTTTTGGAAAATCATCCTTGTAACGGCAGGAGACTTCCCTTTCTAGAAAAAAGCCGTTTTCATCCAGTGGAACATTCGCCTGGGCAATGACTTTCTCTTCTTCTATATCGGCGGTCAGATATTCGATTTTCTTAGTAACCCGGCCTTCTTCGACTTTCCTATAAGGCGTCTCCAAGAGCCCCAGAGGATTGACACGGGCGTAGGTACTTAAAGAGGCAATCAAACCGATATTGGGCCCTTCCGGAGTTTCTATGGGGCAGACTCGGCCGTAATGGGAAGGGTGGATATCCCTCACCTCAAAACCTGCGCGTTCGCGGGATAATCCTCCTGGGCCAAGGGCGCTGAGCCTTCGTTTATGCGTCATCTCAGCCAAAGGATTTACCTGGTCCATGAATTGTGACAACTGGCTTCTGGCAAAGAAATCGCGGATCTGGTTGGATAATAACTTCGAATTGATAAGATAATGGACGTTGAGATTATCAAATTCCCCTAAAATACTCAAGCGCTCCCGGATAGAACGCTCCACCCGGCTCATGCCGATCCTCACCTGGTTCTGGACCAATTCTCCCACAGTCTTAACGCGGCGATTCCCCAGATGGTCTATATCATCAATCTTTCCCACGCCTTCCTTAAGCCTGATGAGATACTCAATGACCTTGATCACCGTATCAGAATCCAGGATCCTTTTTTCCAGGGAAACATTCATCCCTAATTTTCTATTAAGGATAAACCTTCCAGAACGCTCCAGGTCATACCGGGCAGGGTCAAAAAATAATCTATAGAACAAGCCTTCGGCTGCCTCTTTGGTGATGGGCTCTGTGGGCCTCATTTTACGGTAAAAATCCAGATACGCCTCTTCCTTGTTCTTGGTGTAATCTTTCTTCAGGGTATTGATGATTTCCGGGTATTCTTTTTGGAAAGCCCTTATGATATCCTCGTCCTGTGAGAATCCGAGAATCCTCAGGATCTGCGTAGCAGGGAAGTTCCTTCTTCTGTCAACATAGGCCAGGATCGTCTCCGTGAGGTCGTACTTAAACTCAAGCCACGCCCCTCGATAGGGGATGATCCTGCCATATAAAATCTTTTTGCCTGTGGGGTGCAGCTCTTCTTCGAAAGAAACGCCAGGAGAACGCTGCAATTGACTCACCACTACCCTTTCGTCTCCGTTGATGATAAATGTGCCTGTCTCGGTCATCAGGGGTATCTCGCCAAAATAGGCATCCTGCTCCTTGGTCTCTTGGGGCGTGGTCAACCTGAACTTCACTTTTAAAGGAGAGGCATAGGTCAGCGCACGGATCTTGGATTCAGAAATGGTGTATTTTGGTTTCCCCAGAGAATAGCTGATAAACTCCAACTTCACTGAGCGGTTGGCGTTTTCAATCGGGAAAATATCCTCGAAAACCTCCTGCAATCCCTGGCGCTTCCTTTCCTTCCAAGGCGCATTCATCTGAATAAATTCACGGTAAGCCACCAATTGCACGTCTAAAAGGTTAGGGAGTTCATATACTTCCTTGAGCTTCGCGAAGTTTTTGCGCTTCATTTTTTATCTTCTCCAGGCAATCGTCTAACGGACTAAACGCCTGCCTGCCGGCAGGCAGAAAATTAACGAACTATTTTAGTTCAACTGTAGCGCCCGCGGCTTCCAGCTTCTTCTTCATCTCTTGCGCTTCTTCCTTCGCAACGCCTTCTTTAACGGGCTTGGGTGCTGCCTCAACCAGGTCCTTGGCTTCTTTTAATCCGAGACTGGTCATGCTTCTGACCTCTTTAATCACCGCAATCTTATTGGCTCCGGCGCTGGCTAAAACCACGTTAAAAGTGCTTTTTTCTTCTGCGGGAGCAGCAACTCCGGCGCTACCCGCTGCACCAGCTGAGGCAACCGCCATCATCGGCATATTCGCCTTGACGCCGAACTTCTCCTCCAATGCCTTCACCAAGTCCGCAAGTTCCAATACGGTCATGCCTTCGATAGATTTGATGAGTTCTTCTAACTTCTCTGCCATGTCTCCTCCTTTGTGACTCTATTGATTTGGCTTTTTCTGTCTGATGGCCTCTAAACAATAAACAAGCTTGGCCAGAACTTGATTTAAGGAAAAAATAAGCCCTGAAATCGGCGCATTCAAAGTCATGACCACCTGAGCCCTGAGGCCTTGTTTTGAGGGCAGCTTAGACATAGACTCAATATCTTTGACCTCAAGGAGTTTGTCATTTAACAGCCCACCTTCCAATTTAAGCTGTTGGTGCTCTTTGGAGAATTTACACAAGACCTTAGAGATAGCTACAGGCTCATCTTTGACAAACACCATGCCGCAAGGCCCTTCAATCATCTTGACCAATGCCTCACGGCCGATGGACGCAAGCGCCCTGCAGGCGATGCTGTTTTTGACCACAAAGAGAGTTGCGTTTGAATCCTTAAGATTCTGCCTTAAGGTGCTCAAGTCCGGACTGGATAAGCCGGAATACTTCAGGATAATGACCGCATGAGATTCTTTAAGGTAATCCTTGATGCGGTTCTCTGAAGCCTCTTTAAAGATAATGCCGATTTTCTTCATCTGCTATATCGCGACCCTTATCCCCGGATTCATCGAGGATGAAATCCACAGGGACTGGATAAACTTACCCTTGACCGTCGCGGGCCTTGCCTCGTTAAGCGCGTCGATGACCTTGGTGGAATTGTCGTACAATTTATCTTCTTCAAAAGAAACCTTGCCTATGGAAAGATGAATCCCTGCCTGTTTATCAATGCGAAACTCAACCTTACCCTTGCGCACATCCTCAAGTGCCTTAACGATATCCTGGGTAACGGTGCCGGTCTTGGGGCTGGGCATAAGACCACGGGGTCCGAGGACCTTGCCAAGTTTGCTTAAGTCTTTCATCATCTCAGGAGTGGCCAGGCAAACGTCAAAATCCATGAATCCCTGGGCCACCTTATCCATCAATTCATTGGCGCCCACATAATCGGCGCCCGCCTCACGCGCCAGTTTCTCCTGTTCCCCTTTGCAAAAAACCGCCACCCTCACCTTTTTTCCAGTGCCGTGCGGCAGCAGCACGGTACCACGAACCATCTGCTCTGATTTCTTCGTATCCACATTCAAGTGGAAATGCAGGTCTACTGAACCGTCAAACTTAGGGGGAGTCATCTTTTTCAGAGACAGGATCGCCTCTTTCAACTGATAGAGCTTATCCTGTTGGACCTGTTTAACTGACTCTTTATACCGCTTGCTTCTTGTCTTCATGATAACTTCAATATTCTTTATCCTTCAACAGCAATACCCATGCTTTTGGCTGTACCTGCGATAATCTTAACAGCCATCTCTAAGTCAGAAGTGTTAAGATCGTGCATTTTCTGCTTCGCAATCTCTTCAACCTGTTTTTTGGTAATCGTACCGATAATCTCTTTGCCGCTTGTGCCGGAAGCCTTGGCGAGGTTGGCAGCACGCTTCAGCAAGACCGATGAGGGCGGGCTCTTGATAATAAATGAGAACGTCCTGTCCTCATAGACACTGATGACAACTGGCAGAATCAGGCCCTCGCGGCTTTTGGTCTGGTCATTGAATTGCTTACAGAACTGCATGATATTGACACCGTGCTGGCCTAAAGCCGGGCCGACCGGTGGAGCAGGATTGGCCTGGCCTGCAGGAACGTGCAATTTAATCTGGGCGGTAACTTTCTTGGGCATCTTAGACCTTTTCTACCTGCCAGTACTCCAATTCTACAGGTGTAGACCTTCCAAAAATGGAAACGCTCACCTTGACCTTTCCTTTTTCAGGATGGATTTCCTCAACCGTTCCGTTAAAATTCAAGAAGGGACCCTCGGTAATGCGGACCTGTTCCCCCTTTTCAAAAACGACCTTGGGGCTGGGTTTAACCTGGGTCTCTTCTGTTTTCTTCAGGATATTGTCGACTTCGGATTGAGGTAAGGGCATGGGTTTACGTCCCAGTCCGATAAAACCCGTTACTCCGGGAACCGTTTTAACAAAAAGGTATGTCGACTCATTAAGCTCCATCTCAACAAGGAGATAGCCGGGAAAGAACTTTCTCTGAGAAATCTTCTTTTTTCCGGAACGCACTTCCGAAACCTGCTCTGTGGGAATGATGACTTTGGAGACCAACTCCTGCATGCCCTCCCGGGATATTTTATGCTCGATGGACATCTTGACCTTTTCTTCGGAACCTGTTTGTGTATGGACGACGTACCAGTGCTTCATCTTAGTAACAGACTTAGCCCTTTGGAAAGAAAGATGTCGACCACTCCAATAAAGGCAGCCATCAGAGCAGTGACGGTAATGACCACTATAGTCGAATCAATCAGTTCCTGCCTTGTGCTCCAGGCGACTTTTCCTAATTCGACCTTCACTTCCTTTATGAAACGTATGGGCTTTTCGATTATCTTCATAGGTTCATCTTGAGTAAACTTTAGCGTTTTTTTGCAGGAGCGGCAGGAGTCGAACCTGCAGTCACGGTTTTGGAGACCGTTGGTTTGCCATTAACCGACGCTCCTAATCCTGATTTCTGTCTCCTGCTTCTACATCTCCTGGCTCATAAACTATGTCAAACTTCTCTTCGATAATATCGGTATGTTTGCCAGGATAAATTCGGGCATAAATTTACGTTCACTTGCATTCCGTAAATTTAGCCCTCATTTAGTCTCCTTGTGGGGAGTATGCTTATGACACGTCCTGCAAAATTTGCTCGTTTCTAACCTATCCTGATGTTTCTTCTTGTTTTTCATCGCTGTATAATTCTTATTTTTGCAAACACTGCACTCTAATGTGATGATTTCACGCATGGCTTATAGTGAGATGAGTTAGCTCAAGATGAGTTCTGGCATGAAGTTATGTTCACTTGCGTTCTGTATGTAAATTTAGCCCTTATTTAAGCTGGAGACGAGAATCGAACTCGTGACCCCGTCCTTACCAAGGACGTGCTCTGCCGACTGAGCTACTCCAGCAAGTTGGATTTGCTCTGTCGAGCGCAAAAACCCCCCCTCCAAGAATTTTTGTAGAAATTCTTTATAACCCCTTGCAATAACAATCTATTGCTGGATGCTACCGAAATGGTTATTTGGGTAGATTGTAAATAAATAAAGATATACTAAAAAAGGCGTTTTGTCAATAGTTTTTTAAATTATTTCTGTTAATTTCAGGAAGTCTTGGGGGCTGAGGTGTTCGGGGCGTACATTTGCGTCTTTGGAAACGAGCCTGAAAAAGCGCTCCAGGGCATCTTTCGGCACCAATCCGGCTAGGCTGTTCCTCAGGGTCTTTCTGCGTTGGCTAAAAGCGGTGCGCACGATTTGAAAGAATTGTTTTTCCTTATCCGCAGTCACCAGGGGCACAGGTCTTATACCCAGCCTTATGAAGCTGGAGTCCACTTTAGGAACTGGGAAAAAGCTGCCTTTTTTTATGGTAAAAAGGATTTCGGGGTATGCGTAAGTCTGTACAAAACAGCTCAGGCTTCCGTACGTCTTGCTGCCGGAAGTTGCCACAATGCGCTCAGCAAACTCCTTTTGCACGGTTAAGAAGATACAGTCGATTTTTTTGCGCAAGCCCAGCAGGTGTTCGATAAGAGGACTTGAAATATAATATGGGATATTCCCCAGCACCTTTATCTTATTTTTGTATCTGGAAAATTTTCTGTTCAGGTCAAAATCCAATATATCCTGCTGGATGACTTTGATGTTGGGGTGGAGTGACTTTAGATTTCTTAAGATGTGGCACAGCCGCTCATCTATCTCTAACGCATAAACCGCTCTCGCCTTTTCAGCCACCGCAACCGTGAGTTCCCCTCCCCCAGCTCCAATCTCTAATACAATGTCTTGCTTATTGAGAGTGAGACATTCAAGGATCTTGCGCTGAACATTCTTGTCTACCAGAAAATGCTGACCTAACCTTTTTTTTGGTTTAACGTGCATGAGATAGCCAGACGGATGGCCTCCCTTAAAGAGCGCGGATCCGCAAGCCTTGGGTGAGTGGCGATATCAAAGGCGGTCCCGTGGAGAGGTGATGTGCGCACAAAAGGAAGACCCAGGGTCAGGTTGACTCCCAGATTTTCCCTAAAAAGCTTCAAAGGAATGAGCGCCTGGTCATGGTACATGGCGATGACCGCGTCGTATAAACCCTGAAATGCCTTATGCATGGCGACATCTGAAGGCAGGGGCCCATGCAAATTCCTTATCTTTTTTTTCAACCGGTTGACCACGGGTTTGATAACCCTATTCTCCTCACTACCGATAACCCCGTTATCAGAAGCATGCGGATTCAACCCGCAAACCACGATTTTGGGATTCTTAAAGGAAAATAATGTCTTCAAGGCTTGCTGCGTTGTCGCAATGGTTCTGGTAAGCGTTTTGGCGTCTAAGCATTCGGAAACACAAGACAAGGGTATATGGCGCGTGGCCAGGCTGATTCTTAAGTGCCTATGGAGGAGCATCATTACAAGATCCTGTATCCTGGCTTTTTCGCAAAGATATTCTGTGTGGCCAGTATATCGAAAGTGCGCTTTGTGCAGGGCTTCTTTGGAGATAGGACATGTCACCAGGCAATCGAGTGAGCCTCTCTTTAAGAGTTCCATGGCTTTATCCAAATACTCAACCGATGCCCTGCCGTATTCTGCTTTAACTTTTCCAAACTCGAATTTTTTCCGATCGACATTCTTTAAATCAATAAAATTGAATGTTTTGGATTTGGGATTTTGGATTTTGGATTTTTCAAAGACCCACGCGTCCCCTATGACCGTAAACTCAGCCTCCCCCCTCAATTGAAGGAGAACCTTGGCCGTGATAGCCGCTCCGATTCCCGAAGGATCCCCCATAGTAATAGCGACTCTTATCTTTCTTTTCTGTTCACGCATCTGTCATAGGAATGATTAACATGAAAAATCCAAATTTCAAATACTACAAATACTACAAAACAAATCCAAATTTCAAAATCCAAAACAGTTTTGGATTTTGGATTTGGGATTTATTTTGGATTTTGTAGTATTTGGATTTTGGATTTATCATTAACTGTCCTCCATTACCCTGATATAGGCCTTCTTCTTCAGGCCGTTCAGCCATTTTTCAAATTGTTCCTGCATCTTTGTATCGAAAAGATAATTCTGGATTATCCCCTGCACTTCTGAAAGGGCCAGTTGCCTGGGAGGCGTAATTTTGAGGAGCTTAAAAATGTAATATTTGTCATTGACTTTGAGGGGTTCTGATATCTCTCCCAGATTGAGGCTGTAGATTTTCTCTGTTATATCCTGGCGCAATCTCCCTTCTCCTTTGGCTGTGATCTTATCTATGCTAAGAGGAAATTTCTCCTTTAACTCTTCCAGGGAGAGCCCCAAGCGAAACAGCCGCTGAAACTCTCTGGCTGATGTCTCCTTATCGGTATCCAGAATGATGATATCGCATTCGCGCTCTTCCTCGGTAACAAAATCTTTCATATTTTTGTTGTAAAAATCCGTTACCTCCTCGGGCCTGACCATAATCTTGTCCTGGACATTCGCCTCCACTGTCACAAACATGAGCATCTGCTCCCTGATTCTTTTCTCCAGGTCTGCCTGAACTAGGCCCTGCCTGGCCAGGTCATTTTGAAAATCAGCTTCCGTTGGATAACGCCTTTTGATTTCATAGATCCTGGCCTTGACCCTGTTCTCGTCTATCCTAGTATTTGTGGCCCTGGCCTCCTGCAGAATGAGTTTATCCTCAATCAATTTCTCCAACAGGTCCTTCCTTAGGGAGCTGGTGCGTTTTTCTATTTCAGCCTGAGTGTATTCCCTGGACAGCTGCAACCGGGTGAAATTAACAAAATCATCCAGGTCCTTCTGCGTGATGGCCTCATTATTCACAACGGCAATAATCCGATCCTGCGCATGAACAGCAGGCATCCAGATGAGAAAACATAAAAGTATTGAAAAAACTCTAAGGGTCGATAGTCGATAGTCGATAGTCGATAGTGCAACCATAGACCATAGACTATAGACTATAGACCCGCTCGTCCCTGACCTATTTTTCAATTTGCATTTTTTCATAAGTCGCTATTTTGCTGAATTGGCTGACCGCTTCTCTCAGGAGCCGACAATACAGGTCGAATCCGACTGCTGCGATGAACCCATGCTGCTCTAGCCCCAATAGATTCCCAGCGCCCCTGATCTCCAGGTCCTCCATGGCAATATTAAAACCTGAACCAAGATAGGTGTACTCCTGGATGGCACTTAATCTTTTCCTTGCATCCGTATCCAAGACTTCATGCTTAGGGATGAGAAAATAGGCATACGCTGGCCTGTCGAACCGACCAACCCGACCCCTCAGTTGATGCAGGTCAGACAGACCGAACCGGTGCGCCTGGTCAACAAGAATGGTATTGACATTGGGGATGTCAATCCCTGACTCAATGATCATCGTGCATATCAGGCAGTCGATCTGGCCGGTCAGAAAATCAAACATGACCTTTTCGAGACTCTTAGAATGCATCTGGCCGTGGGCTGTGGCAAGCCGCACGCCAGGTGGCAGAAGGCGTTTGAGCCTCTCTTTGACTTTCTCGATGTCGCAGACCAGGTTGTGCAAAAAGAACACCTGACCATGTCTTTGCGTCTCTTTTAAGATCGCCTGCCGCACCAGATCGTCATCATATTCTATCACAATCGTTTTGATAGGCAATCGATTTTGCGGCGGGGTGTTGATTACAGAGAGGGCTTTGGCGCCCATCAGGCTCATGTATAAAGTCCGGGGTATGGGTGTGGCTGTGAGGGTGAGGACATCTGTGGTCAGACGCAGTTTCTTCAGTTTCTCTTTATGCTTAACGCCGAAACGCTGCTCTTCATCAATAATCACAAGACCCAAATTCTTAAAGGCAACATCATCGGAAAGAAGCCGGTGGGTGCCGATAACGATGTCAACGCTGCCAGAGGACAGTTGCTCAAGGATGCGCCTCTGTTCGGCGTCGGTCTTAAAACGGCAAAGCATCTGGAGCCTCACGGGAAAATCCTTCAATCTTAACATAAAATTCTGGTAATGTTGCTCGGCAAGAATCGTAGTCGGCACAAGATAGGCGACCTGCCTGTTGTCCATGACTGTCTTAAAGGCAGCACGCATAGCAACTTCTGTTTTTCCGTAACCCACATCACCGCAGAGCAACCTGTCCATGGGACGCTCGGATTCCATATCCTTTTTCACCTCAAGGGTTGCCTTTAACTGGTCCGGTGTTTCCTGGAACGGAAATGTCTTTTCAAAATCAGCCTGCCAATCCGTATCTTTTGAGAAGGCAAATCCCGCTGAACTTAGACGCATGGCCTGTAAAGACAAAAGTTCCCAGGCCAATTTTTGTACACCTTTGCGCGCCCTTTCCTTGGTCCTCAACCACTCTTTGCTTCCCAGACGGTAAAGTTTAGGCCTGCGGATATGAAAGGCGATATATTTTTGTACCAGGTGCATGGCGTCTACCGGCACATACAATTTTTCCTGGCGGTCATACTCGATAACCAGATGGTCTATCCAAATGTCACGCACCTTTATTTTCTCCATCCCTAAGTATCTGCCGATCCCGTGCTGGTTATGCACGACGTAATCGCCACTCTTAAGATCCACGAAGTTGGATAAAGGAAACTCTTCGCTGAAGGCAGTTCTTTTAGGATGTATGACTTTCTTGATCGGCAGGATAATCACCATTCTGTGCTCCCAGACAGCCTCTCCTGTAGCCGGCAAGTATGTCTTAATGGAAACCAGGTGGTCACCATCCCATTCCATGCGAACAGGCAGTTCAAAAGAAAATGGAAAGACATCCAGGATTCCTCCTCGACGAGCAAAATCCCCCTCCTCGCATACGCTCTCTTGTCTTTTGTAGTTAAACTCAACCAACGTAGACATAAGCTCGTCCAGCTCCCTATCTAAACCGACGTATAATTTCAGGGCTTTAAACATACGAATAACGATCTGTTAGATTACCTTTTTCGTCCAGACCAGGCAAGGACTAAAGGCGAGGCGATGAAGATCGTGGAATAAGCACCGGAAACAAAACCCACCAGTAAGGCAAAGGCAAAATTGCTTAAGACTTCCCCTCCGAAAAAGAAAATCGCCAAAACAACCAGCAGCGTGACCACGGACGTCAGGACGGTCCGAGCCAACGAATGATTAACGCTCAAGTTGATGAGTTCATAGAGGTTCAATTTTTTATAAATCCGTCCGTTCTCCCGGACGCGGTCATAAATAACGATGGTGTCATTGATGGAATAACCGGCAATGGTCAAAAAGGCAGTGACGCTTAAGAGGTCAATCTGCCTGCCCGTAACAACCAGGAACCCCAAGGTCACCAGAACGTCATGAATCAACGCAATGATACCGGCTATGGCGAAATTGAAATGCTTAAAGCGGAAGGTCACGTAGATGAGGATACCCAACAGCGACCAGAACAGCGCATAAATGGCTTTTGTCTGCAGGTGCTTTCCTGCAACAGGCCCCACGCGCTCGATGCGGAGCACCTGGATATCCTGTTCAGGAAATTTCTCTTTCAAATTTTGCGTCAAAAGGCGGTTCTTATCCTCGACTGTGCGGATAAGCACAGCACGGGGGTTATCTTTGAACTGCTGGATGGAGGCATCAGCCAGCCCCGCTTCTTTTAAAATCTGCCTCAGCTCTTCAATGGGCGCAGGTGTCTTAAAACTGTATTCCTGCAATTGGCCGCCGGCAAAATCGATTCCAAAGGCCTGCTTGCCTCTATTAAAATAAAACACCAACCCTCCCACGATGACAATCAGCGAAAGGACATAGAAAATCCTGCGTTTAGCGATGAAATCGAATTTCGTCTCACGGATCAGCTGAAGCATGGGTAAAGATTTTATCACACCCCAACCCAGTAAGATCTCGAAAATCGTCCGTGTGACCACAATAGCCGTAAACATGCTGGCCATTAGGCCTATGGTCAGCGTTACGGCAAAACCCCTTATGGGGCCGGTTCCGAATTGAAAAAGCAGAAATGCGGCAATCAGGGTGGTCAGGTTGGAATCGAGGATAGCTGTAAACGCCCTGTTGTAACCGCTGATAACAGCTGAGCGCAAATTCTTGCCTGTTCTTACTTCTTCACGTATTCGTTCATTGATCAGCACATTGGCATCCACGGCCATGCCTAAAGACAAAACAATTCCCGCAATACCCGGAAGAGTCAATGTAGCCGAAACTCCAGGAAACAACAGAGGCAGAAGCCCTAAGCCGCCTAAAATCATCAACAGGTTCAGCAGGAGCGCAAAATCGCTTATCAGGCCAGGCAAAAGATAGTAAACCGCCATAAAAATAAAAACCAGGGCACTGCCCACCAGGCTGGCCTTGATCCCTTTGTTAATGGAATCCTGTCCCAGCAAAGGACCGATGGTTCTTTCTTCTTCTATATACATGGGCGCGGGAAGCGCGCCTACCCTTAGAACGAGTGCCAGGTCCTGCGCCTCTTCAATTGAGAAACGTCCTGTGATAACAGCCTCTCCTGAGGGAATCGGCTCCCTGATGCGCGGAGCAGACTGCACCTTACCGTCTAAAACAATAGCAAGCCTTCGGCCGACATTGTTAGTGGTGATATCTGAAAATGCCTGGGCACCTTGGGCGTTAAATCTTAAAGAAACCACAGGCTCATTAAATTGGCTCTGACTGAAATTAATCCTGGCATCCACTAGAGCATCTCCCACGAGAACTGCCTTTTTTTCCAAAAGCAAGGGTTCGTCATCATCCTGGGCATACTTTAGTTCGAAACCCTCCGGCACATTGCCTTCCAGGGCTTGCTTCAACATCTCTGATTCACTTGATACAAGCTTAAATTCCAGTAACGCGGTTTTTCCGATGATATCAATAGCGCGGTCCCTGTCCGTAACCCCAGGCAGCTGCACAACGATCTCATCCACTCCCTGTCTCTGTATGGAAGGCTCCCTGACGCCGAACTCATCAATCCTGTTCCTGATAACTTCCAGGGCCCTGTCTGCCGCATCCTCCCTATCCTCTGGTTTCAGATGCGTGGTATCGACCTTAAGCAAAAGGTGCATACCGCCTTTCAGGTCGAGCCCCAAGTTGATTCTTTTATTTAAGGGAAAGGCAAAATAGGCGCATATCCCCAATAATCCCAGAATGAACAGTGTCTTATAGATGATTCGGCGTTCCATACTTGCTCCTGTGTGTGAGTTTGTAGTTCGAGGTACGGAGTACGAAGATTGATTTTTTAAGAACCCAAAGATTTTACTACGAACTTCGAGCTTCGCACTTCGAACTAAACGGGCTTTTTGACGTAGGCAATGCAGTTCTTTTCTATTTCTATCTTAACGTTATCATCTATCCTCAAGGTAACCGTCTTTTCTTTAACATTGACAATCGTGCCGTGAATGCCACTTGAGGTAACCACATCGTCATTCTTATCTAAAAGACTTAGCATCTTTTGGTGCTGTTTTTCCTTTTCTTTTTGCGGCCGGATGAGCAGAAAATAGAAAATGACAAAAATCGCGACGATAGGAAAAAGGTTGACCAGGGGGTTAACGGTTGGGGTTTGCGCCATTTTTTTCCTCCTTTTTGAGATTCTCCATCAGGCTTTTTACAGTGGGAGAAAGCTGGGCTCCCCTCTTGGCCCAGAGTTCCACGCGTTCCCTGTTAATCCGTTTAGAACCGCTGAGGACATCATAAAATCCCAGCTCTTCAATGACCTTGCTATCCCGTCCCTTACGCTCATCGAAAACAGAGATTCTAAAATGGGGCCTGCCTTTGGGATTATTGCCGATTCTTCTTAAACGTACATGCACTGCCATTTTCTTATCCTCCCTTGTTGATCGCCTCTATCAGCGCCTTGGCCTTATTCACCGATTCAAAATATTCCTTTTCAGGGCGAGAATCCGCCACAATACCTGCTCCTGCTTGCACATAAGCGTAATCGCCCTTAATTACAATGGTGCGGATCGTAATACACGTATCCATATTATGCGAAAAACTGAAGTACCCCACACATCCCGCATAGATACCGCGTTTGATGTTTTCCAGCTCATCAATAATCTCCATGGCCCGGATCTTCGGACTTACACTGACGGTGCCGGCGGGAAAAGCCGTGCGCAGCACATCATAGATATCAAACCGTTTTTCGTCGAGCCTGCCACGCACTTCGCTGACTAGGTGCATCACATGAGAATATTT
>Ga0111184_1037_pt1 | contig 21354 bp, 18 predicted proteins | sample DeeMarSWOR324_28_FD_80241 | JGI IMG/M metagenome (GOLD analysis project Ga0111184, IMG submission 80241) | Omnitrophica WOR_2 bacterium SM23_72 | reverse complement strand
AGAGAAATTTTTTGATATAAAATGTCGCGCAAGCGGCCTGGTGCCTCATGCGGTAGCCATGGTCTGTTCTGTCAGGGCCTTAAAAGCACACAGCGGCAGATTTAAGGTTGTCGCGGGCAAACCTTTAGATCCGGCTTTGACTCAGGAAAACTTAGATGCCATAGAAGAAGGGGCTTGTAACTTACAGAAACAGATCGAAAATGTTTCACTCTTCGGTGTACCAGTGGTGGTTGCGGTTAATCGATTTACCTCGGATACAAAAAGAGAAATAGAATTGGTAAAGAAAAAGGCGCTTGAATTCGGGGCCTTTGATTGCTGTGTCAGGGAGGTATGGGCCAAGGGCTCCTCAGGAGGCCTGGAGCTTGCCAAGAGCATCATGGCCGCAGCCAAAGAGAAGAGCCATTTTAAGTTTCTGTATCCGTTAGATATTTCCATAAAAGAGAAGATTGAAACCATCGCGACAAAAATATACGGGGCCAAAAATGTTGAATATGCAGGTGCAGCCGAAGAAAAAATTAAGGTTTACACCGAGCAGGGTTATGATAGACTACCTATCTGCATGGCCAAGACGCACCTCTCCTTAACACATGACCCTAACCTAAAGGGGAGGCCTCGGGATTTTACGCTTCCCATCAGAGATATCCGGGCATCCATCGGAGCAGGATTTTTATATCCTCTTTGCGGAGAAATGAAAACCATGCCGGCACTCCCCAGTCAACCTGTAGGAGAGAAGATCGATATCGACAAAAAAGGCAATATCGTGGGTTTATCGTAAGTTTGTGGGGGATGGTAACAAATTTTTGAGTTAACGAATCAATGAAATAATGTATAAAGACGGTTCCATCAGGAAATATTTAGACGATTTGGCTGCCAAGCTGCCCGCTCCTGGCGGAGGTTCTGCGGCAGCGTTAACAGCAGGGCTGGGAGCCGGTCTTATCAGCATGGTGGTGAACTTTACTTTAGGTAAACCCAAGTATGCTCCCTTCGAAGCGGATTTAAAAAAAATCCTAAAAAAATCGGAGGAGCTTCGTGGTAAATTCTTAAGCCTAGTTGATTTAGACGTGGTCGCCTATAAATCCAAGAATATAAGGAACGCGTTGGATATTCCCTTTATGGTGTGCCGCCTTTGTTTTGAAGCCATTAAGTTATGCCCGGGACTCGTCAAGAAAGGCAATAGACACTTGATAAGTGACGTCATGGTGGCTGCGGTTTTGCTGGAATCGGCCTTTGCTTCGGCAAGTGCTAACGTCGAGATAAACCTGAAATCATTAAATAATAGATCGTTAACCAATTCTGTAAGAAAAGAATTAGAGAAGAAGGCAAGATGGATGAGAAAAATTCGCACAGATACGGAGGTTAAAGTTGGCAAAATTATTAGAGGGTAAACCTTTGGCGGATAAGATCAAAGAGGAATTGAAAGAGGGGATCGCTGGTTTAAGGAATAAGCCGGTTCTGGCGAGCATCATGGTGGGGGAAAATGCAGGTGCCCAGGCTTACGTAAGATCACAAAGAAAAATTGCCGAGAGCTTAGGGATAGAGTATCAGTTTCATCCCTTAAGTCAGGATACCACGCAAGACTCTCTCATTGAGTTCATCCAGAAATTGAACGCGCAACCTTCGATAAACGGGATAATTGTCCAGATGCCCTTACCCGCCTCCATCGATTACAAAAAGATAAGCCAATTCATCCTTCCTGAAAAGGATATCGAAGGGATGCATCCTGCGAATATGGGTAAAATTATTTTCGGCAAAGCTGTACTTGCGCCTTGTACGCCCCAGGCGGTGATGGAATTGCTGAATGCAAGCGGGGTCGATCTTTACGGTAAAGAGGTGGTTATCGTAGGGCACAGCGAGATAGTCGGTAAACCATTAGCTCTCCTCTTATTGGATAAATTTGCCACGGTGACAGTATGCCACATCGGCACAAGCCAGGCAGGAAAATTAGAGGAGCATGTCAGAAAGGCCGAGGTCTTAATCGTAGCCGTGGGCAAGGCAGGCCTTATCAAGGGAGAATGGATTAAAGAGGGTGCAGTCGTCATCGATGTGGGAATCAACCGCGTGGGTGATAAAATCGTAGGGGACGTAGAGTTTGAAGGTGCCCAGAAGCGCGCCTCTTGGATCACCCCTGTTCCCGGTGGCGTAGGGCCTTTGACCGTTACCATGCTGATGCGCAATCTCATTGAAGCTGCCAGGCACCAAAAAGCAACCGGATGAAAAAAATATTTAAGTATTTAGGTTTAGATTTTAGATTTTTGCGCAGAAAGCCTATCGTCGAGTGCGGCTTTCTAGAAAGCGGTTACGGTTTTTTTCTCTTTTATAATCACGCCAAATTGGATTTAAGGAAGCTGATTCAGAAGTTTCCGCAGATTATCGAGAACGTTTATCTGCTCGTTACCTCCATATCTTCGGGAAAAATAGAAAAGACGACGTTTGATAGTTACATCGCCAAAGGAGTCTCTTGCGAATACGCCCAGCGCAATCTTATCGTCACCCCGGAACATGTAAAGGATTTCATCCATTTCTTGTTCTCTCAAGGCCCGGGTGGCAGTACACTCTATTTTCTTCATCACAGGCCTCATGCAGCGGATATGGAAAACAAAACAATTTACGGGATTCCGGCTATGCCTGTCAGCATTAAAATAATAAAAGACCAAAGAATCGACAGGCCTTTGCTGGATATATTGCTTAGAGAAATGGATAGCATGGGCGCCTCTTTTTATTATGATAATAACTGGAGTGAGGCTATCTGTGTCATGAGACGAAAGCGTCTGTTTGAAGAGATAAAAGTCTATTGTCATTACAACTATCACCTCAAAGAAATTCATTTCACTTGATGACGTTCAGGGAAAAAATCCTAGCAGGTCAATTTTTACTCACTTCCGAAATCGGGCCACCGAAGGGCATCGAAACAAACCAGCTTCTGGAAGACGCTGAGCTGATACGTGCAAGAGTCGATGCAATTAATGTCACGGACCTTCAGAGTTCTGTGATGCGGCTGGGGTCTCTTGCGGTTTGCAGCCTCTTAAAGCAAAAAGGTTTTGAACCGATATTTCAGGTGACCTGCCGCGACAGGAACCGTTTGGCCCTCCAGTCCGATATTCTATCCGCTGCCGCCTTAGGCATTGAGAATCTCTTGATTCTAACCGGTGACCATACGACTATGGGCGACCATCCTGAGGCAAAGCCTGTTTTTGATCTGGATTCAGTGCAGCTTTTAGGAGTGGTCAGAAAGCTCCAGGAAGGTTTGGACATGAAGGGCAACAAATTAGAAGGTGCAGCTCCTAAATTCTGCGTAGGGGCAGTGGTTAATCCAGGGGCAGACCCTATCGAGCCACAGATTATCAAGATGGAGCAAAAGATAGAAGCTGGCGCGGAATTCTTTCAAACCCAGGCAATATACGATGTTAAGATTTTTGAGAATTTCTTAAATAAAATAAAACATCTTAAAACCACTATTTTAGCCGGTATCGTATTATTGAAATCAGCGGGTATGGCAAAATATATGAATAAAAATGTCGCTGGAGTATTCGTGCCGGATAACCTGATCAAAGAAATGGAAGAAACCAAGGATAAAAGTGCTAAATCCATCGAGATTGCTGCCCGGATAATCATGGAGTTGAAACCTATGTGCCAGGGCATACACATTATGCCCATAGGCTGGGATAAGAAGGTACCACTTGTCTTAGACGCAGCGGGATTATAGACGGAGGAATGTTATGTCAAATGTTGAACAGAAATCCATAGATAAAGCCACGCAGGAGGCTTTACAGAAAGCTCAGGACGAAAATATCAAGACAGCTTGGGACAGGCTGGAATCGCAGCAGCCGCAGTGCGGATTTGGACAGCTGGGCATTTGCTGTACGGTCTGTAGCATGGGGCCTTGTCGCATTGACCCTTTTGGAGAGGGGGCTCAGGCAGGCGTCTGCGGCGCTAATGCCGATACCATTACCGCAAGAAACCTGGCGCGTAAGATCGCGGTCGGCGCCTCAGCGCATTCAGATCATGGCCGGGATGTGGCGCACACCCTTTCTCTATTATCCGAGGGCCACGCGCATGATTACGATATACTCGATATCGCAAAATTCAAGAGTATTGCCGAGGAGTTTAGTATTGACGTCAATAAACCTAAAGAGGAGATTCTCAAAGAGCTCTCTCAAAAATTATTGCAGGAATTTGGAAAACAGGAAGGAGAATTGACTCTATCAAAGCGAGCTCCCAAGAAGCGCCAGCAGATCTGGAAGAAGTTAGGTATTACGCCCCGCGGGATTGACAGAGAGATTGTAGAGGTATTACACTCGACTCACATGGGCGTAGATAACGATTACAAGAATCTTATAGCCTCAGGAATGCGCTGTGCTTTATCCGATGGCTGGGGAGGTTCCATGGTTGCTACGGACGTGCAGGATATTATTTTAGGCAGTCCTCAACCCATAAGGGGCAAAGTGAACCTAGGCGTCTTAAAGGAAAATCATGTTAATATTGTGGTGCATGGACACGAACCGATTTTATCTGAGATGGCTGTCAAAGCCAGCCAGGACCCGGAACTATTAAAGTTAGCCAAAAGCCTGGGTGCCGAAGGGATCAATTTGGTAGGTATGTGTTGTACGGCAAATGAGGTGCTTATGCGTCATGGTATTGCCGTGGCAGGTAACTTCTTGCAGCAGGAATTAGCGATTATTACAGGGGCGGTTGAGCTGATGATGGTGGATGTGCAGTGTATCATGCCGGCCTTACAGGGAACAGCAACCTGTTTTCACACAAAACTTGTCACCACGAACCCCAAGGCGCGTTTTCCCGGCGTCACGCATATTGAATTTGAAGCAAAAAGCGCTTATGAGTTGGCCAAAAAGATCATCAAGCTGGGTGTTGAGAATTTTGCCAACCGCAACAAGGCAAGAGTGAATATCCCCAAACAGGAGATGGATCTGGTGGCTGGTTTTACCAAAGAGATTATCTTTCAGATTTTAGGAGGGAGGTATCGTGCGACCTATAAACCTCTCAACGATGCCATTATCTCTGGAAGGTTGCGGGGGCTGGCAGGTGTCGTGGGTTGTAACAACGCCAAACAGACTCATGATTATTTTCATACGGCTTTAGTTAAGGAGCTTATAAAAAAGGATGTTTTGGTCTTACAGACTGGTTGTTCTGCAATTGCCTGTGCTAAACAGGGTCTTTTAGTACCTGAAGCAGCCAAGGAATACGCTGGTAAGGGGCTCCAGGAGATCTGCGAGGCAGTAGGGATCCCGCCGGTTCTCCATCTGGGCTCATGCGTGGATAATTCGCGTATATTAGCGGCAGCCTCCTACATTATCCAGGAAGGCGGATTAGGTGAGGATTTATCCGATATCCCTGCTGCCGGTTGTGCGCCAGAATGGATGTCGGAGAAGGCCATTACCATCGGGTTCTATTTTATGGCCTCAGGAGTTTACACTATTTTTGGGGCCAGTCCCCTTGCCACCCTAGGCAGCAAAAATTTAACGGATTATTTAATCAAGGAGTTAGAAGGGGTGGTGGGCGCAAGATTCGAATTCTGTGATGACCCTCTGGAGATGGCCCGGCTCATGATCGCGCACATTGATAAGAAGCGTCAGGCACTGAAGCTAAAGCCGGTAATGTACCAGTAATATAAACTTTAAACACTAAACTCTAAATCCTAAACAAATTCAAAACCCAAATTTCAAAACTCAAAACCGATTTTTGTTGTTTAGATATTTGAGTTTTGGATTTTGAGTTTGTTTAGAGTTTAGGATTTAGGATTTAGATATCTAATTTTGTTATGAAAACTCTTTATTACGATGTCAAAAAATGTTTGGGTTGTAGATCCTGCGAGATTGCCTGCGGTTTAGCACATTCCGTCATACAGGATTTATTTAAGGCGATTAAAGAAGAGAAAATGCCTCTGCCCAGAAAAAAAGTTTTGTCTGCCAAAGGGAAAAATTATCCGGTTTCCTGCAGGCATTGTCAAGACCCTAAATGCGTGGATGCCTGTATGGCAGGTGCTCTTGTTTACGATAAGGCCAAAGGAATAGTTGAGCATGATGAAAATCGTTGTGTAGGCTGCTGGATGTGCGTGATGGTCTGTCCCTATGGCGCTATCCGGCCGAATCTTAAAGATAAAATTCCTGTGAGATGCGATAAATGTAAAGATAAGGATGAGCCGGCTTGTGTCAAGGCATGCCCGACGGGCGCCATTATCTGGCAGGAAGAGGTAGTCTTAGATACGAAGAGTTGATTTTATGGTTTCGCTTCCGTCACGAAAATTTTTGCCTGAGCACTATCGGCTTACGTCTCGCTTTCGCTCGCAACTTACGCGGACGAGCCAGGGTTACTCGGCTTCAGCTCGACGTAATTCCTCGTGCACGCTAAAGTTACCCGCTGTGCCAAAAATTTTCTAATTGTTCCGGAAGCAAAACGCATAAAATCTCTTCAACAAGACTAAAAGCTCCATTCGCTCGAAATAACGCCAAGTTCATTTATATAGCAAAAGATTTAGACTGGTAAGGTAAAAGATGAAACAATTCGTTATTATAGGCAATTCAGCGGCAGGGATTGCAGGGGTTGAGGCGATACGCAGTAAGGATAAGGAATCCAAAATCATGGTTATTTCTGATGAGGATTACAATTCTTACTGCCGCTGCCTAATCTCCTATTATCTGGCCGGCGATGTTGCAGAGGATAAAATTATCTATCGTCCTGAAAATTTTTATAAAGAGAATAATATAGAACTCCTCTTAAATAAGAAAGTCGTGCGTATCGAACCTAAAAAGAATAAAGTCATCTGTGAAGATAAGGGCCAGTTAGGCTACGACTCTTTACTCATTGCTACTGGTGCAAGTCCCAAATTTCCCGAAACACCAGGTATTAAAAAAAGAGGAGTTTTTGGATTTCGCACTATCAAAGATACCAAAGAGATAGAAGGATTGCTCCCGGTTACTAAAAATGCCTGCGTCTTAGGTGGAGGGCTTATTGGTCTTAAGGCAGCCTATGCTTTAAAAAGGAGAAAGATTGACGTAAAGGTAATTATCAGGTCGAAACAGGTATTATCCCAGATGCTGGATTTTGAGGCCGCTCATTTCGTTCAGAAAAGATTAGAGGAAAATGGAATAGAAATGATCTTTGGCCAGGGGGTAACCGAGGTTATCGGTAACGGGGATATAAAAGCAGTCAAGTTGGATTCGGGTAAAGCCATAGGTTGTTCTTTGATAGTCGTCGGTAAGGGAGTATCACCCAATATCGGCTTAGTAAAAGAAACAGAAATCAAGGTCAATGAAGGTATTATTGCAGATAATCTTTTACAAACCAATATCCCCTCTGTTTATGCGGCAGGAGATGTTTGCGAGAGCTTTGACCTGACACTGGGTGAGCACACCGTTAATGCCCTTTGGCCGATAGCTGTTGAACAGGGTAAGGTCGCTGGTCAGAATATGGCCGGTGAGAGCGTAAAATACGACGGCTCCCTAGGGATAAACTCTATTGAATTCTTTGGTTTGCCGGTTATCTCTTTAGGTATTTATAAAAACAAGGAAGGAGAGACCGGCTTTGAAGAGATGAAGATAGCAGATAAAAAAAACAATCTTTATAAAAAGGTGCTCTTAAGAAATAACATCATCGTGGGAACCATCCTGGTGGGTGATATAAAAAATAGCGGTATTTTCTTAAGACTGATGAGAGAGCGTCTTGATGTCAGGGCAGTTAAAGATAGATTGTTGAGTGAGGGCTTCGGATATCCGGATATCATAGATTTAGTGAAAGAGAAGGAGAAGATTTATGTCTAAGGAAGTTGCTGCTTCGGTTATCAGGGGTGCTAAGGATATTTTTCAGCAGGCTTCTCAATTCCTGGATAAGGCCATTAAAGAGAAGGGTGCCGACTGCCAGATAGGGTTTCCAGAAACGGCGTTTTATCTGCCGATGGCCAATGCCCTGTTAGGCGCTAAAGTCGAAACCCTTAAAGACGTATCTCCTATTTTAGAGCACGCCCGATCCTTGTTACCCACGATACCTACCGATAAGATCTGGCTTCCTTATCTGGGGGATGCTCTTAACGCTGGGATATCTACCTTATTCTGCGAAGAGATCATTTTGGCCCTGCGTTACCTTTACGCTCAAGAGCCCCAGAAGGATTGCAACGGTTTTTTCACTGATACGATCATGCGCTCCCTGGGCATCCAGTTAGTCGACGGACGTATGCCGGGATTTGCCGCCATCTTAGGGGCAGCACCTGATAACAAGACCGCGGTTGATATCGTGCGTCAGCTGCAGGAAAGGAATATCCTTATCTTTGTCGGTTCGTCAGTAAAGGGCAGGTCCATCATCGACCAGTTAATAGAAGAAAATGTGCAGATGGGCTGGGATAATTATATCGTTCCTTACGGTCGGGATACGATATCGGGGATTTATCCTTTGAACTGGGCGATCCGTTCGGCCCTGACTTTTGGCGGGATCAAGCCTGGCCAGGCCGAGAAATGCCTAATGTACACCAAGGAAAGGGTTTTTGCCTTTGGTTTGGTTTTAGGGGAACTCGACGACATTAAGTATGCGACGGGTGCCGGCGCTATCAATATGGGATTTCCTATTATTGCGGACACCGATATCCCACAAATTAAGCCTTCTGGCATCACCACCTATGAGGCCCTGGTCAAAGAATTAGACTATAAGAAAATCGTCGCGCGCTGTATTGAGGTCAGGGGTGTTAAGGTCAGAATCGCCCATATCCCCATCCCTGTTTCTTACGCGGCTGCCTTTGAAGGGGAACGGGTGAGAAAGGAAAATTTGTATGTGGAGTTCGGAGGCAAGGCAAGTTTCTCCTTTGAATATTTGACGACCAAGAAATCTGAAGAGGTGGAAGACGCTAAAGTCGAGCTTTTTGGTCCTGACATAGACGCGCTTGAGCCAGGCAAGAAATCTATGCCTCTGGCTATCATCGTCGAAGTTTATGGACGCAAGATGCAGAAGGATTTTGAGCCGATCATGGAGCGCCAGATCCACCGTTTCGTTAATTACGCCATGGGCCTCATGCACGTGGGTCAGCGCGATATGAACTGGATCAGGATCAGTCAGGATGCCTTCCAGAAAGGGTTTCGTTTGAAGCATCTGGGCGTAATTCTACATGCCATGATTCATCAGGAGTATAGTGCTATCGTGGATAAGGTACAGGTCAGGATCTATACGAGGCTTCAAGACGTGGAAAAACTCATTCAAGAAGCCAAGTTGGCCTATGGTGAACGCGACGAGCGAATCAGCGGCATGACGGATGAGAGCGTGGATACGTTTTATTCGTGTTTGTTATGTCAGTCCTTTGCGCCTAATCATGTCTGCATAATTACCCCGGAGCGCTTAGGGTTATGTGGGGCTTATTCCTGGCTGGATGCCAAGGCCTCTTTTGAGATCACTCCGACCGGACCGAACCAACCCGTACTCAAGGGCGCTATTCAGGATGAGAGACTGGGCCAATGGAAGAACGTGAACGACTTTGTGTTACAGAAATCCAACAAGAGCATCGAAAAGGTCAGCATGTATTCCCTGATGGACTCGCCTCAGTCTTCCTGTGGTTGTTTTGAATGTATTGTCGCGATCATCCCTGAGGCCAATGGTATCATGGTGGTCCATCGCGACTATTCTGGCATGACTCCTTCGGGGATGACTTTTACGACCCTAGCTGGTTCTGTGGGAGGAGGTGTTCAGACACCCGGATTCTTAGGCGTGGGGAAATTGTATCTACTCAGCAAAAAGTTCATTTCTGCAGAAGGGGGCCTCAAGCGTCTTGTCTGGATGCCTAAGGAATTAAAGGAGCTTCTGGGAGAAAAACTTAAAGCGCGCTGCCAAGAGATAGGAATCCCCGATTTTATGGAGAAAATTGCCGATGAAACCCAGGCCACTACCTCCCAGGAATTAGTCAAGTTCTTAACCCAGGTCAAGCACCCTGCTCTGGATTTGGAACCTATGATGTGATACGTTCGGCGGCGTAAGTATACGCCGCCCTCAGTATCACCCTGCTGCATACCCCGGCCTTTAGGCCGGGGAAGCAGAGGGTTGATTATTTACTTGACGGGCTAAGTTAAAAGTGTATAATAATTTTAGGAATCCCATGTTCATTAATTCCTGCCGAAATTTTATCATTACTATTGCCCTAATGGGTTGTGGTGTTTTTAGTTCCGTCGCTTTCCTATTTGCCCAAGACATAGGGGACCTCCCGTTTGACAATAAAGGTTACATTCAGACGAGCGAGGCACCTGAGAAAAAAAAGGGTACCGCCCTTTTAAAAGAAGGCGATATTTTCGGTTCGCCAGAGGAAAAAAATCTAACGGCCTTGCAGAGTTATGCCAGGATCTATCGTGATCAGGGTTGCGCCCTTCAGAATATGGGTAACCTGGATGAGGCCATGGTCTTATATCAAAAAGCCGCGGAATTCGACCCGTCTTATGCCATCGTCTACAATGATTTAGGGATTGTTTATGAGGCCAAAGGGATGCTGGAGCGCGCTGAGAAGAGTTACTTGAGAGCTATTCAAACAGACCCCTACTTTTTGAGTCCTTATTCGAACCTCGCTATTTTTTACGAAAATAAACGCGACCTGGATAAGGCAAAGATCTATTGGGAGAAAAGGGCGCAGATGGGTTTGGCGGATGACCCCTGGACACAAAGGGCGCGAAAGCGTCTGGAAGACATCCGTCTGGTTCTCTCAGACCGCCCTCTGGAGGATATCAGGGAGAGAGAGGTGTCGCGTTTCTTAAAAGACGTCACGAACCAGAAGCGCATTTTTAGAGTTAAAGAGGGTAATAAAGAGGGCGATAAAGAGGTTGATAAAGGAAAGTCGCTTAGCCTTTTTGAAAAAGCAAAAATGAGTTACGAAGCAGGTGATTACGCCGCGGCCATTAAAGAAGCTTTAGACGCCCAGCAACTGGATCCTTCGAATAAACAAATCGAGACGTTCATCGAAGAAGTTCAATTAAGAGCACTATCAAGATAGAAAGCCTCAAGAGTCCGATCCTACCACATTAAAATTCCTTATGTTTATTAATGAATAAAAAGGTATTGTATCTGATCGATGCAACGGCTTTCTGTTACAGGGCCTTTTATGCGCTCAAGGGTCTTGCGACCTCTTTCGGCCAACCCACAAACGCTATCTTCGGGTTCGTGGTGATGCTGCGCAAGATTTTAAAAGAAAAAAATCCGCAGTATCTGGCCGTCTGCTTTGACGTCTCCCGGGACACCTTCCGGACAAAAAAATTCACCGAGTATAAAATCCACCGGCCGCCCATGCCGGATGGGCTCGTCAGTCAGATCCCCTTGATTAAACAGGTGATCCAGGCCCAGGGTATCGTTTCTTTAGAAAAACAGGGTTTTGAAGCGGATGATATCATTGCGACAATCGCCCGCAGGGCTAAATATGAAAATTTTTCTACGGTGATTGTCAGTTCTGATAAGGATATTTTGCAGTTGGTCAACGAAAAAACAGTCGTTTACAGTCCTTCGAAGGATAAGGAGGAGACCTATACCCCGCAAGAGGTGCGAGAGCGCTTTGGCGTAGCCCCTGAGAGGATTCCTGACATCATCGCTTTGATGGGAGACGATGTGGATAACATTCCGGGTGTACGCGGAATCGGAGAAAAGACAGCCGTACAACTAATTAAGGAATTTGGTACTTTAGAAAAGATGGTAAAAGGTGCGGATAAGATTAAACAGGAGAAGACCCGCAGGGTCATCCTGGATAACCTGGATAGACTTCGTTTAAACAAAGAATTGGCGGTGTTAGACCAAAACGTCGATGTTGCAATCGATTTAGAATCCCTGAAAATCAAAGAACCCGACCAGAAAGAACTCTTTCGGTTATTCAAGTACCTCGAATTCAAAAAGTTCTTAGACGATATCAGGCCTGAAGAAACCACAACGGGCAAAGAGCCTTTATCCGATGTCCAGGATGAGGAATTGGCGGACCTTATGAAAGGCCAAGAGGAGCTGGTTCTGTTTGGAATGTCAAAGGAAAACCTGGTTGTCCAAAAGAATCACCAGGTCTTTAAGATAAAAAACGCGGGCAACAACCTTAAATGTCTATTGGAAGACCCCAAGGTTAACAAAATTGGCCATGACCTCAAGGAAATGAAATTGGCCTTGGCCCAGGAGGGAATCGATTTGAGGGGCCTTAAGTTTGATACGATGGTGGCAGCCTATCTTCTGAACCCTTCCAAAGCCCAATATTCTCTTGCCGATATTTCCTGGGATTATCTGAACGAAATGCCGGCTAAACTTATCGAAGACAGCCGGGCCGTGGCCCTGATTGACCGATTGAAGCCTCACCTGGAGAAAGAGCTTAAAGAAAAAGAGCTGTTTAGCCTTTTTGAAAAGTTAGAGATGCCTCTCGTTGAGGTTCTGGCTCAGATGCAGTTAACCGGAATAAAATTAGACGTGCCGGTTCTAGAACAACTATCCAGGGATATAGAAAAAAGATTGATCAAGTTGATTGAAGACATTTATGAAAAAAGCGGCTGTCCCTTTAACATCAATTCTCCCAAACAATTAAGGCAGATTTTGTTTGAGAACTTAAAATTACCGGTGGTCAAGAGAAGTAAGACCGGCCCCTCTACCGATGAGGAGGTTCTGAAGAGTCTGAGCGATAAACATGAGCTGCCCAAGCTGTTGCTGGAGTACCGACAGCTCACCAAGCTGAAGAACACCTATGTGGATACGCTGCCTGCTTTGGTGAATCCCAGGACAGGCAGGCTACACTCCTCTTTCAATCAGACAGCTACAGAAACCGGAAGGCTCAGTTCCAGTAATCCTAATCTGCAAAACTTGCCTGTAAAAACAGATATTGCGAAAGTCATAAGAAAGGCTGTCATCTCTTCTGATGAGGAGAGTTATCTTTTATCCTGTGATTATTCTCAGATAGAATTAAGGGTCCTGGCACATTTATCTAAAGATGAAAACCTGATTCTTGGTTTTAGGCAAAACAAGGATATCCATAAAGCAACCGCCGCTTTAATCTATGGGTTAGATGAGTCAGATGTTACGGAGCACATGCGCGAAGTCGCTAAACGGGTCAATTTCGGCATCGTCTACGGCCTTTCGTCATTCGGGTTAAGCAGGGATTTAAGTATTTCGCTTGAAGAGGCGCAACGATTCATTGATTCTTATTTTTTAAGATACCCGGGCGTCAAAGAATACATTCAGCACCAGATAGAGAAAGCGCAAGATACGGGTTTTGTGACTACGCTCTTAGGCAGGAGAAGGTATATTCCTCAAATCCATGATAAGAATCAGGGCATCCGGCAGTTTGCCCAGCGTCAGGCCGTCAATACCCCTATTCAGGGCACGGCCTCTGATCTCATCAAGCTGGCTATGGTCCAGATATACGACCAGTTGCGCCTTGCGCATTTTCGCTCTTCGATGATCCTGCAGATTCATGACGAGCTCCTGTTCAATGTCAAAAGCGATGAACTTGAAATTCTGGGAGAACTGGTGAAGGGCAGGATGGAAAACGTATTAAAGCTGGATGTGCCTATCAAAGTGGATATCAAGAAAGGCAAGAATTGGCTGGAGATGGAGGAAATCAAATGAAGATATTTTTCGCATCAAGCGAGGTGGTTCCTTTTGCCAAGACCGGCGGTCTTGCGGACGTGGCCGGTGCCTTGCCTTTAGCCCTGGAAGAATTGGGAGAAGAGGTTATCATAACTCTTCCCCGCTACAAGGCCATTACTGATAGCCGGTTCAAAATTCAGAGGCTAAAAGAGGATATCTCCTTTTCCGTTATCGGCAAGAATATCAAGATTTATTTTATCGAAAAGAATAAATATTTTGATCGGGACGGACTGTACCAGGATAAGACAGGCGATTATGAAGACAACCTGGAAAGATTCTCCTATTACTGCATGAGGTCCTTGGAATTATTAAAAGAAATCAACTTCAAGCCAGATATCATCCATGTACATGATTGGCAGGCCAGTCTTATCCCAGTCTATCTAAAGACCCGCTATGCCCAGGATCCTTTTTTTGAAAATAGCCGCACACTCCTGACGGTTCACAACATTGGCTACCAAGGACTTTTCCCTAAAGAGGAATTTGCCAAGCTCGGTCTGGACTGGGGCGTATTCACCATGGATGGCCTGGAGTATTACGGAAAGATCAATATCCTTAAAGGTGGATTAGAATTCTCAGACCTCATCAATACGGTCAGTCCCACGTATGCTGCCGAGATCCGGACAAAGGAATTCGGTTTCGGTCTGGAAGGTGTGCTGAATAAGCGAAAGGATGCGCTCTTTGGTATATTGAACGGACTGGACTATAAGATCTGGAATCCTGAGACGGACTCCCTGATTGCCAAGAAATTCTCTCTAAAAACCTTGGCTGATAAATACAAGAATAAAGAAGATCTGCAAAAGATTTGCCATCTGCCCGTTGCCTCTGATACACCGCTTTTGGGAATCGTATCCAGATTAGCCCAGCAGAAAGGTTTTGATATATTGGCGCAGGCAATCGATCCTATCTGTAAGATGCATCTACAGCTGGTGATATTGGGGACAGGGGATTTGAAATACCATCGGATTCTAGAGAAGAAGGCTAAGATTTATCCCAAGGTCATCTCTTTGCACCTGAAATTTGACAATGTTCTCGCCCATAAGATATACGCGGGTTCTGATATTTTTCTCATGCCGTCTAAGTATGAGCCCTGTGGATTGGGCCAGATGATCAGTTTCAGATACGGTACTCTGCCGTTGGTATTTAAGACCGGAGGCCTGGCCGATACGGTCAACCAGGATAACGGATTCGTTTTTGAGCAATATACGAAAGGTGAGCTCATTAAGACAGTCACCAAGGCCATTGCGCTCTTCAGGAACAAAGAAAAATGGGCTGGGCTTATCACGGCTGCCATGCAGTGCAATTTCTCCTGGGAAGAGTCAGCCAAGAAGTATCTTGAGCTTTATGCCAAGGCAAGATCCCTGTAAGAAGAAAATCGTTCTAGGCATAACCGGCGTGTTTGGAAGCGGCAAGACCACGGTCGCTAAGTATTTTAAGTCTTTCGGGGCCGATGTCATCGATGCGGACAGGATAGCCCATCGCTGCCTGAATCAAGACCGTCAAGCGCATAAGAGGATCGTCAGTGCGTTTGGTGCAAAGATTCTGGATGCGCAGGGAATGATTATGCGGCGAAAATTAGCCAAGATCGTCTTCCGTAACAAAATTTCATTACAGAGACTGAACAGGATTTTGCATCCGGCCATCATCAGGATTATAAAAGAGAAAATAAACCTTTCCCGTTCAGGTGTCATTGTCTTGGATGCGCCTCTCTTGCTGGAAGCGGGATTAAAAAGCACCACAGACAAGGTGGTGGTTGTAACGATTACCCAGGCAAAACAGCTTGAGAGGCTCGCGAAAAGGAATGCCCTGAGGCCTGAAGAAGTGTTGAGGCGGACCAAGAGCCAAATCCCCCAATCCCAAAAGGTGCGGTTGGCGGATTTTATCATAAATAACAGCGGTTCCCTAAAGGAAACGAAAAGACAGACCAGGGGAGTCTGGGACAAAGTGAAGTTATGTGATCATCGAAGGAGGAAAATGTGGAAAAATTAGACATCGGAAACTTAAAAGACATGAAGATTACCGAGCTCAATAAATTGGCCAGGGAGATGAATGTGAATGGCATAAGCGGACTTAAAAAACAGGATCTTATTTTTAAGATTCTTCAGGCCCAGGCGGAAAAAGAGGGGCTCATGTTCGGTGAAGGGATTTTAGAGATATTGCCAGAAGGGTTCGGGTTTTTAAGGAGCCCGAATTACAATTACCTGCCCTGTCCGGACGACATCTATATTTCTCCGTCGCAGATAAGGAAATTTGATTTAAGGACGGGCGATACGGTCAGCGGTCAGATCCGGCCGCCTAAAGAGGGAGAGAAGTATTTTGCGCTTCTGAAGGTCGAAGCAGTCAACTTTGAGAATCCCGAAGAGGTCAAGGAAAAGGTTCTGTTCGATAATCTCACCCCTGTTTATCCGCGTGCCCCCTTTAATCTGGAGACAAAACCGGAAGAGACGTCCATGCGGGTGATGAGCCTGCTGACGCCCATAGGCAAAGGCCAGAGAGGGATGATCGTCGCTCAGCCTTATAGCGGCAAGACCGTTCTTTTGCAGAAGATTGCCAATGCCATAACCGCTAATACGCCGGATGTGGTATTGATTGTGCTTCTGATAGACGAACGGCCGGAGGAAGTGACCGATATGCAAAGAAACGTCAAGGGAGAGGTCATCTCATCCACCTTTGATGAACCGCCGGAACGCCATGTGCAGGTTGCCGAGATTGTTCTTGAGAAAGCCAAAAGGCTCGTTGAGCATAAGAGGGATGTGGTGGTGTTATTGGATAGCATCACGCGCCTGGCGCGGGCGTACAACTCCGTTATTCCGCACAGCGGTAAGGTCCTCTCAGGCGGTATCGACTCCAATGCACTTCAGAAACCAAAAAGATTTTTTGGTGCGGCGCGTGCCATTGAAGAGGGAGGAAGCCTGACCATCATTGCAACGGCATTGGTTGAGACCGGAAGCCGCATGGATGACGTGATTTTCGAAGAATTCAAAGGCACGGGAAATATGGAATTGCAGTTGGATAGAAATTTGTTTCAACGCCGGATTTATCCTGCCATTGATATCAAACGTTCCAATACCAGGCACGAAGAACTATTGGTTAAGCAGGAGCAATTACAGAAAATCTGGATCTTAAGAAAAGTCCTGAATGAGCTCAGCAACGTGGAGGCGATGGAACTCCTCATTGAGAAACTTTCCAAGACAAAGAATAACGATGAATTTTTGAACAGTATGAACCAGTGAAGTAGCGTTTAATCAACATGATAAATCCAAAATCCAAATACTACAAAATCCAAAATAAATCCCAAATCCCAAATCCAAATCAAATCCCAAATCCAAAACTATTTTGGATTTTGACATTTGGATTTGATTGGTAGTATTGGTATTATTTGAAATTTGGATTTTCAGAAGGGAGAATAAAAATGAAGGATAAGATCCATCCGAATTATAAAGAGTGCACGATTGTCTGTGCCTGCGGAGAGACCATCCATACGCGCTCCACAAAACCCAGCATCCGCGTCGAGATATGCTCTAAATGCCATCCGTTTTTTACGGGGAAGCAGAAATTTGTGGATTCCGCAGGTCGCGTGGATAAATTTCTGAAAAAATACGGCAAGAAAAAATAAAAATCCATGTTTGAACAGTTACAGAAGTTAGAACAGCGCTATAAAGAGTTAGAGCAGCTTTTGGCTTCTGCCGACATCATCTCTGACAAGGAGAGATACCAAAAGTTAGCTAAAGAGCTTTCGGATCTCAAGGAGTGCGTTTTGCTCTTTAGGGAATATAAAAGGATTGCCAAGGAGATGGAGGATCTGACAGCGGTGCTCAAAGAAAAGCACGATAAGGAGTTTGTGGATTTAGCCAAAAAAGAACTTCAGGATTTAGAAGCCCGTAAGACTCAATTAGAGGAAAACTTGAGGGTGGCCTTGGCCGGTGAGGATCGAGATAGCGCAAGGGATGTCATCGTAGAGATAAGGCAGGGTACAGGCGGCGATGAAGCTGGATTGTTTGCGGCGGATCTTTACCGGATGTATGTCAAATACGCGGCTCATAAAGGCTGGACAGTGGAATCCATGTCTTCCAGTTCTAATGAGGCAGGTGGCTTGAAAGAGGTTATTTTTAGCGTCAAAGGAAAAGAGGCGTACAGAAGGCTTAAATTTGAAAGCGGTGTCCATCGCGTGCAACGTGTGCCCGTGACAGAGTCCTCGGGCCGGATTCATACGTCAACGGCAACCGTTGCCGTGCTGGTTGAACCGGAAAAGACAGACTTCATCATCGATACGAAAGACCTCAAGATTGACACCTATCGGTCCAGTGGCCCCGGAGGTCAGCACATGCAGAAAACCGACTCTGCCGTCAGGATCACCCATATTCCTACAGGTGTTGTGGTCGCCTGTCAGGATGAGCGCTCTCAACTTAAGAATAAACTCAAGGCCATGAGGATCCTAGGGGCCAGGCTCCTGGATATGAAGAAAGAGCAGGAATCCAGGAGATTATCTCAGGCGCGCAAATCCCAGATCGGCACGGGTGACCGCAGTGAAAAAATCCGCACGTATAATTTTCCAGATCGTAGAGTCACTGACCACCGAATCAACTTTACCCTGCACCGATTAGAGGCAGTCCTGGAGGGAGACCTGGATGAGCTATCAGATGCCCTAATCAGGGCGCAAAGAGAAAAAGTGCAGGAGTTCGGATAAAAGGCATGAACGAAGCAGAACTGCTCTTTACTGAAGTTTTGGGTTATGGCCGGGTTGGTCTGTATCAAAACAGGCACTTATTGCTGGATGAGGCTCAGTCTTCTTTGATAGCTTCCGTATTAAAAAGAAGAGTTCGGGGAGAGCCGCTGCCGTATATTCTGGGAAAGACAGAATTCATGGGTTTGCATTTTATTGTCAACAGGTGCGTGCTCATTCCCAGGCCCGAGACAGAAATCCTTATCGAGACAGCATTGAAATATGTCACCAAATCACCAAATCACCAAATCACCCGTTTAAACATTTTAGATTTAGGTACAGGTTCAGGATGCATTGCAGTAAGTCTCGCAAAATTTTTGCCAAATACAACGATAACAGCTACGGATATTTCAGAGGAGGCGATAGAAATCGCCAGGCAGAATGCGCTCATAAATAATGTAGAAATTAATTTTTTATGCAGTGATTTATTTAACAACTTAAAACTTCGAACTTCGCGCTTCGGACTCATTGTTAGTAATCCTCCCTACGTTCGCAGGCAAGATTTAAATTCTCTGCAGCCTGAGATAAGCTACGAGCCGGGCATCGCTTTGGATGGGGGGCAAGACGGAATGGATTTTTACCGCCGGATCATTAGGGATGTTCCGGATCACTTGGAAGAAAAAGGCTTTTTGATCATTGAGATCGGATACGCTCAATCAGGGCCCATAAGAAAACTATTCGAGAAATCAGGATTTTTAGAGATTATTGATATTGTTAAGGACTATAATAATATAGATAGAGTCATAGTAGCTAGGAAAAATTTACGTTAAATCCAAATTTCAAATACTACAAATACTACAAAACAAATCCAAATTTCAAAATCCAAAACTTGACATTTGGATTTGGGATTTTGCCTGCCTGCCGACAGGCAGGGATTTATTTTGGATTTGGTAGTATTTGGATTTGGGATTTAAGAAGTAATATCATGAGGTGACGAAAGATGGATAAGCTGATTATAGAAGGGGGCGCGAGATTATCAGGGGAGGTGACGGTGTCAGGGGCCAAGAACGCTATACTTCCCATTTTGGCAGCAACTTTATTGACCGATGATGCCTGTATCATTCGGGGGGTGCCTTATCTGCGGGATACCCAAACGATGGTCAAGATTTTACGCTCTTTAGGAAAGGTCACCGAATTTGACAAGGGCGTCATCAGTTTGACATCGGGTCGAAGCGTCAACTGCACGGCGGATTATAAGCTCGTTTCAACCATGCGGGCCTCTTTTTGTGTCCTTGGTCCTCTTTTGGCAAAATTTAAAAAAGCCAAAGTTTCTCTGCCGGGCGGTTGCGTCATCGGGGTCAGGCCCGTGGATCTGCATGTGAAAGGATTAAAAGCCCTGGGTGCTGGTATTGATATTGATTCAGGTTATGTCGTGGCAAAGGCCGAGAGGCTTAAGGGGTGCCATATCTATTTGGGTGGTGTTTACGGTTCATCGGTTTTGGCAACAGATAATGTGATGATGGCAGCGGTCCTTGCCCGGGGGAGAACGGTTATCGAATCCGCGGCCTGCGAGCCGGAGGTGGTGGATTTAGCGGATTTTTTAATCAAGATGGGTGCTAAAATAAAAGGTCATGGTACACCCATCATAGAAATTGAAGGTGTCAGGCATCTGCATGGAGCCACCCATACCATCATTCCCGATAGAATAGAGGCCGGCACCTTGATGGTCGCAGCTTTGATTACGCGGGGTGATATCCTGATTAAAAATGTATTTTTTCATCATTTGGGTGCGGTGATAGACAAATTAGAGGAGGCAGGGGCCTCTGTCACTAAGACGGATAGTTCTGTGCGCGTGCGTACCCGAAAAAGACTGAAGCCAGTGAACGTCACGACACTGCCTTATCCTGGTTTTCCAACAGATATGCAGGCACAGGTCATGGGGCTGATGAGTGTGACGCAGGGTATCAGCGTTATCACCGAGAAGGTTTATCCGGACAGGTTTATGCATGTGGCTGAGCTTAACCGTATGGGCGCCCATATTCAAAGAGAAGGGCCACATGCCATTGTCGAGGGCGTCAGGGGGTTATCCGGAGCGCCGGTGATGGCGTCGGATTTACGCGCCTCAGCATGTCTTATTCTGGCAGGCTTGAGCGCACGCGGTAAAACGACCATATCCAGAATTTATCATTTGGAGCGTGGATATGAAAACATTGATGAGAAATTACGTCAGTTAAACGCCAAGATCTGGAGAGAGAAAGAGTAACAGAATTTATTAGAGTGAAAAATCCAAATTTCAAATACTACAAATACTACAAAACAAATCCAAATTTCAAAATTCAAAACTTGACATTTGGATTTGGGATTTTGCCTGCCTGCCGACAGGCAGGGATTTATTTTGGATTTGGTAGTATTTGGATTTGGGATTTGTAAGAGGTATATCATGATACTCATGATCGACAATTACGATTCGTTCACCTTTAATCTGGTTCAATATCTTAGTATTCTTGACCAGGAGGTTGAGGTATTCAGAAACGATAAGATAACCTTGGAAGGCATCGGAAAGCTCGCTCCTGAGAGAATCGTTATTTCTCCCGGTCCCGGACGTCCGGAAGACGCGGGAATTTCCTGCGATTGCATAAGAGAATTCGCAGGGAAAATTCCTCTCTTGGGCGTATGTCTGGGGCACCAATGTTTAGGGTTCGTTTATGGAGGCCATATCGGGGCTGCCAAAAAACTGATGCACGGAAAGATTTCGCGCATCTATCATAACGGCAAGGATATTTTTAAAGGCATCCCCAATCCCTTTGAGGCCACGCGTTACCATTCTTTGGTAGTGGAAAGAAAGGGGCTTCCGGACTCTCTGGAGATAAACGCCTGGACGAAAGAAGGAGAAATCATGGGGCTCAAGCATAAAAAATTTCCTGTCTGGGGCGTGCAATTCCATCCGGAATCCATTTTAACCAAGGCTGGCCTGAATATTTTATCCAATTTTTTAAAAGCATGATTCAACAGTGCATAGAATCATTATCCAAGGGTGAAAACTTAAGCAGCGCATTTATGCAGTCGGCCATGGAAGAGATCATGACCGGCCAAGTGGATACGCAGGATATTGTTTCCTT
>Ga0111184_1071_pt1 | contig 21377 bp, 14 predicted proteins | sample DeeMarSWOR324_28_FD_80241 | JGI IMG/M metagenome (GOLD analysis project Ga0111184, IMG submission 80241) | Omnitrophica WOR_2 bacterium SM23_72 | reverse complement strand
GAAAAACCATGTTGACGTTAGCTTTGGCAAAATCCATCAGCGGGGATTTTAAAAGAATCCAGTTCACTCCCGACTTACTTCCGTCGGATGTTACAGGAGGATTTATTTACAGTGCCAAGACAGGGGAGTTTGAGTTCAGAAAGGGGCCGGTGTTTACAAACCTGCTCTTGGCGGATGAGATCAACAGGACGACCCCCCGCACCCAATCCGCACTTTTAGAGTGCATGCAGGAGTACAAAGTCACCGTGGAAGGAAGGGGCTTTCCTTTGAGCCGTCCCTTCCTGGTGGTTGCCACGCAGAACCCCATAGAGTATCAAGGGACCTATCCTTTGCCTGAGGCCCAGATCGACCGATTTCTTATGAAGATCGATGTGGGGTATTTGTCTGTAGAGGATGAGGTCAAGGTTATCAGTGAGCAAAAAGTCAAGCATCCCATCGAGGATCTCGGGCCTGTCATGGATTTAGAGAAAGTTTTGGCATTACAGGAAACCATAAAGCACATCGAGGTTTCCCCCAATGTCCTGGAGTACATTGCCCAGTTGGTAGGCGCGACCCGCGAAAAAAAAGAAGATATCCGATTAGGAGCCAGTCCCCGCGCCTCCATTTCGCTCATGAAAGCCAGTTGTGCCTGGGCGTTTCTTGAGGGGAGAGATTTTGTCATACCCGAAGATGTGGTTAAGCTTGCCCATTGGGTATTGAAGCATAGGTTGATATTGCAGCCACGCCTCGCTATCACCGGCAAGACCGCCGAGGATGTCGTGGCAGAATTAATCAAGACAACGCCTATCCCTTAAGAGAGATGCTTAAATTATATTGGAAGAAGTGGGCTGTTCTTTTTGCTACACTGGTCTCTAGCTTCATCATCGGCATCAGAACCTCCATGGGGTTTTTCCATCTTTTGTTCTGGTTTCTTTCAGCGCTCATCATGATAAGCTGGGCATGGATCCTCATAGAATATTTTGGCGTCCGGTTGCATCTTAAGCGCAAGACCTTAACCCGGGTCACCGAAGATGACGAATTGGAGGTCGAGGCCTTGATCCGCAATAGCGGCTTCCTGCCCCTTTTAAGCCTTGGTATAGAGGATTATCTTTCTTGCGCAGCTGAAGAAGAGAGAAAAAAAATGCTTTTTATAGACCATTTAGGAGGCGGTTTTTTCAAAAATTTAAAATATCAATGCCTCTGTCCTCTAAGAGGAAAATATAGGCTTGGTCCCTTTAGAGTTTATTACTTTGATCCCCTGGGACTTTTTTTCTTAAAAAAGGTTTTTAAAGAATACAGTGAACTTTATGTGTATCCTGCGACCTTCCCCATCAGGAAACTTCCCGAGATGGTCAAAGGGGTCCTGCCCTGGTTTGGAATCCAGACAAGCCGCTTCAGCGGGGATGAGGATGAATTTTTCGGCGTCAGAGAATATAAAGAGGGAGACCCTATCAAGAAAATCCACTGGTTGACGACGGCCAGAAAAATGAAGCTTATCGTCAAACAGTTCCAGCGGCAGAGTTACTTCCGGGCCACTCTCCTGTTTAATCTGGAGAAAAATAAAAATTTTGGCACAGGCAAGCATAAGGTGGCAGAGTATATCATTAAGATCGCAGCCTCCCTAGCTAAATATCTCTTGGAGAAAAATATCTCTTTCGAGGTGATTGCCAGTAGCGGCGAGATGGTTTATTTTCCATTTAACAAGGGCCCGGAACACTTTGAGAGTTTCATGAAATTCCTTGCCGTTGTCCAGGCTGAGAGCACGATAACCCTGGCGGATATATTTGAGGAGCGCAGTCGTTATATTCCCAATAATTCTAATTTGATCCTTATCATGCTGGATAAAGATTGGGGGTATATGACCCGCATCCTGGAGTTGATGGAAAGGGATATCGATATCATTCCTGTGCTTCTTATTTCCTCCACCTTCTTGCAATCTTTCGATCACAAAGAAGTCAGCATGGATATAAATATAAAAATGTCTCAAAGCTGGGCATTAAAACCTATACTTATTTTCTGCAGGGCCTCTTTAGAGGAAGCCTTTAGCCGACAAATCAAATGACAAATCGAGACCAGGATAGACTTATAGAGATGGTTTTGACCTTTGCGCTTTTGTTGCTGGCGACAGCCTTGTTTGGGGAGGCATCACTCGGCTCTTATCGCCTCTTTCTGGTCGCAGGCCTGCTTGGCGGATTTTCTTTTGCCTGGTATATGCGTGAAAAAGAGCAGCCAGCAACCAAATATTTTTTGACAATAGGCGCACTCTCGGTTTTAGTATGGTTTATAGTTTCAGTAGCAAATTCAACCTTTCTCTACAGGGACGTCATTCTCATTTGCATCAAAGGCCTCATTTTCATCGAAGTGGCCCTCAGTTTTGACATTCATTTACTGCCCTATATGCAACTCTTGTGTATTCCCCTGTACATGTGTTTTCCTTTCTTTTTTCAGGGCCAAATGGAATCCCTGCTTATGCTGATAGCGTTTTTTAATATCCTGGTGTGGTTTATTTTATTAAAAATGAAACTTTACCATTTCCTGAAAGTCTCCCTCCAAGAGATATGGTCAAGGCGCTATGTTCCCATTTTATCTTTAGTTGCGCTTTTGTTATTAAGTTTATTGCTAGGGTGGATTTTATTCTTCGACTTTCGATTGGATTCAATGAGAAAAGGAGGCCTTTTCCTGGTCGAAGAAATAGATTTAAAAGGGACCAGCAGCCAGACAGAACAGACATTTTACGATTTACAAGACAAGTTGATAAAAGAGATGAGCGAGGCGATTACCGAGAAGCCTTCCTTACAGGATAAATATGAAATGATGAACCTGCTCGACGTGTTAATAAAAAAGACTCAGGATCCTAAACAGGTGAGAAGGGCTGCCACGGGTCTGGTCTCGCACATTAAGATTGCAGGCCCGGGGTTAAAGGAATTGACCAAAGAGACGACCCTGACTGTTCTGAAGGAGTATGTGAATGCTGTCATCAGACACCAGCTCGCTAAAGTCGAAGATTTAATGCGCAAGAGTCTTCAGAAAACACCATGGGATATAAAAAGAGGAATGACAATCTCTGCTTTAGTCAAAAAGATGAATTCAAGTTTAACTCCTAAGGAGGTTGCAAGGCATGAAAAAGAGTTGCAAAAAAGCATTCAGAAGGCTCGCAGTAAAACTACGTTGAAACAGGAACGGATGAATCTGGTAAAGCAGATGAAGGAATGGAAAACATTTGAACTGTCTAAATGGGATGCGGTTGCTCTTCATTTGAAGAAAATGCCCACCCCTGAGGAGAAAAAACCTCAAGATATGCAATACAAGGAACTACTCCAGCAGAGGCCTCTTTTACAACCATTGACTCCCGAACAACAAGAGTTAATCGCTCAGGCTGAGGCTTTGAAAGCCACCCCAGAGCCCTTGACTCCCGAACAGCAAGAATTAATCGCTCAGGCTGAGGCTTTAAAGGCCATGGCCACCCCAGAACCCTTGACCCCCGAGCAAGAAGAACTAATCGCTCAGGCTGAGGCTTTGAAAGCCACCCCAGAGAGTTTAACCCCCGAACAACAAGAGTTAATCGCTCAGGCTGAGGCTTTAAAGGCCATGGCCACCCCAGAACCCTTGACTCCCGAACAACAGTTAGCCATGCAGAAGGAGTATCCAGAAGAGAGGCAGGATTTACCGCCACAGATTCTTGAGCAAGAATTAAGAATAGACCATTTTGAATCACCGGTACGATTACGGAAAGAGATTAAGCCTAAAAAGACAATGTTGTTTTTACTCTTACGCCTCATTTGGAAATTATATATATTGCTGCTTTTGATATTGTTGATATTGATAGGGCTCTTTATTTGGTTTCTTATACTTTATTTTCGTACGCAGAAGCGCAAGAAAGAGATCATGGGTCTTTATCACAGGCATCCTGGTGAATTTATCATTAGTTTAAATGAGAATATAAAGGGGGTCTTGGCCATTTTTGGTTTGCCTTGCAAGAAGACCATGCCTCCTTTGCATTATGCTGATTTTGTCGAAGACAAGTGTTTGATAGAAAGCAAAATATTTAAAAGATTTACCATGAAGTTCGAAGAAGCCAAATACAGCAAGCATGTGCTAAATTCGGAGGACGCCCTTATAGCCTTAGATGGTTACAACGGATTGTTAAAAACATTATTTAGCGGCTGCCGTAAGTCTATTCTGGTTATAAGACATATCTTGGGCCTGATGCATTTAAGGCCTTTTCTTTTGCCTGATAGACCAGAAGCGCTCCGATAAGAATGGCGGTTATGCTGGTTAGTTGTTTTTTAATATTTTCATGTGCATTCCTGTTAAGCCTCATTTTTATAAACGTCCTCAAAAAGATTAGTATCCGCAACCAGTTATTTATCTCTAAAGGTATTTCTCTCGTGGGAGGCATGGGCATGGGCCTGTCTTTTATGCTTGTTGCCTTGGCCGCTCTAATGCTAAGCCGTAGTTTATCCAGAGAGACAGCAGGGATTATCGTCTGTTCACTCTCGATGCTTGTTTTTGGCATCATGGATGACAGGCGTGAATTATCCATACGCGCCAAATTTTTGCTACAACTTATTGCAACATGTCTATTGATTTTATCGGGAGTTAGAACGAAGATTGTCTATATCGGAATCCCGCTGAATATCCTTATTACTTTAATTTGGGTTATTGGTATCACCAATGCCTTTAATCACTTAGATGTTATGGACGGAGCGGCCGGCGGTTGCGCTTTCCTGATAAGCGGCACACTTTTTATTATTGGCGTCCTTGGGCAGGATATGGGGAGTGCCGTTTTATCTTTGTCTTTAGCAGGCGCGGCATTCGGTTTCCTGCTTTGCAATTTTCCTCCTGCGAAGGTCTACATGGGTAATTCTGGAAGCCATTTCTTAGGATTTGTGCTGGCTTCCATTGCCCTCATCATCAGTTATGCGCCCATGGAGAGAAAAATAGCGCTTTTAAGTCCCCTCCTTATCTTGGGTCTACCCATTTTTGATACCACCTTTTTGATTCTAGCCCGCAGCATTAAAAAAAATCTGCCCTTTAAGAAAAGTAACGACCATTTGGTCTTAAAATTTTTATTCTTGGTTCGGTCCAAGAGAAAGGCTTTAGGATATTTACTCGTTTTATGTCTATTATTTTGTTTGTGCGGCCTGCTGGTGAGTCAGGTTTCCAATTTTTTTGGGGGCCTCGTGGTCATCGGTATTGTTTTGATCAGCCTGAAAATCGCCTTGAAGATGCTCAAGGTTTCGGCGGATGTTTAAGAAAAAAATAGTCATTTTAGGAGGAGGGTTAGCAGGCCTGAGTGCGGCCTGGCATTTACAAAGAAAGGGGAGAAGCTGTCTGGTTTTTGAAAAAGAATCAGAGGTGGGCGGCCTATGCCGTTCAAAGAAGATAAAAGGTTTCATCTTTGATTACGACGGTCACCTCCTTCATTTCAGGCACAAATATACCTTTGAGTTTGTTCGTCAGCTGCTGGGAAGAAATCTGGTCAGGCATGACAGAAATGCTTCGGTTTATACCTGTTCAAGGTATCTGCGTTTTCCTTTTCAGGCTAATCTTTACGGCCTGCCTGCACGGGTGGTCAAAGAGTGCCTTTTCGATTTTATTCAAGCGAACCAGAACTATTATCATGCGGACAAGGACTATTTAAATTTTTCAAGCTGGATCCATAGGACTTTTGGAAGGGGGATCGCCAGACACTTCATGGTCCCTTATAACAGAAAATTCTGGACCGTTGAGCCGAAACACTTGACCTGCGAGTGGCTTGACGGTTTTATTCCCCAGCCTTCTTTGGCTCAGGTGATTGAAGGCACCATAGAGGAGAGCAAAAGACAGTTTGGCTATAACGCACGATTCTGGTACCCGAAAGAAGGGGGCATCCAAGAATTGGCCAGGGCTTTTGCATCCGGGCTCAAAGGTATTTATACGTTTCATCGGGCCATCAAGATTGATATAAAGAGTAAACAGGTGTATTTCAACCACAAATTGAAGCAGAAATACGATATTTTGATTTTTAGTCTTCCCTTGCCAGAGCTCTTGCATTTGGTTCAAGGACTGCCCTCTTCTGTGGTGCAAGCCCTTAAAGGATTGAAATGCACCTCTATCTTTAATCTGAATCTGGGGATAGGCAGGCCCAACCTTTCTGATAAGCACTGGGTTTATTTTCCGGATGAAAGATTGGTTTTCTTCCGCGTAGGATTCCCTGTTAATTTTGCGCCCCAGGCCGCACCCAAAGGAACCAGCTCCCTGTATGTCGAAGTCGCTCACTCTCAAGGAAAGCCTATAAACAAGAATACCATCTGTGGCGATATCATCAGAGACCTTATCCGTGCAGGCATCCTGGATAACTCGGATAAAATCTTAGCCAAAGACACCAATGATATTCCATACGGTTATATTATCTATGATCAAGAAAGAAGCAAGGCCCTGGCTCGCATTAGAGATTTCTTAAGAAGCAACGATATTTATGGCCTGGGCCGTTACGGGACATGGAGCTACATGTCGATGGAAGACTGCCTGTTGGATGGAAAAAGAGTGTCAGGGTACTTATAGGGCGAAGCGTCTGGTAAGAAATCTATGATCAAAGAAATATTTTTAAAACGGGATCTCGTCCGAGAGCTTGTTATGAAAGAACTGAGGGTGCGTTATTCCAGGCCGGTCCTTGGATTTGCTTGGGCTTTTTTGTCTCCCCTTTTCCTGGTAGGTATTTTTTATGTGGTGTTTTCCGTGATTTTACAGGTTAGGACTAAAGAGTGCCCTTTTATCCTTTATCTGATGAGTGGCGTGTTCTCCTGGAGGTTTTTTCAAGACTCCCTGATGGGCTCAGTGACCAGCCTCATTGATAATAAGAATCTGATAAGAGAATCGAATTTTGCGCATTATCTCCTGCCCCTTTCCATTGTTTTAGCCAATGGGATTAATTTCTTACCATCTTTGTTCCTGTTGATCATCAGCGCTTCTTTAATCCTCAAAGGGATACCCCTGTTTATATTATGGTTGCCTGTTATTTTGACCGTTCATCTGATGATGGCGATAGGTCTGTCGATTTTCTTTTCCCTACTGTATGTCAGATGGCGCGACATCAAATACATGCTGGAAGTTCTTTTGAGCGTATTATTTTACTTAACGCCTGTTTTTTACTCGCTCTATTTGGTTCGAAATGTCTTCTCGAGTCTATTTTTTTACGCCTATGTTTCCAACCCACTTGTGGGCATCTTGAATCTCTACAGGGTCTCGATTTTAAAGGGTTTTTATCCAGCGATTCAGGGTGATATTCCTGTGGCGAGCCTCGTTGGGATCCCGGCGGCCTTTGCACTTATTATTTTATCATCGGCCCTTTGGGTATATAAAAAATTTAAAAACCATATTAATGACTATCTCTCCTATTAAAACCTACGCTGACAAAAAGCAAGTCGGTATAGTCATGCAGCTATGCTCTGTAGGCAAAAAATACCCTTTTACGAAACAGCAATTTTCGACCCTGAAAGACTTCTGGGCCTTAAGGAATGTTTCGCTGCATGTTTATCAGGGAGAAATCCTAGGAATCATAGGTAGGAATGGGGCTGGCAAGACCACCCTCTTAAACATCATGGCCAAAGTCTTATTCCCAACAGAGGGGGAGGTTTTTTCGAATGGCAGGGTGTTGGGATTGTTTAATCTGGGGGTGGGTTTCCAGGATGAGTTGACAGGAAGGGGAAATATTTTTCTTAACGGCTCCCTGCTGGGTGCTACAAAAAAAGAGATAGAGGACAAGTTCAATTCTATTGTTGAGTTTTCTGAATTGGGCGATTTCATCAATATGCCCTTGGGGACCTATTCTCAGGGGATGCGCCTTCGTTTAGGGTTCAGCATCGTCGTCAACCTGGAATTCGATGTTCTTGTTATAGATGAGGTTCTGGCAGTAGGGGATGTGCTTTTTCAGAACAAGTGCTTTGAACGCCTTATGGATTTTAAGCGCGAAGGCAAAACCCTGGTCATAACCAACCAGAGCCTGGATCTTATGGAGAGACTTTGCGATAGGATTATTCTGCTTGACCATGGCAAGGCCTTGTTCCATGGGGATGTCGTGGAAGCCATCAATAGATATCGGCTGTTATTAAATACAGAGAAGTTTTTTGTGGGAAGGGCCCCTTCTTAAATGGATTTGGTAAAAAACACGAAGAAATGGGCGGATGATATCTCTTGCTGGGGAAGGGATTTAGGGACCAAAGAGGTCGTCATCAAAAAAGTACAATTCCTCAATGGGTTAGGAGCCAGTTGTTCTCATATCAAAAGCGGAGAACGTTTAAGAATCAAGGTGGATTTTACGGTAAGAAATAGAGTCAAAGATTTGCATTTCGGCATTGCTATCTTTAGAGAGGATGGGGTCTATTGTTATGGGCCTAATACCGCTTTCGAAGGATACGAGATCCCCGAACTAAAGAATGGGCAAGGGTATTTCTTACTGGATTGCCATAAGGTGTGGCTAGCGCCCGGAGAGTACTGCATCTCTGTAGCCATTTGGGACAAACGCGAAATCCTAGCCTTTAATTACCATGAAGGCTACTACAAATTCGTTGTCATAGGAGATAAGCCTGCAACGGGTGAGCTTTTGAACATTCCAGTAGAAGGCGAATCAGGAGACGACATCAACCCCCAAATAAAAAAAGAATGCTTCGAACAGGCAAGTGCTATCAAGGACCAGCAAGACGTAAAAACAGAAATAGGAGACATAACTGAGCCTTCCATAGGGTTACTGAATAATTCCGGAGAGAAAAGGGATGTTTTTATGACAGGCGAATCTGTCACATGTTTTATAAATTTTAGCCCTTCCCTCAGCGTGCCCAAGGGTTTGTTATTATGGCTGGGGATTTATCGGGAAGACGGCATTTATTGCCAGGGGATTATGCGGCCGTTAGAGAGAAGGACGAGCTGTGAAATAACATTTCCAGAGCTACCCTTATTGCCGGGTGGCTATAGGATGGCTCTGGGTATTTGGAACAGCCAAGCCGAAAAATTTCTTATGCTCCAACATGCAGCCCAATCATTCCGGATGGTCTCCTTATATCAGGATCACGGGACAATTTATTTAAGACACTCATGGGATTGGAGGTTACCCTAACCGATGAATAAAATATATCCTTTCGTCAGTATCGTTACGGTCAATTATAACGGCAAGCACCTGTTAAAAAACTGTTTCGATTCGTTATTGGGTCTAGATTACCCCAAAGACAGGTTAGAAATTTTTATGGTTGATAATGCCTCCCGCGACGGCTCAGTGGATTTTGTAAAAAAACAATATTCCCAGGTTAATGTTTTAAAAAATAGTATCAATAACTATTGTAAAGCTAACAATCTAGGTATCATCAACTCCAAAGGCGAATATGTAGCTTTTCTGAACAACGATACGAAAGTCGATCAGGGCTGGCTGATGGAACTGATTAAAGTCATAAACAGCGATCAAAAAGTGGGAGCCGTGGGTAGTAAGATCCTTTATATGGATGGTAAAATTCAGAGCGCTGGACACATCGAATTTCCTAATTATTATTGGGCCGATAGAGGTCGTCTGGAGGAAGATAGGCATCAGTACGATAATGTTGAAGAAGTCAGCAGTATATCTAACTGCTCGGCTTTATATCGCAGAAAGGCCATAGCCCAAGCCGGGACATTTGATGAAGACTTTAATATGTACATGGAAGACGTGGATATGGGTTTTCGGCTGAGGCATCAGGGCTGGAAGATTCTATTTGTTCCCAAAAGCATTATCTATCATGTATTTCATGGGACCAAGCAAAAGGACGAAGAGAAGGAATATTATATTACCAGGAACAGGCTGTTGTTTATTGTTAAGTACTATCCTGAGAAATTAGCGGAAAGTATCTCTGGTTTTGGGCAGATCGCCCTGTTCTCCAATGCTGACTTTCAGAAGATCCTCGCTTCTATCTCCAACAAATTGTTTGTGCTTCACGGCGCTCATAAGGCAAAAAAAATAATGTCAGATCTTCAGAGAAGTATTGAGATGCTGGATGGGTATCGTCAGCATTCTCTTAGAATTGAAGTGGATAGAAAGACTTCAGCTTTGCGAAAAGAGCTGATGACCAAAGACAAACAGATCGCCTCCTTGCAAGATCAGTTAAGTTCCAAAGACACCCAGCTACAAGCCAAAACTGCAGAAGATAAGGTTAAAAATGAGCGAATCAAGGCCAATCAAGAGACTGTCATCTCTCTGGAAGAAAACCTTTGTACCAAGGATGAACAGATCGCTTTCCTCCAAGAGCAAATAAACACCAGGGATTCCCGCATCCAGGCCCTGGAGACAGAAACTAGCGATAAGGAAGATCAGCTCAAGGCCAAGCAGGAAGCCATTGCTTCTCTACAGAAAACCCTCTTAGCCAAAGATGAACAGTTTCCCTCCCTGCAAGAGAACATCCGCTCAAGGGATGAACATATCGCCTCTTTACAAGGGGATCTGCGTACCAAAGATGAACAGCTCATCTCCCTGCAAGAGATCATCAACACCAGGGATTCCCGCATCCAGGCCCTGGAGACAGAAACCAGTGCCAAAGAAGAACAACTCCGCACTAAACAAGAGGCTGCTGCCTCCCTGCAAGAGATCATCAACACCAGGGATTCCCGCATCCAGGCCCTGGAGACAGAAACCAGTGTCAAAGAAGAACAACTCCGCACTAAACAAGAGGCTGCTGCCTCCCTGCAAGAGATCATCAACACCAGGGATTCCCGCATCCAGGCCTTGGAGACAGAAGCCATAGCTAAAGACGATCAGCTCAGGGCAGGGCAAGAGGCAATTGCTTCATTGCAAGGTCAGATAAACTCCAAAGACACCCAGCTGCAGGCCCAAACCATAGAAGTTAAGGCCAAGGAAGACCAGTTCAGGGCCAGCCAAGAGGCCATTACCTCTTTGCAAGAGAACGTCCGCTCAAGGGATGAGCAGATTGCCTCTTTACAAGGGGATCTGCGCACCAAAGATGAACAACTCACCTCCCTGCAAGAGCAGATTAACACCAGGGATGCCCGCATCCAGGCCTTGGAGACAGAAGCTAGCTCCAAAGAAGATCAGCTCAGTGCAGGGCAAGAAGCCATCGTCTCCTTGGAAGAGAATGTCCGTGTAAGAGATGAACAGCTCGCCTCCCTGCAAGGTCAGATAAACTCCAAAGACACCCAGCTGCAGGCCCAAACCATAGAAGTTAAGGCCAAGGAAGACCAGCTCAAGGACAGCCAAGAGGCCATTACCTCCCTGCAAAAAGCCCTCAAGGCTAAAGAAGAGTTTATCTTTTCTCTGCAAGAGAACGTCCGCTCAAGGGTTGAACAGCTCACCTCCCTGCAAGAGCAGATTAACACCAGGAGCGCCAAGGAAGAACAGCTCAGGGCAGGGCAAGAGGCAATTGCCTCTTTGGAAGAGGATCTTCGCGTCAAAGACGAGCAGATTACCTCCCTGCAAGAGCAGATAGACTCCAGGGATGCCCAGCTGCAGGCCCAAACCATAGAAGTTAAGGTTAGAGATGAACGAATCAAATCTAGACAGGATGCAATTACTTCCCTTCAGAAAGCCCTCATAGCAAAAAGCGCCAAGGAAGAACAGCTCAGGGCAGGGCAAGAGGCAATTGCCTCTTTGGAAGAGGATCTTCGCGTCAAAGACGAGCAGATTACCTCCCTGCAAGAGCAGATCAACACCAGGGATGCCCGCATCCAGGCCCAGGAGACAGAAGCCAGCGCCAAGGAAGATCAGCTCAAGGTTGGGGAAAAAGCAGTCACTTATTTACGGAACACTCTCATCGCTAAAAACAAGCAGATTACCTTCCTGCAAGAGCAGATTAACACCAGGGATTCCCGCATCCAGGCCCTGGAGACAGAAGCCAGCGCCAAGGAAGACCAGCTCAAGCCCAGCCAAGAGGCAATCGCCTCCCTGCAAGAGAACGTCCGCGCCAGGGATAAGCAGATCTTCTCCTTACAAGAGCAGATAGACTCCAGGGATGCCCAGCTGCAGACTCAAACTGCAGAAGTTAAGGCCAAAGAAGACCAACTCAGGGCTGGGCAAGAGGCAATCGCCTCCCTGCAAGAGAACGTCCGCTCAAAGGATGAGCAGATCGCGGCTCTTGATAAACTGGTTCAAGAGAAAGATGCCCAGATCCACTCCAAACTAACAGAAGCCATATCCAAAGAAGAAGCCATAAAAAACCTAGAGGAGACTATTAAGTCTAAGAATGCGGATATCCACGCCAGAGACATTGCGATTATCCAAAAAGAAAATGAGCTGCAGAAAATTTACAATTCAGAGTGTTACCGGCTTATTGTGAAGCCGCTTCTGTGGCCCCTTTTGTCTTTTACAAAGAAAGGAACAAGACCACTCAAAGATTTTCTTAATACCAAAATCAACTTTACCCTTTTACCGGAACGAAAACAAAAGAAAGACCTGAAAAACAGGCAATTGGATGTGTACATTGCGCAATTCTCTTCCAAAAATGCAACCGTGTTTCCGTTACGTGAAAATGAATACTTCCTAAAATTGATGAACAATGGTTTTGAAGAGAAGACCGTAAAAGTAGTTATAGATATTTGGCCTGACAAAGCCCGCTCCCATCCTCATAGGCATTATGCCTACTTTGTAATGCAGGTAACCGTTAAGCCAAGGAATGTAAGCCATGTTAGATTCATTTACGACTGGGACAAAAGTGCTGTGTGTTTTGTCAATAACGAAAAAGTAGAGGTTCTTGATTTTTGGAAAGGTTCTCTGAATAATGCTGAGCTTTATGCCATTATGGCACTCATCCAAGACTCACAGGGTAAGACCTGCGAAGAGCTAAGTATTCTTCAACAGAAACCCTAGCGCTATGAGAGTGTTGCATATTATTCAAAGATATCCTCCGGCTATCGGAGGTTCTGAGAAGTGGTGTGGGGATTTGTGCCGCTACTTGGCTAAGAAAGGAATCATCACAGAAGTAGCAACCATCAACTTGGATAATATGGAAGCTTTTTTCAAGTGGTTGCCGGATGAAAGGTACTCCCTTTTCGGCCATCATGATTATGACCAGGGGGTTTTTATCAAAAGATACAAATTGTGGAGTTTTGCCTATAGAACCCTGGGTGTCAAGGTGGCGTGCTTTTTACTTTATGTTATAGGTCTGGAACATACGCAGATCGGGGATGTATTTCAGCACAGCCCTCATTCCTTTGAGATGTATTTTAAATTAGCTTCTGAGATCAAAAAAGCTGATATTGTGCATCTGCATACCTTGCCTTTCTTTCATAATCTCGTTGGTTTTAAGCTGGCAAAGATCTTTAAGAAGAAGGTCGTCATAACGCCTCATTTCCATCCAGGACATGAGCATTATGAGAAAAAGTTGTTTTACGATATGATGAAGAGATGTGACGCCGTTATTGCAGTCAGCGCTTTCGAAAAAAGTTATCTGGCAGCAGCAGGAGTCCCTGAGGGCAAGATCTTAATTACGGCAAATTCCATTGATAGAGAAATCCATGTAACGAAAGAGGAGTTCGAGAGTTACAAGAATAAACTTATCAAGGTATACAACATCAGCGAAAACGCGAAAAAGATCATTTTTCTGGGAAGAAAACAGAAAAGCAAAGGCATCTTGCAGTTAATAGAGGCTGCCTGTGAGTTGGCAAAAGAGGTTGAAGAACAGGTCTGTCTCTTCTTGGTTGGTCCTTCCAATCAAGAATTCCCGGGAATAGATTCCTTTTCGGATAAACCCGCAAACTTAAAGCTCATTGATTTTGGTGTTGTCTCCGAGAACGAGAAGGAATGTCTTTTACAGATCTCGGATATGCTGGCGCTGCCATCAAAATTTGAAGCCTTTGGCATCGTCTTTCTGGAGGCTTGGAAATTCTGCAAGCCGGTTATAGGTTCGGATCAAGGCCCTATCCCCGATGTGATAAAAGGCGCTGGCTTACAAGCAAGATATGGAGATGTCGGTGATTTAAAAGAGAAACTGAAGCAGATCTTGTTTGACAGCAAACTGGCAAAAGAATTAGGGGAAGCGGGCAGGGAAAAACTCGACAGAGAGTTTTCCACTGAGAGTATCGGCAGGAAAGTCTTAAGCACTTACCATCAAGTCAGAAAATCCAAGAAAAGACTGCTCCTTGTCGCTAACCAGTTCCCCCCACATGGCGGCGTGAGCGGCTCTGGAATTGTTGCCTATCAACAAGGCAGAATACTGGAAAAAATGGGTTTTGATGTCAAGGTCTTTGCAGGTTCGCGCATTCAAAAAAAAGAACATTATCGGGTAACCAGAGAAAAGTGGCCCTTTGATATCCTGCGCATCAATTTGCACGATATTGATTATGATTATAACTTTGTCGATTACGGGAAACACCGGTTAAAAGCTGAGTTTAAAAAATTCATATGCGAGTGCGCTCCGGATATTATCCATTTTCATAACGCCTATGCTTTTGGCCCCGGCATCTTTGAGGTTTGTAGGGACATGCATATCCCCTCTGTCGTGACCTTGCACGATTATAATTTTATTTGTTACAAGAATATTCTTGTAACGGATCAACAAGTCATTTGCGAAAAGAAAGACTTAGAGTGCCGGTATTGTTATGAGAGGCCCTTTAATCGCGACGATTATGTAATAACCCTTGCAGAAAGAAACAGATTCTATATGCAGTATTTGCATCTGTCGCAACTGTTGATTTCTCCCAGCCGCTACCTGATAGAACGATTCATCGCTTGCGGGATCCCTCCTGAAAAGTGCGCCGTTATCAATAATGGAATTGACTTGTCCAGATTTAATCATGCAAAGAAACCTATTTCTAGAAAGGTCCGCTTTACTTATATCGGGCAGGTGATTGACCATAAAGGCGTTGATAAACTTCTGCATAGCGTGTCGCTACTTGAGCCCGAAAAACGAAGAAAGATATTTCTCCTCATCATTGGTTTCGGAGACAAATTGTATGATGAGCTTTGCAGGAGACTTACGAGAGAAAAAGGCATTTCAGACATCGTTAAATTCGCGGGCGAAATCGCAAACAGGCACATCCCCCGAATCTTAAGCCGAACAGACGCACTTATAGTGCCTTCACTCTGGCCTGAGAATTCCCCTGTTACGATTATGGAGGCATTGGCTTCCGGGACTCCGGTTCTGGCTTCTGATATCGGCGGAATTCCGGAATTGATTCAAGATGGCGTCAATGGTTACTTGCACACCTATAATGATACAGAAACTTTAACAGCAAATATCAGAAAGGTGATTGAGCAGCCGCAAACACTCAAAAAAATGAAACAGGCCTGTCTTGCCAAAGCGCAAGAATACGAGCTGTCAAAACAAGTCAGGGAGATTGCTAGGCATTATCATCGCCTCATCGAGAATGCTTAAGGAATTATGATTGAGAGCCTTTCCGTCGTTTTTCCTATGTTTAATGAAAGGGATTATATCGGCAGGACCGTCAGCGCCACCATAGCGATTCTCCAGGACGTTACGCAGGATTACGAGATCGTCATCGTGGACGATGCCTCTACGGACGGCTCAGCTGCCATTGTTGAAGGACTTGCAAGGGAAAACTCACATATCAAGGTTATTCATCATGCCAGCAATAGAACGCTGGGCGGAGCTCTCAAAACAGGCTTTTCCGCTTCCACCAAGGCATATGTCCTGTATTCCGATGTGGACATGCCTTTTGATTTTAATGAAATAAAAAAAGCAGTGCAGGTTTTGCTTCGGGAGAACGCGGATATGGTCTCAGCGTTCCGCTTGAACAGAGGCGCTGATGGCTTCAGAAGAACGGTCTATTCTGCCGTGTATAATTTCATGGTCAAGGCATTGTTCGGCCTTAAGATCAGGGATGTAAATTTTTCCTTTAAATTAATCAAACGAGAGGCGCTTAAGAAATTTGACTTGACCTCAGAAGGCTCTTTTATTAATGCGGAATTGTTTGTGCGCCTTTCCTTAAACAACGCGAAAATCGTCCAGTTCGGAACCTATTATTTCCCGCGTCGGCAAGGTGTATCCAAGCTTTCCTCTTTTCCAGTGATTATGAAAATCCTTCAGGAGATGCTCCTTTTTAAATGCCGTTTACAAAGAGGCCTAAAGGAACCTTAATGGCACCAAAGATTATTTTCATAAATCCGCCCTTGACCACCCAGCAGCGCTATGGCGCCTTGTCCAGCGCCGGTGCTTCTGAACCGCCTCTGGGCCTGGCGTATCTTGGCGCTGTCACGAGAGAAATGGGGATACGCACAATCCTTCTTGATGCCTGCGCCCTCAGGTTAAGTCTTGAGGAGTCTTTGAAGTCTGTCATCAAAGAGCAGCCGGATTTTGTGGGATTGACCCTGTCGACCATGTCAGTGGGTGTTGCCTCGAAGCTCGCCGAGGGCATCAAGAATGTGCTTAAAAGATGCACCATTATTGTAGGCGGTCCGCATTTGAGTTCTTTAGCGCAACAGACTCTTCAGGACAATCCTTCCTTTGATGTAGGGGTTGTGGGAGAAGGGGAGAGAACTCTTGAAGAACTGCTCCGTGCGCTGGAGTGTGGCAGGGAGCTTTCAGGCATCAGGGGAATTGTCTTTCGTAAAGAGAACCGGGTGTTCGTTAATAGTCCGAGGGAACAGATCCAGGACCTGGATAGTTTGCCTTTTCCAGCCTTCGACCTTCTGCCGCAACCGAACAGGTATTACAGGCCTACCACGCAAAGTATCCTGCGCTTGCCCAGTGTTTCCTTAGTGACCTCGCGGGGCTGCATGGGAAAGTGCCTTTTCTGTGACCGCAAGACATTTGGAAACGCAATCCGGCTTCACAGTGCTTCTTATATCGTGGAGATGATAGAGTATCTCCAGAAGGATTTCGGCATCAAGGGAATTATGTTTGAGGAAGATAATTTTATGCTTTTTCACAAGAGGCTGGTTGAGTTTGCAGAATTGATTAGAAAACGCAGAATCAAGATAGCCTGGTCAGCGCAAAGCAGGGTGGATACGATTAATGATGAGAAATTGCGCCTGGCGCGTTCATGCGGGTGTTGGCAGATTCTCTATGGGATTGAAAGCGGTTCGCAAAAGATTCTCGATTTCTTAAAAAAGCAGGTCACCAACGACCAGATTGAAGAGGCCGTGCACCTTACGAAAAAACGGGGTATTTATACAAAAGGGTTTTTTATGATCGGCAACCCCCAGGAATCCCTCAAGACCCTGCGAGAAACGCAAGAGATGATTATGCGGCTGCCCTTGGATGATGTCTCCCTCACTTTTTTTACTCCCTATCCTGGAGCGGATATCTGGCCGAGTATCCTGCAACACGGCCGGCTGGAAGGAGGCTGGGAATATTACACGTGTTTCCACCCTGTATTCATTCCCTTTGGTCTTACAAAGGAAATCCTTGTGAAGGCACAAAAGGGCATCTGGCAAAGTTTTTATTCCAGGCCACGGGTCATCGCTTCTTATGTAAGGCGGCTGCGTTCTTTTTCTCTTTTAAGAGAGTTTTATAGAAGCTGGCGTTTGCTTTCAGAATATGTGCGCCGGTCAGCTATCAGAAAAACCCTTATTGTGACTGCAGAGGATTTCGGCTTAAATTCCGGGATAAATCAAGGAATTGAAAGGCTTGTTATGAAAGGGATGATTAGGGGCGTTTCGCTCGTGTCAACAGGAGAGGCTTTTTTTGAAGCTGCCAAGATTGCAAAAAATACACCGATGCTTGAAGTAGGGGTTCATCTGTGCCTGCTTGAGACAGAGCCTGTGCTGTCCCGCCCAGAAGTAAGTACATTGCTTGGGAAGTCAGGCAGATTTGAAAATAAATTTATACGTTTCCTTTTGCGTTATATGGGCGGCCGAATAAGGGCAGAACATATCCACCGGGAACTCGTCGCCCAGATTGAAAAAGTGCGGCAGCAAGGATTTGAGATTATATATTTGAATGGCCACCAGCATATCCACATGCTTCCGGGTATTTTTCAGATGACCATAGAACTTGCCAAGGATTACGACATTCCTTTTGTGAGGCTTCCTTTGGTTCCGCTCGATTCCAGGTTCTTCTTCAAGAAAGTTCCCTGGCGACGTAAGTTAGGCCAATTAGCCTTAAATCTTTTAAGCAGCATCTATAGGAAAAAGCTGGAGAAGAACGGTCTGTTTTATAGTGATTATTCGTACGGTTTTATGGAAAGCGGCCTTCTGTCGCTTGAGCATTTAAAGGATATATTTCTTTCTTTGAGGCAGGGGCAATCAGAGTTGTTTTGCCATCCTGCTGAAGAAAACAAGAGCTTACAGAAGCGGTTTGGACACTGGAAGTATCATTGGCAGGAAGAATCGCGGGCCTTAGATTCCCAGGAGGTTAAAGAGATGATGGATTCTCTTAAGATCAGGCTTTCGACTTTCAGGCAGAAGGAACAACAGAAGCAAAACCAAGATATGATTTTAATGGATGTATAGATATATTCTTAAGGCCTATAAAAAGGCAAATCTTGGCACTAGGCTCCACGTTTTCTTAAGGTATAGAACTTGTCCGTTTCTAGAAATTGAATCCCACGTTCCCAAGAGCGGCCTCATTATAGATTTTGGTTGTGGCCACGGAGTCTTCAGCCATATTCTTGCAAAGCAGTCTTCCTTAAGGCAAGTCATTGCCTACGATACCTCTTCTTATAAAATCAGGGAAGCCAAAAAAAGCCTTATGCCGGAGGAAAAGGTAACCTTCACGCAAGTGTTTCAAAAAGGCCACTTACGTCAGGCTGATTCTATCGTGATGTTGGATGTGGCTTGTTATCTTTCGGATTCTGAAAGAGGAAAGCTACTTCAAAATTTTTATGTAGACTTAAAAAAAGGAGCTGTGCTCATCATTAAAGACGTATGCCGGGAATTTTCTTGGAAATATGCCTGGGTTTACCTACAGGAAATGATTGCCGTCAAGCTGTTAAAATTAACCGAGGCCAGCCAGCTCAATTTCTACACAGAAGAGGCGTTTTCCTGTTTACTTCGTAAGATCGGGTTTAGCGTTCAGGTGCTGGATTTGGAGAAGGGGTATGGTTATCCCCATAAAGCGTTTATATGCACTAAATAATACATAAATAGAATATGAGAATTCGGGTTAAAGAATTTTTGTTGCGGAAAAAAGAGGTTTGCCTGGTTGCCGGTATTGTGGTAATCCACTTTCTTGTAAATTATATCTGGTTAAAATTGGACAATTTCCCGCTCTGGTTTGATTTTGGCGGGTACTATAAGAGAAGCATAGACCTTTTTTATGCCTCGCAAAAAGGATGGGTTGATTTTGTTCAGGCGCTGCAGGGCGTTGGTCGTTACTATGAGGCCTATTTTCCTTATCGGCTCATTCTCCCTTTATTTTCTCTGCCCTGGTATTATTTGTTTGGATTAAGCACTGATACGGCTGTTATGAGCTCTTTTCTATTTATGGCCATCGCCCTGTTCTTTACCTATGCAATCGCTTCAAAGCTTTTTGATAGGCCTACAGGAGTATTGGCAGCTTTTATTTTGTCAACTTCCCCTGCCTTCTTCATATATTACCGAAGGTTTTCTCCTGATGCGGCGATTATTGGCCTGATAGGTTTGACTGCCTATTTCTTATTATGTTCTGATAATTTCCAAAGAAGGGGATACAGTGTATTATTCGGGCTTGGCTTGGGCCTGAGCATGATGACCAAAGAGTTATCCATCGTATTTATATTCGGAATCGTTATTTATGTTCTCTATAAAATTTTTTTTTACAGGTCTTTCCTTGACGCTAGAGGAAGAAAGAGGGCCCTGATAAACTTTACGATTGCCTTATGCTTGGCCGGAGTTCTTATGTTTCCTCTCTATTGGTTGCATAGGCAACGGATACTTTTATCCCTTTTTGGAGGCCCCTTTTCAAATGCAATGCGCCAAAAGTATGGCATGCCCGCTCCGCTGAGCCTCCAGGGCTTGACGTATTATATCTATATGATATTCGATTTTGGCATTTCGCCTTTTGCTTGCGTATTTTTTATCCTGGGTTTATACCTGTTTCTTAAAAGAAAAATAGACCATAAATGGTTTCTCATCGTTTGGCTCCTCAGTTCTTATGTCATCCTGTCTTCAGCTCAGACAAAGGCATGGTACTATGGCATTTCTCTCTTAATCCCCATCGTCCTTATAACTTCATTCGGGGTGAATACTTTATTCAGAAATAAAAAGGCCCGGTTCCTCCTTATCGTTATTATGGTTATAGGAGGCATACAGAGCCTTCTTGTTTATTCATTCCCGGTTTTCAAAGTTTTAGATTTCTTCCACTTGAAGAAAGAGTATGACATTAGTAATACAATAAACGAAGATTGGAAATTAGCTGAAATTGTTGATTATATTAGAGACAATCTATCAGTTGCGCAAAAAGACGCCCTTGTCTATGTGGGAGCCGATCTTAATGCCCTTAGTCCCATGACGTTAGATTATGTGGCTGCAGAGAAAAAAGTAAGTTTACGATTTGCGGGTTCTCACTTAATAATAGAAGATATCCTCGAATGTGATTTTGTCGTTTTCAAGAGCGGGATTGAGCTGGGAACATTTTTTCCTTTAGAGCAGGCACGAAGGGTAAAAGAGGCATTAATGAAGAACCGTCAATTTATTAAATTGCAAAAAGAATTTTCTTTGCCCGATGGATCGCAAATATTGATCTATAAGAACTTATCCCTATGAAATGAAAAGGAACATAACAGGCGACTTTTTAAAGAATCCCTTATTCTCTAACGAAAGATTATTTCTGATTTTACTTCTATCTGTATCCTTTATGATAAGAGTTACTCTCTTCAGATACAGGAGCCTGCCAGAAGGGGATGGCTGCCATTATGTCAGCTATGCCAAGGATTTCATGAGGGGTGATTTCTCTCTGTTCGGCACAGGCCTCATCGCTGTCTCCTACTTCTTTGCCAAGAGATTCTTTAACCAAATAGTGGCCCGCTACACAGCCTTGCTCATAGCTGTTAACTTATATCTCATCAACTTTTCCACCTACTGTTTTACCGAAGGCCCCTATGTTCTCCTCATCATGCTTACAGTGTTTTTAGGATGGGTGAGCCTGGAAAAACAGAAAAAGCGTTATTACTTCTTACTGGGTGCCCTTTTAGGCTTTTCCTACACCATAAGGAACGAGGTCATGGTCTTTGTTCTCATCTTCCTGGGAATGATGGTGTGGCGCAACTATAAAAAGGCCTGGCTGCATATGACCATGCTCCTTTTGGGGCTTGCCCTTTTTATTGCGCCCCTGGTCCTTTTTTACCGTCATCAATACGGCATATGGACATTAGGGGATAAGGGATCCGTCAATTTTTGGCTAGGTGAAGATGTAAGTTCTTACAGGGTCTTTTCCGAACTCACAGATGACTTTTCTGGGTACCTTTTTGTTAAATCCGGATCCGATGAGCTCCAGCGCAATGGTCTCTTTGCCTATCTCTACAAGAATAAGTTCTTTATAAGCAGGCTGGCACTTAACTACAAAAGGGTC
>Ga0111184_1042_pt1 | contig 21702 bp, 24 predicted proteins | sample DeeMarSWOR324_28_FD_80241 | JGI IMG/M metagenome (GOLD analysis project Ga0111184, IMG submission 80241) | Omnitrophica WOR_2 bacterium SM23_72 | reverse complement strand
ATTTTATTTGCATAAAGGTCTTCTGTACGCGGAGTCTTAATGCCCAGCAAAAACGACGCCTTGCTAAATCTGTCTACAATTCTTGCGCCACTTTTTCTGTACATCTGGTCCTTAAAAATTCTGGTATGGCTAGATTCAACTTCTACGCTTATTCCACGCCTGATCAGCCAATTTACATCTGCAGGTGTTAGCGGAACACGCTGTTCCTCATCCCTGGTCTCTCTTAATATTCCCACACACAAATTTTTTCTCATTATTATCCTTTGTTTTTATAAGTTTTTCAAAATGGAGATGGCAACTATTTATTTCTTTTCTTATGATCCGTTATCACTTCAGATTACTCCGCATTAAAAAGATTTTTCACTTTTCATCTGTTTTTCGTAACTCTTTTTCTCCAAATCACCTAACTTCTTTAATATCCCCAAAATCATCTGTCGTTACTTACACGTTCGGTCAGCCGAAAGTACGGATGTAGACCCTACTACACTCTTCTGGTTTCGAAGGGCAGGCTCTAGGCGAATTTTTGATGTAAGTCTTTGATTTATTGGACATTGTGGATAGAAACTAAATCTTATCTAGATCTATTCCAATCAATCAAGGACTCTTCCATTGCAGAACAACATGCTCTGTCATATCCATACGCAAGCATCTCTGTCAACGCATCCTGCAAGCTCCATCGATGATACTTTATCCTATATGCGGCAAATACTAAGCCTGTTCTATCCTTACCTGCTTGACAATGCACAAATATGGGCTGGTTAGATTTCTTTCTGATTATATCTAAACATTTCTCTAACTTTTCTTTACTCTGCTTTTCACTGCCTTTCATAGCAATATTGATAAATCTCATCCCTAATTCTTCGACTATCTTCCTCTCCCATTCATTATGCTCCTGTCCTGACCTAAGACAAAGAATAGTTATCACATTATAGTGCTGTTTTAAATTCTTAAATGCTTCTTCAGATGGTTGACTTCCTCTATAAATACCTGGCTCAACAACATGAAAATTATTTATACTACTCGAAAGCCATGTCTCAGACAATGGCTCATACACTAAAGAAAAACTATGGGAAATACCTAACAAAAATACAAAAATCAGAAGCACAATACTCTTGATATGACATCTCTTATTCTTAAACAACCGAATCATGAAATCCATCCTCTTTTTGTTATGTTTAAAATTATCTTAACTTCGCCTCCAAGAATTCCGGGGACACGCACCTATTTAAAGGGATATTCGCAATTAATTTCGCTACGGAAATGATCTGTATATGTCGGCTATTAAAAAAATCTACTATTGCATCAAGGTATCCCTGTTCTATCATAGAAGTAAAATAAGGGAAAATAATTACATACAAAGGTATGTTATGTTCTTTACTATAGTTTACAAAATATTCCAAGTCATTAAGATAAGCATAAATTAGCTAGCTCCAGGCATCACTATCCATCTGAAAAATCTTGCAGATAAATATTTAAAATGTCTTAGCGATTTGATTTGCATAAGGTTTCGTATTAATATCTTTGGTCTCAGAAAAAATTTTAAAAAAGCCCTCCTTTGCAGTCTCTTTAGCTCATCTTTACCTATAAGCTCTGGGGTGTAGGTTGGGATCATGAAAAAGAATCTCTTGAGGTCTACATGGCCCAGCTTACCATCTCGTTTAAGGTTTTCAAAACTTTCGGAGCCGGGCAATGGCAGATAAATAAAGAAATTGGCCCTGATGAGATCGAGCTCAAGAGAAAAATCGATTGTTCTTTCAATATCCTCTTTTGTCTCTCCAGGAAACCCCACGATAAAAAAACCGGCTATCTCAATCCCATGCCTTCTTATCATCGCTACAGAACTTTTTATTTTATCAACTGTTATATTCTTTTTCATAAGATTCAATATCCTATCCGTGCCAGACTCAATTCCAAGAGAAATCAGATAAAGACCCGTTTCTTTCATAAGCTCAAGTATCTCATCGTCAAGCGTATCCATCCTGATTCCATTCGGCACAGCCCAACTCATATTCAGATTCGTAGCTTTAAGTGCCTGTAAAAAATTATTTGCGTATTCCTTATCAAGAGTAAAATTATCATCCACTATATGAAATTCTCTTATTCCAAGATCATCGTGTAACATTCTTATTTCAGAAATCACATTCTGAACATTCCTCTTTCGTAAAATCTTGCCAGATACATTAAAGCCAGCACAGAACGTGCATGAATAGGGGCAACCTCTTGTTACCATAATAGGAGCAATTGGAAATTTTTTGAAAAATGCTCCGTGCTGAGCTGGCGGATAAGCTTGAGGTTTTATCAGATCCCAAGAAACCCCTCCTAGACTATCTATATCCCTAATAAAATGTTTTTCATTGATTCTAATATCGCCGTGTTTACGCCAGATAAGACCCTCGATATCTTCAAAACTACAATCTTTAATGCCCGCAAGCTTATCGATCAGTTTTGAAAAACCAATCTCCGCCTCCCCTTGGAAAGCATAATCTAGATTATTTCTAAAAAAATCCATAGTCTCTAGTGGCACCGCAGAGGGATGGGGACCCCCTAATATAGTTACTGCGCCTATTCTTTTCGCTGATCTTAACATCTTCCTTATATTGTACAGATCAAATGTATAGCATTGTATGCCAACAACCCGGGGCTTTGTCTTTTCTATATATAACCTAAAAAATCGGGGTGTCATCTTTTCTTTTATGCAATCGAGAATTTCCACTTTATGCCGTAACCTTACAGAAGTCGCAAGATAGCCAAGGCCTAGTGAAGGCTGGATATGGTCACTGAGATTGTAAGGTTTTACGAGTAGAATATTCATAATTTAATTTCAAATTTGCGCTAATCAATAAACTTGTATTTAATAAGAGCCCAAATAGCGCCAAAACCATGAATCCATCTTATTTTTTTTCCCTCTTTATATGTTCTTCCATAATATGAAATAGGTATTTCATAGACCCGTAAATCCTTTTTCAATATTTTTGCAGTAATCTCGGGCTCTATAGAAAAGCCGTTTGATTTTAATTTCATACCCTCTATGACTTCTCTTCGAAATACCTTATAACAGGTTTCCATATCCGAAAGTGTAGTATTATAAAAAATATTTGCAACAAGAGAAAGAAAAGTATTGCCAACTTTATGCCAAAACATATATACTCTTTGAGGTTTTGCACCAGTTAACCTGGAACCGTAAACAACATCAGCTACACCTTTTACGATTGGGTTGGTAAGTTCTTTCAATTCTTCAGGATCATACTCAAGATCAGCATCTTGTACCGCAATGATCTCTCCCGAAGCTACCTTAAAGCCCGTCCTTAGTGCTGCACCTTTGCCTAAATTTTTTTCATGGAAATACTTTTTGACTTTTGGTCCGAGATTTTCTTTCTGTAAAATTTCTTTTGTGCCATCACTGGATCCATCATCAACTATAATCAGTTCTTTTAAGATATTAAGCTTCAACGCTTTTTCTGCAGATTTTAATATAGTATTTTTTTCATTATAAACCGGCATAATAAGCGACAAGTATTGATTCTCCATATCGCTAATCCTTTCTCATTTTAAAATCGTAGTAACTCTACAAATAATTAGTAGATAAATTGATAATACTCTATCAGATTTAGGTCTTTATGGAATTATTAATTGTATATATATGACCCATTAGTATAACTTTTATAGTTTTGTGCAATATATTATTATAGACCTGCTTTAACTAGCCGCTTATTTTTGTCATTGGTTTTTGGCAGCAAACCAATTCACCGCCGCCAACCTCCTTTACCTCAACAACATTACCGCAGACCTCACATTTATACACTTCCCCAACGCTCTGTACCTTAGGCATCAATCACCTCCTTCTCATGTTAACAAAAAAACGAACCGAGAATCAGGGCTAAAACCGGTAAAATCAACAAAATTTATAAGAATGATTAAATATTTCCCGTTATGATGCTATATACGAACAATTTGATTAATCTAGGAAGAGACAAAATTTTCATCAGGCCGAAGATTTTAACAGGATTGAGATAAAAGGTCATGTGAATTTTCTTGATGAATCTGGCGACCTCTTTCTTGGGAATTTCAGATTTCACGAGTTTCGGGATTCCAAAGAAATTTCCATCTTCCTGACCAAATTGACTCCTGATCTCATCATTGACCGTTGCCTCATAGAGAGGCGTTGCGGGGATAGGTATGACTCTTGCAATCTGAATAAAATCAGGGTTCAACTTTTTTATGAACGAGGAGGTCTTCTGTAAATCCTGCATGGTCTCTGTAGGGAAACCAACCATAAAATTAGCGTAAGTATTGATTCCTATCTTTTGGCACCAGCGAACCACCTGCGCAACTTTTTCTAAATCCATGCCCTTTTTTATAGTCTTCATGAGTTCAGGGCTGCCTGTTTCAGGCGCAATGCCTATGAGCCAAACACCTGTTTGGAACATTTTATTCAATAAATCAAATTCGATAAATTCAACCCTGAGGCCGTTTGGAAACTGCAGCTTTACCTTTATATTGCGTTTCATGATCAAATTAAAAATCTGTTCTGCCCTGTTAATATCTAAGGAGAAATTATCATCCTGAATGCATATTTCTTTTACACCCAATTCCTTTACATGCCACTCAATTTCATCAACCACATTTTCCGACGACCGTGCTCGCCAATCGTAGCCCATGGAATGAAAACAAAAGATGCAATGAAAAGGGCATCCGCGCGAGGTCATGACACAGGAAACGGGGAACCTTTTTCTTATGGGGGTATTATATTTATGAATCTTGACTTTATCTAAGGCAGGGAACGGATATTCATCTAAATTATTTTTATGTTGCCTTTCGCCACCATAAACGAAATTTTTATTTTTCCTCGTATATAGTCCCTTGACCTCTTTACCATCCATAAATGAGTCCTGCATGATATAATCCAAAAAGGCCTCTTCGCCTTCCCCAGTACAAACGGCATCGATAAATTCGTTATCCGTAAAATACAAAGGATTGGATATGCAGCTAGGACCCCCTACGATAACTTTTGCTTTTGGATTTTGTCTTTTGATGTGTCTGATCATCTCCAAAGAAGTCGCTATATTAGCCATATTCAGACTTAAGCCGACCACATCATAATTTTTTATTTCCTTCTTTAACCTGTTTTCAATCGTAAAATCTGCAACGTCAGTTGGAATGTTATTTTTTTCCAGATATGCAGCTATGCTCAGGATGCCAAGGGGGGGTAATATATTGACATATAAATTGCGTTTTCGGGGAGCTTGGAATATTAATAATACGGAAGGTTTCATTTTGAAGAAGGAGCTGCTTTACTCCGTTAAAAAATTTTTAACTCTTTGGAACTCTGCCACAAGCCGTGAATATTGCAGTATGAGGTTGCCAGGATCGTACCTGCCTTATCTGTCTTGAAAGAGAATGTTGCTTCTGGATGCGTAAACACGGTGCTTGTATTCGGGCCTTGTGTTGATTCTCCGTGGGCATTAAATTCGCACCTGCCGATTTCGTAAGGGAACTTCTCGCCTTCAGGCAAAAAATAGACGCAAATCCAGCGTATATGGTGCTCGGTGGTATTAGGATGAGGAATTTCTTTTCCCACAGACACTGAGACTTTTAAAAATTCTCCCTTTTTTATCGTATCCAAAGTCTCTATCACGGGAACGTGCTTTTCCTTTTTCCAATCTGCGGATTGGAGTAAATCTTTTAATTCAGCCATTTCTCTCCTCCTTGATCGCTATGGACCTAAACTCAATTTAAGAAAGTTTAATTTTTTTTTAACTTAAATAGGCACGGGTTGATTAAAAGGGTCTTGATTTTCCTTAATTTTTGCTTTCTTGCGCAACCTCGTTTGATAATAGTTCAATAGATAACCGGCCAACCTGTCAAACCTCCCAGAGCTTACCGCAGCAAAGACATTCCTCCCAAGAACGACGGGAGAAAAAAGCGACAAGAAAAAAACCTTTATGTAAAAAGAAATATTATGCAGCGTGAGCACTGACAGGTAGTTCCTGAAAGTTATGGATCGGTCAATTTTCCCCTTTGCTCGGACAAGCTCTTTGTCAGATATGGCGCTCACATTAACTAAAGGCTTATCCGAAAAAATAAGATGGTAATCCTGGGCCTTGTAAAAATCCTTTTTGATGCGTCCTTGCGCAACAAGGGTCTTATAAGCTTCAGACCCTGGCAAAGGCACGAAAAAACCGCATAAAGTAAAATCCGGCTTGATGATCTTCAGGAAGTCAATTGTTTGATTGACGTCCGCAACCGTCTCATCAGGAAGGCCTACCATGACCGTGGCAAAAGCCCTAATCTTGGCCTTGTGCGTTAAATCAAAGGCTCTTTGAATCAGCCTTCTGTTGATGTCTTTCTTTAATGCTTTAAGCACGGCATCTGAGCCAGATTCTACGCCATAATCGATCTGTACGCAACCTGCCTCCTTCAAGAGTTTCAGGAGATCGAAATCAATAAGGATGACTCTTGTCGAAAGGCCCCAGGGCATTTTGTATCCTTTGATCTTTTCGCAAAGCTGAGAGACCCATTGTCGGTCTTGAGAAAATACCTCATCGCTGAAATAAATCCCGTCTATATTATATCTTTTTATCAAAAAATCAATTTCTTTTATGACGTGGCTGACGCTACGTTGCCGGTACTTTCTTTTGCACATCACAGCACTGCAGCAAAACGTGCATCTTCCAGGACAACCCCGGCTTGAATAGACGACGCCCACCCGATTGAGAATCGTGGATCGAATGTAGCCAGGAGGAACGAGATAATCCTCCATCTCAATCTCCTCCCGTGCCGAGAATGGGATGGTGTCAAGGTCCTGGATCAAAGGTCTTTCTTCTGTCACCTGTATTTGGAGATTCTCATCCAAATAAGCGATGCCTTTAATGTAAGGTAAATTCGTTGATGGTTTCTTGTCTTTTAAATGGCCCACCAGCTCGATTACCGTTTGCTCCCCTTCCCCAATGACACAGTAATTAAACCCTAGCTCTTTTAAGGTAGATTCCGGGTCAACGCTCGGATGTACGCCTCCTGCCACCAAAGGTATATTTGGAAAAAGAGACCTGATCTTTTGTACAATTTTGCGGGTTGAATAATAATGCAGACTCATGAATGAAATCCCGATGATATCAGGATTAAAAGAGGCTATCTTCTCATAGTTAATTGGTGAGTACAGCGGGTCTATCAGGAGGATGTCGCAGCCTGCATCTTTGAGCACGGCCCCGATTTGCAGGATCCCCCGCGGTTCGTAAGCCGTGAAATCGCTGCGGACATTAATTAAGGCTATTTTCATAATCCCCGAATTAGTCTTTAGTTATCTGGCGCTCTTTCATGACGAACGTATAACCCAGAGTGCCCATGCCCTGTATCTTAAGGGGTACGCGAGGTGGATCCCTGCTGATCCAGATATCGAATTTATGGGGGATGCTGGTGAAGCGGTAAGCCCAGAATTTTCCAGCGGGAACCTGTATCTCTTCTATAGACACCAGCTGAATCTTAAATTCTCTCGGAAAACTGGCTTCCATGGACCAACCGATGCGAAAATCAGAGGAATCCCGTAAAAAAAAGGGTAAGTGCACAGCATTATGGATAAGTCCCTTGGCCTTAAAAAAATATTCTTTGACTTTCTTCTTGTTGTTGTATTTTTTTACGGAAAGACAGGATCGCTCCTGGTCATATTCTTCAACCAAGTATTCCTTTTTTGTCCACAGTAAAAGGTCGCGTTCCACCTTTACAGGAAGACGCGTCTTGGGATCTGTGTAAATCTTCTCCGTATCGCGGAAACCAAGCAGCTCGGTCCTGAAAGTAGTTAGATGTAGTTCGCTGCCATCCCTCTCGACAACACCTTGGTCATGGTATTCAGCTATCCCAACAGGCTCTATAAGGTAAGTGACCTTTTCTCCAACGTAGCTAGGGTCTGCGTTCATCTTTCCGCAAGAGGGATACAACAGAAAAACCATGAGAAGGAACACTTGGACCAGCAGGTTATTCCTGGACACCTTACACCTTTGTAACATCATATCATAATTAGGCAATAATTAAATCAGTCAGTAAAAGAAAACCCCGCGCTCATGACCAGAAGAACGCGGGGTTCATGGAGCTTCCAGGCCTTATTTCTTTTTCAATTTCTCGATGAAATCATTCACAGCCCTGCCGGCAATATCCCGACAACCCAAACCAAAAGCCAGAGCTAGTCCTAAACCTATCGCACCCAGAATAATGGCCAACGTCACCTGGGTTATTTGGATGGCGATGTTAAGCTGCTCCAGCGCTATGACGATGGAGAATACAATGACAATGATTTCCACCAATTTGCTGAACAGCTGAGCGTGCGAAATACCCGCATTACTGGCTGCTGTTTTTACGATGTTTCTCAGCAACGTAGCAAAGAACATCCCCAGGATGAGGATAAATAAAGCGGCAATCACGTTCGGGATGTAAAGAACGACCTTGTTCAGCAGGTCCGCGGCTATGGTTAAACCCACCGCATTAATGGCTACCATAAAGGTGACCAGAAGAGCTATCCAATAGCATATCACACCGATTAATTCAGAAAGAGAATAGCTAATGCCGCCCTTCTGAAGCATCTGGTCAAATTCGATACGATCGGAAAGTTCATCCACCTTGATGGCCCGAAGCGCCTTTGTAATGACTGTCTTGATGAGTTTGGAGATAAGCCATCCAATGACGAGGATGATCAACACCAGCAGGACGTTGATTAAGAATTGTCCTATCTGAGACAGGACGTTCCTTGCTGGATCCAGCAACACTGTCTGCCAATCGTTCATGCTCCACCTCCTTTAAATTTGAGCGTATTTCATACAACGTTATCATAATTATCAAGTTATGTCAAGAAAAAACTCAACCCTCTTTAAGCCAGATTTGGCTGAGTTCCTTATTGATCTTGTGCATGAGACTATAGGAAATCTTAGGATCTGGCTCTTCTTTCTGACGCTTTGATTTCTTCTCTCTGGTAGCCTTAAGCCGACGCACCTGGGGCAGCCGGTAGAAAAATTCCTCAACGGACATCGGATGAGCGCCTGCCTGCCTGGCAAAAAAAGCAATATCTCTATCATCCGAAATGACCACCAGGTTCTTAGGCTGCGAAGCTGTGTCAACCATCCTTTTTATCCGCTCATCCGCCGTTTCTTTGCGGGAAAAAACCACCTCAATATCCGAATAGCCCCCTTTCTGCCCAGATAAGTCTTTATATCCGTCAAAGACGACCAACGCTTTATTTTTAGGCTTTCCGCAAAGCTTATTTATACGGATAAAATCCAAAAGGGCGTTTTCCTTATGAGCTGTTTTGTTATGCAGGCGGCTGAACAGGGGATGGTTGATGAGGTTGTAACCGTCTATGATGTACTGTAAGGACATAGATAAGGCCTCCTAAGCTTCCGCAAACAAATATGAAAAATGAGTTTAAAAGCGCCATAGTCAGGGCCAGATGCGTATCCACCCCCACTTTGGCAAAAAAAAGGGTTGTCATAGTTTCCCTTAAGCCCAGCCCTCCGATGGAAATAGGCAACATCGTAATGGCTCCCACGATTGGCAGAAATATAAAGAAGTACAGTAGTCTTATCTTAAGACCCAAAGCCGAGGCAATGACAAAAAAGCTCAGCGGAGCGGCAGCCTGCACAAAGATAGAAATGATGACGTTGATGAAGATAATCCTTTTATGCCTCCTGAAATAATGGATTTCCTGGTGTAAATCCTTTAATAATTCACCTATCTTGCCGGCATGAAAGCGGTCCAGTAGCCGGCTTGTCTTAGAAAACAAGAAAGTGTTGAATAATACGAATAGAATAAAGGCGAGGAGCACGGAAATAACCAAGAGCGCCAATAAAACACCTTTATCTTGGATAAGCCCCCAGCCAAGTATAAGGGCTGCCAGGGCCAGAATCACAAGCCCCATATAACCACTGAGTCTGTCCAGAAATACTGTGGCAATGACCTCTTTGGGCTTCTTGGTGTGGGTAGCCAGGTCGATGCTACGCATTAGGTCCCCTCCGATGGTCGAAGGCAAGAACAAATTGAAGAAGGCCCCTCCAGAAAAAGATGTAATCACCCTGGATAAAGGCAGTTGTATCTTTAACGCTTTAAGTAACATCTCCCAACGAAACAAACACAGGACATAGCAAGCAAACACAATCAGAAAAGACAACGTCAATGCCAATCTGTTCACTCCCCTGATAGCTGCTGAAACCTCCTGGACGTCTATCTTGTTGAATTTCAATAAGAGGACAAGTAAGACTATACTGATGATTATCCTTAAGACAATTGAAAGGATTTTTTTTAATTTGAACATGGAGATTTGGGCTTTATCATGCAAGATCTTTGCCTGTAAGCCTCTTATGGGCCTCTAAATACTTCTGGGTGGTCTTGGCGATGATATCTGGAGGCAGTTGCGGAGCAGGAGGCGTCTTGTTCCAGGTCAAGGACTCCAGGTAATCTCTTACAAATTGTTTGTCAAAACTGGGCTGGGATTTTCCAGGAGTATATTGATCAAGCGGCCAGAAACGCGAAGAATCCGGAGTCAGCACTTCGTCAATTAGGATAATCTTATCTCTATGAAGACCAAATTCAAACTTTGTATCTGCAATAATAATCCCCTTGGAGAGAGCAAAGGCGCTTGCCTTTTGATAAATCCGGATGCTAAGCTCCCTTATTTGACCAGCGATGTCCTCTCCAACCTGTCTCTCGACAAATTTCTGGTCCACGTTCAGGTCATGGCCAACATCTGCTTTGGTTGAAGGCGTAAATATGGGGTCCGGTAATTTATCGGATTCTACCAAGCCCTTCGGCAGGTGGATCCCGCACACGGATTGTTTCTCTTTGTACTCTTTCCAGCCTGAGCCTGAAAGGTAACCCCTGACTACGCACTCGACAGTAATGGGCTTTGTCTTTAAGACCAACATGGAGCGTCCCTTAAGCTGAGCTTGGTAATTCTTTAGTGGCTCAGGGTATTGACTGAAATCAGAGGTTATAAAATGAGTGGGGAGGATTTCCTTTAAAAAGTCAAACCAGAAACAGGATAGGCCTGTTAAGACCTTTCCTTTACAGGGGATGCCATTTGGCAGAACTACATCAAAGCAGGAAATGCGGTCCGTAGAGATAATCAGGAGCTTATCTCCTAAATCATAAACATCCCTGACCTTGCCGCGCTTGAAAAACTTTACATCTTTAAACTCTGTGGTTAACAAGACGCTCTCATTCATACGATTTCAAGCGCTGCTGCAAAGCTTCATATTCCTGCCAGAGTTCCTCAGGCAGGTCTTTTTTAAAAGTTTTAAAGAATTTCTTGATGCCCTTTAACTCCTCCATCCAATCAGCCTTGTGCACTTCCAGAAGTTTAGCCATTGCGACTTTGGGTAACGCCAGTCCTGTCATGTCGAGTGAAGAGGCCAGGGGCACAAAGCCGATGGGTGTTTTAATTGCCTCGATCTTTTCGTTGCAGCGGTCCAATATCCATTCGATGACCCTGAGGTTCTCGCCAAAGCCCGGCCACAAGAATTTGCCTTCTTCATCTGTCCGAAACCAATTCACGTGGAAAATCTTTGTAGGCTTTTTCATGCGTTTACCCATATTCAGCCAGTGCCTAAAATAATCGGCCATATTGTATCCGCAAAAAGGAAGCATGGCCATGGGATCCCGGCGCACCTCTCCTAACTGGCCCATCTGTGCTGCGGTGCGCTCCGAAGCCATGGTGGCGCCGACAAAAACGCCATGCTGCCAATTGAAGGCTTCATACACCAGGGGTGCCAAATGCTGGCGCCTTCCACCAAAAACAATGGCGGTTATGGGAACGCCATGATGCTGCTCTAACCTGAAAGATGCCGAAGGGCAATTCGTAATAGGGGTGGTAAAACGGCTGTTGAGATGAGCGCCTAAAATTGTTTTTCCGTGGCTATCCTTAAGTCCTGGTCTCCAAGGCCGACCCTGCCAATCAATCCCTTCGCTAGGCACACTTCCATCTGCTCCCTCCCACCAAACCGTTCCATCGGGTTTTAAAAGCACATTGGTGAATATGGTATCTTTTTTAATCGCTTCCACCATCTGGGGATTGGATTGAGAATTTGTTCCAGGAGCGACCCCGAAAAATCCTGTTTCCGGATTGATAGCCCAGAGAGAACCGTCCGAATCCAAGCGCATCCAGGCAATATCATCTCCAACTGTCCAGATACGGTAACCTTTGATTTTCAGACCTTCAGGAGGAACCAACATGGCCAGGTTCGTCTTTCCGCAGGCGCTGGGAAAGGCAGCGGCAATATACTCGATGTGGCCGTTGGGCTCCTCTATCCCCATAATCAACATATGCTCAGCCATCCAGTGCTCTTTTCTGGCCATGAAACTGGCTATGCGTAGTGACAGGCATTTTTTACCTAAAAGCACATTGCCTCCGTAACCAGAGCCCACGCTCCAGATCGTATTATCTTCAGGAAAATGCAATATCAATCTTCTGTTGATATCCAGTCCAGCTTTGGAATGAAGGCACTTGGTGAATTTATCCTCCCTTTCCAGTTGCCTTAACACAGCTTCGCCAACCCGCGTCATAATCAACATGTTCAATACCACGTAGCGCGAATCCGTCAGCTCCACCCCGATCTTGCTGAATTCAGAACCCACAGGCCCCATGGAAAATGGAATGACGTACATGGTCCGGCCTTTCATCGCACCCTTAAAAATCGCCTTGGCTTTTTTGTAAGCAACGCCAGGAGACATCCAGTTGTTGTTAGGGCCAGCATAGCGTTTTCTCTTTGTGCAGATAAAGGTCAGGTGTTCTGTGCGCGCCACATCATCAATAGCAGTGCGGTGCAGAAGGCAACCAGGAAGTTCTTTTACGTTTAACCTTATCATCTCGCCTGTTGAAGCAGCTTCATTTTCAAGTTGGAGTTTTTGCTCAGGAGACCCATCAATCCAGACGATAGAATCGGGTTGACATAGACGGGCCATCTTGGCGACCCAGTCTCTTAATTTTTTATTGTGGGTAGGAAATTTGTATTTGGTCATGACAAATATCTCATAACGCCAGCAGCTGCAAGGGCGCCTTCGCCACAGGCTGTTACCACCTGATACAGAACTTTCTTCAGGCAATCACCGCAGGCAAATATGCCTGGCTGAGATGTCCTTAAATCTGAATCAGCTATTATAAAACCAGAGTCTTCCAATTTCAACAGATTATTTAAGAAAGCGGTGTTCGGAACAATCCCGGCAAAAATAAACACACCCTGGCAGGAAAGAGTGCTTGGCGCCTTTGTCTTGACATTCCTGACTTTGACGGATTCAACCTTGGTTGAACCAGAGATCTCTTCAACCACAGAATCCAGAAGAAACTTGATTCCAGAATGCGCCCGCGCCTTCTCTTCCAGGATTTTCGATGCGCGAAGCTTGTCCCGGCGGTGAACCACGGTAACGCTCCTGGCATAGCCAGCCAGAAAAATCGCTTCCTCAATGGCCCTGTCCCCTCCGCCAATAACCAGGATATCCTTATTCTTAAACAGCGGGCCGTCGCAGGTGCCGCAATAAGAAACACCTTTTCCCGTCAATCTATCTTCACCAGTAATGCCTAATCTTTTTGGCAGCGCGCCTGAGGCAACAATCACAGCTTTTGTTTCAAAGGATTTCTCCTTTGTCCGTACATGATAGAGGGGCTTGGCTGAATCGCCGGCAGCGGAAATCTGCGTAACCTCTTCCATCTGTATGTCGATATTCAATTCATCTATCTGCTTCTTGAATCTTTCCATTAATTCCTGGGTGGATATGCCACCAGGAAAACCAGGATAGTTTTCGATTGTTCCGGAAAGGATGATCTGACCACCCAGGCACATCTTTTCCAATAATAAGGTCTTGAGCCGGTAGCGGCCCGCATAAAGTGCTGCTGTCAGGCCTGCTGGCCCACCGCCGATTATAATGAGGTCATACATAGTCTAAGCACCAAATGACAAGCACCAAATTCCAAATAAAATCCATATCACAAATTCCAAATTACAAACTTATAAGTTTTGGACATTAGAATTTGGAAATTGGAATTTGTTTGGGATTTGGTATTTGGAAATTGGGATTTATGCTGTTATTATAAGCCTCCTGTGCCCTATAAGAACTCCTGACAAGAGGTCCTGACATTACAGACTTAAACCCGAGGTCATAGGCTATCTCTTCGTATTCCTTAAATTGCTCTCTGCTGATAAACTCCTGGACAGGGTAATGATTTTTCGAAGGAGCCAGATACTGCCCTAGTGTTAGAATATCGCAACCGCACTTCTGCAAATCTTGCAAAGCTGCGATCAATTCTTCTCTTGTTTCACCCAGGCCTAACATGAGAGAAGATTTTGTCAAAATCTTAAGGTTCCCTTCTTTTACCTGGCTAAGCAATCTTAAAGAAAGCCGGTAGTTGGCCTGAGGCCTGACATCCTTGTACAGGCGCTCGACTGTCTCCAGGTTATGCGCCAAGACATCAGGACCAGCATCCAGAACGCGCTTGAGGCTCAAAGCTTTTCCTTGAAAATCAGGTATAAGCACTTCTATTTTGATATCTTTACTTAAAGAGCGAACAGCTTCTATTGTGCGGACAAAGGATAAGGACCCTGCGTCAGGCAAGTCATCCCTGGTCACCGAAGTGATGACAACATAACTGAGATTCATGAGCCGGACGGCCTCGCGAATCCTCGAGGGCTCATCCATATCCACGCTCAACGGCCGTGCATCGGATTTATAAACAGCACAGAAACGGCACTGCCTTGTGCAGGTACTGCCTAAAATCATAAACGTTGCCTGGCCCTCAAGAAAACAACGTGCAATGTTAGGACACTGGGCATGCTGGCAAACAGTGGTCGCGCCCAGTTGAGAAAGAATCTGGGAAACTCGCAAAGAGTTCATCGCATATGCGTTTTAAGAAAATAGGCAATGGAACGGTCGAAGGTCTTTTCTTCCTGGGCTGAGAAAAAACAACCGGGAAGCTCACCGAGGTTGCGATGGTACATCACGCATTCGCAACACAATCCCTTGCGTGAACAAGGGTCATAACTACAGTTGCAATGAGCAAGATTTTGTTTCTGGTTGGGGCAATCCTTCATCCTCGGTCCTTTTTTTGAGTTCTTTTAATTTCTTGGCAATTTTGAACTTTTCAAAGAAAGGAACGTAATCCACGATAAGTTTTCCTTTCAAATGATCCATCTCATGCTGGAAAACGCAGGCCAGCAGGGCTTCGGCTTCGATGTCTTGAGGTTCAGCGTTTTCATTAAGCGCCTTAATCCAAACCTTATTCGCTCGCTTCACCTTAATGCAGATGCCAGGCACACTGAGACATCCTTCTTCCAACACCTGACGTCCAACCTTACGGACAATCACAGGGTTGATGAGTTTATAAAGTCCACTTCCTATATCTGCCACAAGCATAGCATCCTCCAACCCCACCTGCGCTGCTGCCAGGCCAATACCGCTGGATTCATACATAAGCCTGGCCATCTGACTTAAGGCATCTTTATGCTCCTGGGTAATCTTTTTGATTGGCTTGGCTTTTTTTCTTAATGCCGAATCTCCAAAGACCTTAATCTTTAACATGGTTTTGTTCATCCACCTTGACTACTTTGGGTTTAATGCCCGCTGCCTCCTTTTCATCAACAAGGGCATATGAAAGGACAATAACCTCATCACCTACGCAAACACCACGCGCAGCGGGACCGTTTAGACAAATTACGCCTGACTCAGGTTTACCACAAATTGCATAAGTCTCAAGGCGCAAACCATTGTTGAGATTAAGCACTTCCACCTTCTCCCCTTCCAGGATATCCGCTTGCCTCATCAGGAAACTGTCAATGGTGATACTTCCTTCATAATGAAGTTTAGCCTCAGTCACGCGCGCCCGGTGAATCTTTGATTTCAAGACTGTTCTCATCATGCCTATCTTCTCCTTAATAGTTCAAAAGTCTTATTGGCAATCATCAGTTCCTCATCCGTAGGAATGACCAGGATTTTCGGCCTCTTTTTAAGACCAGTGAATAATCCCGAAATGATTTTTCTCCTGATCATTACCTGGTTTTCTCCTATTCCTGCCGTAAAAATAAGTGCATCCAGTCCGCCCATAACCGCCATGTAAGCGCCAATATATTTCCTGATCCTGTAAATAAACATATTTATAGCCAGGTTGCAGCGTCTATGCCCCTGTAACGCCTTTCTTTGCAGTATGCGCATATCATTGCTCACCCCGGAAATACCTAAAAGGCCACTTTTTTTGTTTAAGATCTCATCTATCCCGTGGATATCAAGTTGCATCCTGCTCATAAGATACGTAATAAGGGCCGGGTCAATATCTCCTGAACGAGTACCCATGATCAGGCCTTCCAGGGGCGTAAACCCCATACTGGTATCCACGGACTTCCCCTTATAAACACAGGCAATACTACAACCGTTGCCTAAATGGCAGGTGACAATCTTAAGTTGGCGTAAAGGCCTTTTCAGCAAGCGGCTGGCTTGCCGGGCCACGTATTCGTGGCTGGTGCCATGGAAACCGTATTTTCTGATACCCTGTTTTTTATAAAACCTGTAAGGGAGACCGTAGAGGTAAGCGTAATCAGGCAATGTTTGATGAAACGCTGTGTCAAAAACTGCAACTTGCCTGACACCTGGCAGAAGCTTCTGGCACGCCCGTATACCAGCTAAATTCGCTGGGTTATGCAAAGGAGCGATTGAGCAACAACGCTTTATTTCCTTAATGACCTTCTGATTGATTAAAACGTGTGTGCGGAATTTCTCCGCGCCATGCACGACCCGATGACCCACTGCATCCACCGAATCCAACTTCTCCAAAATCATCTTTAAGCCGGTGTAATGGTCGCCAATCTTGGAACCCGGTTCTGCGATGTGCTCTATGATGCCTCTTTGCAACAGGTGGTCCCCTGGCATGGCAAAGAGTTTGTATTTGATGGAAGAGCTGCCGCTATTGATAACTAAAATTTTCATGTACGTTAAATCCCAATTTCCAAATCCCAAATCCCAAACAAATCCCAAATCCAAAATCCCAATGTCCGAAACTCGTATGTTTGGAATTTCGGTAATTGGAATTTGGTGATTATTTGTAATTTGATGCTTGGTGCTTGAAATTTTAATTTCATTGCGCCCTAATGGCTGTGACAGCTATGCTGTCCACGACATCTTCAACAATACAACCGCGTGAAAGGTCACTGGCCGGTTTGTTCAGGCCTAACAGCAAAGGCCCCAAGGCCCTGGCATTGGCCAGGCGCTGAACAAGTTTGTATCCGATATTGCCCGCTTCCAGGTCAGGAAAGATAAGCACATTAGCCTTTCCACTGACAGGCGAAGCCGGAAATTTTATTTTTGCTACTTCCGGGACGATCGCCGCATCCAATTGCATCTCTCCGTCACAAATAAGGTTCGGCGCCAACTCTTGAAGCATCTTCACGCCTTGCCTTATCGTTTCGATGGCCTTACCCGCAGCTGAACCTTTTGTCGAGTAACTGAGGTATGCTATGCGGGGCTCAAGGCCCAGCACCTTTCTGGCCAACTCTGAAGAAGCCAGTCCTATATAGGCCAGTTGCCGGGCATTGGGGTCAGGGATGATGCCGCAGTCTGCAAAAATAAATGTGCCATTCTCTCCGTAAGGAGAATTGGGTACAACCATAATAAAACAACTAGAAACAATGGTGATGCGTTTATCCACGCCCAGGCAGCGGATACAGGCCCTGGCAACGTCCGGCGTAGTGTGAGAGGCGCCTGCCACTATGCCGTTTACTTTACCCTCGGCCGTTAACATAGCCGAATAATACAGCGTGTCTTCAAATAATTTCCTAACAACCTGAATATCGTTTTCTTTAGCCTTATGTCTTTCGTAATACTCATGGATGTATCTTTCTTTTTCCTGCGGGTCGATTTTCTCGGGAGTCATGACTAAAGGATGCGCCAGTCCTTCTTTTTCAATGATCCGGGTTGCTTCCATTATACGGCTATCATCATACTCTGGAAGAACGATGGTCTTTAGCTTGGAACGTGCCTTCTGGCGAATCTTGGCAATAGTATCCATATTTTATATTCCCTTAAAGATGGCATCTAGATCAACGTTACGCCGGATCATTCGGATGACCTCATTGATCTTCAGTTGATCCCTTGGCCTGATTTTAACGGTCAGGTCATGGATGGCCGAAGCGACTGAATACGTATCGCCTCCGGCGAGTAAAACGGGAATCTTCGCCTTGCACAATAAATCTAAGATTTTCGGTTGCGGCACCAGACCGCCCGAAAGGACTAGGCCGGCGATCTTCGGCCTGTCTTTATCTTTTTCCCTACGGCTGAGCAGGGCTGCCATGATCATATCCTTCCTGTCGCCAGGTGTGATAAGAAGGCTGTCATCCGCCATGTATCTTAAAGCCTCACGCGGCCGCATTGCACCTACAATCACCCGGGAGATATACGTTTCTAAAAAATCTCTCCCGCACAAAGGCTCAAATTTTGTCTCCTCGTATATTTGCTCAAAGGTCGGCAGAGACAGCATCTCATTGTAAGGGACCACGCCTAAAACATTCACGCCTTTTCTTTTGAGTCCCTTTCTTACCAGGTTATTAACCTTGTCGAATTTAGACGGTAAAACCTTATTGATGATAGCACCCAGCACCTTCACGCCCTCTTTTTCAAATAGCGATTTGTTCAACACGATTTCATCGATAGGCCTGCCTATGCCGCCGGATGAGATGATGATGACCTTCGCGCCCAGCATCCTGGCCACGTATGCGTTAGAATGGTCAAAACAAGACCCCACCCCCGCATGGCCTGTGCCCTCGATGACAACCACGTCCTGTCCCCTCGCCACTCTTCGGAATGATTCCTGGATCCTGCAACTGATGGAAACCGCATCAGGTCTTGCAATGTACCTTTCGGTAAAACCTTTTTCCACGGCAATCGGGCTCATATCCTTAAGTCCTGACTTTATCCCGCAAACCTCTTCAATAAGGATAGAATCCTCATCAATCTTCATCCCCTCCTCTTCCAGATAGCGCTGGCCGATGGGCTTGATAAAACCCACGCTCTTGAATCTACGCTAAGGCTCAAGACTCCCACCACCTGATCCATGATTTTGCCGCCTTTGAAAAACATCAAAGTCGGGATAGACATGATCCCGTAGGTGGTGGCGGTTTTGGGGTTGGTATCCACGTCGATCTTGCCAATCTTGACTTTATCCTTGAATTCCTTGCCCAACTGTTCCACGATAGGTGCAACCATCTTACACGGCCCGCACCAGTTCGCCCAGAAATCGACGACGACCGGAAGTTTAGATTCCAAAACTTCTTTTTTGAAATTACTGTCGGTAAAGTGCGTCAGGCTCATCTTATACATCCTCCTCGATTTCAAAACGGCAGCCGCAGACGTTGCATTCGTAGACGGACGCTTCATAATGCGGCTCCACAAAGCGGGTATCGCTGCTTGAGCATTGCGGACAAGTCACAGGAGGATTCCAATCAGCCACCCACCGTCTCCCTTGTTTTATCTTCTCTTAGGATTTGAATATGATTCTGGATCCTGGAGCGAAAAGACGGGCTGAAAAAATAAAACTCTATACCTGCCTCATAGGGGTAATCTTTCGCAGGCGTCTCTTTTGTCCAAACCACCCTACCAATGGCCCAGGCGAGTTCCGCATGATCCCGCAGGTCAATGCCTAATTTAAGAATAGTACCGGTTGAGACCTTTTGGTATAGATTTAGGCGTACCCCTCCCTCAGAGATATCCCGGGTGACACAGTTGGCGTGTGGGATATCGTTAGCGATCTGGTAATTGACTCTCAAGCAATCGTTGATACGGGGATATCTGCGACGCTCACGTATCCTTCCCTCAAAGATTCTCATCGTGTTACTATATTATACCTTAACTGCCTTTCTGTAAATATTTTTTTAATCAACCAGCAAGGTGCTGTGAAAAATAGCCACCGGTTAAAGCATCCAGCAAGGCGGTGAGCTCCTGCAGGCGCAGCTCCTTTTCCCATCTTTTCTTTCTATCCTCGATAAGAAGACTGTTCAGTTCCTTTTTTATGCGTAAGCGCTCAAAGTAAATCTTAGTGACCTCATCCAGTATATCGTCGCGCAGTTCTACCATAAGACGGGAACGTACGTCAATGGAGGTCTGATCACTGCTCCAGATCAGTTCCCCTAAATCCCAAGTCAACGATATATCCCACTCCACACTGTCACGGCCGCGTCTTAAGATATCATCCTCTGTCTTGGTGGTCGAGCCGCCCTCCCAGTGCCAGAGGTCTGAAGTATTCCTATCCACGCCAATCGTCACCCGCGGCAGCACAGCTTTTTTTGTCGCCTGTTTCCTCCAGCGTTTAATCTTCTCCGGCTGGACTTCCGCATATTCAATCGCAGCCTGCTGAACCTGCCGGATCGTGGGCTCATTCTCCACATCGCAATGAAAAACATTTGCCTTCCTTAAACTTGATCTAGATTGAGTTTATGTCACCGGCTATAAGACCCAAGGATAATTCGTGCCACCGCTCCTGCCTGAATTCGAATATGCCGGATTTTGTTACCGCATAAATGGCAGATGCGACCAGGATATATTTGACCTCGCGATGCAGAAGGCCAAAGCTTGTTATGGCACTCCAGGTCTTTCCCTTATCTTTACTTAAGGCTACGCCGTCATCAGTTGCCAGATATACGTCATCGGGATGGCCAGGATCAATGCAGATATGCCTGATCCCTGAGAAGCGTTCTTCTTCGTCTTGATCCTCTCTTTTCTCTCCTCCATTATTTCCGTTTTCTACGGGGTGCGCCCCAAAAATTTTCTCCCAACTCTCTCCGGCATCCTGCGTCTTAAACGCACCATCCAAGGTGGCCACATAAATATCACCTGGCCTCATGTTATAAGATGAAATAGCCAGGATAGCCGTATCCCCTATCTGGCCCGTTGCCTTATTCCAGCTACGTCCCCTGTCCTCACTCACATAAAGACCTTTTTTCGTTCCCAAAAAAATCCCAGAAGATAAAATTGCTGCAGCCGTGCATTCCTTTTCAGCTGAATCTTTGCCTGAGAAAATCCTGCTCCAGCTCTCTCCGGCATCATCGCTGCAAAAGAAACCCTGATCAGTTGCAGCATAAAGCCTGCTTCTTGTGCTTGGGTCAAAAAGCAGAAGATTAACACTTTTATGACCTGCGCCAAGCGATAAGACCCTTCTCCAGCTTGTGCCAGCGTCCTCAGACTTAAATACGCCATCGCTTGAGCCGACATAAAGGATGCGTGGGTCATCCGGATTTACCAAAACAGTTTTTACATCTGAGATTCCCCTGCTGACATCCTGCCAGTCAAAATCCGAGGCAAAGACGCAAACTGTAAAACCTAAAACCGAGACTACTATCGCTGCCCAAACCACTGCATTTTTTTTCATCTTGCCACCTCCTGTCACAATAGACGCAAAGAGAGGCAAAATCTAACAGGATTTTTTAAGGAATTTTTTAAAAGGTAGGGGTTTTAGGATTTGTTTTAGTAGATCTATTTCCCAAATACTTCTCTTAATATGACTTTTGCTATATTTTCAGCCAATAGTCTATTGCCTTTCTCTGTACAGTGTCCGAACTCCCCACCCATCAGATCTATAAAATAATCTTGGTGGCCATACTTTGCAACCTCATCTTTAAATACCTTCTCATTATCTACGAATATAATACCTTTATCATTGCCTTGGAATATCTTCTTTAGCGGCTCTATATTGCGCATGGG
>Ga0111184_1038_pt1 | contig 22723 bp, 18 predicted proteins | sample DeeMarSWOR324_28_FD_80241 | JGI IMG/M metagenome (GOLD analysis project Ga0111184, IMG submission 80241) | Omnitrophica WOR_2 bacterium SM23_72 | reverse complement strand
CGAAGTTGTCCAAGGGAGCCGCAGGGACAGGGGTTCATGGCAGCTACCAGCATAAAGGAGGCAGGAAACACGAGAGATTTTGCGATCCTGGATACGCGTATAACGCCATCCTCTAGCGGCTGTCTTAGTGCCTCCAGGCTATCGCGCTTGAATTCCGGCAGCTCATCCAAAAATAACACACCTTGATGCGCCAGGCTTATTTCTCCAGGCACAGGTATGCTTCCGCCGCCAATCAAAGCAACGCTAGATATGCTGTGGTGGGGAGAACGAAAGGGTCGCATCCCGATGAGAGCGTCTTTAGGTAGGGTCCCTGTGACTGAATGGATCCTAGTCACTTCCAGAGCCTCTTGGAAAGTCAAATCAGGCATGATGGCGGGTATCCTTTTAGCCAGCATGGTTTTTCCGCTTCCCGGAGGCCCGATCATGGCAACGTTGTGACCTCCAGCCACAGCAACCTCCAAAGCCCTCTTTGCCGTGTACTGGCCTTTGACATCTGAGAAATCCATAGGATAAACAGAGTTCTGCTTCAGCAGGCTGTCTAATTCTAAGTTAAAGGGTTTTAAAGAATCTGGGTGATGGAGAAATTCCACTGTTTCTCTCAGGGTCTTGAGGGCAAATATGCGGACATCTAACACGCAAGCTGCCTCTTTGGCATTTTGCACAGAGATAATTACATTTTTGATTTTAGATCTACTGGCTGCCATGCTGATGGGTAGGCTCCCCCGAATGGCTCGAAGAGAGCCGTCTAATGACAGCTCTCCTAATAAGTAATAGTCCTTCAGCGTTTCTGCGTTCACCTGGCCTGTGGCTGAGAGAATCCCCAAGGCAATGGCGAGATCCAGGCAAGCACCTTCCTTTTTCTCTTGGGCAGGTGCCAGGCTTACGGTGATGCGCTCTCCAGGCCACTGGAACCCTGAGTTCTTTATGGCAGACTTAACCCTTTCTTTGCTTTCTCTGATAGCTGTATCAGCCAGTCCCACCAGGGCTATGGCTGGCAGACCCCTGGAAACATCCACTTCTATTTCAACAGGATAAGCCTCAATACCCAAAAGGACGAAACTAAGCACTCTGGCTAACATAATATTTTCCTCCTCAAGATAATAGACGCTCATCCCTGCTAAATCTAACAACTTTTTTTGCCTTAAACAGAATTGAGACCTAATGGAGACCTCAAGAAAATAACTTGCTTTTTTATGAACAGATTATATAATATGGTTCTATGAATAAATCCCAGTTCAAGAACGTCCTGATAGGGCTTTTGGTTATCATCACCGCCTTTAGTGCTTTTATGTATGGCACGTCTCTTAAGGAAAAATATGATACTTTCATTGTCATGAACCAGCTCAAGGAGCAACTGGACATCTTAGAACAGGAGAAACAAAACTTATTGGCGGACTTAGAGAAAGGAAAACAGCTAGAGGCGCTTCTCACACAGGAGAATGCGGCTCTGAAAGATAATATCAAGGCCACCCGCAGAAGACTAACCAAGCTTTTTGTTGAAAAAAGAGAAAAGGAAAAAGTGTATGAAGAGCTGAGCTATCGTTTTGCCCTCCTTCAGGCCGAGAACGCGAACCTCATAGAAGAAAAAAATGAATTAAGCGAAAGGGTTTCCCAGTCTGAATCGGAAAACCAGGCCCTCAAAGTAAAGCTGAGTTCTATTCAGGAACTAAAAAAAGCCATCAGGGAATTGAAGCAGAGAATGCGCCCTGCAAGATTAATAGCCAGAAGGCCAAAAACGATTGATAATTTTATCGACGGCAACCGCGGCTATTTGATAAAAGACGGTAAAAGCACCTATCATGGCAAGATCCGAGTGGAAGTCAGACCCGCCCCTTCCGTAGAATAATGAAAGAAATATTCGTTGATATTTTCAAGAATAAGATTCTGATGACCACCCTCTCTGCGTGGCTCATCGCGCAGACGATCAAGGTCGCGCTAGGGGTCATCCGGGAGAGGAAATTTGACTTTCGTTGGTTTATCGGCACAGGAGGCATGCCTTCCAGCCACGTCACCGGCGCCTCCTGCCTTGCGACAAGCATCGGCCTTGAATACGGTTTTAGCAGCATCTACTTTGCTCTGGCAGCTGCTTTCGCTCTGGTGGTCATGTTTGATGCGCAAGGGGTCAGGCGCGCCACAGGCCGGCAGGCCCGCATATTAAATAAAATAACAGAAGACATTTATTGGCAGGGAAGAATTGACGAAGAGAAGCTGCGCGAGCTCATCGGCCATACGCCGGTGGAGGTCATTGCAGGTTTTTTACTGGGCGTGGTCATTGCCATGCTTGCTTAGTTAATTCTTTTAAGAAAGGAAAGGTTCATTGAATAAGAAGTTCTTCATAGGACTGAGCGCCTTGTTCGTATTATGGTTAATCGCGCTGGTTATGTGGATAGCCGGCAGAGGGCAGGTTTATTCACCAGCCCACAAAGAGCGGGGGCTTGCGTTAAATTTGATGAAGGAGGCAAAAAACCTTGAGGCCAAAGAGAAGTGGCTTGAGGCAAAAAAGATATACCAGAAATTAATCGCCGATTTTCCCAGCGCACGCGAGGTGATGAGCTGGCAGAGGAAGGCCGAAGAGATAAACCTCAAGCTTTTGTTTTCTCCTGCCATGACGCCGGGAGCTGAAGTTTATGAAATCAAACGCGGTGATACCTTGATTAAAATCGCAAGAAACTTCAAGACGACCCCGGATTTGATCATGAAAAGCAATCAGCTCTCCAGCGACAGAATCATGCCGGGTCAAAAGTTAAAGGTATGGACCGTGCCTTTTTCAATCGTGGTGGACAAATCCCAGAACCTGTTGATGCTGAAAATTAAAGAAGAAGTCTTTAAGACGTACGTTGTGGCGACGGGGCTTAATAACTCGACTCCCGTAGGCCATTTTAAGATTACCAATAAACTCCTGAACCCTACCTGGTTTAAGGCAGGGGCTGTTGTGCCTGCCGCTAGCCCTGAGAATATTCTGGGAACGCGCTGGATGGGTTTTAATCTGCCTGGCTATGGAATTCATGGGACGACCGAGCCTGAGAGTTTAGGCCAACAGGTGACGCAGGGGTGTGTGCGCATGCTAAATAGCGACGTCGAAGAGCTTTATGTTATTGTCCCCGCAGGCACAGAGGTAACTGTCGTAGATTAATAAGCGTGGGCTCGATAGTCGATTGTCTATAGTCGATACTGAAGCTATAGACTATCGACTATAGACCCAGAGCTAATCCGAAGTTGCAAATGGCTGGACTTAATTTTGAAAAACCCATATTAGAACTCCAGAAGCAGATTGACGATCTCAGGAAATATCAAGAACTTAAACATATCGATGTTTCCTCCGAGATTAAGCGCCTGGAAGAAAAGCGCGATAACCTCAAGAAGAGCATTTACACCCAATTGAGCGCCTGGGAAAAGGTGCAGTTGGCCAGGCACCCGTCCAGGCCCTACACCCTGGATTACATCCAGATGCTTATGTCGGACTTTATTGAGTTGCACGGAGACAGGAGTTTTGGGGATGACTTAGCGATTGTCTGCGGTTTTGCAAAGATAGACACCGAGAGGTTCCTCGTCGTGGGGCATCAGAAAGGCAGAGACACCAAAGAGAATCTCAAGCGCAATTTCGGGTGCGCGCATCCGGAAGGATACCGCAAGGCCTTAAGAGCCATGCAGCTGGCAGAGCAGTTTGGGCTGCCTATCGTCGTGTTTATCGATACGCCAGGAGCGTATCCGGGAATAGGCGCAGAGGAACGCGGTCAGTCTCAAGCCATTGCCCTTAACCTAAGAGAGATGACCCGTATCGCGGTTCCCATTATTGCCATTGTTATAGGGGAAGGAGGCTCAGGCGGAGCTTTAGGAGTGGGTATGGCGGATAGAGTCTGTATTTTAGAGAATGCCTACTATTCTGTCATCTCTCCAGAAGGGTGTGCCGCTATCCTTTGGAAAGACGCTGCCAAGGCGCCTGAAGCTGCAGAGGCGTTGAAGTTGACAGCGCAGGATCTGTTGAAGATGGGCATTATCGATGAGGTGGTGCCTGAGCCATTGGGCGGAGCGCAGGAGGATCCCCAGCAGACCGCCCAGAACATAAGGGAAAGTATTCTTAAAAATCTTAAAGAGCTAAGGGAGCAAGACACAGACACGCTTCTTAAGTCCAGATACAAGAAGTTCAGGAGTATGGGGATCGTCGAATGATTCAGCACGAATTGCTCTTATTGGGCTTACTGAAGGAAAGCCCCAGGCACGGTTATGAGATCAAGCAAAGGATCCAAAAGATCCTGGGGCTTTTTGCCGGTATGGACCCCAAATCCATTTATTATCCCTTGAGGATATTAGAAAAACAGGGCCTGATTTTCAAGCAGGTGGGTCAATCAGGCAGGCGGCCCAAGCGCATGGTGTATGGACTCACACCTAAAGGAGAAGCCCGCTTTGATGAATTATTGTCTAAAAGTTTTCTTAATTTCAAGCGGCCGCAGTTTAGTCTGGATCTAAGCCTTTATTTTTTGGATTATATAAAAGCGGATGTGGCCAGGCGCCGTCTGCGCGGCCGTATGAGGATTTTGCATCAGCTCTCCCGAGGGTTAAGGAAGACGATTCGTTCTTTAAAGAACGAAAGGCCGCCATCCTTAGGTTATATCCTAGAGCATGACCTGCAGATGGTTGATACAGAGTTGAAATTCCTCACCCGTCTGACCAGAAGACTTTAGATGAGTGCTTTTGAGCGTTTGGTTTTTGGATTAATGGCTGTGCCCCGCTTACCCGTCATACTCCTTCTTTGCTTATTAGGCATCTGCGTGGGATTATTCTTAGCCTTGCGTCCGGCATCCTGCATCGAGCTGCAGAAGAGATTTTATGAACGCATCAACTGGCGCATGGAGCCTATCTCTTTGGAGAAGGAAATCCGTTACACGCGCCTTTTAGGATGGTTTTCAATCACACTGTTTTTGGCGTTTCTCATTCTCGTCTTCCTGAAGCCAGACCTTCTCTAAAGTCCCATTACTTTTTAAGTCCTGCCTCAAGCTACGATTTTCTAAGCCTTCATTTTCACTTGACAAAGGCCTGTTTGTGATATATACTTAATTTAGTTAATATTTAATTATATTAAATATTAAGGGAGTAAAATATGCCTGTTTTTCTTTCTGAGTTTGTCGATAAGATCAATGAGATCCTGCCGCTTTTCCAAAGAGAATTTGCCAGGCAGCTGACCAAGGAATTTTTTAAATCCAGGATCACCCTGCCCCAATTCTTAATCCTGATGATTTTAGATAAAGAGGGAGAGTCAAAGATGAGCGGTCTGGCTCACATTATGAATGTTACGACTGCTGCCATGACTGGGTCTGTCTCCCGGCTGGTTGCATCAGGATTTGTCCTGAGACTGGATGATCCCAGGGACAGGCGCATCATCAGGATCAAGTTGACTTCCAGAGGAGCTCAACTTGTGAATAAACTCAAACAGCAAAGAAAAGAGATGATTACCAATTTATTCAAGGATATTTCCGGAGAGGATCGAGCGAATTATCTCAGGATCCTCACACGCATAAAGGATAAATTAAGCGCTAGGGACAAGAAGTATTAAAGAATGAGAACCCCTATTTTTAGAAGACAAATTTTTAACTTTATTTGGCTTGCCCTGACAGGCATGGGAGCGATCCTGCTGTGGTTAAGGGAGGCTCCTGCGCAACAAACAGAAACTAAAGAAAAATTTATAGAGCTTTCTCTCGAGGATGTCACGCGGCTGGCGCTGGAAAATTCCCTGGATATCCAGATAGCCAAATTCGATGCTTATATAAAAAGGACATCCCTAGAAAAAGCAGAATCCTTATTTGATACGTTTTTAAATGCTCGAGTGAATTTCAGTCGCAACAAAAAGATGCAAACGAGCTCTTTTCTGGGTTCCGATGAAAAGGAGCATGGTTTTTCCGTGGGGATAGAAAAGAAGCTTCCCACCGGCACGACCTTAACACTGGATGCCATGGGCACGAAGTCAAGAAGTAGCAGCTTGTTTGTGACCCTGAATCCCTATAACGAAGCTGAGGCAGGGATAACTCTCCAGCAGGCTCTGGGAAGGAATTTCTTTGGCTTAGCTGACCGCGCCTCCATCAAAATCACCAAGCTGGATATTGAGAATTCAGAGTTTTCTTCTCTCGATGATATGGAAAAAATCCTGGCCGATGTGCAGCAGGCTTACTGGGATTTTGTGTTGAGAGACACCCAGCTGGTCATTGCCGGCCAGATGTTCAAAAGCGCTGAAACGCTTTATAAGATTTATCAGGATAAATTCGAGCGCGGTCTGACAGAGGAAAGCGAGCTTTTGGCGATGGAGGCGCTTATGACGAAAAGATATACAGAGGTCATTATCGCGGAATTAGAAAAGGAGACAGCGAAGAACAACTTGTTCTTTCTGATGAACTCTGGCAGCTTCGAGGAGAAGGTCGTGCCAAAAGATCAATTAATGACAGAGGCCCAATCCGTAAACCTTTATGAGGAAGTCAAAGAAGCTGTGGCCAGCCGCCGGGATTATAAACGCAAACAGAACGAGCTTAAGAGCAAGGGAATAGAAATCGTGGTTAATAAAAACGCCCTCTGGCCGGAAATAGACTTAGGGGCGAGCCTCAGCCGGAATCATCTGGATGCAAACAGATCCAGGGCCTGGGAAGGATTGGGTAAGAACGCCAATGATGAATTTTTGGTTGAGTTAAGATTCAAGGTGCCTCTTGAAAATAGAAGTGCCAGGGCTGATCTCGCCAAGTCAAATCTGGAAAAAGAAAAACTTCTGTTGGGCCTTAAGAAAATCGAGCGTCTTGTTTTAAAGGAAGTCCATGATGCTGTCAATTATGTCAATATCATGCAGAATCAGGTGTCCCTGTATGAGTCGATAGTAAAAATGCATGAGAAAAAGCTGGATAAAGAAATTGAACGCCTAAATTACGGACGTTCTGATGCAGATACCCTCATCCGTTATGAAGAGGATCTGTTGGAGGCCAGGCGAGCTTTATCGAGTTACTGGCACCAGTACAGGGGGAGCCTCATAGAGCTGGAGCGGGCCAAGAATTCACTGTTAGATCGATACTGGCAGGAGCCTTTGTAAGGGACAAGCTATGAAACTCTCAGAATTCTCAGTGAGAAATTCGCTTTTCGTGAATCTTATCTCTGTTTTTATTCTCATTGCCGGTTTTTACACCCTCTATATTTATCAGATCAGAAGAGAGGCCTTTCCAGAAGTCTCGTTTGATATGGTCGTGATCACCACCCCTTATCCAGGTGCCCCTCCTGAAGAAATAGAAAAACTCGTTACTGTTCCCATTGAGAAGGAAGTCAAAGGAGTGGATGGCATCGAAGAAATGCAGTCAGCTTCCATAGAGAATGTCTCCAACATCCTGGTTAAGATAAGCCAGGATGTCAGGGACAAGAAGAAGGTAGTGGATGACATCCAGCAGGCGGTAGACCGGGCCACAGATCTTCCCAAAGAAGCAGAAGAGCCCCAGGTCATAGAGATTACCTCTGGCGAGATTCCTATCGTGGAAGTTGCCTTAAGCGGAAATCTTTCTGAAGTCAAGCTCCAGGAATATGCGGAGCAATTGGAGGATATCTTGGAAGATATCCCAGGCGTTTCCTCTGTTTCGCGCAAAGGCTGGAGGGATAAAGAGGTATGGGTGGAGGTGGAGCCGGATAAGATACGAGAGGCGCACCTGAGCCTGGAAGAGGTGATGGAGGCCCTTCGCTTAAGAAATGAAAGTATCCCAGGAGGCAAGGTGCGGGGAGATAAGGAATTCAATATCCGGACAACGGGTGAATTTTATACGCAGGAGGAGATTGAAAATGTGGTGATCCGGGCCAATGAATTGGGAAATTGGCTTAAGATTAAAGATGTGGCGAGGGTGCGTTTTTCCTTTGAGGATGAAGATGTGATCAATAAAAGCTTTGGCACCAGATCCATCAATCTGACCGTGATCAAAAGGGCGACAGGAGATGCAATTAAAATAGTGGATCAGGTGAAAAAAGATACTGAGAATTTTTTGAAAACAGCAGAATCAGAACTTAAAGTCTCTTACATCAACGATATCTCGTATTATATTCAAAGAAGGCTGGGGGTTTTAAAAAATAACGGCATCGTAGGCTTGATTCTGGTATGTGCCACGCTCATGCTCTTCTTGAATTTTCGCATAGCGGCCTTAACCGCTTTAGGTATCCCCATTGCTTTTTGTGCTACTCTGGCGGTCATGGGTTTTATGGGTTTAAGCGTCAACTTGATCACCATGTTCGGTCTGATTATTGTCTTAGGAATGCTGGTGGATGATGGGATCATTGTGGCTGAAAACTGCTCAAGATACCTGGAAGGTGGTATGAATTCCAGGGAGGCGGCTGTTATAGGAACTCAGGAAGTGGCTAAGCCGGTGGTAGCCACCATTATCACCACCATTGCCGCCTTCGGTCCACTTTTGTTTATGGAGGGGATGCTGGGCAAATTTATCTGGGGGATACCAGTAGTGGTGATCATCGCTTTAAGTGCGTCTTTATTTGAGGCCCTGGTTATCCTGCCTTCACATTTTGCTGATTTTGTCCGTCCATCCAGAACCTTTAAATCCAGCAAAGAGCTTTCCTGGTTCCAGAAAATCTTCAATGTCTATACTACTATTCTCCATAAGGCGCTCAACCGAAGATACTGGGTGTTCTTGGGCTTGTTGGGGGTTTTTGCCATTACGATTTTTATTGCTATGCGCATGCCTTTTGTACTCTTTGGCTCTGAAGAAGGCATTGAGCAGTTTTATATCCGGGCTGAAGCACCGGTCAGCACGAATATTTATAAGACCAATGAGCTCATAGGACAGATTGAGGAAAAGGTAGAAGAGCTGCCTAAAGAGGAACTGGAGGCTTATACAACGCAAGTCGGTACCCTGGGTGAGACCTGGATGTTTGACCCGTACGGAAAATCCGGAAGCCACGTAACCCAGATCACCGTTTATGTCACACCCTTTACCCAGCGCGTAAGAAAGGTATCTGATATTATGGAAGATTTGAGGCAGAGGACCAAAGGGGTGGAAGGTTTCCAGAAGGTTTACTTTGAAAAAGAACGGGAAGGTCCGCCGGTGGGAAAGGCCGTTGCCGCCAAAGTGCGCGGAGAGGACTTTTCTGTTTTGGAAAAGATTAGCGATGAGGTTACAGCGGCCTTGAACCGTATGAAGGGCATTTTAGATGTAACCACAGATTACGAGGTCGGCAAAGGAGAGATCAGGGTGGTGGTTAATGAAGATGAGGCCAAGCGCGCGTATCTTTCAGTAGGAGATATTGCTGCCTCCATTCGAAATGCATTTAGGGGAGGGGTGGCAACTTCCATAAAACCCGTAAAAGCAGAGGAAGAGATTGATGTGTTGGTGCGTTTTCCTGAAAAGGAGCGCAAGACGGAAGCAGCCTTTAACAAAATCTATATCCCTAATAAATTCGGCAACCTGATCCCTTTGACAAAAGTAGCGCGCTTAGAAGAAAAGACATCCGTCAGCCGCATAAGACACCTAGATGGCAAACGGGTGATTACGGTCCGAGCTGATGTGGACAATAAGAACATCACCTCTTTAAAGGCGAACGCTTTATTGGAGAAGCAGTTCGAAGATATCCCAAAACTTTATCCGGGTTATACCATAGAATACGGAGGAGAGCAGGAGGAGAATGTCAAATCCATGCAAAGTTTTGCCAGGGCCTTTGCCCTGGCTTTTATTCTCATTTTTTTCATCTTAGCCGCTGAGTTTAATTCCCTGGTACAACCCTTGGTTGTGATGCTGGCCATTCCTTTTGGCCTGATCGGCGTTATCTGGGCGTTTTATTTTCACGGCCTGCCCTTAAGTTTCTTTTTGATGATGGGGGTCATAGGCTTGGCGGGTATCGTGGTCAATGATTCCATTGTATTGGTTGAATTCATTAATAACGCGCGCAGAAAAGGCACGGACAGGCGCACGTCCATCGTGCAAAGCGGCCAGCTGCGTTTAAGGCCGGTATTGCTGACCACAATCACCACTGCCTTGGGTTTAACGCCTACAGCTTACGGTATCGGCGGAGGAGACCCTTTCTTAAGGCCGATGGCGCTGACCATTGTCTGGGGTATTGTCTGTGCCACATTCCTGACTCTCATTGTCCTGCCTTGTGTTTATGCCATTATCGATGATACGGTCATGAAGCTTGCAGGACATGCCACGGTCAAGAAGAATAACAATTCCAATCATTAGTTTTTGTTGTATAATAAAGGGACTTATCAAAAACAAACCAAAAGGAGGCAGAATCATGAGGATTTTGTACATCGTTTTGATTTTATCTTTGAGCATGGCTAGTCAATGTTGCGCCCAGAATCAAGGTCAGAGTCTTTTGCTGGATGATTTTGAGGGTCCTATCTCAGGTGGTCCTGAAGGGACCGTGGATTTTGGCGCAGGCAATGGCTCATCCGTAGAGGTGACAGCAGCTCAAGATATAAAATATTCTGGCAATCAATCTCTCAAGGCAGTTTATGATGCAGTTTCCGGCGGCTATATGTATATGGCGAGGGGTTTTGGCCTGGATGCGAAGAATACAGCCTGGTTAGTTAAACCGGAGGATATCGATTGGTCGAAATACAAGGCATTCACTTTTTTCGTGTTCGGCAGTGACTCCAAGACACAGGTTGCCTTTGATATCAGAGACAACGGCAATGAGATGTGGCGTTTTAGTTTTGAGGATAATTTCAAGGGTTGGAAAAAAATCGTCTGCCCTTTTAACATGTTCTTTGCCAGGGATGACTGGCAGCCGAATAATGCCGATAACAATCTCACCCTGGATTTTCCCATCAAGGTCTTTCAATTTGAGCCAAGGCCTCAAGCCCAGGGAACCCTCTATTTTGACTGCGTGGAATTGGAATAAGCTAGATCGAGCCGCTGTTTATAATCGCTTAGGGGTGGATATCCATGGATATATCTGTCGTGGTTCCATGTTTTAATGAAGGCAAAAGTATCCCTTTATTATACAAGCGCCTGAAATCTGTAATGGATAGTTTGTCTAAGGAGTACGAGATTCTATTCGTAGATGACGGAAGCCGCGATGAGACACTTTCGGCCATGAAGGCAGTAAAGGGTCAGGACAATCATATAAATATCCTGGCACTCAATAAAAATTACGGCAAAGATGCCGCATTGGAAGCGGGTTTTAAATTGGCCGAAGGCAAAATCATTGTTACCATTGATTCGGATTTACAGAATTATCCCGAAGACATCCCTCTGTTATTGGATAAGCTAAAACTTTGCGACGGAGTCATCGGCTGGAGAAAGGAAAGATATGACCATTTTCTTAAGATTATATCCTCGCGCATCGCTAATGCCTTCAAGAACAGCCTCCTTAGTGAGGATTTGCATGATGCTGGATGCGGATTGCGCGCCTTCAGGAAAGAGTGCCTGAAGGAATTGGAAAGTTTTCATTTATTTGACCTGTTTCTGATGTCCATGTTTGAGATCAAAGGTTTTAAGGTCACAGAGGTTATTGTGAGGCACGCGCCGCGTGAACAGGGCCAATCCAAGTTCAATATCCGCAATCGATTGTTCCGCAATGGTGCAGCCCTCATGAAGGTCTGGTGGCTCAAGCGCTGTGGAGGAGGCAAGGCCACCTAAACCTTTGAATTATACAATTTTTTTATGCCTATTTCCCTTGCCTTGCTGAATCATTTTTCCGAAAACGTCAAAGAGAGACGCTACGACAGGCCCCATTACCCTGACCCTAGACTGGGCACGCTTTTTTCCTATTTACAGGAATTTAATCAAGAGTGTCACGTGATCGATGCCAGGCTGGAAAGGCTTCCCTTAAGCAAGGTCATCACTAGGCTCGAGTCTCTCAGACCTTCTGCCATAGGTTTTACAGCTTACACCCATGAAATAGAAAGCGTGGCAACTGACGCCGACATCATAAAGGAAAGATTTCCAGGCGTCAAACTGATCATCGGGGGTGCGCATGCCAATGCCCTGCCTGAAAAAGTGCTTTCTGAGTTTAGCGTGTTTGATATCTCGGTTTTTGGCGAAGGGGAGCAGGCCTTACTCCATTTGATGAAGAATAAGTTTGAAGATTTAAGCGGCGTTCCCTCCATAGCCTATAGAAAGAATGACGCCATTATAATGAATAAGCCGGCTTCTCCATTGGATATGGATGAATTTCCCATTTTAGACTGGAAGAGATTCCCCCGGGCTACCTATTATCCCCTCTTTACTTCCCGGGGCTGCCCCTACCAGTGCATTTTCTGTTCCAGGCCCTTTGGCTCAAGAATAAGATACAGACCCATTGGTTCTGTTTTAGAAGAGATGAGGCAAATAAAGAAGCTGTATAACCCCAGGTATATCTTTATCTGGGACGAAAACTTTTGCTCTGATAGGCAAAGATCTCTGGAGTTGTTAAACAGCATGAGGCGTGATTTGGTCCTTAAAGATATAAAATGGTTTTGCCAGACGCACATCAACAACCTGGATTATGAGGTGGTTCAGGCGATGAAAAGGTCTGGATGCCTAAGGGTCGGTATCGGTATAGAATCGGGCAATGAGGATATGCTTAAGCGAATCCGCAAAGGCGCAACCAAGGAGAGGATCACCCAGGTCGTAAGTTGGATCAGACAGGCCCGCATCCCCTTTGAGGGTTATTTTCTACTCGGCCTTCCTTATGAAAATCAAGAGTCTTGCAGAGAAACCATAGATTTTGCGGTTAAGCTCAATCCTGACTTCCCTGTGTTTGGTATCGTCGTTCCTTATCCGGGCACAGAACTCTATAATCTTGCTCAAAAAGGAGAAGGCCACTATAGGATCATTTCGCATAAATGGAGCGATTACAATAAAATTATGGGAAAGGCCTTGGAATTGGAGGGTTTATCCAGAAGAGAATTAGAGCTCTTTCAATTCTATGGTTATGCGAGCGTCTTATTTAAGAATTTCCGGTTCTTTGATATTTTGAGGTTTCTCCTCCAGTTCTATAATGACATCCTAACCTGGATCAGCCATTTTTTCTTAAGAGGTAAGCAATCACCCATAGTTAAATTTTAAGAATAGGGTGGCCTTCACAGATGCAAGAGAAGATAATTAAACCTTTATTGTCTCTAAGGTAGATGCGAGCAGCAGTATATTATAGCAACCGAGATCTCAGGGTACAGGAGGTCCCTACTCCCAAGATAGGGACAGGCGAGCTCCTGATACGCGTTGAGGCCAGTGGCATCTGCGGCAGTGATGTGATGGAGTGGTACCGTAAGGACCGAGTGCCCTTGATCCTGGGCCATGAGGTTGCCGGTGTAATTGAAGAAGCGGCTGAGGGCGTCAAATACAAAAAAGGCCTGCGCGTAGCTTTGAGCCATCATGTGCCTTGCGGTAGCTGCCATTACTGTCTGGGTGGCCATGAGACCACCTGCGAGACACTCCGCAAAACCAATTTTGACCCTGGCGGTTTCTGTGAATATTTACGCCTGCCTAAGATAAATGTGGACTCCGGTGTTTTTCCTCTACCTGATTCTGTAACGTTTGAAGAGGCTACTTTTGTGGAGCCCCTGGCTTGCGTTTTAAGGGGTCAGCACCAGGTAGGTTTTAAGCCAGGAAAAAGCATTTTAGTGATTGGCTCTGGCATTGCCGGGCTTTTGCATATACATTTAGCCCGTGTAAGAGATGCAGGTTTTATTCTTGCCACAGACATTTTGGAGTACCGGGTTAGGCAGGCAAAAAGATTTGGCGCACAGGAAGCCTTCTTATCACAGGAGTATTCACCTGAAGCGCTACGTAAACTCAACAATGGCCAACTGGCTGATATTGTTATTGTTACGACAGGGGCACTGCCTGCTCTTCAGCAGGCCATCTCTTCTGTGGAGCGGGGAGGAACAATTCTTTTCTTTGCGCCTACTGAAAAAGGTCTTAAGGTGCCTATACCCTTTAATGACCTGTTTTGGAGAACAGAGGTAACCATGACTAGCTCTTATGCTGGAAGTCCCCAGGATTACCAAGAGGCGCTGGGAATAATCGCGCAAAAAAAGTTGCAACTTATTGATATGGTTACGCATAGGTTAAAACTGGATGAGATTGGGGAAGGTTTTAAGTTAGTTCAGGAGGCCAGGGAATCTATCAAAGTTATTATCTATCCTCATAAATAGAAAGGAGTTACAAATGGATTGGGGAATGAAAAACCGCTTAAGCCGCTTGATACAGGGAGATGGCCGCTGCTTTTTTCTACCCATTGACCATGGTTATTTCCAAGGCCCAACCTCCTGCTTAGAGAAACCAGGTGAGACAATCAAGCCTTTGTTAGCTTATTGTGATGCCCTGTTTGTGACACGCGGAGTCTTGCGTCATTGCGTGGACGCAACTCACTCTAAACCCATTATTTTGAGGGTTTCTGGGGGCACCAGCATGGCTGGTGAGGATTTGGCAAACGAAGGAATCACCACTTCTATAGAGGAGATTATTCGTCTAAATGCTTCTGCTGTAGGCACTTCTGTATTCATTGGCAGTAAGTATGAGAAGCAAACCCTGTTGAACCTATCCGAGCTAGTAAACGACTGCGAAGAGTACGGGATACCGGTGATGGCTGTAACAGCTGTGGGCAAAGAGTTGGAGAAGCGGGATGCGCGCTACCTGGCTTTAAGCTGCCGTATTTGCGCAGAGCTAGGTGCGCGGGTGGTCAAAACCTACTGGTGCGAAAATTTTGAGAAGGTAGTGGAGGGATGTCCGGTTCCTGTGGTAATAGCCGGAGGCCCCAAATGCGAAACAGAGAAGGAGGTTTTTGAATTTGTTCATGACGGTTTGCAAAAGGGTGCCATCGGCATCAATTTGGGCCGTAATGTCTGGCAGAGCAAGAATCCGGTGGCCATGGCCAGAGCGCTTGAGGCGCTAGTTCATGAAAAAGCTAATGTTAAAATAGCCCAAGAGTTATTTAATGATTTAAAATCCCCCCACAATACGTAAATCTCTATCAATCCTAAAGTTTTATCTCTAAAAAAAATTTCTTGACATACCTTAATTTTCTTGCCATAATATAAAAAAATTTAAATAGTAAAATTTTACTATTTATCCATGAATATTGCCCTGCAATTAGAGGCACAGTGCAAAAAATACTCTTCTAGGCCCGCCTTTTTCTACAAAGAGCAAGAAATCTCCTTTTGCCAGTTAAAAGATTCCACTTTTCAATTAGCCAATGCATTAGAAGGGTTAGGCCTTCATAAAGGGGATTGCATAGCTGTTTATCTGCCTAATAGCCCGGAGTGTATTTATAGTTATCTGGCGCCCTGGTGTCTGGGAGTGACCTGTATTCCCTTTGATTTTATGCTTATTGAAGAGGAACTGGTTTCCTGCATCAGGCATGCAGAAGCCAAAGTTTTGATTGCCCGGGCCAAGCCCAATGTATCTTTAAAACGCATCAGAGAAAACTGCCCCACTCTTGAACAGATCATTATGGCAGGTGAAGAAAAAGAGGATTTTTTGAATTTTGAGTCTTTTCTTAAGCAAGGTTCTAAGGTTTTTAAACCCCGCGAGATTCCAGATAAGGATTATGCCTGTATTTTCTATACCTCCGGAAGTACGGGAAAACCAAAGGGCGTGCTATGCAACTATCGTCAGATAGGCGCACCTGCTGAATCCATGTCCTATATCACAGGGCTCAATGACAAAGATATTGCTTTATGTGCGGGTTTGCCTTTTTCGCATCTGGGAGGGTTGGTGTTTATCCAATCCATAGTTTTCTTAGGGGCAACTGTTGTGATTATGGACCGCTTTATCCCCCTGGAGGTTTTAAAAAACATAGCTCAATATAAAGCAACGGTGATGTGGCTGGTTCCTTCCATGTTTTATGCCATGCTGCAGCTAAAAGAATTTGAAAGTTTTGACCTTTCGAGTTTACGCTGGATTACCTCCTTCGGCGCTCCTAGCTCTGCGGATCAACTGCGTCGGTTTCACGCCTATTGCCCGCATGCCCCACTTCTGCACGGATGGGGGATGACTGAGACTCAAGGACCTACTATTGTGACTCCCCTTGGCTCAAAGAAGATAGAGAGTATTGGTTTGCCTGTGCCCTGGATTGAGGTTAAAGTGTTTGATGATAATGATCAGGAATTAGCGATAGGAGGAGTTGGAGAGATCGTAGTGCGCGGCTGGATAGTCACTGATGGTTATTACAAGGATCCCCAGGCAACAGCTCTGGCTAAGCGCAACGGCTGGTTTCATACAGGAGACTTGGGCCGGTTTGATGACGAGGGTTACCTTTATATCTGTGGTAGAAAAAAAGAGATGATCAAAGTAGCCGGAGAGATTGTGTTTGAGCCGGAAGTCGAGAACGCCATCCATAAACACCCGGAAATCTCCGAGGTTGCTGTCATCGGCGTATCGGATAAGTTAAGGGGAGAGGTTCCTAAAGCAATGGTGGTATTAAAAGAAGGAAGCACCTTGAGTGAAGAGGATTTGCGTTATTTCCTGCGCCAGCATCTGGCCCATTTTAAGATCCCCCATTATTTTGAATTCATGCCTGTTCTTCCCAAAAACAGGGCAGGAAAAGTCGACAAAGAAGCCTTAAGGAAACAAGAGGTGGGTGCGTGAGAAAGTTTCTTTACTGGTTCAGCCACGGCCTTATCCGTTACCGGTTAGGATTTCTCTCCTTATGCCTTCTCATCAGTTTATTCTTCTTTTACCAGCTAAGAGGCCTTTCCTTTAATACGAATCTGGGGGATTTCTATCCTTTAAAACACCCATACCTGAAGATTCAAAATCGACTGAATAAAATATTCGGCGGTCTGAATCAGGTTTCTATTGCCATTGAAGTCAAGGATGGGACAGTTATTAATCCCCTCACTTTAGATAAGACCTGGCAGATTACCAATGACCTTTATCTGACCGAAGGCATTAATGCCGGTCGTGTTGTTTCGCTCTCGGCACGCAAGGTCAAGCACGTAGAGGCAGACGATGAGGGTTTCAAGACCACATGGCTGATGCATGATCCTCCCAAGAGCATAGAGGAGCTGGATACTTTAAGGCGAAGGATTATCAGAAACCCCATGGTGTACGGCCCCATGGTTTCAGAAGATTTTAAGGCAACCTTGATTCAGGCGGATTTTGAATCCGATGTCTCCTCCAGAAAGATATTCAACATTCTGCAGGACATAAAGAAAAAGTATGGGGACGCCAATCACAGCATTTATATTGCGGGTCAGCCCGTGCTGCAGGGGTGGTTGGATTTTTATCTGCGTAAGATGAGCACTCTTTTTCTCATGACGCTTCTGGTTATGTCCTGGGTTTTGTTCAATGCCTTTAAATCCAAACGCGGGGTGTTCCTGCCCCTTGCCTCTGCTTTTATGGCCACACTTTGGGGATTAGGCATGACAGCCCTTTTCGGTTATAAACTCACTCCTGCAACGGTCCTGGCGCCCTTTCTTGTCTTTGCCTTAGGCACAAGCCACTCTGTGCAATTTATCAAGCGTTATTACGAGTATATGAGTAAACACAAACGCAATTCCAAAATGGCGGCTATTAAAATCACCCGTAATTTATTTGTCCCGGCGTTTACGGGGTTGCTGACCGATGGGATTGCGCCCTTTACCTTGTTTTTTGTCCCCTTAGGGATGGTCAAGAGCCTGGCAGTGGCCATTGGTTTTGGAATCCTGAGCATATTTTTCAGCACCATTATTTTAGTGCCGAACCTTCTTTCTTTTATGAAACCGCCCAAGCGCCTTGAGGTGATTAAGGAAGAAAGGACCACCCTCACCAACAGGGTTTTGGGTTATTTTGCGAAATTAGCCGTACATAAGCGTTCGCGCTGGACCGTGATCGCCTCATTTTTCGTCCTTACCTTTATTTCTCTCTGGGGGGCGAGCCGCTTAGAGGTGGGAGATAAGCAGCCAGGCACATCATTGCTTTATTCCCACAGCCCCTATAACAAGGCAGAAAAATTTATCAGTGAAAAATTTGCTACCTCCGACCCTTATTACATATTCGTGGAAGGTAAGCATGAAGATGCGCTTTACAGCACGCAAGTCCTAAGAGAGATGGACAGCCTCCAGCGTTATCTGGAGAAAGAAGTCAAAGGTGTGGGTAGAACCCTATCTCTGGTTGAATACATCAAGGGGATGAATATGGCGATGTTTGCAGGCAGGCGCGAGGCCTTTAAAATCCCCCAGACAGATCGCACGGTTGCAGAGTACATATTTCTGTATTCCTTAACTGGATTTCCCGGAGATTTTGACCCAGTGGCAAATCCCAATTATCAATATGCCAACATCAAGGTGGACTTGCGTGACCATAAGGCCTCGACCATCCGTGAAGCGCTGGATAAAACAGGGGCCTGGATTCGAGAACACCACAAAGCCGAAGACGTAGAATTTTCCTATGCCGGCGGAACCATTGGGATGCTGGCAGCTGTGAATGATACGGTTCGACCCATGTTAAGCATCAACTCCCTGGGCACAGCCAGTCTGGTGTTGTTGTGTCTGGTCATTGCCTACGGTTGGGTCTTGGGAACAGGGATTCTGTTTCTGCCTTTGATATTCAGGACCGTTCTGCTTTTTGGGATATTGGGGTTTTTAAGCATAGGCCTGACAGCAGAGATTATTCCAGTGGTAGCCTTAGGTATTGGATTTGGCGATGACTTTGGTATCTATATCGTCTCCCGGGTGATGGATGAATTGCAGGAGAAAGGTGGGGCTTTGTCTCACGCTCTTATTGAGGCTATGTCAACTTCAGGCAAGGCCGTATTCTTTACTGGCTTAAGTCTGGCTATAGGTATTGCCACCTGGATGTTCTCTCCTATTCTGATGCAGGCTAGGCTCGGTGCGCTTTTGAGTTTTTTAATCCTGTTCAATGCTATCGGCACGCTGATTGTGCTCCCTTCGATGTTGATGACCCTCAAGCCGAAGCTTTTAAAACGTTAACAAGGAGGAGGATGATGAGGAAACTGATTTTGTGTTTGGTGGCAACAAGTTTGTTTTTTGGTTATGCGGCTGCCCAGGACCTTGAATATTTTAAGGTGCATAAACCCAAAGAGGGCATGACAGCGGATGAGATCATGCAGATCAAGTATTTCAATAAATACTCGCTTTTTGCCAGAGATTACGAATCCGTCGGAGATGTGGTATTTATTGAAAAGGACGGTTCAAGAAGGAACCGCAGGTTCCTGCGTCAAAGGATCATCCTGGGAAGGGCTTCTGATGACGTATCCTACAAAGACCTGGTGATGTTTACGCAGCCGACCTCTGTCAAGGGATTGGCTACCATGACGTGGAACTATATGAAACCCACGAGAGACCAGGATGTTTGGCTGTGGCTTCCTTCCTTAAGAAAGATTCGTAAGGTCTCCGCGGGCCAGGCTGATGATTCTTTTATGGGTGGCGATTTTACGGTTGAGGAGATAACCACGCGGCGATTCACGGATGAGACTTATAAGTTACTGGGAGAGGAGAATTTTAAGGGTTACACCTCCTTTTTTGACGGCAAGGTGTTCCATAAGGGTGAGCCTTGTTATGTCATCGAGTGCACACCGAAAAGAAAACCCTGGTATTACTCCAAGAGAATCACCTATGTTTCGAAAAAATTTGGCGGCAACATACTGGATGAAATTTATGACCCGAACGCAAAAATGGTGCGAACGCTTTTTCGAGGCTGGATTATTATGGATGTCAATGGCAAGCCATATCCGGCTCAGAACAGGGTTGAAGGCGATGACCTGCGCACAGGTCACAGGACAGCCATCCTTTTTGATGATATAAAATTTGACCAAGGCCTAAAAGAGGATATCTTCACAGAAAAGACGCTGATGAGGCAGAGATGGTGATTTCATCGACAGATAAAATGAAAATGAAATCCCAATTTCCAAATCCCAAATCCCAAACAAATCCAAAATCCCAATGTCCAAAATGGTCAGTTTGGAATTTGGATATTGGAATTTGGTGCTTATTTGTGATTTGGTGCTTGGAGCTTGAGATTTAAAATAGGAGGATAGGATGAAATTTAAGCCCAGAATTGTTTTATTAGTCATGACGGCCTGGTTGTTTTGCATGTCTTCGGCCCAGGCCGCCCTGGAGATCGAAAGAGGCCCTATTTATGGTTTGTTAAGGAAGGCCCTGCCGTTTAAGAACCTGGAGTTAGCAGGGTACTTAAAGAACGAGACAGCCCTGCGTTTAGCTCACGGATTGGACGAGTTTATGAAGGAGGCCAATATCGTGCAGCTGGAAGCAGAGTACACGTTTAATGAGAATGTGCAGTTTTTTACGATTCTAAAGTGGTTTTACGACGCGGTGTATGATTTGGAAAACAGATACTCGCGTGACCCCAGGTGGGAATCCAAGACCAATAAAAAACTTAAGCACCCTGAAAAGCTGCAGTGGTTAAGAGAATGCTACATAGATATCCTGACGGACAATCTGGATCTTCGACTAGGAAAGCAACAGGTGGTCTGGGGAACTGCAGATGTGAGAATCCTGGACCTCATTAATCCCTTGGATTACCGCGAATTGACAAAGGATTATATTGACTCGCGCCTGCCGCTTTGGATGCTTAATGCCGAAGGAAAGATTCTTTTGAACGGCCATTTGCAGCTTTTGTTAATACCTGATTATGAGCCAAACTATCTCCCTCCGGCAGGAGCGCCGTTTACCTTAAGGGTGGTGAGGCTGAGTGCGTTACCCACCCCCGGGGTTACAACAAGCACCATTAGCGAAAAAGAGAATACAAAGGTTGGTTTGCGCTGGCGGCAGATCATCGAAGGCCAGGGCTTTGAATACACCTTGAATTATCTGCATGCCTATGATTTTGCCTCTTCCGCGTATGTAGATTCTAGTGCATATCCGAGCATTTTCGTTACTCGTCGGGCAGAAGGAATCGATGTCTTTGGGGGGACCTTCTCAAAAACTATTACAGAAGGTATCCTTGTGCCAGGATTAGGCAAGGGTTGGACATTAAGAGGAGAACTTGCCTATATTAAAGGCGGCGCGATGAATATTGGAACCGACGGAGTGATTAAACAAATAGGCCCTAGCACAGTAGATGTTGACCAGTGCAATTATGTTCTGGGTTTTGACAAGACCTTCTTTACGAACTTGATGTTTAGTTTCCAATTCATCCAGATGTGGGCTAGGGCTACAGAGCAATATGATACCTCGCAATACACGTTACTCAACGGCGCGACCCGTGGTCCTCTGGATGAATGCGAGACGATCCTTACCCTTTTGTTAGCTACGGATTTCCTGCACGAGAGGTTAAAGCCACAGGTACTTATCCTTTACGGCGATGACAATGACTGGCGCATCAGCCCCAAAGTTAGTTATGAGATTAATGACCAGTGGTTGGCTACAGTGGGCATGCACATCTTTGAAGGCAAAGAGCAGCATTTAAGCGGGCAGTTCGATAAAAACGACCAGCTCTTCTTTGAATTGAAGTACACTTTCTAAGTTTAGGCCGCTTTATTATCCAGGCTAGGGACACCTTGAGAGTCAAAAGCTTAAAGGGTGTCCCTTGCTGTTTGTGGTATAATGTATGAGTTCAAAAAGGAGATGGCATGGAGAAAAAGGAGTGGCAGGAGTATTCGGAAATTTTCCAGGAGCTTCTGGGTTTAGAATACAGTCCTGTGGCACTGAATTGTTTGAAGGAGCCGGCTATAGAGAGTGATGAGAAAAAATTACGCATATGCCGCGCTATTCTAGATGCAGGAAAGGGTGCGACCCTGCAGATCAGCAAAAAGAATAACGCCTGTTTTGGCGCTGCCTGGCACCTGGGATTCCAGGAGATGAAAGACCCCAAGGTTCAAGGGATGGTCAAGAAGTTCGTAGTCGAAGGCGAGAAGCTTTACTGTTCCTATCCTGCCTTGGATAAGCTCATTTCCCAGATGGAGCCACCTCCGGACAATACCCAGTCTTATTTTCTACTATTGCCCATGGAAGAGGCGCAATTCCAGCCTCAGCTGGTTATCTTTGTGGTTAACCCTGAAGCAACCTGCCGTCTCCTGACCTGCGTTACTTTTCTTGACGGTGTGATGCCGAAGATTAAAGTCGGAGGCCCTATCTGTCGTCTGGGCATAATTTATCCTTTAGTTACAGGAGAGGTCAATTTGTCTTTTTACGATTATACGGCAAGAAAGATGTGCAATGTGGAGAAGGATAAGTTGATTATTTCGATTCCCTATGGAAAGATACCTCCTATCATTGAGAGTATAGATAAGTGTTCTGCTGGAAGGGCCAAGATAGAATTTCCCGCTGAATTCCGCGAATTCCTGCAAAAGAGGCTTTCTCCCTCAAAACCTTGATCGGCTAAAGGGCGATGAGAGATTTAAAAGATTTTAACCTTTGTGAGTTGGAAGCGTTTCTTCAAAGCTGGGGGTTCCCGGCATATCACGCCCGCCAGATCTTTGTCTGGGTGTATCAAAAGGATGTTCATGATTTTGGCTATATGAGCAGTCTCCCCTCAGGCTTAAGAGAGAAGCTGAAGGAAAATTTTTATGTTCAGGGGCTGAAGGTGGCCGAAAGAAGGATTTCTCAGGATGGAACCGAGAAGTTTGTTTTCAAGTTATGGGACAAGCACTTTATTGAATCTGTCCTTATCCCCACAAAGACAAGGATAACGGTTTGCCTCTCCAGTCAGGTGGGTTGTAGATTTGCCTGTCGTTTTTGCGCAAGCGGTGTTTCGGGTTTTAAAAGAAATCTATCCTGCGGAGAAATTCTGGATCAGATTAGAGGCAAGCCCACCCATGTTGTTTTTATGGGGACAGGGGAACCACTGGATAATTATGACACGGTGTTAAAAGCCATCCG
>Ga0111184_1036_pt1 | contig 23400 bp, 20 predicted proteins | sample DeeMarSWOR324_28_FD_80241 | JGI IMG/M metagenome (GOLD analysis project Ga0111184, IMG submission 80241) | Omnitrophica WOR_2 bacterium SM23_72 | reverse complement strand
ATTTCTTATTTCTGGGAACATATTAAACTCAAGAGGTTGAAGCCGTTGTTTTTTCTGGTCATCTTTTTGTTGGCTCTCTCAGCCGTCTCTTTTCATGAAAATGATTTGATAAAAGATTTAAAAAAACATCAATATGCTTTTAACATATATTTTTTACAAGCCGCTTCAGACTATCGAAAAGGTGACCGCCAGAAAGCAAGGGAACTATTTAGCAAGGCTGTAGAATTATATCCTTCGCTTGCAACCCGCGTTGAAAGGATTATGGAAAACAAATAAAACGTCTACAGATAACCTCAGACCGTTTCTAATTTTGTTCGGAAAACTGCTTTGAGCTCAAAATTAGAAACGCTTTAGCTTCAAGAAAAAAGCAGGTTTGAGCTCAAAATTAGAAACGCTTTAGCTTTGGAATTAGAAACGTTTTAAAGAATGGGGTGAGTACAATGAAGAAGAAAACAAAAGTCATATTAATTGGAGTGGCTGTGATAGTTTTTTTAGCTCTGGTCTATACCTTGCGCTATTTTTACTTAATCAGAATTGGGTCTTTTTCAGCAGATGATCCCTTTTGGGTAAAGGCAGCTGTAACCTCAGGTTTGGCAGAGGTAAAAAAAGATTGGATTGAGTTTTAGGTGGCAGATTAAAGATGAAAAAAGTTATTTTGATAATCTGTTTCCTGCTCACAGGGATAACCTGTGCGGTCGCTGCTTCTGTTGAGCGCTATGTATCTTTGTCACCAGCGACAACGGAAATACTATTCGCGCTGGGGCTGAAAGATAAAATTGTCGCTGTTACGACTTTCTGCAACTACCCCGAAGAAACAAAGAAAATCTCCAAGATAGGGACATTTTCCGAGCCAAACATCGAAATAATCATCTCCTTAAAGCCCACCATCGTGTTTGCCACTGGATTGGAGCAAACGCCTGTTGTCTCCAGGCTTAAGAAGTTCGGGCTAAGAGTCGTGGTGAGTGACCCTAAAAACATTGCTGAACTTTTTGAATCTCTCACGCAAATCGGCAAGGCAACAGGCAGGGAAGAAGCAGCAGAGAAATTGAAAGAGAATATGCTGCGGCGGTTAGAAGCTGTTAAGGCTAAAGCTGCCATGATTTCCGCTGATAAAAGGCTCAGTGTTTTTATTGAAATTTGGCATGATCCGCTCATGACTGCAGGCCCAGGTTCTTTTGTGGATGAATTGATTAATCTGGCGGGCGCAAAAAATATCGCAAATGATGCGCCACGTGCCTATTCCAGATTTTCAAATGAAGTCATCATCGAGCGCAATCCTGACGTGATTATCTTAGGTTACATGGACAAAGCGAATGAGAGTGTACAGTTGATAAAAAACAGAGTTGGATGGCAGAATATTGCAGCTGTCAAGAATAATCGTATTATCAAAGATATTGACCCGGATTTAATATTAAGGCCAGGGCCCCGCTTGATTGAGGGATTAGAACGGATTTATCAAAGCCTTTACGATGAAAAGTAGAAAAATACTTTTATTGTATCTTCTTTTATTGGGTGCGGCTGCTACGTTTGGTTTATGTTTTGGTCCGGTCAAGATAAGCATCTTAGAGTTATTGTCCGATGAGAACTCGGCTATTTTGCATTTAAGGATGATGAGGGTCATCCTGGGATTGGTAGCAGGCGCTGGGTTAGCTGTTGCTGGCGTCATCTTTCAGGGGATATTACGCAATGCCCTGGCTGAACCGTATGTTTTGGGAGTATCAAGTGGAGCAGGGCTGGGAGCTGTTTTAGCCCTGTTTTTCAACCTGAGCGTCAAGTCCCTTCCCATCGTTGCATTTGCCGGAGCAATCCTTGCCATGATTATTGTTTATCAACTGGCAAAGATTAATGGCCAGGTTTCCACACAGGGCTTGATTCTGTCTGGCGTGATTGTGGGCGCGGTCTTCTCCAGCTTGTTGTTATTCTTTGTCTCTATTTCTCCTAACGAGGCCATGCACGGCATCACCTGGTGGCTGCTGGGAAGTCTGGAGGCATGGGACATAAAACTTTTAGTAGCTGTCGTTATTCTGGTTTCTATCGGTATAGGCGTGGCTACCTTCTTCAGCCGCGATTTAAATGCCATTAGCTTAGGAGAAGAGGAGGCAGGGCATTTAGGCATCAATGTGCCCCTGGTTAAAAAAATCCTTTTTGTCGTTGCGTCCCTTATCACCGGAAGCATCGTGTGCGTCTGCGGAATCATCGGATTTGTCGGCCTGATCATTCCTCATGCGATAAGGGCAGTGTGCGGCTCAGACCACAGGCTTGTTTTGCCAGCCAGCGCCTTAAGCGCCGGAGCTTTCCTGATTTTTGCCGACACCCTCGGCCGCACCATTATGCCGCCTGTAGAGGTGCCGATAGGGGTCATCACCGCGCTTATCGGCGGGCCTATCTTTATCATACTATTAAGAAGGAAGCAGAGGTCTCCGCTTTAATGTCATGACTGATATTATTAAAGTCAATAATATAACCAGCGGTTATCAAAATCGCCCTGTTCTTAAAGGCATTGATTTCAGCATACAGGAAGGAGAGTTCTTTGGCATTATCGGGCCAAACGGCTCAGGCAAATCAACCCTTTTAAAAACTCTGAGCCGCAGCTTAAAACCCTATCAGGGAAACGTGCATTACCAGCAGAAAGATATTCATGCAATCTCCGCGCAAGAATTGGCAAGAGAGTTTGCGTTTGTGGCTCAGGATACGGTTTTTAATTTTTCTTTTACTGTCTGGGAGATTGTGCTGATGGGTCGTATCCCTTACATAGGGCGCATGCGGCCTGAAACGCCTCATGACCTTGAAATGGCAAAGGAATCCATGCGTACTACGGACACGCTTGCCTTAGCCAACAGGTTTATCGGCGCTTTGAGTTCTGGGGAGCGACAGATGGTCCTTATCGCCAAAGCCTTGTCCCAGCAGCCAAAAGTTTTGTTCCTGGATGAACCCACTTCCCACCTGGACATCGGCCACCAGGTGAAAATCCTTAACCTCATAAAGGAATTGAATCAGAAGCATAATATTACCGTCGTGGTTGTGCTGCATGATTTGAACCTGGCCAGCGAATATTGCGACAGACTCCTGTTGTTGAATGAAGGCAGGGTCTATAAAATCGGCAAGGCTGAGGAGATATTAACCTTCCAGAATATAGAAGAGGTCTATAAGACCCTTGTCATTGTTAACCGCAACCCGATTACAAAAAACCCGCATATCCTGCTGGTGAGAAAAGAAAAAACTTGACAAGGGTATTGATCCGTTTTATATTTAAACTGACAATTTAGAATAAATATAGGTTAAGGGAAGGCTGTGAAAGACAGCCACGGTCCCGCCGCTGTAATAGGGACGAAACCTGCAGAAAGCCACTGCCCGCGTAAGGGTGGGAAGGCGCAGGGAGTAGGTTAAGAACCTTTAGTCAGAAGACCTGCCTATATAGGAAGTTGCCTCGCGGACAAGGGCAAAGAGAAATTGGGTGCAGCCCCGAGACGGTAAAAAGCCGTTTGCGGGGTTTTTTATTTGTCCGAGAAAGGAAAAGGAGGATGGGTAGGCTTAAAGGTTTGGCAAGTGCGGCAATGGTATTGGTTTTAGTATTCTTTGGGGTAAGGGTAGCTTGGGCTCAGGAGGCAGTAGAACTGGAGAAGATTGTTATCACGCCTTACCGCTACGCCGAGATTTTAGAAAAAACATCATCAAGCGTTTCTGTCATAAGCCAGAATGAAATAAAGAAATCCAATGCCCAAAGAGTGATAGATGTGCTCAGGATTGTTCCAGGGCTCAACGTGAGGGACCTGTACGGAAATGGGGCCAGGGCTGCTGTGGACATTGCTGGTTTTGGTGAACATGCAGCGCTTAACGTATTGGTATTGGTTGACGGCCGGCGCATTAATGACGCTGACATGAGCGGCGTTGATTGGAGCCAGATTCCCTTAGAACAGGTGGAGCGGATCGAGGTGATGCGCGGAGGTTCAGGGGCTGTGCTGTATGGGGAAAATGCCTCAAGCGGTGTCATCAATATTATAACCAGGAAGGGAACTGGTAAGCCAAAAGTTAACCTTCAGACAGGTTATGGCAGCTATGACGCGAATAAGCAAAGATTGTCCATAGAAGGAGGAGAGATAGATAAATTTTCTTATCTGTTCAGCGGCATGCGCCAGGCAACGCACGGTTATCGTAAGAACACCTTTAACAAAGAGAAGGATTTTGCCTCGAAATTAGAGTGCAACTTTAATGAAGACCTGTCCCTGCATTTTAGTTCAGGGTTCCATGAATCGGCTTTTGGCCTTCCAGGAGCCCTTTTCCAGCACCATATTGATGAGCATAGCAGGCGGTGGGCCAGGTACGGGGATGACAGTGTTGATACCAGGGATTTTTATTTTCTCTTAGGGCCGAGGATTGATCTTTGGGGCAACGGAAACTTTGATATTGATTTTAGTTACCGTCAAAAAGAAATGGATTCCTATTTCCTGACATCCCAAATTAACACCCGGAAAAGCAAGATAGAGACTTTCAGCCTGACGCCTAAGTACACGCTGGCCCACGCCGTTCTTGGCCGTGACAATAAGCTGATTGCCGGTATTGATTACTACAGGGCCCTTTATGATTCAAATCAGTATCCTTTCGACGATGATAGCACGTTAAGGGAGGTCACGGGAATCACCAAAACTTCCCTAGGAGCATATTTTCAGGATGAGTTTTCCCTATTCAGGAAACTGGTATGTGTGGCCGGCTATCGCTACGAAGGCGCCCGTTACACGTTCGGCTACCACGATTTCGATACCGTTAGCTTCGGGCATCCCTATCCAGATCAGCACATGCAGGTAAAATTCAGTATGCGTGCCTTTAACACCGGCATCGCGTACAACTATCAGGATAACTGCAGCGCTTTTTTTAATGTAAGTAGGAGTTTCCGTTTCCCGGAAGTGGATGAGTTTACCTATCAGGACCAGAATTTCCAGCAGCAGCTCAACACTGACTTAAAGCCACAATCCGCGCTTAATTACCAGGTAGGCCTTAGGCATATGTTCGCTAAACAGCTAAGAGCAAGTATTTCCCTGTTCAGGATGAATGTGAAGAATGAGCTTTATTTTAATCCCAGTGGCGGGCCTTTCGGGTTTGGCCAGAACGAAAATTATGACAAGACAGTCCATGAGGGGTGTGAATCTTCATTAGAAGTCAAATTGAACCATTGGGCTGACCTTTTCCTCAATTACACCCTCACCAGGGCCTATTTTAAAGCTGGCATGTACGATAAGAAGAAAGTGCCGATGGTGCCGCGCCACAAAGGAAGCGTTGGCTTCAGGCTGCATCTGCCGAGGAATTTTACTTTTAATATGACAGGTACTTATGTGGGCAAGAGGTATTTCATTAATGACACCCCAAACGAGTTCTCAGAGCTCAATGGCTACATGGTTGCTGATATAAATATCTCATGGAATTGTAAAGACTTGACGCTTACTTTCGGTATTAATAATGTCTTTGATAAAGAATATTCGGAATTTGGCGTTTATGGCTCTGACAGCAGCAAAGGATTCATTATGGACAAGGCGTATTTCCCAAGCCCGGGAAGAAATTTCAGCTTAAAACTTGAATACAGATTCTGAAAACTCCCTTGGTTGCCTGAGCTTGCCTTCGAGGCAGGCTCAGGCATCACTAACTTTTACCACTTCAAGCTCTTACCTAATAAATATTTCCAAAAAAATTTCCTTGACACTCTAAATTTTTGGTATTATTATAGTTAGAATTAAAGGGGGTGAAAACATGACGAAAAAGGATATAATATTAAAGGTTTCCGATGAAACGGGCCTAAAGCAGATAGATGTCAAGAAGGTTGTGCAAAAGACTTTTGATACTATCGTCGAGGCGCTTATCCGCGGAGAAAAGATAGAGTTACGAAATTTTGGCGTTTTCAAGATCAAGCAGAGAAAAAGCCGCACAGGCAGAAACCCTCGCACCAATCAGGTCATTCCCGTCCCACCGAGAAAAGTAGTAGTTTTCAAGGCTGGCTTGGAAATGAAGCAAAAAGTAAAATAACCGCCCTCACCGCTTGGCAAAAAAGATTTATATGTACAAAAGAGTAGCCGGGACAAAAGATATTTTGCCAGAGGAGGCTTTATTTTGGCAAAAGATTGAAGAGGTAAGTCGCCAGATTTTCTCTCTTTACAATTACAGAGAAATTCGACCGCCTTTAATAGAAGAAGCGTCTTTATTCAACCGCTCTTTAGGCCAATCTTCAGAGATTGTCCAGAAACAGATGTTTCTCATAAAGAATAAAGAGGAGACGTATTGCCTTAGGCCCGAAGGTACGGCTTCGGTTGTACGCGCCTATTTGGAGAATCACCTGGATAAGGCCTCAAGTTTTGCAAAATTCTATTATCTGGGCCCTATGTTTCGGCTGGAGAGGCCGCAAAAGGGGAGATTAAGGCAATTTCATCATATTGGCTGCGAGGCTATCGGCTCCCAGGAGCCGGAAGTGGATGTGGAGTTAATCAGCCTAGCTATCAGGCTTTTGCAGGGATTTTCTATCAGCGGTTATACCATAAAGTTAAACAGTCTTGGCTGTCTGAAGGACAAAAAGGAATTAAGCTCAACCCTGCATAAGGGGCTCAAAAATAAATTAAGCAAGTTATGCGTGGATTGTCAAAACAGATTCAAGGTCAACACGTTAAGAATCCTGGATTGTAAGAATGAGGGTTGCATCGAAGTGGTCAGGCAATTAGGCATCGGAGTGTCCCACCTTTGCCAGGATTGCCTCAATCATTTTAACCAGGTCAAGCAAGGGCTGGATTCTTTGGGTATCTCTTATTCTGTTATCCCATATCTTGTGCGCGGCCTGGATTATTATACGCGCACTGTCTTTGAGATTGCGCATAAGGACTTAGGGTCTCAGGATGCTTTGTGCGCTGGCGGTAGATACGATAATCTGGTTAAAGAGCTGGGTGGCCCGGATGTAGGCGCAATAGGATTTGCCTTTGGAACAGAGAGGTTATTGTTAGTTCGAAGCGCTAAGGCCGAAGTGCGAAGTAAAGGCTTAGTTTATTTGATAACCCTGGGAGATGAGGCAAAAAGTGAGGGTTCAAAAATTCTGGAAGACCTGCGTAAAGATAATATCGCCTGCGATACGGATTATGAAAATAAATCCTTGAAAGGCGCTATGCGTAAGGCCCATGATTTAGGCGCGAAGTTCGTATTAATCTTAGGAGAAGAAGAGTTAAAGAAAAAGGTCGTAACGCTGAAAAATATGACTTCGGGGGAACAAAAGGAAGTAGTTCAAGAAGAATTAATCAGAGAGGTTACAAAGGTTACGAAGGTTCCATAATGTTCCATAAGGTTAATTTTGTAACCTTTGTAACGTTATGGAACCTCATGGAACATTTGTAACCTAAATCAATCGGATGCTACGCACTCATACTTGCGGTCAATTGAATGCGAAAGATGTCGGTAAAACGGCTACCCTGTGCGGCTGGGTGGCTACGCGCCGGGACCACGGCAAGATTATCTTTATTGATATCCGTGACCGGTATGGCTTAACGCAGGTCGTGTTCAACCCCAATGACGCTGGCGCAGGTTATACTGTTGCGCAGGATTTAAGGAACGAATTCGTCATTAAAGTCAGCGGCAAAGTCAGCCCCAGACCCAAGGGAACTGTTAATCCAAAGCTTAGCACCGGAGAAGTAGAGCTTCTGGCACAAAATTTAGAAATCTTGAACCCTAGCCTTACCCCGCCGTTTGAAGTCCTGGATGACCTTGATGTCACCGAAGAGATGCGGCTTAAATACCGCTACCTGGATATGAGAAGAAGGAAGGTATTGAATAATTTTCTTTTAAGAACCACACTCCTTGCGCTGATACGGAATTTCCTGACGCAAAATGATTTTGTTGAATGCGAGACCCCTATCCTGACTAAATCCACGCCTGAAGGTGCCAGGGATTACCTGGTGCCTTCGCGGCTTAATCCAGGTCAGTTTTATGCCCTGCCTCAATCTCCTCAGTTATTCAAGCAGATCCTGATGGTGGCTGGCCTGGAAAAATATTACCAAATCGCCAAATGTTTCCGCGATGAGGACTTGCGCGCTGACCGTCAGCCGGAATTCACGCAACTGGATTTGGAGATGTCTTTTGTGGATGAAGAGGATGTTTTTAACCTGACAGAGCAATTGATGCAACTGCTGGTTAAGGAATTAAAAGGCGCAAGTATTCAGATACCGTTTCAACGCATCAAATTTGAAGATGCGATGAAAAAGTTTGGCTCGGATAAGCCTGATTTAAGGAAAGAGCTTGGAAGTGATTTTGCTTTTTGCTGGATTGTGGACTTTCCCCTTTTCAAGTATAATGAAGAAGAGAAGCGCTGGGAGAGCGAACACCATCCTTTCACCTCACCGGCTCAGGAACATTTAGGTCTCTTGGAAAAATCTCCTGAAAAAGTCAAAGCGCGTTCTTATGACCTGGTACTCAACGGCGTTGAGATTGGCTCAGGCTCTATCAGGATTCACGAACAGTCCTTACAGGAAAAAATCTTTAAAATCATCGGCATAAACAAGGAAGAGGCTCAAAAGCGCTTTGGGTTTCTTTTAGAGGCCTTTCAGTATGGCGCGCCTCCGCATGGAGGGATTGCCTTTGGCCTGGACAGGTTGTTATCCATTTTTGCAGGCGAGGAAAGCATCAGGGAGGTTATCGCCTTTCCTAAGACGAGCGCAGGAGTATGTCCTTTGACTTCTGCACCTTCAGAGGTAGATGAAAAGCAGCTTAAGGAATTGGGATTGGCTGTGAAGAAGAAAACAACATGAGAAATCCCAAATCCAAATACTACAAAATCCAAAATAAATCCAAAATCCCAAATCCAAATATCTTATTTGGGATTTTGAAATTGGGATTTGTTTTGGATTTTGGATTTTGAAATTTGGATTTAAACAAAGGAGGAGCAAGATGGCAAGGAAGTATTTGTACGCACTACTAGGTTTAAGCGTTTTGCTGTCGGGTTGCACAGTAAGGACGTATCCTCTGGTGCGGGACAGGGTAGACCAGGATTTGACTGCCGGTAACCGCGGTTATCTTCAGGGCAAAGCTCCAGCTGTACCCAAAGGAAGAAAAACCAAGCGAACCACGCACGTGGTTGAGATCGAAATGACCTCTCCTGTTAAGATTGAAAAGGGTAAAAAAGAAGCAGTTGTTGAGCCTTCAACCTACATGGCCCCTTCGATGCGCGAGGAAGAAGAGGAGATGGTGGAAAGAGCAGCTCCGGCACTGGTAGAACCAACGGTCGCATTCGAAAAGTATACTGTCCAAAAAGGTGATACGTTGCAGAAGATTTCACAAAAATACTTTGGCACCACTAGGAGATGGATGAAGATTTATGAAGCCAATAAGGATACCTTAAAAGCTCCGGATAAGATTTACGTGGGACAGGTTTTGAATATCCCTGTGGATAGCTCAACCATGCCAGAGAAAATTAAATAAGTGACGGGATGGAGAAGGTTATTAAGTTAGAGACGCTCCAGGAGACGCGTAACCTTTTTGGGTTGCATGATGAGAATCTCAAGACCCTGGAAAAAGAATTTAAGGTCAAGCTGCATGCACGCGGAGAGCATTTAAAGGTCAGTGGCACAGCCACCAATATAAAAAAGGCCTCAGGGCTCATTGAATACATCCTGGATGCGTATCGCAACAGTCAGACAGACCTGGGAAGAAAGGACCTGGCTTACCTGATATCTGATTTTAAAAAGTCAGGAAAGGAAAACGCTAAAGCGCTTGCGAATAGCCAGTCCATCATGCGCTCTTCCAGCGGTAAACAGGTAGGCCCAAGGACAAAGGGCCAGCGTGAATACGTTGAGGCCATCAAGAGATTCGACATTGTCTTTGGCATTGGGCCAGCTGGAACTGGTAAGACGTATCTGGCCATGGCTTGCGCTGTTGAGGCGCTTAAAAAGCAGGAGGTACGCCGCATCATCCTGACGCGGCCAGCCATCGAAGCAGGTGAGTCTTTAGGGTTTCTGCCCGGAGATATGTATGAAAAGATATCTCCGTATTTACGACCCCTGTATGACGCGCTTTATGATATGATGGAGGCCGAGCGCATTGAGAAGCATCTGGAAACCGGGATTATCGAAGTGGCGCCCCTGGCGTATATGAGGGGTCGCACGCTTAATGATGCCTTCATCATCCTGGATGAGGCGCAGAATTGCACAGCCGAGCAGATGAAGATGTTCCTGACGCGCCTGGGTTTTGACTCCAAGGCAGTTATCACCGGAGATATCACCCAGAGCGACCTTCCCGACGGAAAACCGATTGGCCTGTTGCAGGCGCAGGATATCCTGAAGTCTATCGAAGGGATCCACTTCATTTATTTTACCGGCTCGGACGTGGTCAGGCATGCGCTAGTTCAACGGATTATCGAGGCCTATGATAAAAATAACCGATAAAATCAAGATAAAGCAAAAAAGGATTTTGATTGCTTTCTGGATTGTCCTTACTTTTTTCATCGGCTACATCAATGCGGTGAATCTGGTGGTTCCCCTGTTTTTAGTCTGCCTCTTTGCTTACTTCAAATTCAGAAAACTCAAATTTAGGCTCATCCATCTGCTGTTTATGTTCCTGATTACTTTCGTAAGCAGTTTTTTTATCATCAAAGAGGGCATGCCCATTTATCTGCACTCCTTTTCCGCCATACCAATGCTGGCTGCGCTTTTGTTTAATAACCTGGAAATCGCTTTATTGCTGACCCTGGCGCAAGCGGTGTCCGTGGCTTCCCTGGAAAGCAGCGATTTGTCGCTACAGCTGGTCATTCTCTTTTTCGTCGGCGGCATCTTTCCCAGTCTCCTGGTGATGGGCGCGCGCAAACGCACAACGATTATCCGCGCAGGGCTCCTGGTGGGAATAGCCTGTGCGCTTTCTTTGCTTTTTATGCAGGGTTTTGCGTTTTATCAGCCCAGGAGGTATCTGTTCCTCGTCTTGAATGGAATCATCTCCAGCGGTGTAGTGCTGCTGTTGTTGCCGGTATTTGAATATCTTTTTCAAATCGTAACCAATATCAGTCTGCTTGAGTTGGCTGATTTTCAGCATCCGCTTTTGCAGCGTATGGTGCTGGAGGCACCTGGCACCTATCACCACAGTCTGGTGGTGGGCAATCTCTCGGATTCAGCCTGCGAGGCAGTGGGTGCGAATTCGCTACTGGCGCGCATCGGCGCTTATTATCACGATATAGGAAAACTCCAGAAGCCGAATTATTTCAGCGAGAATATGGATATCTCAAGCAGCAAACATGATGTGTTGACCCCCTCCATGAGCAAGCTCATCATCATGAACCACGTCAAAGAGGGCGTGGATATGGCAAAAAAACACAAACTGAAACCTCCGATTATCGATTTCATCCAGAGCCATCACGCCAACAGCCTGGTGTTTTATTTTTATCAGCGGGCCCTGGAAAAACTTGAGGAAGACCAGGAGGTCAGAGAAGAGGGTTTCCGTTATCCTGGCCCAAAACCCCATACCAAGGAAACAGCCATCGTGCTGCTGGCAGATTCCGTTGAGGCAGCCACGCGCGCCTTGAAGGAACCCACAGTCACAAAGGTCGAAGAAGTGGTGCATAAGATCATCAACAATAAATTCATCGACGGCCAGCTCGACGAATGCGACCTGACTCTCAAAGACCTGGAGAGGATCTCCGCCGTCTTCATCCGTATTCTAAGCGGCATCTATCACAGCCGCGTCACCTATCCCGAAGACGTCAAAAGTGAAAGTAATCATAAAAAACCATCAAAAGAAAATCCCGCTCCATCCGAAAAGGATAAAACAGGCAATCCTTAAAGTCCTGTCGTCAAAGTCGATTAAAAGACCAGGCGAAATCACCGTTTGTTTCGTAAATAACAAAACCATCCGCAAGATGAACCTGAGGTTTCTGCATAAGAATCAGCCGACAGACGTGCTGGCCTTTGACAGTGGAGAGATTGTGGTATCCACCGACGCGGCCATCCGCAATGCCAAGATTTTTAAGACTGAACCCCTGTATGAGCTTTATCTGTACGTTGTTCACGGCCTCTTACATATCCTGGGCTTCAAGGACAGGACACAGAAGCAAAGAGCACATATGCAGCAGAAGGCCGAACAAATCCTAGGGACGTTAAGGCCATGCCCATTCACAAAACAGAAGCGATTGTCTTAAACCGAAGAGATTTTCGCGAGACCTCCCTGATTGTGCATTTTTATTCACGGGAGTTTGGGAAGTTCAGCGGTCTCTTAAAGGGAATCCGCACAGAGCCTGCTAAATTTGCCAGCACCCTGGAGCCGTTTTCCTATAATGATATTATTTTTTATAAAAAAAGAAACTCGGAGTTGCACCTTGTGTCTCAGGCAGACCTGAGGGATGGCTTTGATGAAATCAGGAGGGATATCTCCAGGGTCAGCACAGCTAGCCTTATATGTGAGCTTTTGGGAGCGGTGATGGCAGCAGAAGATAAGAATGAGGAGGTCTTTGACCTTACCCTGAACTGCCTGCAGGAACTCAAAAAAACCGCCAACCCCGATAAGATCACGACGATTTACAAGATAAAGATGCTCGCACTTTCCGGATTTAAGCCTCATTTTGATTCGTGCATTTCATGCCAGGACAAGGTCTCAGGCCCGTCGAAATTCAGCCTCACGCTCGGCGGCCTGCTTTGCCCCAGGTGTTTTAAGAAAGATATGAGCAGCCGGAATATTTTCCGGGGGACAGTGGCCTCCATTTTGCATATTGAAAAAAATGAATTCAGGAATGCGCTTAACCTCGGGATGAACCCGCAGATTAAAAAAGAGCTGGAGGTCATCTTGAATGCCTTTTTGAATTTTCATCTGGAGAAAGAGCTGAAGTCCCAGAGGGTGATGAATAAATTAGCCGTGGCAGTATAGCCTGATATTTATTTAACATGAAAAATCCAAAATCCAAATACTACAAAATCCAAAATTAAATCCCTGCCTTGCCGGCAGGCAGGCAAAACCCCAAATCCAAAACTATTTTGGATTTTGACATTTGGATTTGATTTGTAGTATTTGTAGTATTTGAAATTTGGATTTATGGAGGCTAATATGAAAGTTGTAATAGTGGGTCCAGGAGCCATGGGAAGTCTATTTGCTGCTTTTCTCTCAAAGTCAAAAGAGGAAGTCTGGATTCTGGATAAGAACATGGAGAGGGCCAGGCACCTCCAACAGGACGGCATTACCCTTGAAGGTGTCTCTGGTAATTGGCATGCAGGAGTGAAAGCCACCAGTGAGGCCAAAGAGATAGGGGAGGCAGATTTAATGATTGTTTGCGTAAAGTCTTACGATACAAAGCAGGCGGCGGCGCGCCTGAAGCCTATCGTTGGAGAAAACACAAGCGTCCTGACCCTGCAAAACGGCATCGGCAACATTGAGATAATTGGTGAGGCCGTGGGCAGCGATAAAGTCATCGGCGGGGTGACCAACGAAGGCGCAACGCTCCTTGAGGTAGGCCGCATCCGCCACGCCGGAAAAGGGGAGACAGTCGTCGGTCGTATCGATGGAAAGATTCCCGTGCAGATGCGTTCCATTCGGGAGATTTTTAATAAAGTCGGGTTTGCCACCAGGATATCCCGGGATATAAAAGGTCTCCTGTGGTCTAAACTCATCATCAATGTGGGCATCAATGCATTGACCGCCATCACGCGTTTAAATAACGGAAGGTTGGTTGAGTTCGAGGGGACGCGCAAGGTCCTCAGAGACGCGGTAACAGAAGCTGTGCGCATCGCTAAAAGAAAAAGGATAAAACTCATCTATGACGATCCCCTGGCCAAGGTGGAGGCGGTGTGCGAAGCCACCAGCGGTAATATTTCGAGCATGCTGCAGGACGTCTTGAGGAAAAAGCGCACGGAGATTGATTTTATCAATGGAGTGATTGTGCGCCAGGCCCAGGAGTTAGGGATTCCGACTCCGGTCAATTCTGCCTTGGTCGCTCTGGTAAAGACCATCGAGGCCACCTACAATCTCTCCCTCTAACCCCAACCCCTCAAACCGTTTCTATTTTTGTTCTCAGACCGTTTCTAATTTTGTTCGGAAAACTGCTTTGGCCCTCAAGTTTACAGGCGTTTTAGCTTCATTTGGAAAGCAGTTTTGAGCACAAATTTAGAAACGCTTTAGCTTCAGAATTAGAAACGTTTTAAAAAGGAAGAGGATGGGAAATTTTGAGGTTGCGAAGATTTTCAGGGATATTGCGAAGATTCTAGAGATAAAGGAGGATAATCCTTTCAGAATCCGCGCTTACGAACGGGCTGCGCAGAATATCGAAGGCCTGTCCGAAGATTTAGAGGAATATGTCCGAAAGGATACATTTCCTAAAATCCCCGGCATAGGCAAAGACCTGGAAAACAAAATTAAAGAAATCATTAACACTGGCAGACTGAAGTTTTACGAGGATCTTAAAAAGACTCTTCCCCAAGGGCTCCTTGATATTGGAAACATCCCGTCGGTTGGCCCCAAGACCACCAAGCTGCTTTACGAAAAATTAAAAATAAAAAGCCTCACCGATTTAGAGAAAGCTATCGCTAAGAATAAACTTCAAGGGATTTTCGGCATTAAAGAAAAAACCATAGAAAATATTCAAAAAGGTATTGCCCTGCTTAAAAGGGGCAAGGAGCGTATGACCCTAGCCCAAGCCATGGCTGTGGCAGAGGAGTTTCAAGATGCATTGAAAAAATTGTCCGAGGTGAAAAAGATGGCCTTTGCCGGCAGCCTGCGCAGGCAAAAGGAGACTGTGCGCGACGTAGATATCCTGGTGATTTCTGATAAACCCTCAAAGGTCATGAGCGCCTTCATCAGAATACCTTCTGTAAAAGATATCCTCGCGGAAGGAGCAACAAAATCCTCTGTGCGCACCAAAAGCGATGTGCAAGTGGACTGCAGGGTGGTGGAGTCGAAATCCTTTGGCGCTGCCCTCCTGTATTTTACCGGCTCAAAGAACTTCAATATCAAATTAAGGCAATTAGCGATTCGCAAGGGTCTTAAGATTAATGAGTATGGCGTGTTCAGGAAGAATACATTCGTCGCAGGCAGGACAGAGGAAGAAATCTTCAAGAAACTGGGAATGGTTTACATCGAACCGGAAATGAGAGAGGATACTGGAGAGATAGAGCTTGCGCTCAAAAATGAGCTACCGAAATTAATTGCAACCAAAGACCTTAAAGGCGACCTGCACGTGCACTCCAGTTGGTCTGACGGCAACAATTCCATTGAGGAAATGGCCCAAGCTGCCAAAGAATTCGGATACAGCTATATTGCCATAACCGACCATTCGCAAAGCCTCAGGGTTGCCAGCGGCTTAAAGGTAGCAGATTTAAAAAAGAAAAAACAGGAAATAGAAAAGTTGAATAAGAGACTAAAAAATTTTAGGGTCCTTTACGGCACAGAAGTCGATATTGATTCTGACGGAAAAATCGACTATAAAGACAGCGTCCTTAAAGAGTTTGATATCGTGGTGGCAGCCATCCATACGGGTTTTAAACAGACCAAAGCGCAGCTGACCCGGCGACTTGTGGCTGCCTGCAAAAATAAATATGTGCAAATCCTCGCGCATCCGACAGGCAGACTCTGGGGAGTGCGTGACCCTTATGACATCGATTTCGAAGAACTCCTAAAAGTAGCCAGGGATACGAACACGCACCTGGAAATCAATGCCTTTCCTGACCGTCTGGACCTCAACGACCTGCACGCCCGTCGCGCCAGAGAATCCGGCGTTAAATTAGTCATCAGCACGGATGCTCACGAAACATCGCAACTTTCTGTCGTCCAGTTTGGCCTGGCAGTAGCCCGCCGCGCCTGGCTGCGTAAAGAAGATGTCATCAATACGTTATCCTGTGAAGCGTTATTGAAGGAGGTAAGGAAATAATATGAGCAAATCCCAAATCCCAAATCCCAAATCCCAAACAGGCCTTAAAACGAGTGGGTCTATAGTCCATAGTCTATGGTCTATGGTGAAAACTATTGACTATAGACAATCGATTATCGACCTATGGTTCTTTTTTGTTCTTGGACTTTGGTGCTTGGTGCTTGGAATTTTAGCCAGCGGTTGTCAGGCCGAAAAGCCGCTTTACAAAGAACGCCGCTTAGCCATGGGCACTTTTGTTGAAGTCATATCAGAAGACAAGGAAACAGCAGAAATTGTCTTTAAGGAAATACAACGGATAGAGAACCTGTTGAGCAAATACAATCCGGGTAGTGAAGTCTTTCTTTTGAATGAAGCAGGCAAATTGGAAACGAGCGCCGAAACATTTTACGTGATAAAAAAGGCTGTTGAATTCTGGGAGGCCAGCAACGGCGCCTTTGATATTACCGTAGGTCCCCTTATGGACTTGTGGGGGTTTACGACTGGAGAATCTACCATCCTTGACCGTGAGCAGATAGCACAGACACTGCAGAACATAGGTTCTAATAAAATTTCTTTGAATGAATCCAATAATGTGATAGAATTTTTGAATTCAGGAATGAAAATCGACCTGGGAGGCATTGGTAAAGGTTATGCCGTAGATTGCGCTGTAAAAAAATTAAGAAAATCGAAGGTCGGCACCTGCCTGATCAATGCAGGAGGTACTGTGTACGGCCTAGGAAGAAAATTCAAGGACTCCTGGATGGTGGCAATCAAAAACCCAGACCAACCTGGAACATTAGAACAGTTTAGACTGACTAACCAGTGTGTTGCGACCTCAGGAGATTATGAGCAAGGCGGCCATATCATGGACCCCAGAACCGGCTATCCCGCTGATGCAGGCTTAACTTCTGTAACGGTCATCGCTCGTGATTGCCTGACCGCAGACGCCCTGTCCACAGCGATTTTTGTTTTGGGAAAAGATGAAGGAGAGGAACTGCTCGAAAAATTTCCTGGCGTCAAAGCGCGCCTCATCGAGAAAGAGTATCTCATCGAGAAAGAGGAGTGAGTGGTGTTTAAAGTTTTAAGAAACGAAGAACTAGCTCAAGAGGTCACGCAGATTACCATTGATGCACCTGTAATTGCTGCCAAGGCCCAGGCCGGTCAGTTTGTGGTTGTTATATTGGATGAGCAGGGTGAACGTATCCCTTTAACCCTGGCGGATTGGGACAAAGAAAAAGGATTTATCACCTTGATTGCGCAAAAGGTGGGATTTACCACACAAAAATTAGGCTCAATTCATCCAGGAGATTCTGTCGCCCATCTCCTGGGCCCCCTGGGTCATCCCACGGAGATAAAAAAAATCGGCGAAGTATATTGCATCGGAGGAGGCGTGGGGATTGCTGAGGTTTATCCAGTCTCACGCGCCTTTAAACAGGCAGGCAACCGGGTCACAGGAATCATGGGAGCGCGGACCAAGAATCTGCTCATTCTGGAAAAGGAAATGCAGAATATCTGCGATGAATTATTTATCATGACAGATGATGGCACCTATGGCCGCAAAGGCCTGGTGACGGATGTGATGAGAGAATTGTTCGAGGTCATAGAAAAATCCACGCAAACAAAATATCCGGCGCTGGTGTATGCGATAGGCCCTGTGCCCATGATGAAAGCTGTTGCAGAATTTACCCGTGATTTTAAGATAAAGACAATCGTCAGCTTAAATCCAATTATGGTAGATGCTACGGGCATGTGCGGCTCCTGCCGTTGCACCGTAGGCGGGAAAACGGTTTTCGGCTGCGTAGACGGTCCGGATTTTGATGCGCACCAGGTGGATTTCGAGGAACTTACTCAACGCTTAAAAACATTTAGACACGAAGAGGATATTGCACATGAAAAGCTCGTTGCGTAAGGGGATAGAGATCTTTGCCCTTTTCTTGCCCGAGATCAAGGAGTTGATCGAAAAAAAGGATTTTAACGGACTCAAGGAGTGCCTTAAGAATATCCGTTCCGTTGACCTTGCGCAAGGCTGGAAATCCCTGGAGAGTTCCGAGAAAATCATCATCTTTAAATTACTCAGCATAAAAAAGGCTGTGGAGACCTTTGAAGGTCTGAAATTCCCCGAACAGGAATTTATTTTGAACAACCTCGCCAATACTGAACAGGCCCAAATCCTCAACGAGATGTCTCCAGATGAAAGAGCAGACCTTTTTAAAGACCTTCCAGAAAAAGTGTCCAAAAAACTCTTTAACCTGGTCAGCAAAGAAGAGGCACAAGACCTAAGAAAACTCTTAGTCTATGAAGAAGATACGGCTGGCAGTCTCATGACCACAGAGTTCGTGGAATTAAAGAAGGATATGACTGCCCGCCAGGCCCTGCTTTTCATTCAGGAGAACCTCCGCGTCGAAGACCGCGAAAATATCTATTCGGTTTTTGTCACGGATGAGTTCCATAAACTCATAGGTATGGTGTCTCTGCAGGACCTCGTCAAATCTCCACCGGATATTGCTGTCAAAGAAATCATGGAAAGTGCTGATACCATTAAGATCGATGCTCAGACGGATATCAATGAGGTGGCGAATTGGTTTAAGGTGTATGACCTGCCGGATGCGCCTGTGGTGGATAAAGAAAACACGCTACTGGGAATTATCACAGTGGATGATATCGTAGAGTTAATGGCAAAGGAGTCGACCAAAGAGATATACGAAATCGGTAAGATGGATGCCAAGGGTGGCGAGATCATCAGTTATGCCCAGGCCAGCGCCTTTGAATTAGTGAAAAGGCGCGCTGGCTGGCTGGTGCTGCTATTGGTATTCGACTTTTTGACTGGCACTGTCTTGAAAAATTTTGAACAGACCTTAAGCTCCGTGGTGGCCCTGGTTTTTTTCATCCCCATGCTGCTGGACACAGGCGGTAATGCTGGCAACCAGACATCCATCACCATTATCAGGGGATTGGCCACTGGGGATGTCAATTTTAAAAACGTCTTTCGCATCATTAAGCTCGAGTTCAGTGCCGCTCTTATGATGGGCCTGGTTGTGGGAACCGTTGCTTTTGGCAGGGCCTTGCTTTTGCAAAAGGATTTTCTTATCGCAACCGTAGTTGCCATAACGATGGTCCTTATCGCGATTCTTGCCATATCCACGGGTATCTTTCTACCGCTTTTTTCCAAAAAAATCGGCCTTGACCCTGCGGTCTTAGCCGGCCCCATCACCACGAGCGTCGTCGATGTTTTAGGCCTGATTATCTATTTTAAAGTCGCTCAATACTTTATCCCCGTTTTAAGGTTTTAGCCCGGAAGAATGCGCGAAAACGTACCCCGGCAAGACAGTCGGGAGAGGATTAAAAATTTTCTGGAAGTGGCGCTTGGATATTCCGCAGAACAGGCGCAAAAGGAAGCGAGCCGTTGCCTGCAATGCAAAGACATGCCTTGCGTCAAAGGGTGCCCAGTAGAAATAGATATTCCTGCCTTTATAAAATTGCTCAAGGAGGGGAAGCGAAAGGAGGCGCTGGAGAAAATAAAGGAGAAAAATAACCTGCCGGCTGTGTGCGGACGCGTCTGTCCTCAGGAAGACCAGTGCGAGGCTGTTTGTGTTCTTAATAAAAAGAAAATACCGATTAATATTGGCGCATTAGAAAGATACGCGGCAGATTATGAATTAGTGCGAAGTGCGAAGTGCGAAGTTCCAAGTAAAGACAAAAAAACACAACTGGCTAAGGTGGCGGTGGTGGGTAGCGGCCCGGCAGGCCTCACCTGCGCAGCAGACCTGGCCAAGATGGGTTACCAGGTGACCCTGTTTGAATCCTTGCATATCGCAGGAGGTGTGCTGGTCTACGGTATCCCGGAATTCCGTTTACCTAAAAAAATCGTCGGGAACGAGATTGCCTATATCCAGAGCCTGGGAGTGGATATAGAAACCAATATACTTATCGGACAGACGTTTACACTGGAGGAATTGTTTCTTAAGGGTTTTAAAGCGATTTTTCTGGCTGTGGGAGCGGGCTTGCCGCAGTTCGTGGGGATACCCGGTGAAAACTTAAGCCGCGTTTACTCTGCTAACGAATTCCTGACGCGGGTGAACCTGATGAAGGGCAATAGATTTCCTGAATATGCCACGCCGTTGAGCGTCGGGGAAACAGTCGCTGTTATCGGTGGCGGTAATGTGGCTGTGGATTGCGCGAGGGTATCCTTAAGATTAGGCAAAGTCGTCAACCTGGTCTATCGACGCACAGAAGCCGAGATGCCGGCGCGCGCCGAGGAAGTCAAAAATGCCAAGGAGGAAGGGATTATCTTCCAATTTTTGACCCAGCCTGTTAAGGTTCTGGGAGATGAAAAAGGATTTGTAAAGGGCCTGGAGTGTATTAAAATGGTGTTGGGCGAGCCGGATGAATCCGGAAGAAGGCGGCCAGTGCCTGTGGAGGATTCAAATTTTGTTTTAGACGTAGATACGGTCGTTGTGGCCATCGGCCAGAGCCCTAATCCGTTATTGTCTAAAGTTACCTCAGGGCTGAAGACGAACAAAGACGGCACTGTTGCCGTGGATAAAAACTTTATGACTTCTATTAAAGGCGTTTTTGCCGGCGGGGATATTATTACAGGAGCTGATACTGTTATTTCCGCTATGGGCGCTGGGAAAAAGGCAGCCCAGGCAATTGAGGCGTATATAAGATGACAGTCAAAGACATCATAAACCTGAAAAATAAACGTAAAATCACCATGCTGACTGCTTATGATTTTCCCCTGGCTTCTCTGGTGGATAGAGCTGGTATTGATATTATATTAGTGGGAGATTCCGTGGCTAATGTTGTCCTAGGCCTGGATTCAACCACCAAGGTGGGGATGACGGAAATGCTCCATCATGCCAAGGCTGTAACGCGGGCAGTCAATCAGGCGCTTGTCGTAGGAGACATGCCTTATGAGTCCTATCAGGTGAATCCGAAAGAGGCGCTGAAGAATGCGAGAAGATTCCTGGATGAGGCAAAGTGCCACTGCGTGAAACTGGAATGGTTTGACAAATGCCTTGAGGTTAGTGAAGAGATACTTAATTCAGGCATAGAGGTGATGGGTCATATTGGCCTGACGCCTCAAACCGCAGACAAGTTGGGCGGGTTCAAGGTGCAAGGCAAGGATGCTGAGGCAGCCCAGCGTCTGATAGAGCAGGCACTGGCCCTTGAGAAGCTCGGCTGTTTTTCCATAGTGCTTGAGTGCGTTCCGGAAAAAATTGCAAAAATCATCACCGAGAAATTAAAAATCCCCACCATTGGTATCGGCGCCGGCATCCATTGCGACGGCCAAGTGCTGGTGACGCACGATATGCTGGGGTTATTCGAGCGCTTCACGCCCAAATTCGTCAAAAAATATGTTAACCTGTCTCCCATGATCCTTCAAGCCATAGAGCAATTTAAAACAGAGGTCGAGGACGGAAAATTTCCTACACCCCAGCACAGTTTCACTATTAAGGAAGAGGAACTGAAGAAGTTAAAGCAATGAAAAAGAAAAAGTTTAGTCTCACGCTTGTTGTGATTGTTTTGTTGGCACTGGCTATTTTATTTGTAGTCAGGTTCAGTGGCCACGCTTTCTTAAGGATGTATGTGGAGGCTGGTATTGGCTCCTGCCGCAAGATTCCTATCCTGTGCATGACACCTAGCGAGAACCTCTTCGCGTCTAAAGTCGACCACGAATTCACAGATTCCCTTATTTCTTATAAATTTCCCGGTATGAACATATCCATGCCAAAGGGATTTGCCGTGGTCAAGGAGACCATTAAAAAGGTCTACTATAAAAGGAAGAAGCGCGGTTACGCGGACAAGGTGGCCTATATCCTGCATAAGCCGCCCCTTTTTTTTGTAAGTCTCTATCCTCAATTGCAAAAGGTGGGCGTTAAGGACGATTATGAATTTATCAAACGCACCATGCACGCTAATTTAAATAAAGTCAAGAATATAACGGATGCCTTTTTTGTCATTATGAAAGGCATCTTTATCCCTGACATGGGTGACCAGACCAATGTCAAGATGATAGAGTTTCAATCAGAGGACAAAAGGGGGTTTATCAATTACAATCTTTCCCGCATAGCTTTTGATTGTAACATCATTAAGGAAAAAGGTGGCTTCTTTAAGGTCTATATAAAGGATGTAGACGCCAGCCTTGATTTGGATAAAGTACTGGCGATTATCAATACTATTAGTGAGGGTGCTTGAGTTCAAAAGGCTTGACTTAAAAGTCCGGCGTTTTAAATGCTTGACTTTTAATTCAATCTACGATACATATAAGAAACTATGGCTCAAGATGTGATGGAGAAAGTTGTTTCCCTGTGCAAGCGCCGGGGTTTTATTTTTCAGTCCTCTGAGATTTACGGCGGACTGAGTAATACCTGGGATTACGGCCCCTTTGGCGTGGAACTGAAGAATAACCTAAAGGCTGCCTGGTGGAAGTCTGTGGTCTACGAGCGCGACGACATCTTTGGGATGGATGCTGCCATCTTTATGCATCCTAAAGTATGGGAAGCTTCAGGACATCTAAAAAATTTTAATGACCCATTTATAAGATGTCCTGGTTGTCTTCACTTCTTTAGAGTTGACAAAATTTGGGATGAGATTTGGAATAGCCCATGGTTTATTTCTTTAAAAGAAACAATGATGGGAGATAAAGATAGTTTATGCTTGATGCGATGGGCTAAGAACGAAGGAAAAAAGTTAGCTCCTAATTTAAACCTGGTTAAGGAACCCGAAGTTACTATTTCTTGGATAGCAGATTTACATCATAAATTTGGTGGAGTAGAATTTGATTTTAGAACCTATGTGGGCAGAATAGCCGCTTCACGAGACGGAGTTGCAAAAATACCTTGCCCAAATTGTGGCCATCCTTTACCTGAAACATCCATGTCTGCTAATTTGATGCTCACAACTCAGTTCGGACCAGTAAAGGAAACCGCACAAACAGTTTATCTAAGGCCTGAAACCGCGCAAGGGATGTTCGTCAATTTTTTGAACATCCTGGATTCCAAACACCCCAAGATTCCTTTTGGTTTAGCCCAGATCGGTAAAGCCTTCCGCAACGAAATCACGCCCGGAAATTTTACCTTCAGGACGCGCGAATTCGAGCAGATGGAGATTGAGTATTTTGTTCGGCCGGATGAAGCGGATAAGAAATTAGAGGAGTGGATCGAATACAGATATAACTGGTATCTTGACTTGGGGATAAACAAATCCAAGCTGAGGAAGCGTGCGCATACCAAAGATGAGCTGGCGCATTATGCCAAGGCGTGCACGGATATCGAATATAATTTTCCTTTTGGATGGAGTGAACTGGAGGGTATTGCCAACCGCACAGATTTTGACTTAAGACAGCATGCCAGGGAAAGCGGCAGGGATATGCAATATTTTGATGATGTTAAAAAGGAAAGGTTTTTTCCTTATATTATTGAGCCTTCCGGTGGAGTGGATAGAAGCGTTCTGGTATTTTTAACAGATGCCTATTATGAGGAAAAGGTCAAGGATGACACGCGCGTGGTGTTGAAATTACATAAAGAGTTGGCTCCTGTTAAAGTGGCAGTTCTGCCGCTTTTGAGGAACCG
>Ga0111184_1034_pt1 | contig 23644 bp, 22 predicted proteins | sample DeeMarSWOR324_28_FD_80241 | JGI IMG/M metagenome (GOLD analysis project Ga0111184, IMG submission 80241) | Omnitrophica WOR_2 bacterium SM23_72 | reverse complement strand
TGCCCTATCCAGTGAAGCCTCTTGAGCCTGCTTCTGCTGCTTCTGCTCATCGGTAAGAGTAACGCCTATTTCTTTTTCGCGGAAGGCAGAGTCGGGTTTGTAGGACAAGCTCAGAACTGAATCTGTAGGATAGAAAAGAGAAATATATTGACTTTTTTCGTTTCCTACGATTTTAGCCTGTAAATTATTTTCCGTAAGGGTATAAACAAGCTCAGGAAGGGCAGATCCTGAAGAAAAAGCATATAATTTTTCTTCTCTGTCAATAGAACCGCTGCCAATGGATAACAAGTTGGAGGTAACTGTATCAACGTTAAATCTAGTGCCCGCTGGCAATCCTACTTTCAGGGCATGAACTTTGTCCCCCTCTTTAAAGTTTCCTTTAAGATCTATTCTTTCTAAAGAAGCTGCTTCAAAAGCTCCGTAATCTGGCCTTATTCCAAAATTATGATGGGAATCAACTATAATTGCCTGTTCGCCTTCTATTCTAAAATTCATAAAATTTACTGTTCCTGAGCGTGAATGCTTCGCGCCATCATTAAACAGCATGGGTTCTAAGCTACTCGTACGCGCATCAATTTCTATGAAACCTTGATAGGAATTAAAAACAGAGGAGCCAGGAATGCTATACATATTATCAGTGGTTTGTGTGCGAAGAGTCACTGGAGAAGGGGCGCCAGAACTCTGAGGCGCATTGAACCAGGTCAATCTTTTTTCCCCTGTATTAAAACTAAACACGGTAGACAGGGGACCTTCTTTTCCGGAAACAGTTAAATTTCTTACGGTGGTGTAATCATTGATGGCAAAGGTATTGCCTGCAAAATCCTTAATAAGGCTTTTTTCTGTATTCAGATTAAAAGGCTCCACTCCGGCAGGAAGGTCTTTAAGGACCTTTTGCACTGGCGCAAAGGCATCGTAACCTGTGCCTATAATCCATCCTTTTCCTTGCCATTGAATATAGGCCTTTGCAAAACCCTTTTCTCCTGCAGGCACTGAAAAAGTTTTAGCAGAATAAGGGTTTTGCCAACCCGTACCCACATCCAAAATAAATGGGCTGTCCTTTACCCCTGAGAAGGTCACCCCGCCTGCAACTTGCGGCGAAGTTGAACTGATATTGAACTGCGCAAATGCTTCTTTTCCTGTTCCAAAAGGTAATCGTATACCGCCTTCATTGTATGAAGGAACCCTGAATTTATCATTCGGCGTTATAAGGACTTTTCCTTCAAGACCATCAAAGAATACCTGATTAAGTAAGTAGCCTTGCTCAGTGTTTTCTGCTATAGTAGGAGTGAAGACAATGTCGCTCCCCTCCATTCTCACCGCAGACAAGCCTTGTTTTTGAGCAAGGTTATTTATTTCCTCCATCAGCAATATATCTTTTGTGCCAACCTTATTTATATTCCCCTCACTCGGACTCGGAGCGAACATCCAACCGAACCGATTTTGCTCTACCCGTAAATATCCTGTTGCGCTTGGAAGCGATACCCAACCGCTCCCACCCATATAACCATTCTTGAGGTAACCAACAGAGTCTTTGGTGAAAGTGGGAACCCCGGTTATGCCTGAACCCGAAAGCTTCCAATCTTGCACATTAAAAGTATCAGTTATGCCTTTCTCCGAAGCAATAAACCCAATTAGCCTATTATCGGGGCTGGCCCCTTTCCTTGCCGAAATAGTCTCATACGGAGAGAAATATGTTATTCCAGCAAGACCTGAGAATGAAGAACCGCTTGGGTCTCTAAAAAGATATATATTTCGGCCTTTCTCCTCAAATTGAGGTGTACCATGGTATAATCTTGAAGAGTCCAAAGTAACGCCACGCCATAACTCTTGAAGAGCATGAGAAATCCCATCCTTTTCGCTATCGAGCCTGTACTTCGTGCCATCTTGATAAAATGCATAATTTTTCTCGATTTTCTCTGCCTTAATAAACTGTGCATAATCTTGATCAAATGCCTCACTAGTAAAGTGAATGTCTTTTTTCATAGGCATGTTTAGCTTCCAATCTCCTTGCGCTGAACTCTCAATACCATGCCAATCTATTCCATCGATTGAACCTTCTACCCTACTACCTGTCTGTTTTACATGAAGTTCTTTCCCGTCTCCGAGTGGATAGGTCTTCCCTCCTTCAGCCCATGGAGATTCGGGTGCTTTCGTATTCCCCTTGAACAACGAAGCTAATGCTGAGTCATTTTGATTTTGCAGAGATGGATTTACTGCATTTTTGCCTAATAAATTTGCACCCCCGAGCTGGTAAGCTCCCAGCCTACTACCACCCAATTCAGCGTATATTTCCCTTGTCAAATCCGTTAAGGTATTGGTTGCTTGAGCGTGTGACCAGGAACGTCCATAGTAAACCAAAGACTGCATAAGGTCAGGCAAGATTCGATGATGTCTCCAGCTATCTTCACTCATATAAGCTGCCGCTTCTGGATTTTCTTTTATATATTCGTTTATCTGTGCTTTGAGTGCTTCAACTGCACTCACATATTGGTTAAGCCCTGTAAAGTCCCACATCTTGGTATTGAATAAGGCAAAATCAAAGGTGGTGTAATTTTGCTGGGGAATGAAAGGATTGGTTCCACCAAAAGAAAGATAATCAAGAGACTGTTGCGTAAATCTCAATTTTAAGATATCTGAAATATTTGCTTGTTGCCAACTGGTTATTCCTTGGGCATATGCTTGGCTTTGAGGTATAACTAAACCATCTGCTGTCTTAACAAAATTGTTGGATGCGCTGTTATATACAGAATAAATAATATCTGAGAATGCTAAAGATAAATATGGCATAGTAGCTTTCAGCCACTCATTATCTTCTGCCTGATTCGCTAATGCGGTTAAACCAATAGATATGCCAGAGTTTACCAAACCGCTCACAGCAGCATTACCCAGCATAGTCAGGTTAGGCCAATTATCTATGGTGAACCACTGATTTTGGGTGGGCTGTTGGCTTGGGATAAGGCTTGAAAACATAGAGCCTACTCCCTGACCCAAGATGCGGCTGTATTCTGGTTTCATCCATTCATTCCTTATTGCCAGATATTCAAATCCCAGTGCAGTGCCCTGGCTAACTAGATATTTTGGCAATTCGTATGTAGGGTTACCATGAACATCAATTGGGCCTTGCCATGTGCCTTTTATAGCTCCCCAGAGATCTGTGCCGCCAGGCAAAGCACCCATAAAAGTATTAAAAGCAAAAGTAGTTCCCGCAGCTCCAAATAAGCTGGCTATTCCATTCGTAACTGAGGAGTAATCGGTGGCATACTTATCATCATCCTGAATGTGCCGGTTTATTGCGTCTGCAATAGCAAGCTGCGCGTATCCCTGCGCTGCGCCCGTAGCTAAACCCATGGTAAAACCAGTAATAACAGGGTGGTTTACAGCAAAGTGCTGCAAGCTGCTGGGCGCAAATTCAAACATTCCTAATCTCCCGGTCTGAAAACCCGCATCGGTAAATTTCGGCGGATTTATAGCTGAGCTAATCCCCATATTAAAACCGCTGCTTATAGCCATGCCAAAAAGGGCTGATTGTTCAGGAGTCCACTCAAACTCATACTGCGCCACGTTAGTAGCAAGTGTGCTAAGCTGGCTGGTAAAGCAGGTTGCTCCAAAAGCTCCCACCATTCCGCTGACACCGCCACCCCAACCACCGACAACAGATGTGAGTGCTGTAAGACCTAAGGCCAGCAACTGGTCTTTCCAGCTAGGCTTTTCGAAAAACATTGAAAGGTCAGCAAATTCATATTTACAGTGGCGCGCGCCCAGGATTTGTTTGGCCTGGGAGTCAGACAATAGTTCGGTGTTGGGAGTTGGGAGTTGGGAGTTTGAAACCAAAGCAAACCCAGAGAATTCCTTTAGGAACTTGTCTTTAGGCCAGAATTCCTCTTTATGCTCCTCAATAAAATAAACCTTTTCATCCGTGATGCGGGTTATCAAAATATAATGGTCGGTTTTTAGATGGGCTATAAATGGCGTTAGGTTAGCTCGGAGCTCGGAGCTCGGAGCTCGGAGCCTAACAGGATAAAGCTTGTGGCCGAAGAAGTCAGAGGCCTGGGATAAGGCATAGAGAGAGTTCTTAATGACCTCAGGGTCTCCTTCGGGCTTGACCACGCCATTCAAGATATCTATGGTCAAGGCAAGAACTGCCACATCCTGCTCAACCACCGCAACCCCTTTATAACCTAAGAAATCATACAGCGCCTTTGAGCCGCAGGGCTTGCCTTCCAGCCAGTGGTAAATCTCTTCTACTCTTCTCTTAGTAATGTTTAAAGGCTTTTCTAATTCTATGGTCAAAGCAGGTGATATTTTGATGGCATTGACAGGCTTACCGGAAATATCCAGCAGGATCTTTTTAACGGCAAGGGGTATGTTTACATTCTGGATATCCTTAAGATAGGTGGGAACATAAACCCCAGGCCTGTTCCAAAGCACACGGCCATCAAATTCTATGGCTTGGGCCACCTGCTCAGGCAAGAAAACTGCAATAACTAAAAAAGCCACTATTCGAATCCAGGGCTTGAAACGAGATTTATGCTCTGGCTGTTCTTTTAGTGGCTTTGACTCTTGCTCTGATTTCTCTCTTATTTTATCCTTTGCATCCATTTTTTACCTATATAAAAAGGTAAAAGTTGAGTTTCCCCCTTACCCCAAATATTTTTTATATTTTTCGCGTCAATACTAACGATTTTCATGCTTGAATATAAAATCTTTGTAAAACTTCTTAATAAGCAATCAAAATAAAACCGGATTGTCAAATACCTTAACTTCTCGTCGGTATTCGGCAACCCGGCTGTCTTTTCTCTACTTGATTCCGCGGTCTTATTTTCCGCGATTATTCGCGCTGGTTAAGACCCGTGGCTTTGTGTCCCCTGATCGCTCAAGGTTTACCTTTTCGTTCCGTGGCCTTTTTGCAGTTCAAGTATAACATAAATTTACCGTCGCTGTCAAGTAAAAAATAGGCTGAAAAGAAAACGATTTCCTGTGCTTATCTTTTTGCATTGGAAGGTGTTTTATTCCTGCTTCAGAAGGGTCATTTTGGGCTGAAATTGGGGCAAAATTAGGGGGCTTTTTTACCTATTTACATGGGTCAAATTAGCAGTGAAATTGGCCTGAAATCACGCTGAATTTTTTCCATTTATTGCAAAAAAAGAAGGGGGATTCGCTGTAAAGATTTCTGCTTTTCAACATACTTCTTTTCAGCCTCGGGACTTTCCGAAATCCCCCTTCTGCTTCAACCACTCAAATTTTCAAAAAACATCAGATTGGACATTGCAAAGCTTAAATCATCTTTTGAATCCTAATATATTTATACAGATTGGACATTTTTAAGGGTAAATTTTATTGATTAAATCCTGTAAAGAAACCTCCTTGCATAAACTGCAAGAGAACAGGGCCTCCTACTATGATACCTATTACGGGCAATATACAGAAAATTAAGGGAAAAAGAATCTTAATTGGCGCTTGCAAGGCAATCCTTTCCCCCCTACGGAAGCGCTGCAAGCGGGTATCCTCTGATATAATACCAAATGTCTCGCTCACAGGGGTGCCCATGCGTTCAGCCTGAACCAAGGCCTGCACAAAGGAGCTGACTTCAGATATATCCAGCCTTTTAGCCATATCTTTCAGAGCCTGGCTGCGCGGTTTACCCCACCTGATTTCTTCTAGTACTAGGCCTAACTCCTCAAGCATAGGATTGTTGGTGACCTTCTTTTCAATAACCCACTTCACAGAAGTGGTAAAGTCTAACCCTGCCTCCACGCACAAACCCAGTAAATCAACAGTTTCAGGAAGCACACGGGCCAGCTCATACCTGCGCTTGTTGATCATCTGAGTCAACCAGATCTCAGGCAGGATATAGGCTACGACAGTGGCTCCCAATATCGCCCAGGGCTGAGGCGGAGTGAAAAAGAAAAAGCCTGCCAGGCCTCCCACGATCATAAAAAACAGCTTGATGCTAAAAAACTGTCCTGATGTAATATTCAAATGAGCTGCAAGCAACCTGTTTCTTAGCTTCTTATCCAGCCTCAGTTTTTCCACTAACTTCTGGCTGTAGGGAAAGGACATAAATATAAGAGAGAAAAGCCTCTTTTTTCTTATAGGGGATTCTTCTTTGACAGGTAAAGGAACCCTTCTTTGAGTCAATTTAGGGTGACCCACAATGCCTATGGAAATAAGGAAGATGGATGTCATAACAAACACAAAAATAAGTAAAAGCATATAAATCTCCTTTTTGTCCCTAGACCCTGATGATGCTGAATTTACGGATCATAATTATGCCTATGAACTGCAAGGCCGCTGCAATGAACAAAAGCATCCTACCCTTATCGCTACTCAACATGATGTCAAAGTGCGCTTTATTAAAAGTCATAACCCACCAGACAAACACAAAGGGCAGTAGAGACATGATGATTCCCTGCAGCCTCCCTTGTAATGTAAGGGTGCGGATATTCTCCTTTAACTTGCGGTTGTCCCGTATAGTGGTGGCAAGCCTGCTAAAGACCTTGGTCAGGTCTCCACCAGTCTCCCTAGCCACCAGCACGGAATTAATCATCAGGCCAAGCTCTTCTAGCTTTAATCTATCATTGAGACGCCTGAGGCTTTCATCCAGGGTCAAACCTATCTTATTCTCCCTCAAGATAAGCCCGAACTCCTGGGAAATCGGAGCAGGCATCTCTTCCACTAGGACCTCAATGGCCTGCAACAGAGAAAGCCCGCCTTTCAAAGCCGAAGAAATAACCATCAGGCCATCCACTAATTGGGTTGCGAATTTCTCTTTGCGTTTATTCTCCATAATCTTAATGATAAAGGCCGGCAAAACAGACCCTGCAACCCCTGCGGCAAAGGCAAGGGGGATCTTTCGAAATAATAAAAAGGCTGCAGCCCCAAAGACAAGGGGGGTGAGGGTGTAATAGAGAAAGAGCTGCTCTCTCTTGACAACTACAAACATCCCATCCAGCTGCTTCTCTGCAATGGAGACCTTTTTTGATTGCGTGCTGTGAAATTTATCGGTAAGAGAAGGTACGAGCTGATAGGCAATCATATACACGGAGACGAAAGCGAACAGAAAAATAAACGCTTGTAATATTATTAACATGGTTTCCTTTCTATAAAAAAAATCTATCAGTACTGATATTGTCTGCCACCGCCAAAAACATCTCCTGAGGACCTCATTTTACCGGAAATAGCCCTGGTTAGATAAATAGACATAGCCAGCAAAGCAGCCACGACGATAGCGATCGTGGCCGCATATTCTAAAGAAAACATTCCCCTGCCTGGTTTTTTATTCATCAGGATATCCCTACCTGTCTACGATCCTGACCCAACCAAACGGATAGCATCTGTCATCAAAACTTTTCAGGCCCCTGTATTGCGCTACGGATTTTCGCGAGATCTGGCCTTGCGATACCGGATTCCACTGCCCCAGAATACCCACGTCCGGGTTAGGGTCACGACGTATTATCTCCACGCTCACATTCTGCGTGTGGTTATAAAGCTCAATACACTCTTTGCCTTTAAGCCAGTTGCCGGTTTTTCGCTTCAGTATCATCGGTTCAGCATAACGTCCGATCCTAATCATAATGGTATGCGTTCCGCGGGAATCCGTCCAGGTGTACAGGGCCGGGTTTCCACCGCCTAAGCCACACGCCATAGGAGTATCAGGTGGGTCAGCGACTGGACCTAGCGCCACTAACGCTTCATATAAACTCTTACACGCCTGCCTGAATGGCTCAACAGCATCAATAAAATCATTTATGGCCTTCCTGGCCATGGCAAACTCATCATCGATATCTGTATCTACGGAGGCGAAATTGCTGTCATTTGGATGCCATCGGCAGGGTGGATTAGGTCGGCCGGTCACAGGGTCAATGGTAGCAAGAATACAATTATAGCATAGCGGATCCGGGTAAACAGGAGTAACACATATAAAAGAAAGGTTACCATACCCATCAAAATACCACCCGCCTGTGCCATAATTGCATATAGGCAGCCTTCGACGGATTCTTTCTATTTCCCTAAGCCAGTTGCGTAACCCAACCCGGCGAGGAGTACTAGAGCTGTCACCATTAACCATTAAATAAAGGGTATGATAATAATCATCGGGTAATTCCACAGGATCAGGGTTATAAAACCAGGGAACCCACACTCTCCAGTGATAGGCTAACTCACCGACTTTCCCGTCATTTAAAAAACCAAGTAAATAGGCAGCAATTTCCTTAAAATCATAGAGGTCTTGTGCAACAAAATCCACTTCATCGAATCCTGAAGGTGGATCAGGAGGTTCGCACGCCGTGCATTGATTAACGGGGTTGTAGACAGTCCCGCAAGGTCCGGTTGGGGGAGGACAATTGCTGCACCCAAATGGGTCCCAATTGTGCCACGCATCTAATTGCGCTTGAGTGGGACCCGGCTCCCAGAAAGATATGGGGTAGCCTGCGCTTTCTAAAGCTTCAAAAAGTTTTATCAATCCTCCTCGAGGAGAAGTATAATCGTCACGCGTGCAGCAAACATGGATGTTGGGATTACCATAACCATCACAATTACCGTAAGCATCACAAGAGCAATGCCACTGTTGTTCGTGATAGATAGCGTGTAAGAACACAACCACAGCATCCACAAACGTGTGCAAAGGACCACTCAGAAATTGTCTGACCAGGTTAGTCTGCTCTGTTGTCACTGCCTGGTTGGCTTCTTTGATCCACTTTGTTCTACGGTCCCAGCAAGATTGGAAATTCGGCACCATTTCCTCGGAGTCACCATCATTGTCCGAATCATTGACATCCACAACCTTATTAGGATCATCTATAACGTTTATAAAAGCATTGAAAAAGACCGTTTCTCTTCGGCGCGTTATCTCATCGGGTAAACCATTTATGGCATTGAGTGCTTCTTCCATGGCATCTCTCCACATTTGCTGCCCGACATAAACGTTATAAATAGAGGACGCTGCAGATAAGGCAACACCTAAAGCCGCACCTACAATGGCTCCAGCTACACTGGGAGCTACCAAAACAGGCATCACATATGGCGGCAGAGTTGGAATCCCAGCATGTAATGCACTTGCCCATGGAGCTAGCTTTGTCTCTGCAAAAAGTTTACCGCCAAGCTGAGCGCCCATTGATAGTCCGTATCCAATAGATGCTCCGATTATAGCTCCCTGAATAGCTCCTTGCAGCCAGCCTGTGCCTGCTATAGCGCCACCAATAGCGCCACCCAGAGCGCCACCCAGAGCGCCAGCACCAATACAAAGAGCAGGACTGCTAGCTGCCCAACCCAAAAAAGTTGAATATCCTAGTGGAAAAAGATACCAAGCAACAACAATCAATACAATCGCGAAAATAATCGCAAGTATTACAGATAAAAAGCCGGTTGGTACGCAACATACAAACGGATGCTCGCAGGACATCATTAAAGCACCAGATAGCTGGTATGACTTTGTGCCCACTATAGAGGCGAGCAACATACTGGCTGCATCAGCAGCATTAGATAAATCAGTCGCATAATTAGAGACCTGGCCCACATTAGCCACTGTGAGTACAAAAATCAGCACTGCGGTTATGATCAAAATAAGCAGGGTGGCGACCTGACCGGATGCATGACCGCAACGCAGATTCCTTAAAGACTTTATTTTATCAAAATAGCTTATCATATTTTACCCAAGCCTATTGCCCAAAGAATCTCAAAGGCACAGCAGTACTCTCATCGTCCTCCGCCCCTAAATGTAGGAACGGGTCTGCTGCACCCGGCCGGCTTCCTTCATAAATTTCCTGCCTAACCACTAAACGGCCCACTAACCACCTTGCCAAGTTGACGCTGCCAAAAAGAAGAAGAAGAATCAAAACGAATGCCGTTCCCAATTCCAAGCTTATCTGTGCCCTGCATCTCTTGCCTCTTAACATATCCTCAGCTCCCTATGAATATTAAATCACTCCCAGTTTATGGCTGTAAGTTTACGCTGACCACTCATCTTGGTTATGGTGAACAAAATGACCTTGCCTTGTCCACCCGTATCCGCAGCCACTATCGTGCCTGTGGCATCCTGTGTCTTGATGCGCCAGTTAAAGAAGTTCGAAGTTCTGCCTCCTGCAGCCTTAAAGGATTTGGAGAAATTATATATAAAAGATTTTCTATAATCCTTTTTTTCTTTCTCGTTCCTTAACTGAGAGTAGGTTAAGCCTACATCTATATCTATGGCTTTCAGCGTCTGCCAATCTATCAGGTTCTCGACGCCTTGTCTGCCAGCGCACAGGTCATTAAAGATTCTTCTGGTCAGTTGCACATCATTTTCCATTTGAGCGCAACCAGAAAGTAACATTAAACTTACCGCGACTAAAATCAAACTGACCTTTTTCATGCAATCCCTGCCTTTCTTTAATTGCACACTCCGTCAGTACATCTCTGCGTCACTGATTCTCCCAGAGTGGTACTCACCCCCTCCTCCACTACACTCCCTCCTTCTATATAAACTATGCTCCTGTCCATGGTGCTGGACCAATCAAGAGAATCTGTGGTGGTGATACTGCCTCCTGATTCGCTCTTTCTTAGAGTGTCGCTTATGGATGTCCTTTGAGTCAAATCGGATGTTTGCACACCCATCACAGGAGGCTTGTTATTAGCAAGGGCAAAACTGAATATATCATCAAGAGAACCACAATACCCAGGTTGGTCTACATGGGCGTTGCAGATTTCAGTGCAGTCTTTATCGTCTCCAGGGGCTTTTCCTCTTTCACAGTGTCTCCTGCAAATTTCCCGACCTTGACTGGTATCTTCCATCATGAGGCATTGTTTTTTGCAACCGTAGTAATCAATAAGGTTACCCAAGCAAGAATCCACTATCTTTAGGTCTTGCGGCGGGACTGGACAATATGCAATACAGACTGCATTACCATACGCATCATCTTCTAATGGGTTACCATATTCATCTACCCATTCACAGCATTCATGAGGGTAAACAGGAACTTCACCGGTAACCGCGTCCATAACATAAAGATCGCCGTATATCTCACAATATTTTTCGTAATCCTCTTCAGAGACAGACGGATGCACCTGAAAACCTGCGAGATTGAACCTATAAGGATTGGCGTCGTCATTAACGTAAATGAAGGCTAAAGGTAGCTCTGAATCCTTATCCGGTGTGTTAATTAACATATAATTGCGCGTAACACTACCAGCAGCCATATAGGGTGAAAATGAGCCAATTCCCAGGGGGTTGCCAGCGCCAGGAATATGTCTATCTTGAAAGTAAGTGACACTACCTTGATTTCCGCGATCATAATCCGCGCTTGCGCCTAAACTCCTCCTAAATGCCCTCATCTTCGCCCTCTGCTGATAACCGTATTTTAGGCCGTATTGAAGCAGGGCAGCTATAACCAGAAGTAGGAGAGAACCGAAAATGGCTATCTCTAATATGCTCTGGCCTCGTTTTTTTTTACCTTGCTCAAACATTTTGCTATCCCTAAGGCCCAATGGTTTCCCTTGAACTGAACCCTTCATTCTCACTAAAATCAGTGGTGATGGTTGTGGTTGTCACATTGTCCACTTCAGTGGTACTGGTCACGGTGTTGGTAACATTATCATAGGTACTGGTCGAACTGGAAACCGTATTGGTCCGATCATACTGCCCTCCGATGCCGTCAGCTACCCCTCTCATCTTGCCCTGCAAACTCCGGGTGATATAGGATTGCATCGCAAGCACAGCTGTGACTAAACACATCAACGCCACTGCATACTCTACGACAGACTGTCCTCTTTTAAGAAAAAGGCTCTTTTTCATTATTTTTTTTTACACCTTCTCATCCTCCAAAAAACCTCGGTTAATTCCAGTCGAACGTGGTAACCTCATCTGACTTGCCGGACCGGACTTTTGAGGAACTCTTGCCCATTGATTGAGCCCCTCCCGTAGAAACACGTTTGGTTTCTATCCGGCTTTCACTTTCAGAGCTTTCAGAATTGGCGATGGAGACCTTCCGGCTACTTCTACTTGGTGTTTGCTGCGGACCCAAAAGGTCTGCCTGGGCCTTCACCGCTGCCTGAATACCGCGCTTCATATACCATTGCATGCTCATTAAGGCAGTGGCAACAACCAAAAATAACATCGCGAGCTCTGTTAAGCTCTGGGATTTAATATGTCGGTTCACACGCTTCCTACCTCTCATCTCCTGTAGACGTAAGACCTTCCACAACCTCTGAGCCTGTCTTTGTCTGGCTTTGACTATGTGACGTTGTCGTGGCTCCGGTTCCCATGGTTGTCACGTCAGTCTGTTGTGAATTATGCGTTGTCACGATACTGCCACTGGTGGTGGTTGGCCCAAACTGCTCTCCCATATCATCTGAAGCAGCTCTCAGCCTGCCCTGATAACCGCCTTTAATATACCACTGCATGGCGATTAAGGCGCCGATGACCACCACAATAATAATGGCATACTCCAAAGTGCCTTGACCCTTTCTTGACATCTTGAGTTTCATTTATCCCACCTCCTTAAATTAGGGACTTATTCTAACTATTGCGCTTCTCCTATTTCTGTGGTACCTGTTCTTGAACTTGTCAAGTCAAGAGCATGGGTTTCCTGACCGCCTGTTGCCAATGTCTTGGTCTCACTACCTGTCTGACCTGTTGTAAGATCCTGCCCAAAGTAGTAAGGCTCATATTGAGTTGTCCCTCCCAGCCCAACTGTGGTTGCAAACGTATCTGTTGCATCCTTCATCTTGGCATTCAAACCTCTTTTGACATAGGTCTGCATAGCCAATAACGCTGCCACCACCAAACCAATCAAGATGGCATACTCAGCTGTGCTCTGCGCTCTTTTGTTCCTTAATATACGTAACATCTTTTTCACCTCCTCTTATTTAACTTACCTAAATGTTACTGGGGTAAACGCGCGGCTGCTTTCTCTATGGTCTGTCCTGCGCTATCCATGGTGTTTTCCACAGCTGGCCGCAGAAACGAGGTTGCGCCTGCGATAATAACGGCAATAATAGCTGTCAGGACAATAACGTACTCCAAGACACTTTGACCCTTCCTTCTCCTTCTCATTTTTTCACCTCCTTTATCTGGATGGTTCAGCATTGACCCGGTCTTCAATCATTTTAAGATTGGCCTGTACAGAACGCTGAACATATACATGCATCGCCATTAAAGCTGCCACCACTATGGAGATCAGCATTGCGTACTCTAAAATGCTTTGTGCCTTTTTCATCTTTACCTTAAACAGTTATTACCTCATTCTGGCTATCGCCGTACGATACATCTCAGACGCCCCAGACTTGACTTGATCCAAAAAGGGACTTGCGGTAATTATGACCAGGGCACCTATGGCCGCAAAAATAATGAGGTATTCAATTACAGCTTGTCCTGTTTTTAAATTCTTTTTTAAACTCATTATTAACTCCAAAAACAAAACCGGTTTACCAAAAAGCCTTTCAGCTTAGGTAAACCGGTTGAATTTACCGTTTTGACCCTTGAATTAGGAAATAAATAAAAACTTTTTCTTAAATTCAGTCCCGTGGCTTTGCGCATCCACTTCCTCCATTAGTGGAATTGCCTTTCTTGCCTTAATGGCAATTAAAATATAACACCTGCTGAACCGCGTGTCAAGAATATTTTGGGTAATTTGGAAAGCGTTTTCAAGTTAAGAATTTAAAAAAGATTTTCCTAAGCCGTTACGCTAAGCCAAATCCTTCTTCCGTCGAAATCCTTAACTTCTTTTTCATTGACTCTTCGGCAGGCATAAATAAGATCCTTTAAATAAGGGTAGCCTGATGGAGGTTGGAATGCTGCTAAACAATACTCTTTGCTACTGGTTATCGTAGCTTTTATGCTATAAAAATGCTCATTTATGAAGGAAAAATCACTATCTTCATAACCTGAAGGCAAAAAATGCCACTTGACATACAAATCAAGCAATCGTAGATAACTTTCAAATAATAAAGGAACATGGCTTTCAGCTTTTATATCCATTTTCCGGGCTTCTGCTGAGAAATACTTCTGGATATTAGCTGTATAGGTAAAAATCTCGATTTTACGGCTAAAATTCTGAAAAGCTTCTTCCAAATTTGGCCATTTTTTGATGTAAATAGTTGCAATATCTGATATTGCAACTGAATTATCGTGTATGTTACTTAAAATTACAAGGCGTGATTTTTCCTCAAGAGATGCCTTTATTGATGCCCCTCTGAATGTAACTATTTTCTTTGTTTCAGGTTGCATTAATTCCATCTCTATTTTAGCTACATATAGCTCTTTTTTAAACGGCTCAAAATATAAGGGATTATATTCACCAAAACTCTTCACCTTGCGGTACTCCATGAACTGCCATGGCCATAATCCAAATATAAAAGTCTTTCTTTTTGCCTTCCAAAAAGTGGAAAGCTTAATTTCTCCTAATTTATTATTGAAAAAAGCCATTTTTGTGTTGAAGTGCTCATAAGAATCTAAATTAACAATAAAGTTAAAAAATTCCCTAGTAGGAGTATCGTAACCAGGCGCCATAAATAAAACAAATGGATTATCCTTATAAAGATAGTCATTTATGTAACCCGTTATATTATATATACTTGAAGAAAAGTTATAAGGGATATGCGCAGTTGACCAAACAGTGTGTAACTGGCCATCCAGATATAAGGCAGTTTCGTCAGGATAAATAACTTTAACACAGCGGACCTCTTCGATAGCGCTTGAAATAACCTGAAAGATATCTGTAGCTATTGATTCAACTGACTGCAATTCATTTAGATACGAATCCAGGGTTTGTTTAGAGATTTTCTTTCCTACTAGCGGCCAGAATTCATCTAATTTATCTTCAGGGCCTTTACGTAACCCTATTAATCTCAAATAGATAAGTAGTTGAACATTTACAATGATATCTTCTGCTTGCCCATTCAAATGTGCCCTTATCTCTTCGGCTATACCTTGGCTACCACCCAAGAGATAGTCAGCTGCCTTAAGGAATATTGCGCCAGAACAAACAGCTTCTAAGGGCTCCTCTGCCTTTTTAACTTCTAATTGAGGCTCAGCTTCAACAGGAGCCTGCGGCTGAGGTATTTTTTCTGGTTCAACTTTCTCAGGCACCTTATCGATCATTGGAGCCCTTAGCTCGTTAGGGATAACCAGCAATTCCTGTATGGGTACAGGCAAAGGAGGGGTTTTAACTACTTTATGGGCCTGTAAACGCTTTTTTCGCCTGCGCTTTCTTAGCCGCCTGCCAACAGGCAAGCTTAAGCCACTTTCTTTTATAATTGAATTTATACTGGATTTAGAGACTTTTATTTGGAATTTTCCCTCAACTAACATGGCGAGGCTACGACAACTTAAAACTGGTGTAGCTTTTTTCTGCTCTATGATAAAATCTTTAATTTTCTGATTTAATTTATAAACAACACCCATAAAACCTCCAGATTGGACATTATTATCTCAAGATGAAGTATAACATGACATTAATTGGTTGTCAAGCTATATTTAGTTTGGACATTTCTTATACAAACTCATCCTCTCCTTTTCCCAAAACCCAACCCCAAAAAACCAAAACGTTTCTAATCTCAAAGCTAAAGCGTTTCTAATTTTGAACCTAAAACTGCTTTTATCTTTGCCATTTAAGTTTATTTATTTAATTATTTTATTTGATGATTTCTAAAAAATATTTGTAAGATTTATGTTAGAAATCTGGGGTTTTTGCGTCTATTGGTTTAGGAGGTGATGGATATGTCTGAACACGGCAGGTTGCTTTTGGAGAACGTGTACTACCATATTATGAACAGGGGAAATCAGAAACAAAAGGTTTTTTTGGAGGATGCAGATTGTGAAAGATACCTAGAGTTGTTAAAAAGATACAAAAAAAGGTATAAATTCAAGCTTTATGCCTGGTGCCTTATGCCTAACCATACACACCTCATCCTGGATATCAGCAAGCCCAAGGAATTGGCAAGAATAATGCAAGGATTAAATCTTGCCTACTCGCGATGGTTCAATCATAAGTATAGTAAAGTAGGCCATCTCTGGCAGGGAAGGTTTAAAAGCATGATCATCCAAAAAGACAAGTATGTCCTGGATTGCATAAATTATGTCGAGATGAATCCCCTTAGAGCTGGAATCAAATTGGTGCCCCTTGAGTATCTGTGGAGTAGCTATAGATCCAGGTCATTAGGTGAGCGGACATACCTTTTGGACAATCCCCAAATTTGAGCTAAGCAGTTTTACGAACAAATTTAGAAACGCTTTGAGATTGGATTTAGAAACGCTTTGAGGGTTATTCGAGGGAGAGGGTATCGCCTTCGCTGGTAGAAGAAGATTCTATGGTGCCGACAGGCAATTCTAAGGCAAAATCAGCCTTAAAATAAAGGGGGGTCATACGGAAAGGCCTTAAGGAAGGCATGGCTTTGATGACTCTGAAGGCCTTGTCTACAAATAAGACATCTATGGGAAAATGCATAAAAAAGGTATGGATGGAGTTGCAAGATGTGATAACCAGGGCCTCACCCTGCCTGAAATCCTTTGTTCCCAGCAATCCCTTGGCCCGCCTGAACAGGGTAGCTGCCATAATTACATTTTCAGCTAAAACAGTATTTTTTGTTTTGTTGATTATCTTCACTTTCCAGAGGAAGTCTGACTGCGTGGTGCTCTATGTATGGGCAGGCGGCAGAAACATGCTATCAGGCATCGTGATACCTTTTAATCTTATCTCTTCAATAAAAGACGGTATGTGCCCTGTGGCTTGAAAGGTGCCTATAACATTCCCTTCATTGTCTATGCCGGTCTGTTTGAATATGAAGATATCGCGAAGGTTGACGTCAATATCGTTTTTCATACCAGCCATCTCGGTTATCTGGGTGACCTTTCTGGTCCCGTCCGAAAGGCGGGCTGTATGGACGATCAAATGGATGGCTGAGGCGATCATCTCGCGGATGGCCCTGATGGGTAGCTCTATCCCGGACATCAAGATCATGGAATCAAGCCTCACCAGAACGTCATGGGTCGAATTAGCATGGATGGTGGTCATGGAACCGTCATGCCCGGTGTTCATGGCCTGAAGCATATCCAGCGTTTCAATGCTTCGGCACTCGCCTATGATAATTCTATCTGGTCTCATTCTCAGGGTGTTGCGGAATAAATCCCTTATGGTGATAGCTCCTTTGCCTTCGATATTCGGCGGCCTTGACTCCAGCCTCAACCAGTGCTCCTGATGAAGTTTTAATTCTGCAGCATCCTCTATTGTTACGATGCGCTCGTTAATAGGGACAAATTCGGAGAGCACGTTCAGCACAGTGGTTTTGCCTGAGCCCGTGCCTCCTGAAATAATCATGTTCTTCCTGGCTAGTACGGAGGCTCTCAAGAAATCGACCATGTCTTGAGTTAAGGTGTTGAGGGCAATGAGCTCATCGGTCTTAAATCTTTCCTTCCTGAATTTTCTGATGGTTAGCGTCGGTCCGGTCAGAGAAAGCGGCGGGATAATGGCATTCACGCGTGAGCCGTCTTTAAGCCTGGCATCCACCATAGGCGTGGATTCATCGATACGCCTGCCGATAGGAGCGATGATGCGCTCGATGATGACCTTGACCTGTTCATTAGAAATGAATTTCTTGCTGGTGAGCTCCACCTTACCATTTCTCTCAATATAAACCTCATCCTTGTTATTTACCATAATATCGGTTATGCTGGGGTCTGCCAACAGGTCTTCCAGCGGCCCCAATGCCAGGGCCTCATCCATAATCTCTTTAACCAGTTTCTTGCGTATTTCCGGAGAAGAGATGAGGCTGCCGACCTCTTCGGTTAAAAAGTTAGAGACCATAATCTCTGCCTTGTTCTTTAACTCCTTGGCTTTCTTGGTATCGCTAAACAGCTTTAAATCCAGCCTCTTGAGATTAAATTCATCGATAAGGCGCTTATGAATACGCCGCTTCAAAAGCAAGATTTCATCCACATCCTCGCCAGGCACATACTCTGTCAAAGGCTCAACCAGGCCTTCCTTCTTCCAGAATTCTCCGATCTGGTGCATGATCTGGGCCTCTTGAACCCGTAGATGGTCTATCTCGCTGGTCTCTATGAATAATTTGGATTGGCTGGCTAACTGTTCCGCCAATTTGGATATTGCCAGGGAGATTTTGGCGCGGGGACTGTCAATAACCACAGGGATTCCTTGATTAACGGCAACACCCACGGCCTTGCCTTCGGAAGGAATCTGCGCGATGATATCGCAGGGCAGGCTCACCTTCACCTCTTGCCAGCTGATACTTGCCGCAGACTCGGCTCTGTTGAGGATGATCTTGACCATCGATAAGGGAAGATGCAGGAATTGTAACGTATCCAGTGCCCATTTGGTCTGGTAGATAGAGAGGATGTCCGGGGTCACCACCAATAGAATGAGGTTGGCCTGATTGATGGTTGAGACAAAGACATCGCTAAAGTTTTTCCCGGCATCGACGATGATAAAGTCATAGTCATTATTCAGAGTGCGAAATACCTCCTTGATCATCTTGGCGTCCAGGTGCGGAGACTGTTGGGGCCTTAAAACCCCCGGTAGAAAATCGAGATCTAGAGAGCTGTGGGTGAGGAAATCAGACTTTCGCAACCCTTGCACCTTATCCTTCAGAGAAGCCATCAGGTCCACCATGGCCTTCTGAGGGTTCAGGTATAACATCCTGGCCATATCCCCTAAACCATGCGTGTCCAAATCAAGCAGGCACACCCGCTTGGTCTGATCCTTCACTAGGCTTACGGCCAGGTTCGTGGCCAATAAAGTTTTACCCACGCCACCCTTTGTGCTGAATATGACAATGGTCTTTGCAGGCATAGATTAATTTCTTTTGTAAACTATGGGAACGTCTACCCAGATTTCCTGAGCATCTATTTGTGGAGGAAAGGGAGGATACGGAGCTTGTACCCTGGCTACTTCCATCGCGGCATTATCTAAAATATTGTAACCCGAGGATTCCAATATGGTGGCCTCTTTAAGATCCCCATTGAAGTTGATGTTGAGGCTTAATTTAACTCTGCCTTCCCAGCCCGCATCCTGGGCTTCCAGGGGATAATAGGTTGCGTCAAGGATTTTTGTCTGCACCACCCGAATATAATTGGCCAAATGCTCGGGGATATCCGCTGACTCAAGACTCGTTTCTTCATGAGGAAGCTTTAAAGAAACCGTCTCTTTAATCTCAGCAGGGGTATCACTATACACAATAGTAGGTGTCAGCGCGATAAATAATTCCGTATCTCCTCTTTCTCCCTGACCCCCTCCTGTCTTTCTCTCGGTTTTTCTGAACAAAAGCCCTAAAATAGGAATATCCCCAAGAAAAGGGGTTTTGCGCACATCTTCCTCGCTTTTCTGCTTTATCAATCCGCCGATAGCCATGGTCTGGCCGTCATTAAGGGTCAGTTCTGTGGAGGCATTGCGTTTGGACAAAGGATAGGCCTGGGCAGTCCTCTCTTCGGTTGGCCCGATAAACTCAGCTGTTCCTACTTCGCTGACTTCCACGTTTAAGGCCAGTTTTATTTTTTTATCTTCACTGACAGTGGGTTTTATCTTTAACTTGATGCCAAACTCTTTATATTCTACCTCTGTGCCAGCGCCGCCGCCAGAGATAACCTGTGTGGTGAATATGGGCTTTTCTCCTCCAACCAACAACTCTGCCTCTTTCCCACTCTGGCAGGCTAGTTTTGGCCGGGAAAGTATTTTTGCTTTACCTTCCTGCACCAAAGCATCCAGAGTCATATTAAAGGCGGTCCTGGTAAAATCAGAGATATGAAAGACATTTCTAAAAGCCGTCGCAGCGCCAGTTGCAGGACCGGATTTATCGGTTAAGGTAAGGGTCCCTGGCCAGGTAAACCCCAGTGTCTTGGTAGAATCCCTGTTCAGTTCCAAGACCTGGAGGTCTATCTCTATAACGGTTTCCTCTTCTCTTACTTCAATAAGGTCTGTGGTCTTATCTATCAAGGAACCCAAAGCCGTAGCAATCTTTTCTCTATCCTGAGCATTCTTGACTCTGCCCAAAAGAAGAACCTTGCTTTCCTCCTCAGCGATCTGGGTATGGACCTGGGGAAGGTTAAGTTTTGCCAATAAATTATCAATGCGACGCTTGAAATCAGACATGTCTTCTGCCATCACGATGATTTTACGGGATTGCTCGCCATAATCATCCCAGAAGACGAAACTTGTCGAACCAGGTCTCTTCGGGCTGATGGTTATCTCGGTCTTGCTTACATCCGTAACATCGGCGATGCTGGGGGTGCCAATAACGATCCGTGAGGGGTTCTTAACGGCAAGTATATGCACCTGTCCCACGTATAACTTGATCTCGTTATCAGACTCATCCTGGGCCAAATTCAGTAGCGGAAAAGCCATAAGTATAAATACAGATAAAATAATAAACCGAAAATTCTTCATAAGGATAGCTCCTTTATTTTGACAAAGGGACTTTTTCTTTTTTTAGTCCGCGATAAACCTCTACGTACTCTTCTGGCTCTTCCGTCACCGCCTCCTTTCGTTTAGCCTCTTTGGGCATCAAATACTGAAAGAGCGCTTCCCAACTGATAGGTTGAAGCGACTCAAGCTGGGAATCCGCAGGCGAGCGTAAAACGAGACGCAACTTTCCCTGCTCTTGAACAAAGGCAGCGAGATTCGCCTCCTGGGGGCTGAGTGCAACGGTAATAAGGTTTGACGTAGGTTGCGGAGTCGGTCGTGGTTGCTGGCCTTCTTTATATCGACCGCTTTCTTCAGATGGCGTAAAGGTGCTGATCTGTTGGCCAACGGCAAGGATCAAGACATTCTGGAATAAAGGGACGGTAGCTGCCTGGACCGCTTGTTTTCCGTCGGCACTGAAACCAGGTACAGGGATCGTAGCAATGATATCCACATAATTCCCAGGTCTGGCCATTCCAGCCACAGAAGCCATATTATCCACGTTTATGGTAATGGCGCGTTTACCTACAGGCGTGGCTTCAGCCAGCCCTCCTCCTGTGCGTGCCTCTCTGGGAAAGGTCAACTTGGTTAAAGCAATCTGTTCTCCCTTGGCAATAGGGATAACGGCAACCATACCGCTAATTCTATCCATAGAGGTGACCGCCTGAGGCACAACGTACTGCTTGGGAACAATTTTTGGTTCGAATAACTCAGGGGTCATGAGTGTTCCCTTGGGGATTTCTTCTTTTGCCACCAATACAGAGGCTTGGGCTTGCTGCATCCTGACTGCTCTTTGGGAAGCCTCCTCCTCAAAGACCCTGCGCTGCTGGTCAAGATAAACTTTTATCAGGACTACAACCACAGCAGCTAAAATAACGCCTACTATTAAAATGATACGTTGTTTTTGCATTTATTTTATCTCTCCTTCATATATTTCTATTTTACTCTCGCTTGATAATTTTGAATAGGCCCCCTCCAGTTCCTCCTGCTGTTTCTTCGCCAATAAATACGCCTTTAGCGTATCAAAGGCCTCAGATAGAGGAACCTGCCTGCCTTCTTTTATGGATTCAACCTTAACGATGTAAAAACCTTTCGGCCCCTTAAAGACGCTACTAACTTGACCTTGCTGCAAGGCAGGAGAAAAAACGACTTCATTAAAACCCTCAAAAAGACCCGGCTGCCCCTTGAGTATCTCGCCTAAATCCCCTCCGTTTCCCGCGGATTCAGCTATAGAGCGAGTCCTGGCGATGGTGCTGAAATCTACTCCCTGCAATAGTTCTATAAGTATTTGTTTGGCCTCATCTTCTGTTCTCGTAACTATTTCCCTAACCCGGCGAACCTCTGCCTCCCTGAACAACTCTTTGTTGCTCTGATAGGCGTCCTCCACCTCGGCAGAACTGATTTGCAGATCTTTAACGATCTCTTCCTGCATCGCCTGCGACAGCACAGCTACCCTGTATCTGGCCAAACCCTCGCTGATTTCTTCTCTACGGTCCAGACCACGGTCCAGCGCTGCCTGATAGTAGACTGCCTGAGGCACCAGCAAGGTTTTCAGATAATCAATCTTCTTTTCGCGTGTATCTATCTTTAAGGCCTGTTTTTGTTCAGAGGTCAAATCCTGTCTTAAATCCACGCTGGCATTATAAATATGGATATATCTATTTAATTCCTCAAGGGTTATGGGAAAATTATTGACCTTGGCGATAACTGTACCTTTAACAGGAGGGGTAGAAGTCTTGCTAGCGGTGGAAGACTTCCTAGGATTTAAAAAATCTATTTTGTCACAACCCAAAAAAAGGATAGAGCCCGCAAGGAAAATGCCCAAGACCCCCCATTTCACGCTCTGCCCCCCTACCTGTGCCGAATATCTCATGCGTATCTCCTCTCTTAAATAAAAACAAAATAATTAATTTTTTAACTCGTGGATCTCGTGAATGATCTTGACCAGCAAATCCGCAATCTTGGCAATGATATAAAAAAGGAAAAAGAAAAACACGGCGAGCAGCAGGTTCACCACTGCCTCGACGGGAGATTTGCCGGTTACCTTGCCTGAGAAGAAGTAGATACTGGCAAAAATACCAAGAAACAAAAAAATCCAGGCTGCGGTCTTAACCACCACGCTGGATGTCTTTAAAAAACCCAAATGTTCGCGCATTGAACCTCCTCGTTGTTTTATGTTTTATCATAAAGTAAACGAAATTGCAAGAAGATTTTAATTATTGTTTGCCGGATGTGTTTATCTGGGACCACGCCTTTGCCAGTGGGCGCAAAAAGCAGAAAGGCCGGTAATGTGGGATTGGTAGCCCCAACCGGATTTGAACCGGTGTTTAATGGCTGAGAACCATTCGTCCTAGACCAGGCTAGACGATGGGGCCAGATTTCAAAATTCCTCACCTGCCGGCAGGCAGGCTAAATTATTCTACACGAAACGCGTTTTTAGTCAATAAATTTATTGACCCCACCCCTTTTGCATTATATACTGGTTTCACTAGAGATAGGGTATTGCTCGGATTTACGCAGCAGGCTTCCTGCCATTTCTTAAGACTATGGAGATAAAAATAGGCATGGGCTTAGGGCTGGAGCGCGACCTGCCAGTGGCTGTCCAGCATGCGGTCAAGCAAGCTAGAGCCAATATCCACCCGGGCTATAAAATTCATCTGGCGATTGTCTTTAGCACGATGGAGTTTGCCAGTCCGCAGGTGCTTAAGACCCTTTACGCGCTTCTCGGGCAGGCCCATATCGTGGGAGCCAGCAGCCTGGGCATTATCACGAATCAGGGAATCTTCAGGCACGGCTTAGCTATCATGCTTCTCAGTCTTCCGAAAAACGCCTTCTGCAGAACGAGTTTCGTACAGAAGATCAGCACCAAATCCTCCACCAACGCAGGAGAAGAGTTGGGTGAAAACCTACTTTTCGGTTTTAAAAACACTCAGCGCGATTTCGGCCTCATATTCTCCGATGGGCTCATACGGGATGGCTCCGGTTTTCTTTATGGTCTTAAAGAACGGTTGGGGTGGAGCTTCCCTTTAGCCGGCGCCTGTGCCTCAGACAATTTTGAGTTTAAAAAAACCTATGTGTATTTCAATGAACATGCCTCAAGCGACGCTGCCTGCGGAATTATTTGGGGCGGTAAAATAAATTTTGGCATAGGGATCAAGCATGGTTGGAAGGCACTGGGACAACCGCGCACCGTAACAAGGGCTACAGGTAATACCATCTATGAAATAGATGGACGAGCTGCTGTTTCTGTTTATAAAGATTAC
>Ga0111184_1032_pt1 | contig 24112 bp, 25 predicted proteins | sample DeeMarSWOR324_28_FD_80241 | JGI IMG/M metagenome (GOLD analysis project Ga0111184, IMG submission 80241) | Omnitrophica WOR_2 bacterium SM23_72 | reverse complement strand
CGTGGTGACCTTGCTGATGTTTATCGGAAGATTAGGCCCTTTGACCATCGCGTATGCCTTCATGCAGCCCAGGAGGCCAGCCAGGTATACGTATGCCGAAGAGAGAGTGATGATTGGATAGAGCAGAAAGGGATCAGATTTAGTTTTCTGTGTAATGTTTTATGTGTAATGTGTAAAGCGGGTGGAATGGAACTATGTGGAATGCAAAAAGATTTCCCATTACACAATACATCATTACACCAACATTACACATTACACTTTATACATTACACAAATCGTTTGATATGATTCTACTAAAAGAGAGGTGACGTATGCGACAGATTGCAGTGATCGGATTAGGTAAATTTGGCGTCAGCGTGGCCAGGGAACTTTGTGAGAAAGGGGCCCAGGTTATTGCCATCGATAAAAATAAAGAGCGGGTGGAAGACCTAAAGCATTGCGTCTCTTATGCCGCTACCTTAGATGCGGTGGACAAGGATGCTCTTAAGTCCGTGGGGATTCAGGATATCGATATCGCCATCGTCAGCATCGGAGACGATATCGAGGCGAATCTCCTCGCCACCCTTTTATTGAAAAAGCTGGGTGTGCGAAAGATCTGGTCCCGCGCAATCAGCCCACTGCAGCAGGAGATCCTCAAGGCCCTGGAAGTGGATGAGATCATCAATCTGGAAGAGGAGATGGGAAAGATCGTGGCCAGGAGCCTTGTCTCAACCAGTATCACCAAGCATATCCCGCTTTCCAGCGGACACAGTATCGCGGAGATCAAGATCCCGCAGGCCTTCATCGGCAAAAGCATCCGGGAGATAAACCCGCGAGAAAAATTCAATATCAATATCGTGGCGATCAAGAAAAAGATACCGCAGATCGATGAACTGGGGGAAAGGACCTTTGGAGAGCTTATCGAGGATGTCCCTTCCCCGAACAAGCCCCTGGAGGAGGAGGACATCCTGCTCGTCGTGGGGACCGATGAGAACATTAAAAGATTCTCAGAGAGGTAAATATGATTAAAAACCTTATAAAGATTTGCTGGATCTATCTCTTCGTGGTCTTTATGGTCGGTTACCTGTATTTTTGGGATGCCTCTTGGCGCTTGAATCCTTACGTGACTTTCTTTTTCGCCATAGGAGTCGTCATTTGGGGATTCCTTACGTTAAGAGCGATCCGTTTTAGGAGAAAGTTGATTAATTTCCTGAAGCATCTTCTTTCGGGAGATTATAAGACAGGTATGAAGGTCAATATGTTCCTGGAAGATGAGCTCAAAGAATTAGGGCAGTTGATCAACAAGGCGGTGGATCAACTCGTGCGTTATGACGATTTAAGAGCTGAACGGGTATTTTTGAATTTTCGCGCGCTGGAGGTAATTTCCAGGAATACGCCAGAGGCCGTGATTATCGCCGACCTGGACAAGGAAATATTCGAATTTAATGTCGCGGCCCAAGGCCTTTTTGACATCAAACAGGAGCGCATCACCTATAATGCAGTAAGAAAAGAAGAAGGGAACCGCGAATTCGTCAACTTATTCAAGCAGGCGACGCTAGAGCAGAAAATTCCCAAGGAGGAGAAGGTTATCTTGCACCTGCCGATGCGCAATCTGCGTAAAGAGCTTCTGGTCAAGATCATCCCTCTGAAAGACAGGAATGAGGAAGTGAGGTTGGCTCTGGTATTTATCACAGTTCCGAAAAATGAATGAGAAATAAACTTAAATCCTAAATCCGAAACCCTAAACTCTAAACAAATCCCTGCCTCACCGGCAGGCAGGCAAAACCCAAAACTCAAATGTCCAAAGCGGTTCTGTTTTGAGTTTTGAATTTAGAGTTTGAGTTTGTTTAGGATTTAGAGTTTAGTGTTGAGAGTTTGAAAGGTTTCTAAACTAAAAGGAGAAAAACATGATTGCGTTATTCAGTTTATTGATCATTATAGCCCTTTCAATCATTGTGGTCAGGATCGGTGCCATAGCTTTGGAGCTGACGGGTTTATCTTCTGAGATCGCTTCTTTCCAGTCACAGTCCGCCTTTTCCGGCGTGGGTTTTACGACGGTGGAGTCTGAGACCATCGTCACGCACCCGGTGCGCAGGCGCATCATCCGTGTCCTTATCCTTCTGGGAAGCGCTGGTGTCACTACGTCTATCGCTACTTTGGTTCTGGCCTTTGTGGGACAATCTGGCAAAGACGTGGTCAGGAGGGGGGAAACGCTCCTGATCGGTTTGCTGGTCATATTCCTCATGGCCCGCTCCAAACATATCTACAATATCATGAAGGTGCTCATAACAGGTGCCCTGAAGAGATGGACTACCCTTCGCGTTTACGATTATGAACAGTTGTTTGGCTTGGCAGAAGGCTATGCCATTGCCAAGGTTACCGTCACGAAGAATAATCCCTTTAGCAACAAACCCATTAAAGACTTAAAGTCACATCTGGAAGATATTCTCATTTTATGTATTTATCGCAGGGTGGATGGAAAGATCCAGTTTATTGGCGCTCCGCACGGAGAGGTGATTCTTAAGGCAGGGGATGAGCTGATCTGTTACGCAAAAGAGGAGATTATCAGCAAGAGCCTTTCTGAACACCCCAGTTAGTTTAGCAGAAATAATACTTATTTATTTGCAAAGAGTTACGTTATTTTACGGAAGGAGAAGAATCTTCTTGCCAAACTCTGGATTTATAGATATAATAAAGGTTTAAGGAGGATAAGATGCTTCAAGAGATTAAGATTTCTCTGGAAGGATTATGGGAATTTTTGATTCCGCTGGCTGCTTTTGTAGCCACCTTAATCGTAGGTTACATCATTAGAAAGATTGTCTTTAACCGCCTGATTCACTGGTCCAGGCGTTCCAAATCTCAGGTAGACGACATCATCATCCATGCCATCAAAGGTCCCCTGATGATATGGTTTCTGATGCTGGGCATCTATATCAGTTTTGAATTAAGCAAGCTACCGGATGATCTGGTGCGCATTATCGCTAAATGCCTATTGGTTCTGGGAATCTTTTCCATAACCCTGGTCCTGGCCAATATCTCAAACGCTATCATCAGGGTTTACTCCTCTAAAGTCGAATCAGCTTTGCCTGTTACCTCACTGACCCAGAACATCACCCGCATCATCATCTTCGGAATTGGCATCTTAATCATACTTAACAGCTTAGGTATAGCGATCACGCCGATTCTAGCGACATTGGGTGTGGGAGGTCTGGCCGTTGCCCTGGCTTTACAGGATACGCTCTCTAATCTTTTTTCCGGATTCCATATCACTATCTCCCGACAGATCAGGATCGGCGATTATGTGAAATTGGATTCGGGAGAGGAAGGGTATGTGACGGATATTAACTGGCGTTCCACCAAGATCAGGATGTTGCCGAATAACGTGGTGCTGGTCCCCAACGAAAAACTTACCAAGGTGATCGTGACGAACTATTATCTGCCGGAGAAGGAGATGGCTGTACTGGTCAATGTGGGCGTGCATTACGCCAGCGATTTAAAGAAGGTGGAGAAGGTGACCTGCGAAGTGGCCAAGAGCGTTATGAAAGAGGTAAACGGAGGTGTGGCGACATTCGATCCCTTTATCCGGTATCACACCTTCAACGATTTCAGTATTGACTTCACCGTCATTTTGCGGGCCAAGGAATTTGTGGATCAGTATCTCATCAAGCATGAATTCATCAAGAGGCTCCATGAACGTTATGAGAAAGAAGGAATCGTCATTCCTTATCCCATCCGGGCGATTAATTACGAGCAGGAAGGAGCCAAGGGTTAGCCATGTGGACAAAAAAAGATTTGCAGGAATTGATAAAAAAACAATTGGGAGATTATCTTTTTATCGTTGTCTCCAACAGGCAGCCGTATATCCATATGTTTAAGGGTGGTAAGATCGAATGTCAGCGTGGGGCAGGAGGCGTAATCACGGCGCTGGACCCGGTGATGCGGGCCTGTCATGGATTGTGGGTGGCTTTCGGTAACGGAGATGCCGACCGCCGGGTCACGGATAAAGATGGTAAAATCAAGGTCCCGCCGGAAGATCCTTCTTTTGTCCTCAAGCGTGTGTGGCTGACCAGAGAGGAAGTGAAAGGCTTTTATTACGGTTATTCCAATGAGGCCTTATGGCCTTTATGCCACCTGGCTTTCACGCGCCCAACTTTTAGAAAGGATGATTGGGAATACTATACGCAGGTGAACAAAAAATTTGCCCAGGCAATCGTTGAAGAGGTAAAGGACAAAAAGGCGTTTGTGTGGATCCAGGATTATCATCTTTGTCTTTTGCCGAAATTCCTTAAAGAGATGGCACCGAACCAACTCATCGTCGCCCACTTCTGGCATATCCCCTGGCCCAATTACGAGGCCTTTCGGATCTGCCCTCAGAAAAATGAGATTCTAGAAGGGTTGTTAGCCAACGACCTTCTGGGTTTTCACATCCGCTACCACTGCGATAATTTTCTGGATGTGGTTGACCGGGAAATCGAATGCAAGATCGACCGCGAGCGTTTTTCCGTTATCCGCTCTGAACACGAAACGCTGATTAGGCCTTACCCTATCAGCGTGGATTTTGAAGGGATCAATGAGCTGGCCTCATCTAGCGCAGTTTCGAAAGCCAAACAGGTTTTGGTGGAAGAGTACGGATTATCCAATCTTAGGGTTTTGCTGGGGCTTGACCGATTGGATTATACGAAAGGTATCCCCGAGCGATTGCTGGCTGTTGACCGGCTACTTGAGAATCATCCGGAATTAAAGGAAAAGATTATTTTCCTTCAGATGGGAGAGATCAGTCGCATCCACATACCCAAATACAAGGCTTTGAATGACGAGATCAATGCGCTGGTGGAAGAGATCAACTGGAAGCATTCCACGGACGGCTGGCAGCCCATTATTTTAGTCAGGAGGCACCTTTCTTTTACCGAGCTGCTCGCCTTTTATAATTTAGGGACTATCTGTATCGTCAGTTCCCTGCATGACGGGATGAATCTGGTAGCCAAGGAATTCTTATCCAGCCGCTCGGATGAAATGGGTATGCTGGTTTTAAGCCAGTTTACCGGAGCAGCCCGTGAGTTAACTGATGCCATCCTGGTCAATCCCTATGACCGAAACCAATTCAGCGAGGCCATCTTCACTGCCTTGAATCTAAGCGAAGAGGAATGCCATAAGCACGTCACAAAAATGAGACAGGTCGTCCAGCAGAACAATATCTTCCGCTGGGCAGGCAAGATCATCTCGGAGTTGCTGAAATTCGAGTTTAAAGAGTGACACTGTTCATGCTTGATAATCGTTAGGTTATCGGGAGACTTAACCCAGTTTTCCTGATACCCCGATCTCCAAATGCCGATCCCCCGATATCCTGATAACCCATTATGAAGTATCTATTCAAATATTGGGATGAGGTGGAGTGTAAGCTAAGGGACAGGTCTGTATTCATATTCCTGGATTACGACGGGACCTTAACCCCTATTGTCCAGACCCCTGAAAAAGCGGTGCTTTCTAAGACCACGAAGGAATTATTAGAAAAGATCTCTCAGGCCCCAGGATTAAAACTGGCTTTCATAAGCGGAAGAAGCCTGAGGGACATTAAAGAAAAGATCGGCCTTACGAAAGCGATTTATTCCGGCAATCATGGCCTGGAAATAGAAGGGCCAAAGTTGCGATTCGAAACACCTGTTTCAGTAGCCTACAAAAGAACCCTGGAGCAGCTCAAAAGCGATCTGGTTAGAAAACTCGAAGGCGTCAGGGGAGCCCTTTTGGAAGACAAAGGCCTTTCCCTGGCTTTGCACTTTCGGCTTGTGGATAAGGATAAAGTTTCTTTTGTGAGGGAGCTCTTCCATGAAGCCGTCATTTTTCATCTGGCAAAAAATAGGATTAAGATAAAGGAGGGAAAGAAGGTGCTTGAGGTGAGGCCTCTTTTGGAATGGGACAAAGGCAAAGTGGTTTTGTGGCTTTTAAACAGGGAAAAGTTTAAGCGTTTCGATATTCTGCCCGTTTATATCGGAGATGACGTAACGGATGAGGATGCCTTTAAGGCACTTACGCATATAGGCCTGACTATTTTTGTGGGATCCCCCAAACCTTCCCTGGCCCAGTACTATTTGAAGGACACCGTGGAAGTCCATGAATTCTTAAAAAAAGTCTTACAGTTGCAGGAGACGGATAGCCGATGCCGGAATTAAAAAAAGCCAAACAACCCTTCAGGTTTTACACCCGGTTGCATTTATCGGAACTAACCGGATTAAGGGCCTCGACCTTAAGCCAGTTGTTAGAGCTTATCAAAAAAGTTCCGGGATCCTGCATTTATCATCACACCCATCGGTTCCTGCAACAGCATCAGTATCTTTCCCCTGAGCCGCCCAATGATTTTTCCTACTGGGTCACAGATGTGCTGGGAGAGGATGAGCTAGGAGAAAAGCTCGTCAGTATTGACACTATGCAGTACAAGACCATCCGTAGTCTCAGGGAAAAGACCGCTTCCACCATAGAAGCCTACTTAAAAAAGAATCCGGCGGCAAAACTTCGGTTTGCCAGGCCCGGAGAAGAATTTCATTTCATAAAATCTGTCAGTTTCGTCCTGCCTACCCATTATGAGGTTTATGATCTTAAAAGTTTTGCGGAAGTCTTGAAAAAAATCACCATAGACTCCATCTATTTTCATATCTTTGAGGCGCGTCTGAGACTGGAAAAGGGAACCAACGACTTTTCCAACTGGATCGAGGCCTCCTTCGGCGATAAACAACTGGCAGATACCATTAAGAACCTGGATCCTTACACGCGGACCCTGGAAGATTTACGCAACACCATTATCAAAATCATCGAGAAGAAATTCTGAATAAAATGGCCAAGATAGACGAATATATTCCCATTGTAGGCGAATCCATCATCAATGACATGAAATTACTCGCTGAGAGATTGCAGGGCAAGGTCATCCAGCATATCAACTCCACGGCTGTGGGAGGAGGGGTCGCCGAGATATTAAACCGTATGGTGCCCCTTTTAAGGGAGCTGGGTGTAGATACGCGCTGGGACCTTATCAAGGGTGGGAAGCAGTTTTTTGAAGTCACCAAAAAGTTCCACAATGCCCTGCACGGCAGGAAGGAAGTCGTCACGCAAAGTGATTTTGATGCATTTAACGAAACCAGCCAGAGAAATATCGAGGAATTCCAGACGAGCGCAGATATTGTTTTTGTGCACGACCCTCAACCCATAGCGCTGGTAAAAAAGAAGGCCGATAATAAATGGCTCTGGCGCTGCCATGTCGATGTGTCCAATCCGGACCATAAGGTATGGAAATTCTTAATGGATTATATCGTGCATTATGACTCTGCGGTATTCTCAGCTCCCATTTTCTCGCAGAAACTGCCCATACGCCAGTTTTTGATTTCACCCTCCATCGACCCCTTGAGCGACAAGAATAAAGAATTGCCTCAAGAAACCATTGACGCTGTATTAAGTAAGCACCAAATCCTTAAGGATAAACCTATCATTACGCAGATTTCGCGCTTTGACCGGCTTAAGGACCCTATGGGCGTGATTGAAGCCTACCAGCAGGTCAAGAGGTATATTGATTGCCAACTCATTTTGGCCGGAGGCACAGCCAGCGACGACCCCGAAGCGGTCAAGGTGGTCGAAGAAATCAAAGAAATGGCTCAGAGTGACGAGGATATCCATGTTCTCTTATTGCCTCAGGATGATATACAGGTCAACGCCTTGCAGAGTGCCTCTACCGTCATCGTGCAGAAATCCCTGAAAGAGGGATTTGGTCTGACTGTTGCCGAAGGTCTCTGGAAGGCCAAGCCAGTGGTTGCTTCCAATGTGGGCGGTATTCCTTTGCAGATCAAACACAAATATTCTGGGTTGCTTTGTCGTTCTGTCGAGGGAGCTGCCTTTTCCATCAAGCAATTGCTCAATAGTCCCGAATATGCCCGCCGTCTCGGCCAAAACGGAAAGGAACATATCCGAAATAACTTTCTGCTCACCCGGCACTTAAGAGATTACATGCTTTTATTCCTTTCCCTTTATCATAATGAGGACTTGGTTTATTTATAAGCTAGAGGAGTCTCGATGCATCCAGCTGGCTGGGTCTTTATGTTTATTTCCTGGGTGGTCATTTTAAGTATCCTTGCCTTTTGTTTCAGTCGTATCTTTAAAAAAGGCCTCGGCGGCTAACCTCCCTAATTTTCTTGCCAATTGCGTTTTTGCGCATATAATAGAGAAAAGGGATTTCCTTATTTATGAGTGACAGCAGGGATATCGGCCATGCTTTCGTATTCTTCGGTGTGGGAATAGGGTGTTTCTTCTGGGGATTCAAGCGGCTACGCCGGAAAAGGAAGATAGAAAATATTCCCACCTCGACCGTGCGCGGCCTGGCCATGGGGCTTGTTGAGCTTGTGGGAAAGGCACAGAAGCGAATCAAGCTGGCCAGTCCCCTGACTCAAACCACCTGCGTTTTTTACCGTTACACGGTTGAGCGATATAAAAAAAGAGGCCGTTCTGGCGACTGGGTCACCATTGCCTCAGGAAACAGTTTTTTCTCGCCTTTCTGGCTGGATGACGGAACAGGAAAGATCCTGGTTTTTCCACAGGGTGCTGAGGTCATCATGCCAGTTGATTACGAATTCCGTACAGGCCTGGGCAAATCTTTACCCTCTCATCTACTTTCCTTTATGGAGCAGAATGGCCTTAGTCACCGGGGCCTTTTTGGCACTCACCCTTTAAGGTTTAAAGAATGGTATATCCTGGAGGATGAGACGGTCTATGTATTGGGTACTGCCTCAAGTCAGGGCCCTGAGCATTATTTAAAAGATTATAATGAGAAGTTGACCCAGCGCCTGGAAGGGTTAAAGACCAGTCCACTTGAGATGGCTAAGTTGGATCTGGACAAAGACGGAACCATTAGCGCCGAGGAGTGGAACTTAGCTTTTTTAAAAATCGAAAAAGAACTTATTGAGGAGCAATTAAAAGTCCCTCTGGCCAAGGAGCCTATGGATGCCTTCATCAAAAAGGGAGAAAAGGAGATGTTCATCATTTCGGATTACAGCCAGAAGGATTTACTAAAACATCTGGGCTGGGAGGCCATTGCCGGCGTATTTGGTGGAGCGACGGTGGCTCTTCTTGCCTTGTGCTATATCCTGTTTCGCTTAAAACCGGGGGTGTTTTAAAAAGGAGGAGCAGATGTTCATCGCCATTTTGTTTTTGGCCGTTTTGCTGTTTGTGGTTGTAGGGGTTGCCCTTTATTTTGTAGCTGTCTATAACGGCCTGATTCAGATTTCCCGAAATATCGCAAAGGCCTGGGCTAATATCGATGTATTGCTGAAACAGCGGCACGATGAAATACCGAAGCTGATCAGTGTCTGCGAGGCCTACATGAAATATGAGCGCGAAACCCTTGAAAAAATAACCGTAGCCCGCACTGCCTGTATCCAGGCCAAGGGCGTAGAGGAATCCGGCCGCAAAGAAGGAGAGTTGTCCAGCCTGCTGAAAAACCTTTTTGCGGTGGCTGAGAACTATCCGGATTTAAAGGCCAACCAGAATTTCACTCAGCTTCAGAACCGCGTCAGTTACCTGGAATCCCAGATCGCCGACCGCCGGGAATTTTACAATGACTCGGTAAATACCTACAATATCCGTATCCATCAGATACCTGATATGTGGGTGGCAGGTGCCCTCAATATGAAACCGAAGGAGTTTTTCAAAATCGCCGAAGAAGATAAAAAAGACGTGGATATCAAGTTTGATTTTCCTAAATAAACTTAAGATACATCGTTTCTCTGGGAAAGGAGACAGATGGATAATCTTTTCTTAAGCCCCTTGGAGATGTCCAAGGCAATCAGTGACATCGGAGAGAAGAAGGCCAGGGAGAGCGTTTTTGAATTGTTCATCTTTGGGGTGCTGGCTGGTATTTATATCTCTTTCGGTGCGGGTGTTGCCACAGCCGTCTTAAGCGGAGGCGCGTTGGATGCAGGATTAGCCAAATTTTTGGCAGGAAGCGTCTTTAGCGTCGGCCTGATCCTGGTTTTAATCCTGGGTTCGGAATTATTCACCGGCAACATCCTCATGACCATAGGACTTATTTATCAGAAATATTCTTTTGGCAGGGTGTTGCGTAATTGGCTGGTGGTTTATCTGGGCAATCTTTTGGGCTCGATGATGATCGCCTGGCTCGTGTTAAAATCGGGTTTGCTGGGAGATCCGACTCAACTGACGCCGATAGGAGATATGGCGGCCAAGATCGCCGATGCAAAATTACAGCTTACCTTTACCCAGGCCCTCAGCCGGGGCATCTTGTGTAATATGCTGGTGTGCCTGGCAGTCATTATGTGTATTGCCTCAAAGACTCTCAGCGGCAAGATCCTAGGGATCTATTTTCCGATTATGACGTTTGTAGCTTCAGGTTACGAACATTCCGTGGCCAATATGTATTTCCTGCCCGTTGGACTTATGGCCAGAGGCGAATTTGTTTCAGGTTTTCTTGGTATGTTTAATAACCTGATCCCTGTGACCATCGGCAATATTATCGGAGGTCTCTTGATCGTCCTTTTGCATCCTAAGGTCGAGGAAAGAATCGCGCGGCTGCTTATCCGAAGAGACCACCATCAATAAAATCACTAATGATGAAAATTATCTATCTTATTCTGATAGGGGTGTTCCTGCTTGTACTGTACATCAAACATATCGAAAGCAGCGCGGTCTTTTTTCCGGATAAAAAAATAGAATTTTTCCCATCGCAGGTGAATCTCGCTTTTGAAGACGTATTTTTTCAAACGGCGGATGGCGTGAAACTGAACGGTTGGTTTATAGCTAAGCCCAATGCCACCTATACCATTCTTTTGTTTCATGGTAACGCCGGGAATATCGGGCATAGACTCGATAAGCTGTTGGCGCTGCGTCAGACAGGTGTCAATATCTTCATCATCGATTACAGGGGTTTTGGAAAAAGCGAAGGTCGAATCTCGGAAAAAGGGCTTTATCTTGATGCCAGAGCAGCCTATGACTATCTGGTCGAAGCCAGACAGATCCCTGCCGCAGAGATTATTCTGTATGGAGAATCCCTGGGTTCAGCAGCGGCGATTGACCTAGCCGCAAAAATAAAAGTCAAGGCCATCATCGTCGAAGGCGCCTTTTCCAAAGGCAGGGATATGGCGCGCCGTATGTATCCTTTTATACCGGATTTTCTTTTCTCTGATTCCTATAACTCTCTGAAGAAGATAGAAAGAATCGATGTTCCGAAGTTATTCATCCATGGCCGGGATGATGAGATTGTGCCTTTTGAATTAGCCCGCAAGCTTTACTCGTTGAGTCAGGAACCCAAAGAATTTGTTGAGATAAGCGGAGGGCATAACAGTGCCTTTATGGATTCGCAGGAAAAATACATTTCAGCCATCGCCTCATTCATAAAGAATCTTTAAAAGTATAAGGAAAAGGCGCATGATGAAAAAACTCTTCCCTTTGGTTATCCTGGTTTTGGCATTCCTGTGCAGCCTGAACTCTGTGCACGCTCAGGATTTTGAGGCCAAAAGAGAAAAAATGGTCAAATTCCAGATAGAAGACAGAGGCGTTAAGGATAAGAATGTGCTTCGGGTGATGCGGCAGATAGAAAGGCACAGATTCGTTCCTTCATGGCTGCGGCATCTGGCCTATGAGGATGGACCTCTTCCTATAGGCGAAGGCCAGACCATCTCTCAGCCTTATATCGTGGCCCTGATGACAGAGCTTTTACAGCTTAAGGGTCATGAGAAAGTCCTTGAGATAGGCACGGGAAGCGGTTACCAGGCAGCGATTTTAGCAGAGTTAGCCGGCGAGGTGTTTTCGATAGAAATTTTGGCACCTCTGGCAGAACGCGCGAGAGTCTTACTGAACGCAATGGGTTATAAAAATATTAAGATAAAACGCGCAGACGGGTTTTTAGGCTGGCCAGAAGAAGCTCCCTTTGATGCGATCATAGTTACCTGCGCGGCAGGAGAGATACCTCCGGCCCTAGTAGAGCAATTGAAGGAGGCAGGACGCATGGTGATCCCTCAGGGAGATGCCTATCAGGTGTTGAAACTGCTGATTAAGGTTGACGGTAAGATTGAAGAACACAGTATTATTCCGGTGAGTTTCGTCCCCATGCTCAGGGAGGAATGAACCTTTTGACTTGCCAAAAATCATAGCGCGAAGGTTTTATCGTGATATAATAAAACCCAGGGCGTCACAAAAGTGCCGCCCTTGATTACGCAGATTAAAATTCAGATTACACAGATTCAAGGTATCGTCGGAAGTATCTTGTAATCTTTTTAAAAATCTGTGTAATCATAGGCTGAATGGCTTTCGTGACAGCCTAGATAAAGCCTAAAAAGGAGGGATGATGGATAAGAAAAAGGTAAACGAACTTATCGTTGTCTTCGGCGTTTTGCTGATTTTAGGTATCCTGCTACACATCCTTTTTATGTTAAATGCCAAGTTACAATTGGTGAACAGAAAGATGAGTTCTGTTGATAGCCGTGTTAATCAGCTTTTGAGCGACATCTCGGACAAAAGCATCAGTTTAGATAAGAAATTCAGCCAGATCGAAAGGGAGCTTGGCTTTTTGAACTTACAGGTTATCTATGGCAAAATCAGGAAAGACGGCACCATAGCCTATGGAACGAACTTCTCCGCGTTTAAAGGAGGGGTGGGTAGTTACGGTGTTATCTTCAGCGCGCCCTTCGCTGAGAAACCCACGGCGCTCGTCAGCATTGAAGACCCCAGGGAGCTCGCCGGTCTTATCCGGGCCGTTCCTTCGGAAGCCGGAGACAGGATAGACATCAGCATCTTCTCTGATTTTAATGCCACTGTCCCGGCAGACCGCGAGTTTAGCTTCGTGGTGATAGGAAAGAAAAAATAGATACGGCATTCATCAGGCCGCAAGGAAATAAGACAGGAGAGGATGATGAAAATAGGTAACCTTACTGTACGTATCTTTAAGATTCGCAATCGCGCTGGCTTTGCGGCAGTCTGCTGTGGCCATTTGACTGAAGGAAAGACTCCCTCTTTGGCCTGCGACCGTATGGTGAAAGCGCTGAAGCGGACAGGCCGTATTAAAAGGAAATAGCTTAAGGAGTCTAAAAAGGTTGAGCAAAAGATTAGGGATAAGATTTTATTTTGTTTCTCTGCTTCTGGTCATCGTAGCCTTAGTTGTTCTGAAGGCCTATAAGGAAAATCAGGTGCTGCGTAAGATCGTGGAGCGCCTGAGCGCGGATTCCAGAGTTGCCCAGGTTCTGGTCACCAAGGTCCAGTCAGACCCTGAAACTAAGAAGACCTCTACCACCATCAAGTTCTTGGAGTTTGATTCCCGGATGAATCCTCTGCCTGCCCGGTATTTTACCTTCAGCGGAAATATCATCCAGTTCCAGTCTTTGGTAATCAGGTTTGACGATTATTTTATCAAGCAGGCGCACCCCTTGAAGGGCAAAAGTGCGTACCTGTTTATGAAGGCCTTCTGTTTGACCGACGCAGGTGCTGAGATTTTTGAAATCAATAAAATCAATGAGGTTCCATCCGGCTATCGGGTTCAGGAGCCAGGAAATATTTTTGAAGGCCTGTTGTGGAGGCGTTTCTGGAGTTTTGCCCTAGAGCCGAAAGAGGCTGGCAAGATGGGTATCAAGAATGCGCAGATAGAGGCGCCTGGAAGCAAGTTTGTTCCAGGGATGCTTTACACCTTGAAGATCGAGCATGACGGCGGCCTGCGTATTGATGCCGAGCCCCTGCCTAAAATCCTTGAAGGAGAAGCCATCCCAGCCGGGTAGGAGAGCGCGCTTGACTTTTGCCTGGTGTGTGCTAATATATAGGTAACAGGGAGCTAGATATGTGTAAGACATGTGGTTGCAGAAAGAAACCCAAATAAGCCCTTAAAACTCTTTTTAAGAGAGTTTTTTAGTTTTGACACAGAGGTCTTTGAAAAAAAGGCCTCTTTTTTTGTTTACCGCATAGCAAAGTTAAGATATAATAAAGAAAACGAAAGGGCACAAGAATGAAATGGTCAAAAACCTTCATGGTGTTGTTAGGAATGGTGTTGATCTCCAGTGTTTGTCTGGCTCAAGTTAAAGACACGCTAACAGCCATTCACTCCCGCAGGAGTGTCCGGCACTATACGGGTCAACCAGTAAGCAAAAAGGATTTAGAGACTTTGGTGAAAGCAGGGATGGCAGCTCCCACGGCTATGGATAAGAGGCCCTGGGCATTTGTGATTGTCACAGACGAAGCCATACTTAAGAAACTCGCCGAAGGCCTTCCTTCCAGCAAGATGATTGTGCAGGCCAAATCAGCGATTGTTGTCTGCGGGGTCATGACAAAGGCAGGGTGGGGAGAAGCCCGAGAATTCTGGGTGCAGGATTGCTCGGCTGCTTCCCAAAATATCCTGCTGGCTGCAGAGGCTATGGGACTGGGCGCTGTTTGGACAGGGATGTACCCATCACATCAGAGGGTTGAGTATGTGCAAAAGGTTTTAGGGATACCCCGTGAGGTTATCCCTTTAAATGTCATTGCTGTTGGTTTGCCTACGGGAGAGGACAGGCCTAAGGATAAGTTTGATCCAACTAATATCCATTGGGAGAAGTGGTAAGGAGGAGTGAGACGATGAATATATTTCACATTTCTGAAGTCGTGGACTTGGGGATTGAAAAGGAGAAGAGGCGCAGGGACTTTTATGACCTGGTGGCTAAGAGCTTTCAGGAAGAGGCACCCAAAAAGCTTTTCCTGCGTTTGCGAGATTGGGAAGCGACGCATATCAAGAGATTCACCGAGATCAAGGAAAGTCTGGGGGAGGAGAAGTCTGCGGAAAGTTATCCCGGAGAACTGAGCGCCTATATGCGTTCGCTGGTGGATGACAAGTTGTACAACCAGGTTGAGCCTAAAGAATTCAGTCAGAACGTCAAGACCGTTCTGGATGCCATCCAATACGGTTTGGGTTTTGAGAAGGATGCGATTCTATTTTTTAGTGAACTCAAAGGCTACACATCCGATACCCATAAAGAGGTGATCCAGCAACTTATCGACGAAGAGAAACAGCACATCATTTATCTGCTGAATTTAAGGAAGGAGATGTTCAGAGAACCCGAGTAATCTACCATGGAAGTCCTTAATTCTCTGGGAGTTTTACTGGGTGGTTCCTGGGCCTCAGGAGTCAATCTTTATATGACGGTCGCAGGTCTGGGAATCGCCCACCGCATGCACTGGATCACCCTTCCTGGCAAGTTGGATTCCCTTTCCAATCTTTTTGTGATCAGCGTCGCCATCATCATGTACCTCGTGGAATTTGTGGCGGATAAGGTTCCTTATTTTGATTCTGCCTGGGATACGGTGCACACCTTTATCAGGCCGTTGGGTGGAGCGGCATTAGGATATATGTCCATGGCCAATATGGGCCCGGCTGCTCAGATTCCAGTTGCGTTGCTCACCGGTACCGTGGCGATGGATGCGCATCTGACAAAGGCCACGACACGCGCAGCCATCAACACCTCTCCTGAGCCGGTGACGAATTCTATAGCCAGCGTTACGGAGGACGTATCGGTTTTCGGCGTCATGTATCTTATCATTAAACATCCTATCATCGCTTCGATTCTGGTTATTCTCTTTATTGTTTTTTCTATCTGGTTTTTAAAGAAGATGTTCCGTTTTCTGGTCAAGGTCTTTCGTTTTTTTGGAGGAAAGGAGTCAGTATGAAAAAAATTCTTATCATAATAGGTGTTATTTTAATAGGCCTGGTTGTTTTGGGTATTGTCAAAGACGAGGTTATAAAAGGGGTAGTGACCGTGGCTGTTTCCAAGATGGTCGGCGCTCCTGTAGAGATGGATGGTTTTCGCCTGAGGCTCCTGGGACAGTCCGTGGAGATTACCGGATTTCGCATCTATAACCCCGAAGGTTTTTCTAAAGCCGCGCTTATTGATATAGGTAAGATCCGGGTGGCCCTGAATACAGGCGCTCTCCTGAAAGGCAAACTTCATTTACGCAATGCTGAATTTGCCTTAAAAGAAATGACCCTGGAGACAAATCAGGAAGGAAAGTTAAACGTGGATGCGCTGAAAGTGGCTAAGCAGCCACCTGCTAAAGAAAAAGTAAAAGAGAAGGAACCGGCAAAGCCGGCCAGGCAAATGCCATTTGTCATCGATGAGCTGAGGCTGGGCATTGGCAAACTGGTGATGAAGGATTATTCGGTGCCAGGGTTGCCTGCCATCAAAGTCAATGAGATCAACATTGATAAGACTTACAAGAATATTACCAGCGTCCAGCAGCTGGTCGCTTTGATATTATCCGAGCCCATGAAGGCTGCCGGTATCCAGGGGGCTGCCATTTATGGCGCTGCCATGATGACAGGTGTTGGGATTGTGCCCGTAGCCATTGCCTCTGCTTTTATCGGTAAGGACAGCGTCCAACAGGTTTTCAGCGCTTCTTTCGATAAGGTCTATAATGTAAGCCTTGCTGTTTTGCAGGAGATGGGTGATGTCACAAGCGACAATAGGGCCGATGGCTTAATCAGCGCCACGGTTAACAAGGCCTTGGTGCGCCTTGAAGTTAAAACAAAGGAGAATAAAACCGAGGTTGACATATCTGCAAGAAAATACATGCTTCCTGAGCCTTCCATTGCGGGCGGCGTTCTTTATAAGATAGAGGAGCAACTGAAATAGCCGCTTTCCTATGCCAGAAACAGGAAAAAAAATCAAAGAAGAGTTTGGCCTTGAGGATGAGGCCCAAGCAGTTCAAGAGTACAGCGCGCTAAACAGCGCGGTTATGTACCCTTACTACCCATTGATAGCTGATGAGGTTCTTTCCCGACTTCAGCGAATGCCAGAAAGGATTCTGGATTTCGGCACAGGGTTAGGGACCCTGGCAATGGAATTTGCCAAGAGGTTGCCTAAGGTACAGGTCCTCGGCGCGGATCTCTCGATTGAGATGCTTAAGGAGGCGCAAAAAAAGGCTTTGGAAAAAACCACAAACCTTAAGTTCATTGCCTGCGATGTCCATAAGTTTTGTCTTAAGATTGAGTCTTTTGACCTGGTGGTCAGTTTCGGCGTGCTGCATCATCTCCATGACCTTGAGGCGGTTCTTTTAGGAGTCAGATCCCTGCTTGGCTCAAGCGGCATTGCTTATATTTACGATTTAAAAAAAAAGGCTGACCCTGATATCGTTTCTGAGATTGCCGTTGCGATGAGTCCCTTGCATCGAAAGGCATTCCTTGAATCCGTTGAAGAGGCACTTAGCGAAGATTATCTAAGAGACACCTTGGCGCACGCGGGTTTTTCAGCCTATTCTCTATCTTCACCAAAGTTTTCCCGCTCGACGGTGATCAAGAATAAGGAGGTGCTTCGCCAGAGCTCATTTCTAGGGGAGAGGTTCAACAGAATCTTAGTAGAGTGCGTCTTAAGGAAATAGAAAAACGATAAGAGGGATTTTTTCATTATGATTGCGATGGGAAGATTTAAAAACTTTATAAGTCGCCTGGAAGCAATCAATATCGGCTTTGGCCTTTGGATTGCCTCGGTCCTGGGAATCATTCTGCTGCGCGACTGCCTTGAGTCTCTGGTTAGTTTAGGAGCCTTTCCCATACCCGATTTATTCCACCTTCTCCACGTCCCCATCTTTTTTATTTCTCTGTTTTTAGCTATTATCCTGCTTCTGCATTTTTTCTCGGGGGTAGAAATCATAAAAGTTTCCAGGGTCGGCCTGATGTTTTTTTCCATCATCCTCATGCCCGTTCTGCTGGATTTCTTTATTTCCTTAGCGGTCAAGAGAGAGGTGGTGTATCAGTATATCATGGAAGACGCAGGGAAAAATTTCCTGCTTTTTTTAAATCCCTTTGTCAGGCTTTCTCAAATCACCTTCAGCCTAAGGGTGGAGATTGCCTGTATCAGCCTTTTGTCATTTATTTACATTCGTTTGAAAAGAAACAGATTCTGGATTTCACTAGGGGGAGCGTTTTGCGTGTTTGCCTTATGCGTGTTTTATGGATCCATCCCTGCTGTTTTAACAAAGCTCACCGCATCTTTTTTCCGGTTTCTCATTTTTCTTTCTAAATTCATTTATTTGGATTTGCCCCCCAAGTTAACGGCTGTAGTGGATGAAAGCGTGGTTGTTATTATCCAGCTTTCATTGACCCTCCTTCTGGTTATGATCTGGTTTTGGCGCTATGATGCCAGGAAGTTTCAGGCCTTATGGCGGAATTTTCGGTGGATGCGCGTTTCCCATTATATCCTCCTGGTTATGATGGGGGTGGTTCTTTATTTCTACGATGTACGGGATGAGAATCTGTTTATCCTGGTTAGGATTATAGGTATGTGCCTGGCCATGTTTTTTGCCTGTCAGTTTTGCGCTGTCACTAATGATATTTTTGATAAGGAGGCTGACCGGATTTCCAACAGAGACAGGCCCCTTGTGGCTGGGGCTCTTCCTGAGGCAGAATATTTGAAGGTCGGCTTTGTCTATCTTGCCCTGGCCTTGTGTTTCGCGGTTTGGGTAAGCGGTACGTGTCTTATGATCCTCTTGAGTTTCATTGCGCTGTATTTCATTTATTCGGCACCTCCTTTTAGGTTAAAAAGATTTTATCCTCTTAATCCTGTCATCATCGGTATCGAGGCTGTCTTGGCTTTTTTACTCGGACAGATGTCTTTGACACCCCAAGGCTACCAGATGCCTTTTTATCGGTCAACATTAGGACTGTTATTTGCTATCTTTCTGTTAAGTTCCCATATCAAAGATCTCAAAGACATCGAAGGGGACAGGGCTGCAAAGGTCTTGACGTTACCGGTTCTGCTTGGAAAGGATAGGGCAAGGAGAGTCAGCGCGGCATTCGTGTTTTTAAGTTACCTTTTGGCCCCTTTCCTTTTCTCTTTTATTTTCTATCATACTTTTATTTTTGTATTGGCCTTTTTGTTCGCAATGGCTAATTTCTTTTATATAAGAAAACAGGATTCGCAAGAAAAGCCCATTTTCGCCACCTACCTTATATTTGGAGTGACCCTGCTTTTATTTCTCATCAAGGCTGTGTTCTTCTCTTAACCTTTCTTAATCGTTATATCTTTAGCGCAAGTGAAGTGTTCCTAAAACGATTTCTGCCTGTTGCCTGCCTGCCGGCAGGCAGGCAACACAATCGGTGGACGTTTGACGCAACCTTTTTGAAAATACGAAGTTATAGCAATTAATATTCCTTGAAGTCATAAAAGTTTTATGATAAAATCATTAGTCAAACAGGAAGGGGGGGTATGGAGACTTCTGTCATAATATTATATGTCATCACAGCGCTCGTCAGTATTGCCTTTGCCGTATTTTTGTTCAGATTGGCCAAGATGTCCAGCCACACTCCTGTCAAAGAGGACCAAAGGCGAAGAAGCGACAAATACGTTCAGGCGGAATCTTCAGCAGATTTATCCTTTGATAACTTCATTTTAAAGGAAGTCAGCAAAGTCGTCGATCCCAGGCGTAGCTCGGAGATAGCCACGCGGATTTCACATGTCGTCAATGAAGAGGTGAACAAGAAGGTGGAAGGCAAGACCCTTGAGATCGTCAAAAAGTTCGACAAGGTTATTGAAGAAAAGACAAAAGAGCAGGAGATCGCCTGGGAAAAATACGAAAAGGTCATTACCGAAAAGAAGAAAACGGAAGCTGTCATCCGTAGCATTGCCGAGGGGCTGGTAGTCGTGGATGAACAGGGCAAGGTTATCATGATGAACCCCGCGGCGGAAAAACTTCTGGGAGCAAACCGTGAGGAGAAAGTCGGCCGGAGCCTATTGGATGGCCTTAAAGAGGAACAGATGGTTTCTCTTGTCCATGATAAGCCGGGCAAGAAAGACAGAGAAATAGAGTTGATCAGCCAGCAGAATGAAACCAAAAAAGTCTTGAGGGCCAGTTCTGCTGTCGTGGAAAATGAATATGGTCAGACCGTAGGGATGGTTTCGGTCTTAAGCGATATCACGAAACAGAAAAACCTCGATGACATGAAATCCGGCTTTGTGGCAAATGTCACGCACGATTTGCGCACCCCGCTGGTGGCCATTGATAAATCCCTCCAAATGGTCCTGAAGGGAGAAGCCGGTCAGGTCTCAGAGACCCAGCAGCAATTTCTTACTATTGCGGAAAGAAATCTGAAGAGGCTCAGCCTCTTAATTGACGATCTTCTTGATTTCTCCAAATTAGAAGCCGGAAAAGTGCAATTGAAACGCGAGGCGGTGTCTATCGGTGAACTCATCCAGAATACCATGGAGGAGCTCAAATCGTGGGCCGAGACAAAGTCTCTGCATCTAGAAAAAGAAATACAGGAGAATCTTCCTCAGGTGGAAATCGATGCAGGCAGATTCAATCAGGTTTTAGGCAATCTGATAGGCAATTCCATTAAATTTACGCCGAAAGAGGGCTGGATCACGGTAAGCGCGAAGCTCAACGCACAAAATCAGATCGAGGTGTGTGTTGAGGATACAGGCATAGGCATCAGTCCGGAAGACCTTCCCAGAGTCTTCGATAAATTTTATCAGGCAGGGGAAAGGATCTCTACGGACATCGGCGGCACGGGCCTGGGCCTTTCCATCGCCAAAGAGATCATTGAATTACACGGCGGAAAGATTTGGGCGCAGAGCCAGAAAGGCTCGGGGACTAAATTTACCTTTACGTTACCGGTGAGGTAGAAAACGGAGGTTGCCCATGGAAGACAAGAGTATCAATGTCATGATTGTCGATGACGAGCCAGACTTCAGGGAGCTTATGACTTTTTGGCTTCAAGCCAAAGGTTATTCCGTCATACCGGCAGAAGGTGGAGAGGTGGCGGTGCAGCTGGCTAAAGACAAGAAGGCGGATATCATTTTTATGGATTTAAGAATGCCAAGAGTTGACGGAGTCGAAGCCATCAAGAGGATCAGGGGATTTGACAAGGACATTCCCATTATCATTATCAGCGCGCATCTGGACAATGAGAAAGCAAAACAGGCCTCCGATTACGGCATCTCAGGCATATTCTACAAAGGAGAAGATTTCAAGCAAGGCCTATCCCTCCTGGAAGCGGCCCTGAGGACCCATAAAGGACTAAAAAAAGAACAGGAGCCACCCAGCAGTTAATGTTATGCGCCTCCTGGTTAAGAAGAGATTCCTCCTTTTTTCCCTCTCATTGGGAGCGGTTTTAGCCGTTAATCTTTATTTCCGCTCATCCACTATCTATTTTCCCCAATTTAAGATCCAGGCCAAAAAGATCATCGATGAAATGGTCACTCAGGCCGTTGCCAAAGAGATCTATCAGAAGTTTCCCCAATATGACGTCCTGGCCAAAGACAAATTAATCAAGACAAACGCCCGCGATTACAAAAAGTTCAATAAGAATGAGCTTAGCAGGCAACGCCTTGAAATATACTGTAAACTGATAGACAGGTACCAGGATGAGCAGGGGCAGTCATACCTGATGGAACTTGACTGCTGGCATTGGGCCAGATATGTGGACAATGTGGTCAGTCACGGTTACCCAGGGGATACGGTCATCAATGGGAGGCAATTTGACACCTTTATGCTGGCGCCGGAAGGACGGTTTATGCTCTGGGACGACTTCCTCTATTATGTGAGCGCATTTTTCTACCGCGTCTTTTCCTTCTTCAAGCACGTGTCTCTCTTTGACTTTCTTTTTTACCTGCCGCTAATATTTAGTGCTTTATTCATAATAGTGCTGTACCTGTTTGCCTATCAGCACGGAGGCCATATCTGTGCGATCATCAGTTGCCTGTTCGTGGGGCTTTCTGCCAATTTCATCCCCCGCAGCTGCGCTGGCTGGTTTGATAAGGATATCCTTAACCTGTTCTTTCCAGTGCTGGTGGTCTGGACTTATCTTTTGGCGGGAACGAAAGCTTCCTACAAACAGAGATTCTTCTGGATTTGCTTTGCCTCGTTCTGGTCTGGTTTGTTCTGTTTTACCTGGTTTGGCTGGTGGTTTATTTTTATGATCATCGTAGGTTTTGAGGTTCTGTCTCTGGCCGTAAGGGGTTTTATAAAATTTTATTATAAAAAAGGGGATACGTCTTCCTTGAAGCTGCATCTTTTTTCTCTGGCTTCGTATGTTTTGTGCACATTTCTCTGGATCCTGTTCCTTGCCGGAACACAGCCTTTTCTGTTTTTATACCAGCAATTAAAGAAGTCAGTTTTCTTAAGCCGGGCCGTGGAGGCCTCTATTTGGCCGAATGTCTTTGCGACAGTAGGGGAACTGAAAAGATTGAATTTGTCCGAGATCGTGAATTCTCTGGGCGGGCTTCTCATCTTTATCCCCTCACTCTTCAGCATGCTGGTTATTTTGATAAGAAACCTTTTCTACCGCAAAGACGAAGGCTTCAAGAGTGACTCGATCATCATCCTGCTCCTGTGGTTTCTGTCCATGCTTTACGCCTGTTTTCAGGGAGTACGCTTTCTGATGTTTCTGTCTCTACCCCTGGGGATCTCTCTTGGCTGGTTCATCCATGATATCTGGCTGTATTTTACAAAAAGGGGCAAGCGTTGGGAGGCATTGGCTTTTGCCTCTGTCATCGTTATAATCTTTAGTTGTCTCTTCCTGAAATCCGCGAATAAGATGTCCAAGAGCCTGTATCCTCTGATGAATGATACCTGGTATAAGGTTTTGAATATTCTCAAAGACGATACGCCCCAGGAGACCATCATCAACTCCTGGTGGGATTTCGGGGATTGGTTTAAAGTGGTGGCTCATCGTAGAGTCATCTTTGACGGCCAAAGTCAGGACACGCCGCAGGCCTACTGGATGGCCAAGGCGCTGCTTACGCATAACGAGAGAGAATCCGTGGGGATCCTTAGGATGCTCAACAACGGAGGGAATAAAGCCTTTGAAATCATCGATGAATATATAAAAGACCCCCTGCGCAGCATGCTGCTTTTAGAGAGTCTCGTGGTGCTTGAGTCTGGCAAGGCCAGGGAGATCCTTTCTGATTTTCTGCCGGCAACAGCCGTGGATAAGGTAGTTATCCTTCTTTTTGATAAACCGGAAAGCGTTTATTTTGTGGTGGATGATTCCATGGTCTATAAGATAGGCGCCATTTCCTATCTGGGTAACTGGAATTTTTCCAAAGTCTATATTGTGCAAAATTTCAATAAAGAAGAAAAGGCCCCTCTCTTGGATTACCTCATCCGTTTAGGCAAGGATAAGCAGGAGATGCAGCGTTTTTACCAGGAGGCCTTTCTCATTGCGGCCAAAGACGTGGAGAGCTGGATTTCGCGGCCTGTCCAATTTTATGGCATGCCTGTCAAAGGCCGCCTGAAGGAGGAGATTGTTTATTTTGAGAATGACTTTTTGTATAACCCTAAAGAGAGAACTATTTTCACCACCGCCGGCAGACTGCCACAAAGCCTGTTTATCGAGAAGGACGGATCCATCCAGGAAGTAGCTTATTCCAATGCGAATTTGCCTTTTTCCATATTGGTTTATGAGACTCCAGAAGGATTTGAGGCAGTGCCGATGGACAGGGAGTTGGGCCGGAGCCTCTTTGTACGGTTGTATTTCTTAAGGGGAAGGGGCCTTAAGCATTTTAAGACGCATATAGACGCCCAGGAAGGGAATAAGTTTATCGGTAGTTACAAAATGGATTGGTAATAATATGATTAAATTCCAAATTACAAATCCCAAATTCCAATTTCAAAATTCAAATCAAATCCAAATTTCAAAATCCCAAACAAACATTCGGATTTAATTTTGGATTTTGTAGTATTTGGATTTTGGATTTGACGGGTTGGCCAAAATTTATCTTAGTGCTATGGAAAGGTCAAAAGAAGAGATAGAGGTATCGGTGGTTATGCCTTGTCTGAACGAAGAGGCGGCTATCGGAGAGTGCCTTAAAAAAATCAGGGAAGTCTTTGCCAAAGAGAAAATAGATGGCGAGATTATTGTCGCGGACAACGGCTCCACAGACCGCTCCCAAGAGATCGCCGAGAGGTACAAGGCCAGGGTTGTCATCGAAAGGCAAAAAGGATATGGAGCAGCGTATCTACGCGGCTTAAGAGAGGCTAAGGCAAGATTTATCATTATCGGTGACAGCGATAATACCTATGATTTTGCAGACATTCCAAAGTTCCTGCACGCCTTAAGGCAAGGGTATGATTTTGTCATGGGTTCCCGATTTAAAGGTAAGATCAGCAAGGGTGCCATGCCCTGGAGTCACCGTTA
>Ga0111184_1050_pt1 | contig 24665 bp, 25 predicted proteins | sample DeeMarSWOR324_28_FD_80241 | JGI IMG/M metagenome (GOLD analysis project Ga0111184, IMG submission 80241) | Omnitrophica WOR_2 bacterium SM23_72 | reverse complement strand
GATTGAGTTTATGTCACCGGCTATAAGACCCAAGGATAATTCGTGCCACCGCTCCTGCCTGAATTCGAATATGCCGGATTTTGTTACCGCATAAATGGCAGATGTGACTAGGATATATTTGACCTCGCGATGCAGAAGGCCAAAGCTCGTCATGGCGCTCCAGGTTTTTCCCTTATCTTTGCTTAAGGCTACGCCGTCATCAGTTGCCAAATATATGTCATGGGGATGCTCAGGATCAACACAGATGTGCCTGATCCCTGAGAAGCGCTCTTTTTTGTCTTGATCCACTTTTTCCTCTTCTCCATTATTTCCGTTTTCTACGGGGTGCACTCCAAAGATTTTCTCCCAACTCTTCCCTGCATCGTGCGTCTTAAACGCACCATGCAGAGTGGCCACATAAATATCATCCGGCCTCATGTCATAATATGAAATAGCCAGAATAACCGTATCACCTATCTGATCCGTTGCCTTATACCAGCTACGTCCCTTGTCCCGACTCACAAAAAGGCCTTTTTTTGTCCCCAGAAAAATATCGGAAGATAAAATTGCTGCAGCTGTGCATTCCTTTTCAACAGGATCTTTGCCTAAGAAAATCCACCTCCAATGTTCTCCGGCATCATCGCTACAAAAGAACCCCTGGCTGGTGGCGGCATAAAGCCTGCTTCTTGTGCTGGGATTAAAAAGTAGAAGATTTACGTCTTTATGACCGATACCTAGAGAAAAAACCCTTCTCCAGCTTGCACCAGCGTCCTCTGATTTAAATACGCCGTCGCTTGAGCCGACATAGATGATGCGGACGTCTTGTGGATCTATCAATACTGATTTTACACCCGAGATACCTCTGCCTATATCCTGCCATTCCATTTCCTCGGCAAGGCATAGGCAGGTGCCAAGAAGAAAGATGAACAAGCCCAGCAAAACCAGATTTACTATGTTCTTTTCCATTTTGCCACCTCCTGCCCTAATAGACGCAAGGAGTGGCAAAATCTAACAGATTTTTTTGAAAAAAATAGGATGGTGCGGCAGGAGGGCGTTAATGCGGAACTTCTAACTTTTTGACTTTGGTAAAATAGATGCCCAGTCGATGTTCGTTATTTTCTGCGGGGATATTGGACTTGACTTCTCCCGCCACCTCTACGGGACCGGAGAAATTGACTATTTCTTTATCCACTTTGAGCATTGTGAAACGTAGGGAAAGCTGTGTCGCAACAGGGATATCGTATTCGGTTACCAGGGCCATTCCTGCCTGGCTGATATCCAGCATCCTGGCCTTGATATCCTCGCCGTGCACCATGAAACGGGTAGAGGAAGGCTCATTAATCCGGTAAACCACCGTGCAGTTCATCCTTACTCTTTTATGGCTTCTTCTTTCCATGCCCTGGTAAGCTGAAATCATTGTAAGCAATTATACCATATTTTATCTTATTTTTTCAAGTGGAGAATAAAAAATGTGGACGCCGCAGGGGCGTTACATTTGTTCGGGAGAGCCAAAAATCGCGGAATTCTGCATAAATCAGATAATTACTGGCATGCCATCAAACATCCTGACAATCTCCAAAAAACTGATATGCTTCTTATGGTGTTTCTTCGTCTTTTTGGTGTGTTTGCGATGATGTTTCTTCATCTTGCCCCCCTTCCTCTCATAAAAACAAAAAACCCTAAAGGCAATCTTTAGGGTTTTAATCTTGGCTCTTTGGCAACCCCGCTACCCGCTCTTCCTGGGCCGGAGGTTTTGCGCCCCAGCATTGCTGCTAGTTTGCCTTTGTCAGTAGGTTACAACACCTGATTGTCAAAAAACCTAATTTCCTTAAAAGTATACCATATTTTTTCTTATGTTTTCAAGGGTAATAGCAAAAAAACTCCGACTCCTTTTTAATCGAGGGTAAGGAGTTCATGTTTAACCTCTTCATAATTTGAGATATCTACCTGGCTGTAAATCTCCTGCGCCTGCCTCAAGTATTCTCTAGCCTTATTCTTATATCCTTTTTGTTTGTACAAAAGTCCTAAATGAAAACTTGCGGAGGCGATCTCCATTTTGGCCTGGATAGATTCGGCAGATTCAAGCGCTTTCGTAAAATGTTCCTCTGCCAAAGGCACATCCCCCATCTCCATGTATAATTCTCCGATCATATCATGGTCGCTTGAGAGGTTCAAGGCATGGCCCAATTCCTCGTCAATCTTAAGCCCCTGCATGTAGCAATCCAGGGCCTTCTGGTACTGCTTCTCCATCTGATGCACTTCCCCCAAATTGAAATAGCAGTCGCTGAGTTCCTCTTTCAATCTGAGGGACTCGAACAGCTTCAGGCTTTTCGTATAGAAATCCCTGGCTGTTGCCAGGTCTTCTTTGTTCGTAAACAACAGGCCGATATTAAAATAGTCGCAGGCCAGATGCACTTTGTGTGCATAGAGGTATTTTCTCTCGCGATTCATCTCAGCACTTTTCGTCAATAACTCCAGCGCCCTGTCATATTCCTCTTTGTCCATATACCAGACAGCCATCTTTCTCAGGGCCACGGCCTCATTTAGTTTGTCATGTTTTTTCTGGCTTAAAGACAGGGCCTTGGTGTAAAAATCTAAGGCCTTCGGATAATCCCCGTCTAAATGATAGGTCCAGCCGATACCGATGTAGGCAGCGGCTAAATGTTTAAAGTCATTTCTCTTCTCGCTGAACATGGCGTAATTAAAATAAGTCTTAAGGGCTTTCTCTCTGTCGCCCAGGCGCTGATGTGTCTGTGCCATCAAAGGGTAAGCAGCCAGGAAAAGAGGCTCCTTCCGGACAATGCTATTGCAGGTCATTAGCACCTGAGCATTCTCTCCTTTCTGAAACAATTTTTTAGACTTCAGGAATAAAACGTATGTACTGGGGTTTCGGCTAGCCAGGCCAGAATAGAGGTAAGCGACCGAGGCCAAAAGAAAAAGGAACAAGGAGGCAAAGGCAATGGGCCTTTTATAGGCAAAAAGTTTAGCCATCTTCTTAAGCTTAAGCGGTTTAGATCTAACCTTGAATAACACAAAGTTCGGGTCGCCGTAGAGAAGGTACACAGTCCAGTGAAGAGCGCCTAAGCCGTAATCTTTAATCAGCTTGAGGCGACCCAACCTGACGCACTCTCCCACGGAGTGGCCCAGGGTCAATTGCGTATAGAATTCTTTGGCAAAGGTCAAGCTCACGGGATCCTCTATCTTTCGCAGCGCTCCCACATAATGCCTAACACCCGAATAAAGAAAGGCGCTGGCCAGGCTGTAGCTCTTCTCCTGATAATCCCGTTCCACAGATTCCACAGCCCTGGCAGAACTGCAGGCATTGGAAAATACCAGGGAAGGCAAAGAAAAATCCTCTCCTATGGTCAAAACATCCTGCGCCATCAACTTACCGTCGCTAAAGACCCAGCCCGAATGGCTAGGATGGCAAGAATCGTATTCGCAGTGGCCGGCAAAATGTACGATATCGTAATCGCGGAGGTTCTTTTTTGCGTAAAGGGTATCGATTTGCGTGGACTTGAAATGAATGGCAATCTGTTTTCTTTTATAGTCAAGCTGATTTTTTATGAACACCCCCTCAAGATACGCACCCTTGAGGTCATTGGTGGGATTGACGAGGATGAGCATCTTCATGGTGCCGGATAAGCTCCTGTATTGAGGAGGACTAACCTGTTCTTTTGTCCTCACCACGCGGCCCAGATTAAAATTGAGACAGAGAAAGGTGCCTGCGTCGCATAAAAGTTCCCAGGGGATATGGATTAATTCCTCATCCAGAGACACTATCAAATCCGTTGATTTGGTGGAACGTAGGGTTTCTTTGACTGATTTGGTCAGTAAGTATTCCCACAGCAGCTGTCCGGTTTTTTGCAGGCTCCTTAGGAGTTCCCTGGGGTCAGCACCTCTCTTGCCAACCTTGCTCAATACAGAAACTGTCTCTTGGCATAAGGTATGAATCTGGGCGAAAGAGACCTGGCACTGGCTAAAATGCCTTAGGGTGGAGGCCAGCGGCCCGTGTTCGAAAACACTCATCTTCAGGCCGTCATCGAGTTTGAAGATTTCTAGAACCAAAGGATTGGATTCCTGCATGGAGGTCTTTGTTTATGGACGGATATCTAATACTACGCAGGCAAGTTTGCTGTTCACTCTGGATATCTCCACGGTATACTTACCCGCTAAAACATGCTCAAAAGTGACCACGCCGGCATCGGTAAGATAGGATTCTAATTCGGTGTTGTCTTTGATCAGTGCGACTCTGAGGTCTTTGAGGACCTTCTGGGTGATTCTATGTTTAACCAGGATACTGAGATTAAAGGCGTTCGCTCCCATGTTTTCTATCTTAATCTCGGCCCTGATGTCGAAAAAGTCCTTTAAGATGGTTACCTCGTCCTTGAAATCTTTTATAGAACGACTGCGCAATACTGCAGCAGGCACCAACTCCTGGCCCACCAGGACATCTCCTGTGGTGCTGATAATCTCAGAGGCTTTTTCTTTGAGCCTCAAGACGATTTCTAAAATAGAAGGCTTGAGTTCAAAGGCCAGCATCTTCCTTACGCGCTCCAGGAGATCAGCCGAAGGCTCCTCCTCAGACATTTCTGCGGCTTGCATGCTGAGGGCTATAGCCTCCATGCAATCGTCGCAACGCACCAGATGCGCTTTAAGGCGTTCAGCTTCCTCCGCAGGCAGGCGGCCTTCGATGAAACATACAAGCGTCTCCTCATCGGGATGCGTTTCCTTATTTCTTCCTTCTGACCGCTTCCAGTTTTGGTAGACCATCCGGATGATCCTTTCAAAATGATCCTGCATAGACAATTGCCTTTCTCATTATAATAGACGCTCCAAACTGAAAAATCTAACGCTAAAAAACCACAAAACCTTTATCTTTAAAACAATCCCGCAGCCTGTCAACGATGCGGCTCTTCTGCATATCCATGGCTCCCCGCGAAACCCTGAAAAACTCACCTAACTCCTCTAATCGGAATCCTCTGTTCAGATGAAGCTCCAGAAAATATTGGTCGTTGGGGCTGAGCCTCCCGATGCAATCACGCAACAAATTGAGCCTCTCTTTATCCAGAAGCGTCTGGGAAGCTAAAGGAGAATCGTCAATGAGAGAATCCTTCAAGCTGAAATGCTCCTCTGTCTCTTGGTCAAGCGAAATCCCAGACTTGAGTCTGCGCAGATAACTTAAGGTAAAATTGACAGTCACCTGCCTTAGCCAACTGGCCAGCGTGCAACCGTTCTTGGCCTTAAAGCTTCTTAATTTTCTGAAATCGTCTTTGATTAACGAAACGAGTATGTCTTGGAAGATGTCTTCGACGTGATCCTGCGTAAGTGTGGAACCTTTTATCTTCAGGACACTGTAAATATATTTATAGATCAGGCGGGCGTACTTATCCAAGAATTCGTCCCAGGTGGCTGTATGGCGACTTAGGCACCTCTGGACAAATTCCAAATCATCCATAACAGCTAAAGTATAGCACAAATCCCCCAAAAAACCACCAAAACGTTTCTAATTTTGAAGCTAAAACGTTTCTAATTTTAATCTCAAAACTGCTTTGAGCAGACGCTTTTGAGCGCTAATGGAAAGCAGTTTTCCGAACAAAATTAGAAACGGTCTGAGCACAAAATTAGAAACGGTCTGAGCACAACGGTCTGAGCACAACTGAGCACAAAATTAGAAACGTTTTGAAGTTATTTGAGGAGGGAGTTGGAGAGGATGAAGGATGCGAAGACAATGGAAACCATGGACATGAGCTTAATCAGGATATTGAGGCTGGGGCCAGAGGTGTCTTTAAAAGGGTCTCCTACAGTATCTCCTACCACGCTGGCCTTATGGGAGAATGACCCTTTGCCCCCGAGATTTCCCTCCTCAATATATTTCTTGGCATTATCCCAGGCGCCTCCGGAATTAGCCATCATCACTGCCAGGACAAATCCGCATACGAGGGCTCCGATAAGCAGGCCTGCCACAGCCTCAATCCCGACTAACAGCCCCACGGCAATAGGCGTGATAATGGCTAGCAGCGCAGGAACAATCATCTCTTTTTGAGCAGCAGCTGTGGCAATGCCCACGCACCTGGCGTAATCGGGTTTGGCCTCACCTGTCATAATCCCCACGATCTCTTTAAACTGCCGGCGCACTTCTACAATAATCTTGCTTGCAGCCCTGCCTACGGCGCGCATGGTCAGGGCACAAAACACAAAAGGAAGCATGGCTCCTATAAAAAGACCAACCAGCACACTGGGATTCATCAGGGTGGCGGTAATCTCTTTTCCGTATAAAGCCACCTGGTCTTTAAAAGCTGCAATAAGGGCTAATGCGGTTAGAGCTGCAGAGCCAATGGCAAAACCCTTGCCTGTGGCAGCTGTGGTATTTCCCAGCTGGTCAAGGGCATCTGTGCGTCTCCTGATCTCAGGAGGCAGGCCTGCCATCTGGGCATTGCCTCCGGCATTATCAGCAACCGGGCCATAAGCATCCGTGGCCAGGGTTATACCCAAAGTAGACAGCATGCCCACAGCAGAGATACCCACTCCGTAAAGGCCAGCGTTGAAGTAGCTTATCATGATGGCAATCCCCACAGTAACCACCGGAACAGCAGTTGAAATCATGCCCACAGCCAAACCACCTATAATGACTGTTGCTGGACCTGTGACAGACGCCTCAGCTATGGAGCGGGCTGGCTTGAAATTATTTGACGTATAATATTCGGTTGAAAGACCTATGATAATCCCGGCGACCAGCCCTGCAAGAACTGACCAGTAAACTCCTATATGTGCTGGGCCCAGGGTGTAGTTCACGAGGAAGAATGAAATAACAGCGACCAGAAACGCACTGACAAACACACCCTTTCTTAAGGCTGTAAGCAAAACATTCTGCTTGGCCTCTTCACTGCTTCTGACGAAAAATGTCCCCATAATAGAGGAGATGACTCCTACAGCTGCCATGACCATGGGAACAGTCACTCCAGAAACCCCTAAACCAGCAGCCACTCCCAATGCAGAGGTTGCGACAATAGAGCCGACATAAGACTCGTAAAGATCCGCACCCATTCCTGCTACATCCCCTACATTATCTCCCACATTATCCGCAATCGTTGCCGGATTCCTGGGGTCATCTTCAGGAATGCCAGCCTCCACCTTCCCTACTAAATCCGCGCCCACATCCGCACCCTTGGTAAAGATACCGCCTCCGACCCTGGCAAAAAGCGCCTGGGAACTGGCGCCCATTCCAAAACAAAGCATGGTAGAGGTGATTGCCGTAATCTTATCAGTACCGATGGGAATGGGATGCGCGGAATAATACCAGTTGAGAAAATAATACCAGATGCTTAAATCCAGGAGCCCCAGACCAACCACAACCAAGCCCATAACCGCGCCGCTTGAAAAAGCCACGCGCAATCCTGAGTTTAAACTCTTCATTGCTGCAGCTGAAGTGCGGTTGGAGGCCTGTGTCGCAATGGTCATCCCGATAAACCCACAGAGGCCTGAAAAGAAACCACCGGAAAGGAAAGCAAAAGGCACGAATATGACCAGATATTTTTTGAACGCGAGATACAAAAGGAGGCAAAAAACCACAACAAAAAAAAGCGAGACCACCGCGTATTGACGTTTCAGATACGCCCGGGCACCGATGCGCACTGCCTGGGCAATCTCTTTCATCTTGTCAGTGCCTTCCTCTTTTTTAAGGATAAAAACAACCAGATAAGCGGCAAAACCAATGGCTAAAATTGAGCCTGCTGGCGCTAACAGAAGCAGATCAAAACCCGCCATCTAAAATCCTCCTCTTCTTATGATCATTTATATTTGGATGGAAGGTATGGTAACATAATCCAAAGAATTGTCAACTCTTATTGGGTTATCTCGATCTTTTTATCCCAGGTTGCAAAAGACGCACCTCCCAGATGAAAGATCAGCTTGACCTTATCCGGCTGCCACGTCTCTTTGAAGAATGACTCTTCAGCACTGGCAAAGATTACCTCTGCCATAAACAGGAAATGGTCGCCAGCCTCGCGGATATCTCTTAATACACACTCCAGGTGGCCGACGCATTCCTGGATAAGAGGTGTTTTAATCAGGCGGTTGGCTTTTTGGGGAGTTAATTTGGCTTCCTTAAATTTGTCCACGTCCCTGCCCGAATGCTTTCCGCAATAAACCACGCTGTCCAAAAGCTTAAGGTCAGGGACATTGACGATAAACTCCTGGGATTTTTGGATGAACTCTGCTGAAAGATGAGATTTGGCTACAGAGATTCCCAGCAAGGGCGGCTTATGGCTTAAGGGAGAATTCCAGGCTAATGTGATGATATTAGATTTATCCTTATAAGCAGATGTCACCAGGATGACCTGACCGCTGTTTATGAGTCGGTTGGCTTTTTCTTTGGGAATCTCGACTTTCATTTTTCTAGGAGCACACGCAAGGTATCAGGGACGCTTTTGGCCTTAAAGCGCTTATCCACGCACACCAGAAGCGTCCTGGCCTTGGCAACCAATTTATGGTTCTGATTTTTTATCTCATTAAGGAATTCAATGCTGGCACGAGATATCTCGCCGATTCTCGTATCTATTGTCAGAATATCCGCATATTGGGCGGGAAATTTGTAATCAATCTCCTGGCGTCCGACCACAAAAAATATGCCCTTATCAGCCAGCTCATTAAGAGGCGCTTGCCGCTGGGCCATATATTCGGTGCGCGCCTCTTCCAGGAATTCCAGGTACTTCGCGTAGTAGACGACACCCCCGCAATCCGTATGATGATAATAAATCTTGAACTTCACCCTATTTTTTTAAAGCAGCTAATGCTTTCTGATTGTCGGTCGTGATGATAATGATCTTTGCAGGACAGCCGGCTGTGCAGGCAGAGCCGTATATCTCTTTGATATCGATCATCTCAGATGCCATCTTGGCCGTGATATCTCTTAAGGCGCCTGGTTTATTCTCCAGGTCCGCCACAATACAATCATTCTCTTTGATAGAGGTATAATTGGCTTTTTTTAAGATTTCAACGGCTTTGGTAACATCCGGTGTTACCAGCATTATCCTGGCTTCATTACCCACTGCGAAACCCGCCACAGCATCAATGTTGATTCCCTGGCCAGCCAATAATTTCGACACATCCGCTAATATGCCTATCTTATTGGCGACAGTCACCACAATCTCCTTGCCCAACTTTACTTCCTTAACCATTTCCAGCCTCCTTTCAATGACAAGTTTAACCTTTATTCGTACAATAAACTGATGCGGAATGTCTGCACTGCTTTTTTCAGCTCTCCTGGAAAATAGGGAAAGGGAGCTGCGTCCTTAACCGCCTTAATGGAATACGGCACAAGAAAATCATCCGTGGCACTGATCACCTGAGGCTCGTCCGCAAGATTTCCGTCGGATGAGATGCTGAACCTCAGGTCCACCTTGCCTTTCTTGCCCTCAGGGGAATTGAGTTTGGCGAACTCGTTAATCTTTTTGATGATGACGGAATAATAATCAGGCACCGAATCCTCAAAAGCAGGATCGTATCCAAGACTCTCTTCATTCTGGCCAGCTGGTTTCTTCGACCCGAACTTCTCAGATACAATCTTGCCCCGCTTCATAGAAAGCACCACACCCTGTTGAGGCTTGATCTCCTCAAATTCCGTATAAGGCACTTCCCCTGACATGATGTGGGGGGTCAGGAGAATGACAAGCTCAGACCTGTTGGTCTCATCTACGGTGTTCCTAAAAAGCATACCCAGCAAAGGGATATCTCCCAATAGGGGAATCTTCTTTACTGTCTTTATCTTTTCATCCTTCTTCAGACCGCCGATGATGATGGTGACCCCATCCTTGACCATCACTGTGGTTTCTGCCTCTGAGGTAGAAACAATGGGAATCTCCGTCACCTTGTCATCAGACTTGATTTCCTCACGCTCTGCAGAACTGATCTCCGGCTTTATCTTCATGGTTACAAAACCGTCCCGATTGATGGTCGGGGTGACATAAAGCTTTATTCCTGTATCCACAAAATTGACTGATTGAGCGGTCACCGCGGTCTCCCCTGTCTGTGAAATGGAACTGGTGATGTAAGGCTCTTTCGTACCGACGAGTATCTTGGATTCCTGATTGTTCAACACCATGATCCGGGGGCTGGAAAGTATCTTGGTATCCCCTATCGTCTGCAAAAGCTCCAGAACTGCCTTTAATTGCCCAGGACGATTGGGCGCTACATCAGCTGTTCCGATGGAGAGCCCTTCGGTAGCTGCTAAAGGCAGGGAGCCAGAAGCCCTGAAATACTTCTCTATCCAATAATCCCAGTCCACGCCCATCTCATACTTGTTCGTGGGCCTGACCTCCACGATCTGGGCATCGATGAGAACCTGGGGCGTCTTTTCATCAAAGGCAATGATGAGCTTTTCTATCTCAGCCAGCTTGGAAAGATAATCCGTCACGGCGATCTTGTTTGTGCGTTCATCAATGCTTACCGACCCGATATTCTTGGTAACCATTTCCTGCAATTTGGCCTGGAGCTTGTCTGCCTGGCCGTATTTGAGCCCGAACACCTTGGTCTTGATGGGAGCATCAGCGCTCCTGATGAAGTTCTCCATATCTATGATCTTGTAAGGAGCGTCAATCAAGACAATGGTGTTAGACCCTTCATCCACTACCACCTTGCCGATACTGCTTTTGATCTGCGCCAGGGCCTTGGAGAGGTCCACAGCCTTGGCAAACCTGATCGGCACGATCTTGGCCTCTTTTTTGTCCTGAAAACGCTCTCCATAAATCAACTCGTAATCTTTTTGCGTCATCACATTGATGATATCTTCCTTCCTTTCATATGCCAGATCATTAGCCAGGAGGATGATCTCAAAGACATCCCTGACATCCACGTTCTTCAAAAAAAGTGTGACCTTGCCCGTAACGTTCTTGCCGATGACAATATTCATGCCGGAGCGCTGAGCCAACATCTTCAGGACATCCACGACATCCATCCCCTTAATATCCAGGGATATCCTGTTGGCCTCATCAAGCGCTGAGATGACAGAACCCGTTTTGTCAAGCTGGTCTGACTCCATTTTCTCTGCCAGGGCCTGTGGCAATAGAAATGGCAATGAAAAAATCAACATATACAAAAATTGTCTCTTCATTATTCCTCCGTTTGGAATACGCGTTATGCGTCTACAAATACAGCTCGTATTTGGTTCCTAAATAATCCAGGATCACTTTACCCTCCTGGATATCATCAACCTTTAAATCCCCTATCGCCTGACCTCGAGTGAGATAATAAGTCTTCTGTGTCTTTTTATCTTCGATGACAGCCTGAGGCGGATCGCTGGATATGATTCCTACCAGCGTCATATCTTTGAATAAATCCAGAGTATTTGTAACAGCAACCGTTGACACAGGCACAACATCCGATACCGTTGCCGCACGGAAAATCTGGCGCTGCTGGATCCCTTCCAGATAAGATTCCAGCGGCTTGACCTCAAGGCCGCTGGCTGAAGAAGTTTTTACCTCCTCTTTTGTCACTTCAGGCAACTTGACTCTGCTTAAATTGAGCATCGGGTAAAGGAAGGCGGACAACAGAAAAAAGAAGGATACGATAAAAAGCGTTGTCATGAACGTCCGTAAAGGAAATCTTTCTGGCTGAGTTGACTTTTGCTGGGATGGAATCGTTAACTCAGGAATTGTTTTCTTTGGCAAAGCAGCCTCTTGCGCTGCCAGGGTTTGAGCCTTCTTCGGTCTCTTTTCTCCTCTGATGAGTCTAAGCAGTTTCTCTTCTGGTGAAGGGCTATCTTTCATAAACCCTTGCCTCTTGTTCTGTCAGAAATTCCACAATCTCACCATCCACCACCGGCCGTTCTTTCATGACGATTGTCTCCAGGCAGTCATGGCAGAGAATGGCAATCTTTCGAGGATACCCTTGCGTGAACTGGTAGATTAATTTTACGGCATCCTCCGTAAACAGGTTTCCCTGGCCGTTGAAGCCGGCTTTCTTAAGCCTGAAGTCTATCATCTCTCTGGTCTCTGTCTCATCCAAGGGGTTGATGGTGTATTTCAGTGTGATACGGTCCATAAAATTCCGGATGCGTTTGATGCGACCAAGCAATTCCACCTGCGCCATGATCACCAGTTGCAGCAATTTATATTCGTTGGTCTCATAGTTGAGTAACGTGCGCAACACCTCTAGATTCTCCGAACTGATGTTCTGGCCCTCATCAATCAGCAGGATGATGGTTTTATTTTCCTCAACCCCTTTCTGAAATAGGTATTTTTCCAGGCACTCTTTAAAATCCAGGGTGGACCTGAAAGAGGGCCTGATACCGAACATCCGCACGAAACTCAAGAGAAATTGAAACTCCGATTTATGGCTGGGATCCAGAATCATGTGAAAGAGAAAATCATTTTCATCCTTGAATGTCTGTAATAGCGTGCGTAGCAACGTGGTCTTACCGGTTCCCACATCCCCAAGCACGAGGTTAAGACCGCGGCGCAGGCGTATAGAAATCTCCAGGCGCTTTAAGGCAGTATCATGGCTCGAGGAACGAAAGAAAAAATCAGGGTCAGGGCTAGTGGAAAACGGTTCTTTTTCTAAACCTAAAATTTTAAAATAACTCATTCTTGATTTCCTGAATAGATTTGTTTTCTCTTCTTAAGGCGCGGATTTTTTTAAGTTGCTGGACGGTAGAATCATCAAAGTATCTGTAGCGTGTTTCAGGGCTGCGGCTGGTCTCACTTATTAAACCGATTTTTAAATAATATTTTAAAGTATAGATTGAGTATCCAGTTAGGCGGGCTAAGTCTTTGATTAAGTAAATGTTAGAGGTGGCGTTCTCCATTGCTCTCTAAGTAGAGAGTGTATCTCTATTTTATTTTTTGTCAAGTCAAATCTTGGTTCTTTTTCAGGCAGATTATTTTATTCGGAAAGAGAACCTTGTGAGATGGAAAAACTTCCTTCCAAAAGCTGTGAATTGGGCTTGGCGTTCAACTGGAATCTCTGGACATCCAGAAGGGTCAAGGAATTCTCGATACTGTAGAGAAATTTAAGATATCCTTCCATAGTCCCTTCAGTCCTCAAGTCAATCGCTGTCTCTCTATACTGTCCAGCGGCCCTGGGTGTCTTAGGCCTTATATCGATAATGCGGATGTTGGCCTCTTTGGCCAAAGCCTCAAGGATCGAAAGGGCGGATATTGCAGGGTTTTCAGTTACGTCCAAAAGATGCTGACGGGAAACGAACTGGTCATATTTTTCCTTAAGCTGTGTTTCTTGGCTCAAAAGATACGCGTACTTCTTTAACTTCAGACGCGCCCTCTTGATTTCTTTGTTCAGGATGTCAGCCCTTTTTAATAGGGGAGAGATGAAAAAGGTATAGACCACGCTAAAAAGGATCACCGCCAGCGTCACAAAAAGAATAGTCTTTTCTCTCTTGGAGATGAGTCTCTGCATCATTTTTTAAGGCACTCTATCTCGAAATCCACCATGTCGCCGGATGCCGTCTTCTTTTTGGTGGCGTATCTGACTTTGATACTGAATGGTTTGAAGACGCTGGATTTCTCAATCCGCTCGACTAACTCAAATATGGAATTAAGTTCTGGGCTTTGCCCGCGAAGGAGCACCTGTCTGTTCTCCTCAAAACTCATACTGATCAACGTTGCCTCCAATGGAACGATCGCGTGTAATTCATGAAGGATATCCAGGCTACTGGATACATTCAGGCTTCTGGCTTCCAGCAATTCAAAGCGGCGCTCAATATCCTCCAGGGGCTTGGCAGTTTTGGAAATCTTGCTGAGTTCTGACCGAAGGCGCTCCAGGTACATCTCTCTATTATCCAGATGCTTGACCGAGCCTACCCCCCATGCCATCATAACCACAAGGGCCAATGCAACAGCCTGCAGGCTTTTTTTACGTGAAATAAGTTTGTGTGCTTCGTTCTTGATCTCTTGCGGAAGGAGGTTGAGGCTTGCCTGGGGTTCTTTTAAACACAAACCCAGGCATGCGGCAAAAGAAACTTCAGAGTTTAAGACGGCAGCTGAGAGGTTCGGGGGGATATTTATTTTTGGTCCCAAGGTCAGAATCTCTGCCGGCAGGGAAAACTTTGCGGCCAGGGCCTCCTTCAACTCATCCAAGGCACTGCTGGCACCCACAAGTGCAAATTTACGGATAGGTTCTGAAGAGACACTTTCCATATAGGTTTCAAGCGTCTTGTCAATCTCATCAAAAAGCGCACTCTTCCATTCAAAAGCCTGGCGGTTGAGTTTGATTGAGCGGCTAAAAAGTAATTTCTTCGAGGCAACCACCGCTAATTCAGCCTGCTGAGCGTCCACATCGATCATCATCGTGATTTGGTGATCGCCAGGCTTAAGGAGAAGGTAAAGATCAAGCAAGGCATAGGAACTTAAGATGATACTCACACTTGAGGCCCTGAGGTCCTTGAGGATATTAAGCAGGCGAACGATATTGTCCTTTTGCACGATCGTCAGGTTGATGTAAGCATATCCCTCTTTATCCGCCGAGATAATATCAAAGGCCGTGACCAGCTCATTGGCCGGATAAGGCAGGTACCGGGAGGCCTGAAGATGCGACATCTTCTCGATCTGGGAAGGTGTTACCGCCGGGACCTTCAGGTAACGGCAGGTGGCTTGATTTCGCGGCAGGCAAACGATGACAGGGTGATGATCATAGCCCATCTTTTTGAGGGTCTCAAGCCACAGGTCGCTTAATTTCTTTTCGTCGCAATTCGGCGGCAGAGGCAGGGCCTGAACCTCCAGGAGCTCAAGGAGCTTTGCGTCATGGGGGCATTTGCATTTGATGACCTTAAAGGTCGTATCGATGATGCCGCAGATGAACGTGAATTTCTTTCTAGCTTTCATGCCCATCTAAGATTCGCTTTTCCTTTCGCGAATAAAACGCTTCTATCTTACGTTTTATTTTACTAGAATTACCCGTAACTTCAATCAAAAAATATTCCGATTGAAGTGTCACATTGTTCATCAGGACATTGAAAAGCGTTATCTCTTCGGCTCCACTCAAAGCAACGTCAATCTCCTGCTTATCTTTAAAATAACCGTTGTTCATTCTTCGCTGTAGGATTTTGTTTGCCACGCTTTCCGCATAGGTATCGGGGATGCCCAGTTTTTTTGCGATGCCGGCTGTCCAGATATGGAGCACAAAAGGAGAAACCGTATTGATATTGATAAGGCTTCCAACACCTGCGGTAATGTAGTCTTTTATTTTCAGGTAGTACTCGGCTGTAAAGCCCGCGACCAGTATCAATTCCTCTGGTTTACTGAAAGCGCTCCCCTTACAGGCATATCCCAGTTTCTCATATACCTTATCTTCATCAGGCCGATCTCCGCGCCAGATGAGGATAGAATCTACGATAGTTTCTGCCTGGGGAACCCCTGAGTTCTCCAGCAACGCCAATAGAGTTTCTGGGCTGGCTGTGTTGATATTGATCTTCCGTTCTGCATCCTGCACTCCATAAACCGTCTGGGCAGTGGCGTCTTCATCCAGAAAGGTGAAGCTCACCGTCGCATACTCACGGGGATTCTTATTCAAGGTGATGGCTTTAAAGGCGCGCTCGTTGTCTGCCCAATTTTCAAAAGGTGAATCATAATCATTTGTGTCTTTTTCGATCTCGAAGATGGCTAGGTTCAGGCCTGCCTTGGCGAGAATCAGGGCCTTGAAACTGTCCCTGTGATAGCGACTCATCCTTAAGGCCATGGAGACCCGGTGACCGATACCAACGGCAAGGATCGTGAGAATCGCCAAAACCCATAAGCTTACCATCAATGCTTGAGCTCTCTTCATCATTGTGAAACAGGAGCCAGCGGCAGGTAAATCGTGCGAACGAACTCCTGAACGCTTTTATTTCTTAAGACAAGTTTTATCCTGACTGCCACAGGAAAAGTTTTCTGTTCGCTCTCCAGGACCCAGCTGTCTTTAAATTTCAGGGATTCATCGAGCGGATCAATATACCCATATTCAAAATTCAGTTCCTGTAACCCTTGAGCCATTTCATCGGGTGCAACGCCTGATTTCTCATCCAGAGCCTGCTTGCCTCTTCTGCATAAACGCATCAGCTTATCATCTTGTGGACTGTAAGAAACGAGGGCGACCTCCTTGATGAGGGTGTTCTGCCAGAAAGTATCAATGAGTGTCAGGAAGCTTATTTCATCGGACAATCCCAGGAATCGCGTCTGGTCCTTCGAATAGGCAAAGGAGTTACGCAGGTCTAGCTGCATACGCTCCAGGATAAACCTGCCCGCCTGGAAAAGCATGATCCTCAGAATAAAGGCGCAAGGTTTCTTCATTTCCTTAAATAAGTGCTGGCTTCCAAGGCCTGGATGCGTCCCTGCCTCTGCCAGCTGATTTTGATATCCGTTTTATATAAATTCAAATCTTGATCCAGGATGACAGAGCGCGCCCAGCTGAACCTGCCAGAATCCCCTTTCTCGAATGTCTCGCGGAGAGCCTCTTGCGCCTCCTGAAATTCCAGTTCCTGAATTTTGTCTTCGGCTAGAAATACGGCTGCTACGATGTCACAGGAAAGCCCTGTGGCCTGAGCACAGAAGGATAAGGCCTGTAAGACCACCACAATTCCCGCCGACAGTATGGCCAGCGCCATAATCAATTCCAACAGGCTAAACCCTCTAATCCTGGGAGAGTATTTTGATGCCACCGAAAACTCCTTTTGTGGTCAGGATGATTTTTTTTCCTTGCGCATTCATCAACGTGAGCGTCACGCTGTCGATTTGCCCGTCAGGATAAAAAAAGACCTGTTTCTGGGTGCTATCCAGAAAAAGGCCCTGCGCAAGGGAGAGACTCCGTAGGGTGCGTTTATCGTCCTTAAACTTGGCCCAAAGCTTCTGATTTTCATTGTCAACTGTTAAAGCCACGACCTTTCCTTCGACAATAGAGCGGTCTTTCAGATACGTCATGAATAATTGCAATTCTGAGCTAAAATTATTCAGACGAAATTCGTCGAAAGAGTTGCGAAGGTGAGGCAGGGAGACTGTTATGAGAACAGCCGTTATGATGATGACCAGAAGGAATTCAATAAGGGTGAAACTCTTGTAACGCTCACCAGTTGCCGATGTCATCGCTATCCGCCTCAAGGCCGTTGGGGCCGGAAGAATAAAGGTCATAGTCATTGTTGTGGGTGCCAGGGAATTTATAAATGTAGGGATTACCCCAGGGGTCTTTGGGGTCTTTTTTGAGGTACGGCCCCTTCCATTCCGACAAAGAGGCAGGGTTGGTGCGTAAGGCCGCTAGTCCCTCTTCGTTAGTGGGAAATCGGCCGATATCCATTTCAAACATATCCAGCGCCAGCGCGATATTCGCCTCGATATCTGCTTTGGCTGCGGCAACGCGCGCCTGCTCGGATCTACCGACCAGCCGCGGCATCACCATTGCTGCTAAGACACCGATGATGATGACGACAAGCATCAGTTCAATGAGCGTGAATGCTTTCTTATTCATCAAAACCCTCCTTTAAAAATTTCAAATTCCAAGCACCCTGCCTGCCGGCAGGCAGGCAAGTTCCAATTTACCAAATTCCAAACATACAAGTTTCGGTCATTGGGATTTGGAATTTATTTTGGATTTGGTAGTATTTGGATTTTGGATTTATCCATATGGTTTAATTATCTTACAATCAGGTTAATCTGAAATATGGGCAGCAACATCGATAACACGATAAAACCGACAATCAATCCCATCGCCAGAATGATCACCGGCTCAAGCAGCCGGGTCATGACTTTCAGGGATCGGTCCACTTCCCTTTCGTAATCATCGGCAATACGTAATAGCGCCTGCTCCAGATTACCTGATTCTTCTCCCACTGTTACGATATTGGTTACAAAAACAGGAAATATTTTAGAGTCTGTCAGGCAACGGGAAAAACTCTCTCCTTCCCGAATCCGCTCTTTAAACTTTTGGAGTTCTGCTTTTAAAACCTGGTTATCCAGTGTTGTGGTGGCTGTGTCCAAGGCATAAACAACCGGCGTTCCGCTGGCAAGGAGTAAGGACAAGGTACGCACCAGACGGCCGATCTGGGACTTAAGGACTATGGGGCCCCAGACGGAGAGTTTCAGTTTTATCTTATCCAGCGTGGCTTTTGCCTGTGGCTTCCTGCTGATCCTCTTAAAAGTAAATATTGCCAAAAGGGCAAGAGTCAGTATCAACCATCCGTAAGAACTTAGAAGTCCTGACAAACCCACCAGTATCCTTGTCGGCAAAGGTAAGGCCTGCCCCATATCCTCAAACATTGTGACCAGTCGCGGGATGACAAAGGTTAAGAGCACGATAACGGTAAGTGTGCCGATAGAGAAGACAAAGGCAGGATAGGTCAGCGCCGCGCGCACAGAATTTTTTAGTTCCTCCTCCTTCTCCACATAGTCAGCCAGGCGTTTAAAGGTCTGGTCCAGATTGCCTCCCACCTCTCCAGAGTGAATCATGGAAATGTAAAGGGGAGAGAATAATTCGGGGTGGGTGTTGAGGCTTTCCGAAAGGGATTTTCCGTCTTTGATCTTATCTATCATATCTGACAGCACGGTCTTTAAATATTTATTGGGGGTTTGAGTGGAGACGATATGGAGGCTGTTTAGGATATTCACCCCTGATTCAATGAGGCTGGTGAGGTCCCTGGAGAGCAGGACGATGTCGCGGTTTGAGATCTTACGAAAACTCAAAAATCTTTTTCTGTAAAGGTAAGAATCCTCGGGCTGGATGGAAACAGGAAAATACCCCATCCCTGAAAGCTTCTCCACCACATCCTGTTCAGAAGCGGCCTCCATAAAACCCTGGATGACTTTCTGCGGCTCGACTTTGGCGGTATAGGCGTAACGGGGCATAATGGCAAGTAGTTGGAATTACGGTTCAGGTAAATCCAAAATCCAAATGTCAAGTTTTGGATTTTGAAATTGGGATTTGTTTTGGATTTTGGATTTTGACATTTGGATTTATAATGCTATTCTGGTAGCTCTTCTTGCTGGGTGACGCGGACGAGCTCATTGAAAGAGGTCAAGCCCTTAAAGACTTTTTGCAAGCCGTCCTGACGTAGTGTGCGCATGCCTTGGGCGATGGCTTTCTGTTTTATCTGCTGGCTGGATGCGCGTTCAAGTATCAATTCCCGGATCGGCTCGGTGATCATCAAGACCTCATATATGCCTGTCCTGCCGCGATAACCTGTGAAACGGCATTCAGGGCAACCCTTACCTTCATAAATTTCTTGCCTTTCAGGATCAACTTCTATCTCTCCCTTAAGATGCTGAAGGATTTCGTGTTTAGATTTGACAGGGGTTTTGCATTTCGGGCAGATCAACCTGACGAGCCTCTGGGCCATCAGGCATTCCAGGGAGGAAGACACCAGAAATGGCTCTATTCCCATATCCAAAAGGCGCGTCACAGCTCCGGCTGCATCGTTGGTGTGGAGCGTTGAAAAAACCAGATGCCCGGTCAGGGCCGCGCGGATGGCGATCTCCGCTGTCTCGTAATCCCTGACTTCTCCGACCATCATCACGTTAGGGTCATGCCTTAAGATGTGGCGCAGGCCTGTGGCAAAATTAAGGCCGATCTTGGGGTTCACCTGTATCTGGTTGACCCCCTTGAGCTGGTATTCAATGGGGTCTTCTACGGTAATAATCTTTATGGTGTTGGAGTTGATGCGCGCAAGACTGGCGTAGAGCGTGGTAGATTTCCCCGAACCTGTTGGCCCGGTTACAAAAACGATGCCGTGCGGCTTCCTGATAACGGCCTCAATCATTTTGAGGTCTTCAGGCAGAAGCCCCAGCTTCTCCAGTTCCAGAAAGAAATGCGGGCTTAAGATTCTTATATGGACAGCCTCTCCGAAGGCCGTGGGTAAAGTAGAAATACGCAAATCCAGCTCCTCATTGCTGACCTTTATTTTTATGCGTCCGTCCTGTGGCAGGCGGCGCTCTGCGATGTTTAGCTGTGCCATGACCTTGATGCGGCTGACGATGGCGGCGTGGAAAAATTTGATGGATTCTGGGATATTGATATCGTAAAGCACGCCGTCAATCCGAAAACGCGTGCGCAGTTCGTCCTGAAAAGGCTCAAGGTGTATGTCCGTGGCCCTGTCTTTGACCGCCTCGGTGAATATCTGGTTGACGAATTTGATGATAGAGGCATCCTGCGCAATCGTCTCTAAGTCCTGCACCTGATCCGCCTCCAGAGCGACCGTCTCAACCGACGTCTTATCAGAGATGATCTGTTCCAGGGTTTCAGCGCCCACCCCGTAATATTTACGTATGGCATCGTCGATTTCGCTTTCGCTGCTCAAAACCCCTTTGATCTCAGCGCCCAGAAGCAGTTTCAGGTCATCAAGCGTGCGTATGTCCAAGGGGTCTCTCATGACAAGCGTCAGGGTCTCGTTTTGAAACTCCAGTGGTACGATCTTATAGTGACTGGCAAACTTTGCAGGGACCCTCTGGATGACAGCCGGGTCTATAACCTTATCTTTTAACCTTACGTAGGGGATGTTTAACTGGCGGGAAAGGATACTGAATATCTTCTCTTCGGGCACAATACCGAGCTTGACGATACTGCTGCAGAGCAGATCACCTGTCTTTTGCTGCTCTTTAAGCACCAATTCCAGCTGCTCCGGGGTAATGACACCCTCCTGGATAAGCATCTGGCCGATGAGATTTTGGTCTGATAGTGACATAAAAAACGATTAGTGATTGGATAGTTCGGGCTCATTATACCATAAAATCACAAAAAACAAAGCATAATTCATTTTGCCTGACGGCGCATGGCTTTTTCACGGGCCAATTCTCTCTTATTTCTCTTAACTTCTGCCCTCTGCCTTTCTCGCCATGCCTTTTTAAGGGCAAGCTGCTCCTGTTTCTCTTTAAGCGCCTGTTTGCGCCTGGCTTTTTTTATGTCCCGCTGCTTTTGTTTGGCTTGCCTCTTCTTCGCTAATCTTTGCTCCCGTAAACTTCTTTTCCATTCTCTTTTGGCCTGCGCCTCTTCCCGCTTCCTCTGGACTTCAGCCCGCCTTTGACGCCTCTTCTCCTGGCGATCAGCCAATTTCTTGCGGCGCTGCTCTTCTTTTCTCCTTACCTCCTTTCCTGGCCGAGTGCGCTCTTCCTCTATTTTCTTAAGCTCCTGCAGCTGGCGCGTTTCCAGAAGCTGCCTTTCCATGGCCTGGCTCCTGGCGGAATAATCCTGAGCGAGCAATGGCGTTCGGCTGCAACAGATAAAAAAAATCAATAGAGGAACTCCCGCAGACCTTATGAACAACGGGACGCTATTCATTATTATCGTCGAATCCTTTTCTTGATCGTCTTCCTGATCAAAGAAAGCTTTCGCAACTCCAATTCCGCAATGTCATCTAGCTCCCGGAAATAAAATTTGAGTTTTTCGATATGCTCCCTGGTCTTGGGTTCTAACGGCTGCGGGATATTCGCTAAGCTGTTCAAGTTCAAATCAAGGGTCCTTTTAATCTCGTCTAACCAATTGACCACGAAATCCACCGCCAAATCGCTCAAATCTTCTTGTTCAATCGTTTCAAAGATGCCTAGCATATTAAAATAGGCATCCAGCTGCGACATGGCAAGGAGGCAGGCGTCAAAGAGGGAGGAGAGAGTGATGGTATCCTGGGAGTGGGCAAAGAGCTCCTTTATCTGTTTGGATTCTTCAAATATCTTGTTGCGCATATCGAATATCTTGAAATCCATGGCCCAGGCATTGGAATTTAAGAATAACAACAGAAATATCACCCCTATTATTTTTCTCATGGCTCTCTCCTTTTTTCTCGGCATGTCTCTATCAGGAATCCTCCATAACCATTACCATTTTCGATACAGTCATCGTGCATTGGGCGATGCTGGAATCTTTTGATTTGGGACTCAACTGAAATTTTTCAATATTAAGAAGTGTAGCGGCATTCTCGATGTTATGCATAAAACCTATGATCTGTTCCATATGGCCTTCGCACGTCAGGTTGACCACAAACTTCTTTAAGTTACTCCTTTCTTCCCTGATGCCCGAGGGCTTCATCTCCACGATATAAAGTGCACCTTTACTGGCGATATTCTCTAGCTCCTTGAGAAGGAGCGTCGTTTCTTCTTGGTCGCTCAGGGCCTTTTTCAGGAATGTGGCGTACTTTTTGCTTTCGCTTAAAATCTCATCTTTTTTCTCCAGGACATTCAGGTCCCGGATGATCGCTACCTTTTTCTTTTTGATGGCCTCATTGAGGGAGCGGATCTTGGAATAGACCGGCAGGATGATCAGGAGGTTAATCATCGACAAGAGGAACACTCCCCCCGCCACATAAAGCATCATCTTCTGCTTTTTAGGTAACCGCAGAAACGTCTGATATAGAGGCTGCAAGTTTATCTTCATAAAGCCATCAATCCGTCTTAACCAGGGCGCTTTGAATCTCAAAATCCGTCACGTCTTTGAGCTTCTCTTTTCTTTTCGTGGTATACCTGGTCTTGACGTCCCTGAAATATTTTGATTTGCCCAGCTTTTCCACGAAAGAAAAAACGCTGGACATCGCTTCCGCCGTTCCCCTGACGGAAAACCGTCCCTGGTCATCAAAGCGGATATCGTTCAATAACATATCATCCGTGATAATCGCGTAGAGTTCGCCAAGCACCTCTAAGGCATACCCGCGCCTGGAGAGATAATCTTTGATCAGGTTGATCTTTGTAAAACTGGCTTCCAGCTCGCGGGCATCATCATGAATAGTCTGGAATTTCTTATCCAGCTTCTTTAGAATGGCGCTCTTGGCATAAATATTCGTAAGAAACACGGAAAAGATAAGCACGGCCATGGTCAAAACAAAAATCCCCGTCTTGATTAAATCCCTGCCCCTCTCTTGGAAGGCCTTTCTTAATCTTATTTCCTCTGGAATCAGATTGACTCTGGTCTTGTCCTGACATACCAGGGGCGAAAGCACGTCAAAAAACGAAACCCGGCCAAAAGAAGTCACCTGCTGCATGGCATGCCCAGACACCGCTACGTGCGTCAGGTAAGCCGCTGCCTTGATGTTAAAATGCAGCGTCTGACCCAATGCGCTTTCTACCCCCTTGATTTCGCTTGAGGCGCCGCAGAGGGCCAGGGTCAAAGGAAGTCTCTCAATATCTTCATTTTGATAGGCCTCCAGCGAACGCCTCACCTCTTCGATGAATTTTGTCTCGTAAGTTTGGCTGTCCTCTGACAGATGCACCGCGCCCAGGGGAATGTTTCTGATAAAAAGGGGCTTGCCCTTAAACACTATGATAAAATCAGTCGAGCCTTCATCGATATGGACAATAGCTGCCGGCGCATTTTGAGTCTCTACTTTTAAGAGTTTCGTGCTTGCATAGGCGATTCCCTCAGCAGCCAAAAGGGAATCATCAAACTTAAGACCTGCCTTCTCCAAAATCTCAACCTGCCTTTTGACAACATTACGCGCCACAATAACTAGCAGGATTTTGGAATAATTGTTTTTATAAACGCCGATATCCACATAATCAACGATAATCTCTTCTCTAGAATAAGGAGTGTGCCGGCCAGCCTGCAGGGCGATGATATCTTTAATCTCCGAAGGATTCGTGGAGGGAATCTCGATATTCTTGGTGATGACCAGGCCCGTTGGGATGATGTTGGTGACCCTTGCGGTCCTGAGGTTTAACTCTGAGAACTTCGAACGTATCATCTTGGCGATTTCCTCATCGGTTGATCCGCTGGTATTTGCGGACCAGACATCCAGCAATTCAATCTTATTCAGGGAGATGGCGATTTTGATAATTTTGATGCTTGTGGCCCCTAATTCCACTCCCACCAGCACTTTAGCCGATACGCTGGCTAAATGCCTCCATTGACGAAGATTGACTTTAAACATGCGTTTAGGATTCTCTCCAATATAAGATTTTTCCCTTACTGTCCACAATACACAGAACTTCTGCGTCGTCTTTCGTTAACGAGGAAGCGCGACTGTCAATCATGAAATAACCTGATTGGGTAGTCAGGAGATTCACAGAAAGTTGCGACAACTTAGCGACCTCAGCCGATGTCAAGGTAACAGCCTCACCCAGAATCTTTACGATCCCCCCCGGTGTATCAAAAATATTGTCATCCTCCGTAGCCTCCAGGCCGTCTTTTCCCTTGCGAAATACCAGAATTTTATCCACCGTCCCGGGGTTTAAACCTAAAGCCAAAAGCGCTTCACTTGAGGCGGTATTGATATTGACCTTGCCGTCCCCGTAAATAGTAAGCAGGCTTCTTACCTTCTCAAATATATCCTGATTCATGCCTTTAACTAATAAAATCTCATCCAATACCTCAAAGGCCGCATCTTTGGCCTCGTAAGGGAAGCTTGTGTTTCTGTAATAAGGGTCTTCAGCACCGCCTGCAGCACTGGACAAAGCGCTATCGCTGTCCCGCCAGTCTATAATGGAGGCTGCCAGGTCCTCTGCCTCTGTTTCGCTCATACAGGCTGCCACCTGAAAAAGACGCGCCAGCTCAGTAAGTCCTGCCAGATTCATATTAATCTTTCGTTCTTCGTCCATAATCTGCCAATAGTTGCCTTCAGAAGTCTCTGATTCCAATACCACTAAATGCTTCAAAGCCAGATACGTCTCAGGTCCTGACTCTTCCAATTTCTTCAAATAGATGATGGCTTTTTTCACACCTGCCTCTGCCGCAAGGCGAACCTCGTCTCTCGAATCAAGCCTGCGGACTAAGGAAACCTTTTGCCTGACAGTATAATT
>Ga0111184_1033_pt1 | contig 24813 bp, 22 predicted proteins | sample DeeMarSWOR324_28_FD_80241 | JGI IMG/M metagenome (GOLD analysis project Ga0111184, IMG submission 80241) | Omnitrophica WOR_2 bacterium SM23_72 | reverse complement strand
TGGCGTGGCCAAGGAGAAATTTGAAAATATCGTAGCCGAATCCTGCGCCATGCCAGGTTATGAAGATTTGCCTGAGGCGAAAGAAGCAGCCGCTCTTTTGAATGAGTTTACCCTAAAATCCCATAAGGTACTAAATGAGGCAGCGGTAAATAAGAAACGGGTTTCGGAAAACAAGATGCCTGGTAATATTATTTTGTCGCGCGATGCCGGAGACCACCTGCCTAAATTCCCCAAGATTGATACACTTTACAATATGAAATTCGGCTCTTTTGTCGTGATGCCGGTTGAAAAAGGAATCGCCCTCTTGACCGGGATGGAGATTATTGATGTGCCTGAATCCACCGGCCACCTGGATGTGGATTATCCGGTTTGGGCCAAAGTGGCCCTGGGCTCTATAAAGAAATTCGGGGGGATTTACGTGCATATCAAGGGACCGGATGAGCCTGCGCATGATGGAGATTTTAATAAAAAGAAAGAGATTATCGAAGCCATAGACAAGTACTTCTTTTCGGACCTTCTTGCCAAACTAGATATCAGCAATACCGTTATTGCAGTCACAGCAGATCATTCCACTGTCTGTGCTGTCAAAGCCCACACTGCTGATCCTGTGCCTTTGCTTGTTTCCGGAGGCTCCATCCAGCCTGCTGGCTCTATGAGTTTCTCGGAGAAGGCCGCCAGGCTCGGCTCCCTTGGCACTATCCTCGGCCGCGAAATCCTGCCCCTCCTTGTCAAGACCGCCCAGGAGTAGTATAATAGTTTAAACTCTAAACACTAAACTCTAAACAAATCCAAAACACAAAACTCAAATGTCCAAAACGTGTCTGTTTTGAGTTTTGGATTTAGGATTTTGAGTTTGTTTAGGATTTTGGATTTAGGATTTAATATGTATGATTATGATGTAATCGTTATTGGCGCTGGGCATGCAGGGATTGAGGCAAGTTTAGCTTCAGCGCGCAGAAATGGCACGCGCAGCTGATGCCTGCGCAATACAGTTCAGGACCCTCAATGCCTCTAAAGGCGCGGCTGTGCAGTCAACGCGGGCGCAGATTGACCGCCAAAGATATCAACAATATATGCAGAGGGTCGTAACCACTCAAGCTCGTCTGTCGGTTATAGCAAAAGAGGCAAGGGACCTGATAGTGAAGGGCAATGAAGTTTTGGGGGTTAAAACCCCGGAGGGTGAATTTTACGCAAAATGTGTGGTGATAGCAACGGGTACATTCTTAAATGGCATCATCCATATTGGTTTAGAGGAATATCAGGCAGGTAGAAGGAATGAGTCAGCCAGCATCAGATTATCTGAGAGTTTAAGACAGGCCGGTTTACAGCTGAGTCGTCTTAAGACTTGTACGCCTCCCCGCTTAGACGGTAAGACTATCAACTTCTCCAAAATAAAACCACAACCGCCAGATGCGCGTACGAAGCCGTTTTCTTTTTCTACCACTAAGATTGTCCTTGAGCAATTATCCTGCTACCTTACGTATACTAATGCGCGCACACACGATATTATCCGTTCGGCATTAAAGGATAAAGAATTATTCCACATCATCAGCCAGGGCGTAAATCCGCGCTATTGTCCTTCCATTGAAGAGAAGGTCATGCGTTTTCCTGAAAAAGAAAGACACCAGCTTTTTGTTGAGCCGGAGGGCCTGGATACAGATGAATATTATATCAACGGTCTTTTCACGTTCTTGCCAACCAAAGTCCAGGAAGATATTTTAACGACGATTCCCGGCCTAGAGAAAGCCAGGATTACAAAGCCCGGATATGGCATAGAATATGATTTTGTCCCGCCAATGCAATTGTTTGCATCTCTTGAGACAAAAAAGATAAAGAACTTATTTTTAGCCGGACAGATAAACGGGACGACCGGCTACGAAGAAGCTGCAGCTCAGGGATTAATAGCCGGGATCAATGCAGCCTTAAGAACAAAAGATAAACCGCCTTTGATTCTAAACAGAGGCACGGCTTATATCGGAGTGCTTATCGACGACCTGGTCACCAGAGGTACGGATGAGCCCTACCGCATGTTTACCTCGCGCGTAGAATACCGTCTGATTTTGCGCGAAGACAACGCAGACCTGCGTTTAAGAAAAACAGGTTATGACTTAGGCCTGGTTAAGAAAAAAGATTACCTGAAAGTAGAATCTAAAATCAGAGCCATAAACCAGGGGATTAATTTCTTAAAGACGACAAGGTTAAGGCCCACGCAAGCCATCAACAGCCGCTTAACCGGTTTGGGTACGTCCGTAATAAAAAAACCTACTGCGCTGGATGAGATTTTAAAACGTCCGCAGGTCAGTCTGGAAGAGTTAAGGAAACTCAACCACATAAAATTAGATATCCCTGAATCTGCTTTAACTCAGGTAGAAATAGAGGTAAAATACGCCGGTTTTATCCAGAGGCAGCTTAAGGAAGTAGAGAGATTTAAGAACCTGGAAAACATCAAGCTTCCGCGGGATTTGGACTTTACGGCTGTCCCCAGCCTTTCGCGGGAGATCAGAGAAAAATTAAATAGAATGAAACCTCTTAATTTAGGCCAGGCCTCGCGCATTTCTGGGGTAACGCCGGCAGCCATATCTATACTGATGGTATATCTTAAGAAACTGAAAGAATAAAATGAAAAAAATATCTCTTCTCATTGCCGGACTGGTATTGATCTGTTTCGGTAATGCCTATTCCTATGATGACCAGGATTTTCAGGTATGGAGTACTATTGTCGAAGATGTCAAAATCAATCAGGACCTAAAAGTGGCTCTGGAAGAAGAATTCCGCTGGGGCGATAATGCCAGCGATTTTTATTATCAGTCAAGAATCCCTGATTTTACTACTGAAATCCAATCCTTTACTTTTTTACCTTTGGATGCTATAATTTTTAGAAACATGGAGAAAAATCATGTTTAAAGAGCTGATTTTCGGCATTGTCGGAGGCTTAGGGCTGTTCATCTACGGCATCTGGGAGATGAGCGAAGGGTTGCATAAGGCTTCTGGAGAGAAGATGAGGAAAATCCTTTATAACTTCACAGGTAGTCCTCTCAGAGGAGTGTCAGTAGGAGCTGGTATTACCAGCTTAATCCAGTCCTCCTCTGCTACCACGGTGATGGTAGTAGGATTTGTCAATGCCGGCCTGATGACGCTTACCCAGGCAATGGGCGTTATATTCGGGGCTAACATCGGTACTACCATCACAGCCCAATTAATTGCCTTTAAGCTTACGGATTATGCGCTTCCGATTATCGGTTTGGGAATGCTTACTATATTTATTGCCAAAAAGAGAACTCATAAATACATTGGAGAGTTCTTAATGGGATTTGGCATTCTTTTTCTGGGTTTAAACATATTGACCACTGTAGTGAAGCCCCTGGGACAGTATCCCCAATTTAACAATATATTCATTACTTTTAGCCGTAATCCTTTTTTAGGAATATTAGCTGGCATAATTGTCACTGCAATATTCCAGAGTAGTTCTGTGACCACAGGTATGGTTTTGGGATTAGCCATGGCAAATTTGATTGACTTGAAGGCTGCTATACCTTTGGTTTTGGGTTGCGATATCGGGACTTGCGTTACAGCATTAATTGCCTCTATCGGCACCAATATTTCTGCTAAAAGGGCTGCAGCAGCACATATTATGTTTAATATCATAGGGGTAATTATCTTTCTTCCTTTTTTAGGATTTTTTCAAAATCTGGTTGGTTATACTTCTCTTAATCTTCCTCGACAGATTGCCAATGCCAATACATTATTTAAGATAATAAATACGATAATTTTTCTGCCTTTAATTCCTCTATTTTCCCGCTTGCTTACTAAAATAATTCCGGGTGAAGAGGAAGAAGAAATCGAATATCTTCCCAAATATTTAGAGCGCCATTTATTAAATACCCCGCCTATTGCCATTGAGTCAGCAATCAAAGAGACAGTCAGAACCTTAGGCCTAACCCAGAGAATGGTTAGTACAGCTATGAATAGTTTTATAAATAACGACTCAAAGTCTTTAGAGAAAATAACCCGCCAAGAAGAGGCGGTTGATAGTTTAAGGGAAGCAATTACCAATTATCTTGTGGAATTAATGCAGCGGGAATTAAGCGCGGAGGAGTCAAAAAAAATCCCATCGCTGATTCACGCGATCAATGACGTGGAAAGAATCGGTGACCATGCAGAGAATTTAAGGGACCTCGCCCAGCAGAAGATAGACAACCGTATGCCTTTTTCTTCTATGGCAATGGAAGAATTAAAGAATATGTTTGAAGATACCAATAAGATGATTGCCTGTTCTGTGAAGGCCTTGGAGCTTAACAGTGTCAATGAAGCTAAACTGGTATTAGAGCAGGAGTGCCAGATCAATACCTTAAGGGACAGATTAAAGGATAACCATGTCAAGCGCCTGGAAGAAGGCAAGTGCCAGGTCCTTTCAGGGGTTGTGTTTTTAGATATGATTAGCAATCTGGAAAAGATAGGAGACCACCTTAATAACGTTGCCCAGGCCGTTATAGAAGGCCTACAGTAATCTTCCCCAAATACCCTTGACCCTGCCTGTTTCGTAGTATATACTATTCTCTATTATGAAAGATAGAATCGCTATGAAAGAAAGAATCGCTCGCTGGATTAAAAATGAGGTCCTCCAGGCTAGGGCTAAAGGTATTGTCCTGGGCTTAAGTGGAGGGGTGGATTCAAGCGTGGTAGCTGCTTTATCCGTAGCTGCTTTGGGAAAAAGGCGCGTTTTAGGGTTATTTTTGCCCTGCCACAGCCACCCCAGAGATTTAAAGGATGCTAAAATCATAGCCAAAAAGTTGGGGATAAAGACAAAAACCATTGATTTATCTACTATTTACGATAATGTTTTAAAAATACTTCCAGCGGCAAATAGCTTGGCTCGGGCCAATCTCAAACCGCGGCTGCGTATGCTAGTTCTGTATTATTTTGCCAATAAGCTGAATTATCTGGCTTGCGGCACAGGGAATAAGTCCGAAATCAGTGTTGGATATTTTACTAAGCACGGGGATGGAGCAACGGATATACTGCCCATCGGCGGTCTGCTCAAAAAACAAGTCAGGGCTCTGGCAAAGGAATTAGGCATTCCTAATCATATTATTACTAAGGTGCCCAGCGCAGGCCTTTGGCTGGGTCAGACAGATGAGGGGGAAATGGGTATAACTTATGTTGAGCTGGATGATATTTTAGAGCGTCTGGAGCAGAAAAAGAAACAGGTCGCTTCTCTTAAGAAAGTGGCAAAGGTTAGACAGATGATTAGGACTTCAGAGCATAAAAGGCAAGGGCCCCGGATTTGCTATTTATAATACATGAGAAATCCAAAATCCAAATACTACAAAATCCAAAATAAATCCCAAATCCAAATGTCAAATTTTGGATTTTGAAATTTGGATTTGTTTTGTAGTATTTGTAGTATTTGAAATTTGGATTTACTATTTTGTTAAAGGAGGGTAAAAGAGATGGATGAGATATTAGAGATATTGGAGAAGGATGCGCGGGCAACGCCTCAGGATATCGCTAAGATGCTTAAGAATAAGCCTCAGAAGATAAAAGAGGTGATCAGGAAATACGAAAAGGAAGGCGTTATCTTAAAATACAAGACCGTTATCAACAAACAGCTGGTTAAAGATTCAGGGTCAGAGGTGCGCGCGCTTATTGAAGTCAATATCACCCCACAAAAAGATGTTGGGTTTGACCGCATTGCCGAGCGCATCTATTCTTTTCCGGAAGTTTCCAGCTGTTACCTGGTTTCCGGGACTTATGACCTTCTGTTAATCGTGGAAGGTAAAGACCTTCATACCGTAGCTAATTTTGTGGCAGAGAAGCTCTCGCCCTTAGAGAATGTCAAAGGTACCATCACGCATTTTCTGTTGAAGAAGTATAAGGAGGATGGAGTCATATTAAAACACAAAGAAGAGAATAAGAGGATAGCCATATCGTATTGATTAAGGTTAATAACGGTTAATAATTACAAATAAAAAATGACATGTTGGTTAAAAGCAGTTATTATCGGTTACAAAACCGTAACCGTTATTAACCAACAGGTATAAAATTTTCTTATTATTAACCGCTATTAACCGCTATTAACCATTATGAAATCCATAATTTCTAAAAAAGTCCAACAAATACAACCTTCGGGTATCAGGAAGTTTTTTGACCTGGTGCTTGGGATGAAGGACGTCATTTCCCTGGGTGTGGGAGAACCGGATTTTGTCACGCCCTGGCAGATACGTGAGGCCGGGATATTCTCTTTAGAAGAGGGTTTTACGTCGTATACCTCCAATAAGGGACTTTATAAATTAAGGTTAAGCATCAGTAAGTATCTCAAGAATAAATATGGCCTTGAATACGACCCTGTTGAGGAGATTCTGATTACTGTGGGTGTCAGCGAAGGCAAGGATTTGGTGTTGCGCAGCATTATCAATCCTGGTGATAAGGTCCTTATCCCTGCACCCAGCTATGTTTCTTATGGCCCTTTAACCGAATTGGCAGGGGGAAGTCCGGTTTTTATTGACACGCGAGAATACGAGTTTAAGCTTTTGCCAAAGGTCTTGGAAAAACATATAGACAAGAAAGTCAAGGCCCTTCTATTGAATTATCCTGCTAATCCAACGGGTGTTTCCTATACTAAAAGAGAACTCAGCGAGATAAATAGAATTGTTACTAAACACAAAATCCTTTGCATCACCGATGAGATTTACGCGGATCTGACCTATGATTTTGAGCATACGGCTTTTCCTACCCTAAGCGGTGCAAGGACTCATACGATTTACCTGAACGGTTTTTCCAAAAGCTATGCCATGACTGGCTGGCGCGTAGGGTTTGCCTGCGGCCCGAAAGAAATCATCGCAGGGATGACCAAGATCCACCAATATACGATAATGTGCGTTTCCATAACCAGCCAGATGGCTGCTTGCGAGGCCTTGCATTCAGGCAAACCTTCTGTGGAAGAGATGAAACGCGAATACAAGAGGCGACGGGAATATATTGTGGAGGGGCTCAATCAATTGGGCCTGGATTGCAAAAAACCCGAAGGCGCCTTCTACGTTTTTCCCCGTATAAAAAAGACTGGAATGAAGGCCTTGGATTTTGCCGAGAGACTCCTTAAAGAAGAAAAAGTGGCTTTGGTTCCAGGAACAGCATTCGGAGGAGATTACAATGATTATGTGCGCATCTCCTATGCGGCAAACTTTGAGAATATTAAAGAAGCGCTGCTAAGGATAGAGAATTTCTTAAAGAAATGCCGTTAACTGAAATGAGGTTAAATCCTAAATCCGAAACCCTAAACTCTAAACAAATCCCTGCCTACCGGCAGGCAGGCCAAATCCAAAACTCAAATGTCAAAACAAAACCTGTTTTGAGTTTTGAAATTTGGATTTTGAGTTTGTTTAGGATTTAGTGTTTAGGGTTTAGAGTTTAAAAAATGCCTAAAAAGAAAGAAAAGTACCTGATTTATATCAAACAGATAGAGGCGCTCTCCAAAGTTGCCAATCTGATCACCTCCGGCTTGTATCTTGAAGAGCTCTTGCGCCTGGTGGTGAATGTCACGGCTGAAATCATGAATTCCAAAATCTCCTCTCTCATGCTCCTTGACCCTGAGAAAGAAGAACTTGTTGTCAGGGCCACGCAATCAATTTCTGCAGAGTACAATAAAAAGCCTAACATCAAATTAGGAGAGGGCATTGCGGGGACAGTGGCCAGCGAGAATAAACCCATAACGGTTCTGGATGTCAAAGAAGACAGCAGGTATTTAAACAGGGATATTGCCAGGAAAGAAAGACTCTGTTCTCTGGCCAGTGTCCCCTTGACGGTCAAAAAAAGGGTTATCGGTGTGCTCAACTGTTACACTTCCAAGAAACACAAGTTTACAAAAAACGAACTGGACCTTTTAACGGCTTTGGCCAATCAGGCGGCTCTCGCCATTGAGAACGCGGAACTGGACCTGCGCGCGCGTAGCGCCGAAGAAGCCCTGACCACGCGTAAACTCGTTGAGCGGGCCAAAGATATCCTTTCCCTGGAAGCCAATATCCTGCCCTCGGAAGCTTACCGGCTCATCCAGAAACAGAGCATGGACAGCCGTAAGACCATGCGCAAAATCGCCGAGGCAATCATCTTATCTCAGGAGGTCAGAAGCAAGGGCCCAAAATAGCTCCCTTGACAAACAAGGAATCCGTGTTATACTTGTAAAGACAACAATGTCAGAAAGACGGGGAAGTCTTTTAGCGAAGGGTGCTAAAAGACTTTTTTGTTTTTACAGGACGCAGGCGTTCTTTTAAAAAGAACGCCTTTCTTTTTAGTGGAATTATGGTAAAATAAAGTATCTTAGCATAAGTAATTATAAAGGAGGCCGTATGGCAGTAAGACAAGAGGCATTATTTAGAATCAAGAGTGTGGATTTGGAAAAAAGGAGATTGCCACGAAAGGTTTCCAGTTATTTTGGCGAAAACACCTTCAGCGTGCAAACCATGCAGAGGCATATTTCCAAAAGCACCTTCAGCGCTTTTAAGACGTGGATGAATGAAGGAAAGACGATAACGCTGGAGCAAGCCAATGAGATTGCCAATGCCATGAAGGAATGGGCGATTTCCAAAGGAGCCACGTATTATACACACTGGTTCCAGCCGATGACGGGTCTTACCGCTGAAAAGCATGATAGTTTTATTTCTATGGTCGGTCCGGGCAAGGTCATTGAGAAGTTTTCCGGCAATAAACTTATCCAGGGAGAGCCTGACGCCTCCAGCTTTCCCTCCGGAGGAATCCGCGCCACCTTTGAGGCGCGCGGTTATACGGCGTGGGACCCTTCCAGTCCGGCCTTTATTATTGAAAGTGTTTTAGGCAAGACCCTTTGTATTCCCACGATTTTCATCTCCTATCACGGAGAGGCCCTGGATAAGAAATTGCCGCTTTTGCGTTCTGATGAAGCTCTCAGCCGAGCTGCGCTGGGCCTGTTAAAATTGTTCGGTCGAAAGGATGTCAGAAAAGTTTTTTCAACCTGCGGGCCGGAACAGGAGTATTTTCTCATTGACCGGCATTATTATAATCTGCGCCAGGACCTGTTGATGACCGGCCGCACCCTGGTCGGTGCACCTTCCCCAAAGGGCCAACAGCTGGAAGACCAGTATTTTGGCACCATCAAAGAACGCGTGATTAATTTTATGTTTGAGGTCGCTGAGGAGTCCTACAAATTAGGGATTCCTTTGATGACTCGGCACAATGAGGTGGCTCCGCATCAATATGAGTTCGCGCCTGTTTTTGAAGAATCCAATATCGCGGCTGACCACAACCAGCTGTTGATGGAGTTGATGAAGAAGGTGGCTTTGCGGCATAACCTGGTCTGCCTCTTGCATGAAAAGCCTTTTGCCGGCATCAATGGTAGTGGCAAACATCTGAACTGGTCGCTGGCGGATAATAACGGAAACAATCTGTTGAATCCGGGAGACACGCCCGAAGACAACTTACAGTTCTTGGCGGTGTTGGCTGCTGTGTTAAGGGCGGTTTATCTGCACGCGGATCTTTTGCGTGCAACTGTTGCCATGGCTGGGAATGAGCACCGCTTAGGTGCTAATGAAGCGCCTCCGGCCATCATCAGTGTATTCCTGGGAGATCAGCTGACAGAAATTCTAAATATGATTGAAAAGGGCGTTAAGTCCCGCGTTTCTAAAAGAGATATCATTGACCTGGGGATCACCCGGCTTCCTAAATTCAATAAGGATGTGACGGACAGAAACCGTACCTCTCCCTTTGCCTTTACCGGCTCCAAATTTGAATTCCGCCCTGTAGGCTCATCTCAGAATATTTCGACCCCCATCACGGTGATTAACACCATTATTGCCGAAAGTCTGGATTATGTAACGGGAGAGATACGTAAAACCAAGGGAAAGAATCTTAATAGCAAGGTGATGCAGGTCATCGCCAAGATTTTTAAGGAAACTAAAGATGTCCGCTTTGAGGGGAATAACTATGCCGAAGAGTGGATTAAGGAAGCCAAGAGAAGAGGACTTCCGAACGTGGTCTCTACAGCCGAATCGCTTAAAGCATTGACAAAAGAAAAAAATATCGCCCTGTTTGAGAAATATAAGGTTTTCTCAAAAGAGGAGATCGCCGCGCGTTACCACATTTGGATACATATGTATAACCTGACACTGGAGATTGAAGCCAATACCTTGAATGAGATGGTTAACGCAAGTGTAGTGCCCGCCGGGCTTGAATACCAGAAACTGCTTTCCGATAATCTGGTTGGCTTGAGTGGCCTGAAAAGAGGCGCTGGTATAAAGCTTGAAAATATCGCGGTGAACGACCTCAAAGAGCACCTGGTAGATGTCTCTTCCAAGATATATTATGTCAGGCGCAATGTCAAAGCGATGGTCAAGCTTCTTGAAAAGGCCAGAGTGATGAGTGATGAAAAGAAGGCCCAAGTGTATTTTGAGGAGTTAAGGCCTTTGATGGAGCATATCCGTCGGCATGTGGATGCCCTGGAGTGCGTGGTATCGGATGAGCATTGGGATCTTCCCAAATACAGGGAGATGCTCTTTATCAAGTAGGGCTTTAAAAAAGACGTTAACGCTGATGTGCTATGGATTTAAGTTTCCAGGTTTCTATTACGAGGCCAAACCTGTTGGTCCAAAGAAGTGTTAAGCAGATCGCAGGGGACCTGCCAGAAATGAAATAGCTCTGGCTAAAACACAGGAGGTCATAGATGAATAGAAACATTATTCTCGTATGGATTATATTATTAGCCTTGTCCTTATTTATTATTTTTAATTATATGCCTTCTATGATAGAGCTCTCTGCCTTGGAGACCGAAAATATGCTGTTTCAACAACTAGAAGCAAGAGTTAAGGAATTGGAGATAAGATTCGTTGAGCCCCAAGTGGAAGACATAGCTGTCAAAACGACATCCATCCAGTCGAGGAAGAAGTTTGAAAAACAAATCCGTGCCACACATACTTCCGAAAAGAAAATGTTAGGCAAAGGCTCCATTATAAGAGGCAGTGTGCCCTTGAATCCTTTTAACCCTGATTACTAAAAATCCTTACGTAAAATTATTCTGAGAAAGAAAGAGGAGAAGATCAGAAAATTACTTTACAATATAATTTTTATGCTATAATTATTCCCTATATTTATAGGACAATGGCGTCCTTTCCTGAAAAATCAGAGGAGGGCGTTTTTTATTTTCATGAGAAGGAGGAGGTATGTTGAATAAAAAAGTTGAAGAATTTATGGCTAAGGTTACACAGAAGAATCCTGGTGAGGCTGAATTCCACCAGGCCGTGCGGGAAGTGGTGGAATCGGTGATGCCGTTCATTGAAAAGAATCCAAAATACCAGGAGGCGAAGATTCTGGAAAGAATAGTGGAACCGGAGAGGGTGATCATGTTTCGCGTGCCCTGGTTGGACGATAAGGGAGAGGTTCAGGTAAACCGCGGATACCGTATTGAGATGAACAGTGCCATCGGTCCCTATAAGGGTGGAATACGTTTTCATCCTAGCGTGAACCTAGGAATTTTGAAATTTCTAGCCTTTGAGCAGGTGTTTAAGAATGCCTTGACGACGTTACCTATGGGCGGTGGCAAAGGTGGTTCTGATTTTGACCCCAAGGGAAAGTCAGATAATGAAGTCATGAGATTCTGCCAAAGTTTCATGAACGAACTATTCAGGCACATCGGTCCTGATACAGATGTACCTGCTGGCGATATAGGTGTGGGTGGACGCGAAATCGGGTATATGTTTGGTCAGTATAAGAGACTACGCAATGAATTCACCGGAGTCCTTACTGGTAAGGGTTTGAATTGGGGTGGTAGTTTAATCCGGCCCGAGGCCACTGGTTATGGCTGCGTCTATTTTGTTGAGGAGATGTTAAAAACCAGAGGAGAATCTATAAAAGGTAAGGTTTGCACCGTATCTGGTTCTGGAAATGTCGCCCAATACACCGTTGAGAAACTTATCCAGTTAGGAGCAAAGGTGATAACGCTATCTGATTCCAATGGTTTTATTTACGATGAATCAGGAGTTGATGAGAAAGAGCTGAATTGCGTCATGGAGCTTAAAAATGTGCGGCGCGCTCGTATAAAAGAGTGCGCAAAAGAATTCAAGTGTGAGTACTTCGAAAATAAAAAGCCCTGGGAGATAAAATGCGATATCGCCTTCCCTAGCGCTACTCAGAATGAGATAGATGAAAATGATGCCAAGGCATTAGTCAAAAATGGGTGCCTCGCTATTGGGGAAGGAGCCAATATGCCCACGACTCCCGAAGGCGTTAAGGTTTTCCAGAAGGCAAAGATTCTGTATGCACCGGGTAAGGCCGCCAATGCCGGCGGTGTTGCTACCTCGGGACTTGAGATGACGCAGAATAGTATGCGTGTTACCTGGAAGAGGGAAGAGGTGGACAGGAGACTGCATGATATAATGGTCGCCATCCATGAACAATGTGTTAAATACGGCAAGGAGGATCATTACATCAACTATGTGAAAGGTGCCAACATCGCCGGTTTTGTTAAGGTCGCTGATGCTATGCTTGACCAAGGATTAGTTTAAAGAGAGAGATATTCTGTAAACAATAGGGTATTCTTATCCGATGCCCCTTTTAAAGCAAGGGGCATTTTTGTTTATAATTGCAAAAATAAGACTTTGATAGTACAATAAGTGAGAAGATAAGTTACGGACCCAACCCACTCACGTCCCGTAAGTTGCGGGCTCATTGAATGACCAAAGAAGAGGCCCTGAATGAGTTTTTATATGGATTGCGCATTATTCTCAATAATGCCTCCGCCTATCCCAAAGAACACCCTTATTTTCTCCAATCAGTGGATGTCTTCAGGAAAAAACTCGTTAATCTGCTTTCCTTTTTAAACCCTCTCCGGATAGATGTGGCTGTTAAGTCCCTATTTATTGACGGAAGGTATTGGGAAAAGGCCATGCTATATGAGGACCTTGCGTCTTTGTTTCATCTACGTAAGATTAAAAGCATCGAACTAATGATAGGCGTTAATAATCAGGAACTGATTGAGTTTTTAAGCAGCGTGTCCATGCCCGTCAAAGAAGTTTTAAGACACGGCGGCGTCCAGGCTATTTTAAATAAGGAGAAAACACCCCATATCCAGGTGGAGGAGCTTGACTATTCCCAGCTATTACGGGATGAGGGGGGAGAGGTCAAGGATATATGGGTGTTCCTCTTTAAAGAGGTCATAGAAAAGGAAGACCAGACCAAGATCAACGCCTTTGTTCAGAATTTTGAACAGATCGTCCGTAAATTCAACTCAAAGGATTTATACGAAGACATGGAGTTTAGAGAGAATCTCTACAATTTTCTTTCGTATCTTAAGGCAAACGATAAAGCCAAATTTTCTAATTGCTCCAAGAATCTGCTGGGGATGTTGCTGGGAAACCCATCCCTCCCTGCACAAGAGAGGCTGGAGGAGATCAGGGTTTTTTTTCAGGACTTGACAAATGATGATTTGGTCAACACCCTTGTTGACAGCATCTCGCAGAGCGAAAACTTCAATAATCTCAGCTTTCAGGTCTTCGCCACGCTTTTCGACCAGGCCAGGCACAAAAAGATAGCGCCTGAAATCGTAAAGAAAATCAATCCGAGGTTTAGAAAAAGGATAAAAGAGATATTTTCTTTATCCCCAGACTCCTATGTTTTTCCCATTTATCGCCAGGCCATGGAGGGATTGTGGCAGGAGGAGGCCGCAGGACGGCAGTGGGACTTTGACCTTCGCCACCTGCAGGTCAACTATGGCTTTCTGCTGGTGAACCTGTTGGCGCAGGAAGAGGACCCTCAGGCTTTGGAATTGATGTGCGAGCGACTATTAAAAGATTGTGCTGGCCTGGTCAAAGAGAGAAACTGGGGATTCATGTGGAACGTTTCGGAACTTTTGAATGAGAAATTAAGACGGCACCCTCGTTTAACCGGCGGACTGAAAAAATTACAGGAGTCCTTTTATTATTCCATTGAGGCGATGGCCTTTGAAGAAGAAGTGCCGCAGGAGCTGGAGTATTTCTTGAAAGACGTAAGCATCAGTTCATTCGGGATAGATTTTTATCTCAAGAATATTTTCGAAGAAAGAAGGGTCAACCCTTTTATATTAAGATTATTGCTGAAAATCTTTCCCCATGAACTTGATGTCTTCTATGAAAATCTGGAAAGAGTAAAATCCGATATGGAATTCTTAGCGAAGATGCTCAGGAGTTTTCAGGGGCAGGATTCGCCTTTAAGTCTGGAGATCCTTAAGAAAATCTATGACTTCTCTAACAATATCATTAGATTGGAGGTCCTGAAAACCATGCAGAGTATCCCTCAGTTTGATAAGGAATTTTTGTTGCCCCTGCTTAAAAAAGGGGATTTCTCCTTTAAGAAGCAGGCCTTCCTGATTTTGGCCAGAGACGACGAGGCGCGCCAGGAAGCCCTGGATGAGCTTTTTTCTACTTCTAGCCCCTTCGGCTTTAAGAATAAGATCCTTTTAGAGAATATGATGATGCTGGAGGATGTAAAGGGCCAAGGATTAAAAGAGGCCAGGACGCATCTGGTTCTTTTAAGTAAAAGACCTTTTTTCTGGAATAAAAATGTCAGAGAAAAAGCGGCCCAGGTCATGAGGATATTAGATGCTGAAGAAGATTGAGAACTCTTTTAGAGAATTGATTTTCTGTTTGCAGACAGCCAGGCTTTATCCGAACTGGCACCCGGAATTCAAGAAGTCCATTGATAAGGCATATCTTAGCCTGGAAGATGTTCTCAAAGACAGGGAGAATTTAGTGATTGGATTGATAGGAGAGGAGCTGGCGTTTGAGAAGGAGATTTTCTTTGAGCTCAGCAAGACGGCCAAGCCCGCCATCGCCTATTTGAAGGACAGGGGGGTGGAGAGGATTGAATTCTTTAGAGGCTTGAAAAACGAAGAGTTGAGTCAATTGATAACGATTTTAACTACACCCAAAGAAGAGCTTAAACATGAGCCCCAGGAAGAACTTTTCCTTCTGGGAGTCAAACACATCGTTGTGGGCAAGATTAAGGGTTCCACAGAGGCCTCACCTTTAGAAAGTGCCGAGGCATTAAAAGCGGTCAGTTATTTGAAGGCCTACGACAATTCTTTAGGGGAGATTACAGACTCCCTGGAGAAGGTGTTAAATGATGAAGCGATTGACCATCTGGCCGTAAAGCTTACCGTAACTAATGTCCTGGAAGGTCTGGTGGGGCGTTATCAGGAATTCCTTAATTTTGCCACTGTCAAACGATACGATACGAGGACATTCTGCCATATGATTAATGTCTGTATCCTTTCCATGTTTTTTTCCTCCAGATTGGGTTTTACCAAAGAAGAGGTCCTCGACATTGGTGTGGCGGCGCTTTTTCACGACATCGGGAAGCTCTATATCTCCAGAAAGATACTCCAGAAACCGGAGCGCTTAACGGATGAAGAGTTTAGCAAAATAAAAAGCCACGTGATCACAGGAGTCAGGATTCTGCTTAAATATGTCTCGCATCTGGGGATCTTGCCTGTGGTGATATCTTTTGAACACCACTTAAAATACAACCTCTCCGGTTATCCTAAATTGACCTATCCGCTCATACCTCACATCGCCAGCCAAATCGTCTGCATCTGCGATGTCTATGACGCCCTGTCGCAAAGAAGAAATTATAAGAACGATTATCCGCCTAAGATGATATATGAGATCATGATGAAGGAAAAGGGTACGACATTTAACCCCGAGCTTCTTCAGACCTTCTTTAAATTCATGGGTGTCTGGCCCGTAGGCACCCTTGTGGTTCTTAACGATGCAAGCATTGCCGTGGTGAGGGAAATCAATGAAAGTGACATATTTTCTCCCAAGGTTGAGATCCTGGCTCCGGGTCCGGGCCAAAAAAAGGGATGGCTGGATTTAAAGATAGAGCAAAGTAAGAGCATAGACAGGTATCTTAACCCTTTAACTGACGGCAAGCCTTACCTTACCTTTGTCTGACCGAATTATTCCGAGGCAGTTTCATCAGGAATTTGAATCCAATTCCCAATTTTTGAACCCCAAATAAAACTAAAATGTGATTACACAGATTAAAAATCGTAGATTACGCAGATTTAATCTGTGTAATCTGCCTTTAGAATCTGTGCAATCAGAGGTCTCTGATGCCGTTTTGCAGAGTTTTTCAGAGACCTCCAAAAAAGTTCTTGACAAAAATATAGTTGTTTGTATAATATAACTAATCCTATAGAATTAGTAGACATTGAAAAAAGGCTGATTTCAAAATTATGAAGCTTTCAACTAAGGTCCGTTACGGCACACGCGCCATGTTAGATCTGGCCTGTAATTATAGAAATGGTCCGGTTTTACTAAAGGATATTTCCAAGCGCCAGGAGATATCCCTGAAATACTTGGATCGGATCCTTTCCTCTTTAAAGGCAGCTGGCCTGGTCAAGACCTTGCGGGGAGCCAAGGGCGGATTCGCATTAAATCATCCTCCCTCTCAAATTACCATCAAACAGATTGCCGAGGCATTGGAGGGTCCTTTGGAGTTAGTGGATTGCCTGCATAACAAGACGTTTTGCCGAAAAGTAAACTCTTGTGTTATGTACGATATATGGAGCGAATTAAATAAGGCTATGGAAGTTGTGCTTAAAACCACGACTTTAGAGGATTTGGTCATGAGAGAAAATCAAAAAAAGAAAATGTCCGAGATGTATTACATATAGGGTGTCGCAAAAGCGCCGCCCTGAGGCTGGAATGATGTTTATGACAGCCTATTACATATAACAGGAGGTGAGAATTCGAGATGATTACTTATGCGAGAAAAAATCAGGCTGCGGAAAAGACCAGGAAGCAAGAGTTCAGAAATTGCCATACCTACTCGAATTCTGATGTTTTTGCGGTCGGCTGCGGCACAGGAGGTTTTTTAGCAGCCGCACTGCTGTCCATAGGCAATTCGGGCATAAATGTATGCGACTGGAGGAGTGCGCCTTAGGTCTTGAGGCTTAAGAAGCAGTGGTAATTTCCTTGAAGCATGCTATAATAAACAACTACTGTTAAAGTAGCGCCAGATGGAAAAAATAGCCAGGGATATTACAGAATTGATTGGTAGGACTCCCTTGGTTAGATTCAATAGAATAGCCAAGGATGGAGTGGCAGCTGTTGTCGGTAAATTAGAGTTTTTTAATCCCTGCTCATCGGTCAAAGACAGGATAGGATTGAGTATGATTGAGCAGGCTGAAAAAGAAGGAAAGATCTCCAAGGATACCATTATCCTTGAGCCGACTTCAGGGAATACCGGGATTGCTCTGGCGTTTGTCTGTGCGGTCAAAGGCTACAAATTGGTCCTCACCATGCCGGAGACGATGAGCCTGGAGCGCAGGCAACTTTTATCTGCCTTTGGAGCTGAGATTGTGCTCACCTCTGGCGCAGAGGGGATGTCCGGTGCCGTTAGGAAAGCCGAAGAGTTGCTTAAGCAGGATAAGCGTTACTTTATGCCCCAGCAGTTTAAAAACCCTGCCAATCCTGAGATTCACCGTCGCACCACAGCCGAAGAGGTCTGGAGCGATACAGAGGGAAAGATTGATATTTTCGTTGCAGGTGTGGGAACTGGTGGTACAATAACAGGGGTTGGTGAGGTTCTGAAGAAGAAAAAGCCCTCTGTAAAGGTTATCGCCGTGGAGCCCAAGGATTCTGCGGTTTTATCCGGTGGTAAGCCAGGGCCGCACAAGATCCAGGGGATAGGCGCTGGATTCGTCCCGGCAGTCTTGGATATGAAGATTGTTGATGAAATCATCCAGGTGTCTAATGAAGAGGCAAAGGAGACAGCCCGCAGGCTCGTAAAAGAAGAAGGAATTCTTGCTGGCATCTCTTCAGGGGCAGCTGTTTATGCCAGCCTCCAGGTGGCCGCAAGACAGGAGAACAAGGATAAGCTCATCGTGGTTGTTCTTCCGGATACAGGTGAACGCTATTTGAGCACGGATTTATACGCAAGTTGATACTTTACACCTCATTTTCTGATAAGTCAAGAAAGGAAAAATGATGAAAGAAAAAGTGGAACAAGTTCTGGAAAAAGTCAGGCCCATGCTTATGGCTGACGGCGGGAACGTGGATTTGGTGGAAGTCACGCAAGACGGTGTGGTCAAATTGAAACTCACCGGTAGCTGCGGTTGCTGTCCGATGAGCCAGATGACCTTGAAGATGGGCATAGAAAAAATATTAAAACAAGAGGTTCCGGAGGTCAAAGAGGTTATAGCCTTATAAAAATATGAAGACGATAAAAGAGATTAACGAAAAAATCAAAAAAGGGGAAGCGGTCGTTGTCACGGCCGAAGAAGTCATCGAGTTGGTGGAGAAGAAGGGGGTTGAGATTTGCGCTCAGGAAGTGGATGTGGTTACCACCGCCACCTTTGGCCCGATGTGTTCTTCGGGTGCCTATTTTAACATTGGACATTCAAAACCTAGGATCAAGCTGGGAGGAGGAATCTGTACCTTGAATGACGTCCCTGCCTATGCGGGATTTGCCGCCGTTGATATATTCCTCGGCGCAACTGCTGTCCCTGATTCAGACCCCCTGAATAAGGTCTTTCCTGGAGAATTTAAATACGGCGGAGGCCATGTCATCCATGAAATGTTGGCAGGACAAAAGGTGCGTTTAGTAGCTACCACCTATGGGACAGACTGTTATCCCCGCAAGAAACTGGAGACTTTTATCAATATCAAAGATATCAATGAAGCCGTGTTATTTAACATCCGCAATTGTTATCAGAATTATAACGTAGCAGTGAACCTTTCGGATAAGATTATTTATACTTATATGGGCGTCTTAAAACCGAATCTGGGGAATGCCAATTATTGTTCCGCAGGGCAGCTATCTCCGCTTTTAAAGGATCCCTATTATAAAACCATAGGGGTCGGTTCCAAGATTTTTCTGGGAGGAGGCATTGGTTATGTGGCCTGGCATGGCACGCAGCATAATCCCATTGTCCCCAGAAAAAAGTGCGGCGTCCCCCAGGCACCGGCAGGGACGTTGGCTGTTATCGGTGATTTGAAACAGATGAAAGCAGATTGGTTGGTGGGAGTCAGTATGCTTGGTTATGGAGTTACGCTCAATGTAGCCATTGGGGTCCCTATCCCTGTGTTAGATGAAGAAGTTATTAAGTATGCCGCGATAAAAGACGAGGAGATTTATACCCAGATTGTCGATTACAGCAAAAACTATCCCAATTGCATCCCCGGTTCTCTGGGAGAGGTTAATTACGCCCAGTTAAAATCAGGAATGATTAAGATACAGGGGAAAGAGGTTCCCACCGGAAATTTATCCAGTTATCCCAAAGCGCGAGAGATTGCCGAGGAGCTTAAATCCTGGATTAAGAAAGGTGAATTCTTGCTGACCGAACCCGTAGCCCCTTTGCCAGGGGTTGAGTCCGGATACACGTTCAAGCCGCTCAAAGAAAGCCCATCGCCAGCGTAAAAAGAGGAGAAAGGAATGATTTCTAAACGGATTGTCCTGCATTTTCCGCACCGGCTCGTTGACCAGCCGATCATCTATAAACTGGTTAAGGAGTTCGACCTGCAGTTTAATATCCTTAAGGCTTACGTGACGCCGCAGGAAGAGGGGCTGATGGTTTTGGAATTGTCGGGTGAGGAGAAAAACTTCAATAAAGGGATGGAGTATTTGCAGTCCTGCGGAGTCAGGATCCAGCCGCTCAGCCAGGATGTGATACGCAATGAAGTCAAATGTACGGATTGCGGGGTGTGCGTGCCTATCTGTCCTACAGGTGCGCTTCAGGTTGACCCTCTCACGCGCAAGATCCATTTTTATGACAACAAATGCATTGCCTGCGAACTCTGCGTCAAAATCTGTCCTACCCGCGCCATGGAGGTGCATTTCTAAAGCGCGTCTTTTTCGAAATGGATAAATTAAGAAAATTACAGCAGATATTAACGCAAATGCACTCTGTGCTTATTGCATATTCCGCAGGAGTGGATAGTACCTTTCTTCTAAAAGTGGCTGCTATGACATTACCCAGAGACAGGCTCCTGGCTGTGACCGCAAATTCCCCCACCTATCCAAAACTTGAGTTGCTTAAGGCCAGGCGCATGACGAAAAAAATGGATGTGCGGCACAAAATAATCAAGACGCAGGAGTTAAAAGACAGAAGGTTTGTTTCCAACCCTGCCAACAGGTGCTATTTTTGTAAAAAAGAACTTTTTTCAAAACTAAAGAGCCTGGCCCGAGAATTCCATTTAAGATACGTGGTAGACGCAAGTTCCTCCTCCGACCGATTGGATTTTCGGCCCGGGGAAAGGGCGAAGAAGGAATTCTGTATCCGTTCTCCGCTGGCTGAGGCCTGTTTAAATAAAGAGGAGATACGTTGCCTCAGTAAAACCCTGGGGTTGCCGACATGGAACCAGCCAGCTCAGACATGCCTGGCCTCCAGAATCCCTTACGGAGAAAGAATTTTACCGATTGTTTTGGCTCGGGTGGATAAGGCCGAGAGTTATTTGAGAAGATTAGGTTTTAGACAGGTCAGGTTAAGGCATTACAATGGCCTCTGCCGCATTGAGGTGGGAAGAGATGAAATTCAGGGTCTTTTTTCTAAACGGGAGACCATCGTCAAAAAATTTAAAAAACTGGGGTATTATTATGTGACGTTGGATTTGGAGGGATACCGCACGGGAAGCATGAATGAGATTTTAAGGAGACCTTAGAATGAAGAAAAATATATATCTGGATTACGCGGCTACCACGCCTTGTGATCCAGAAGTTCTCAAGGCCATGGAGCCCTATTTCTTCGAGAAGTTCGGTAATGCCTCCAGTATCTATGCGTTGGGCCAGGAGGCGAAGAGGGCCATTGAGGATAGTCGCTTGAGACTGGCTAACTTTTTAGGCGCCGACCCTTCTGAAATCATTTTTACTTCGGGAGGCACGGAATCCAATAATGCCGCTATCAAGGGTATTGCCTACGCCTTAAAGGATAGAGGCAATCATATCATCACCTCGGCGATTGAGCACCACGCGGTTCTTGAGCCGGCTAAATTCTTAGAAAAACAGGGTTTTAAAATCACCAGGATCAAGGTCAGCAAAGACGGTTTGGTTGCACCTGTGGATATTAAGAAAGCTATTACGGATAAGACCATTCTTATCAGCGTCATGCACGCCAACAACGAAATAGGTGTTATTCAGCCGATCGCAGAGATAGGCAAGATAGCCAGAGAAAGCAGCATATATTTTCATACGGATACGGTTCAGACCGTAGGACACATTCCCGTAAACGTAAAGGAGTTGAATATTGATCTTTTGTCTCTTTCAGCGCATAAGTTCTATGGCCCTAAAGGTATCGGCGCCTTATACGTCAGGAAAGGAGTGAAACTGGAATCCTTTCTTCAGGGTGGCGATCAGGAAAAAGGAAGGCGTGCCTCAACGTATAATACCCCCGGGATTGTGGGATTAGGTAAGGCCATAGAATTGTGCCAAGAAAAAATGGGGGAGGAAGCGAAATTACAGACGCGGTTACGCGATAGATTGATTCAGGAAATCCCTGAGAGAATTCCCGAAGTTTATCTTAATGGCCACCCTCAGCAGAGACTTCCTAACAATGTTAACTTCTCCATAAAATACGTCGAAGGAGAGTCGATTCTATTGAGTCTGGATATGATGGGGATTGCCTGTTCCACGGGTTCTGCCTGCACCTCTACCTCTTTAGAACCTTCGCATGTGTTGTTGGCTATCGGCCTTTCGCATGAGATAGCCCACGGCTCCTTAAGAATCACGCTGGGCCGATGGACTAAGCAAGAAGATATTGAAGATTTGTTAGCGTGCCTGCCTAAAATCGTGGAGAAACTGCGCGCCATGTCTCCCCTCTACGAGAAGAGATGATCATCCAAGAAAAGATTCTGGATTTTTTAAAAAGAAAACAGGAGTATGCCTCAGGAGACCAGATAGCTCAACGTCTGGGTATATCCAGGCAAGCCCTCTGGAAGCATATCCAGGATCTTAAGCAGACTGGATACGATATCGTTGCTGTTCCCCATCTGGGATACAGACTGATTTCTAGGCCTGACCGGCTCTTTGCTTTTGAAGTCACCCGGGACCTGGGTACTCGAATACTGGCCAAAAAGGTTTATTATTTTGAGAGTCTCGCCTCTACAATGGATGTTGCCATGAAGCTTGGACTTGACGGCTCACCCGAGGGCACGCTGGTGATTGCCGAAGCTCAAACGCGGGGGAGAGGAAGACTGGGAAGGAGCTGGTTCTCTCCAAAATATAAGGGCATATATTTTTCACTGATCCTGAAACCAAAAATGCTGCCTTCACGAGCCTCACTACTTACTTTGCTTTGCGCGGTAAGCCTGTGCGAGGCCATTAAAAGAATATGCGATTTGCAGGTCGGGATAAAGTGGCCGAATGATATATGGCTGTCTCATAAAAAAGTGGGTGGAATATTGACGGAGCTCAATGCCGAGATGGATGCCATCAATTTTGTCACCTTGGGGGTTGGTTTGAATGTCAATAATGACAAGAAATCTCTTGTGAGCGGCGCAACATCCTTAAGAGAGCATAAAGGAGAAAACGTTAATCGCATTGATTTATTGCAGGAGATAATCAGAAGCATTGAGACAAACTATCTGCTTTTACAGGAGAAGGATGCGCAGCCCCTTCTTGAAAAGGCACGCGCGTACAGTCTGACGTTAGGCCGCAGGGTAAGGGTCTCTGTTAAAAGAGAGCACGTGGAGGGAGAGGCCTTAGGTATTGATACGGATGGAGGATTGCTGCTGAGAAAGGATTCGGGGGTCGTGGAAAAGGTCATGGCCGGAGACGTGATCCACTGCCGCTAGGCTTAAACGTAAACTAAAATAAATTGTTTGGTTGACAATTATCCCGCAAGTCTTATAATAGGTTTTCGGGATTTTTTATGAATAGATTTATGAGCGTCATCCTCATCCTTCTGTTTAAGATTTTAGTTGTTGGCGCCCCTTGTTTTGGGGAGGAGCCGACCGTGTTCGATAAAATAGTGGTTACTTCTCGCAAAGACTTTTTGCCATTTGCCTACCTCCTGAACAATCACTCCGTAGAGATTATTTCGGACGCTACCATAGAGCAAAAAAGCTTTAACACCCTCGTTGACCTGCTGGATGATGTCTCAGGCCTGGATTTACGTTACCGGGGGATATCTGGCATCCAGGCCGATCTCTCTGTGTGGGGTTCGACCTTTGAGCAGGTTGCCGTATCCATAGACGGCATTCCTGTGAACGACCCGCAGACAGGGCACCATAATCTCGATATCCCTCTGACGAGCTTTGATGTCGAAAGCATAGAGGTTGTCAAAGAAGGGACCTCTTCCTGGCTAAACAAAAACGCCTTGGCTGCAAGCGTCAATATTCTGACAAAGAAACCCAGAAAGAAGGCCTTAAATGTTCAGACACTTTTTGGGGAACACGCTTTATCGGGTGAGGCCTTTTCCTTAAGCCTACCGGATGATATACTTTCCGGACGTTTATCTTTCGAACACAAAGCTTCCAAGGCCGCCAGAGCCAATACGGACTTTGAATATAAAACAGGCTCCCTGTATCTTGCGCGAAATCTCCAAGATTGCGTGGTAGACGTTTTATTGGGTTACCAGGAAAAAGATTTTGGCGCAGATAGTTTTTATTCCAACCTTTTTCCCGAAGAGGAGGAGCACACCCGCACCCTTTTTGTCAAAACAGGTTGGGAAAATACAGGGCCACTCGGTTCTTCGAAAACGAATGCCTATTTAAGAAAGCACTGTGATAAATTTGTCTTAAACAGGAATAATCCCGCCTTTGTCAATTATCATACAACTTATACCTATGGCCTCGCTTCTGAAGGAAGCATTTCTTGGGAAAGAGCAGAGCTTCTTCTGGGGCTTGAAACAGGGATGGACCAGATTCATTCCACGAATCTGGGTCAACATACCAGGCAGCACTTTGCTGCTTCCTTTGGTCTGATTCCCCGGTTATCTGATGACGTGACGTTGGATATGAGAGTGGGATTCCATGAATATCAAAAATGGGGATTTCAGGAGTCCTATAATCTGGGGTTGGGTTATTTTATTATCAAGGAGAAGCTGAAGATAGGCGGGTCTCTAGGTCGGTCATTTAGAACCCCTTCTTTTACGGAGCTGTATTATTCGGATGCAGCCAATCAGGGTAATCCGCAACTCGGCGTTGAGAAATCAGATCATTTTAGGCTGGGCCTGGATTTCCAGGGCCAGAAAATTTTTTTGGGGCTGGAGGGGTTTTTGCGCAAGGGACACGATTTGATTGACTGGACTCGGGCTCAAGAAAGTGACGTTTGGGTTGCTACCAACTTGGGCCGTGTGGATTTCAGCGGTCTGGAATTTACCCTGGGGTTAGAGCCGGTTTTAACTTGCAGGGATGCGCAAGTTAAGAAGTTAACATTTTCCTATACCTATATGGATTCAGACAAAAAGATGAGAGGATTTTTGTCTAAGTATGCCCTGGATATCCTCAGGCACCAACTTCTATGCGGCATAGAGGTTCAGATCCTGGGGCTCCATTTCAACTGGCAGCTGTCCTACAATCAAAGGTGTTTTGGTGAGACTTATTTTGTAGGGGATCTGACAATCAGCAGGCGTCTTCAAGCCAAAGATTTTATTTTTGAGCCGTTTTTGAAGATAGACAATTTTAGCAATACGCATTACAGTGAAGTGGGAGGTGTGCTTCAGCCAGGGCGTTGGATTCAGGGGGGAGTAAGGTTTGAATGGTAGTTAAGGGAGCTGGCCGGGCTTCTCGCTCAGGTCGCTTTTACCCTCGCTATCGCTCGGGCCGGCAGAGATCTTTCGCATTTTCGGCGGCCGAGTAACTCGCTCCTCGCGCTCTC